>Ga0209164_1004212_pt1 | contig 13048 bp, 10 predicted proteins | sample MTBNYHSulfiMetaG_FD_187458 | JGI IMG/M metagenome (GOLD analysis project Ga0209164, IMG submission 187458) | Enrichment culture microbial communities from rom New York Harbor, USA that are MTBE-degrading - MTBE-NYH (New York Harbor Sulfidogenic)... | ecosystem: Environmental > Aquatic > Marine >...
GTCGCCGTCGAAGTCGGCGTTGAACGCGGCGCAGACCAGCGGATGGATGCGAATGGCCTTTCCTTCCACCAGGACCGGCTCGAAAGCCTGAATCCCCAGGCGGTGGAGAGTGGGGGCCCGGTTCAAGAGGACCGGATGGTCCTTGATGATGTCCTCCAGGACCTCGTAGACCTTCGGATCGTCCTTCTCCACGATCTTCTTGGCCCTCTTCACCGTCTCGGCCTCGCCCCGCTTCTCCAGCTCGTGGATGATAAAGGGCTTGAAAAGCTCAACGGCCATGGCCTTGGGGAGGCCGCACTGGTGCAGCTTCAACTCCGGTCCCACAACGATGACGGACCGCCCCGAGTAGTCCACCCGCTTGCCCAGGAGGTTCTGCCGGAAGCGCCCCTGCTTGCCCTTCAGCATGTCCGAGAGGGACTTCAGTGGACGCTTGCCCCGGCCGCGGATGGCTTTGGAGCGACGCCCGTTGTCGAAGAGGGCGTCCACGGCCTCCTGGAGCATCCGTTTCTCGTTCCGGAGGATCACCTCCGGCGCCCTCATCTCGATGAGCTTCTTGAGGCGGTTGTTGCGGTTGATGACCCGCCGGTAGAGATCGTTGAGGTCCGACGTGGCGAAGCGGCCACCGTCCAGCGGCACCAGAGGGCGGAGGTCCGGGGGGATCACCGGGATCACGTCCATGACGATCCATTCCGGCCGGTTCCGCTGGTCGGGGGTCGCCCCTGAGTACCGGAGGGCGTCCACCACCTTGAGCCTCTTCAGCTTCTTCTTCTTCCGGTGCTGGCTCGTCTCGTTGGCGATCTCGTACCGCAGCCACTGGGCCAGGCGGTCGAGCCCCCGGCCATCCTGGTTCTGCTCCTCGATGGGCTTCTCGGGGGAATCGAGCTTCCTGAGGAGTGTCCGGATGGCCTCGGCTCCGATCTCCGCCCGGAAGCCGTCGTCCCCCTCTTCCCGGGCCTTGACGCGAAGGTCGTAATACTCGTCTTCATCCAAGAGATCCAGGAACTCCACGTCCTGGGCTCCGGGGCTGGTGACGACATACGACGCGTAGTAGATGACCTTCTCCAGGTCCCGGAGCGTCATGCCCAGCAGGTAGCCGAGCTGGCTCGGGAGGGTCTTGAAGAACCAGATGTGGACGATGGGCACCGCAAGCTCGATGTGGCCCATCCGCTCGCGCCGGACCTTGGAGAGGGTCACTTCCACACCGCAACGGTCGCAAACATGCCCGCGGAATCGGATCCGCTTGAACTTCCCGCAGTGGCACTCCCAGTCCTTCACCGGCCCGAATATCCGCTCGCAGAAGAGCCCATCCCGCTCGGGCTTGAAGGAGCGGTAGTTGATCGTCTCCGGCTTCGTCACCTCTCCGAACGACCAGCTCCGGATCTCCTCCGGCGAGGCGATCCTCAGCTGCATGAAGTCGAAGTCAGCGGAGTGCGAATCTCTGGACCTGGGAAAATCAATCATCCGTGCATCACCCAATCGTTGTAAGGGGTGGTCCACCCTTCATTCTTCGTCCCCGCCCCCGGAGAGAGGCTTACTCGTCGTGACCCAGGTTGACGGAAAGCCCCAGGGCCTGGAGCTCCTTGACCAGGACGTTGAACGACTCGGGTATTCCCGGCTCCGGCAGATTCTCTCCCTTCACAATGGCCTCGTAGACCTTGGAGCGGCCCGTCACGTCGTCGGACTTGACGGTGAGAATCTCCTGGAGGGTGTGGGCCGCGCCATAGGCTTCCAGAGCCCAGACCTCCATTTCGCCGAACCGCTGTCCTCCGAACTGGGCCTTTCCGGCAAGGGGCTGCTGGGTCACCAGGGAGTAGGGCCCGATGCTCCGTGCGTGGATCTTGTCGTCCACGAGATGGGAGAGCTTCAACATGTAGATGGCTCCCACCGTCACCGGGGAGTCGAAGCGGCGGCCGCTCCTGCCATCCCTTAGCCACACCTTACCGCCGGGCAGGATCTCGGCCGAAGCCAGGACCTCGACGATGGCCCGGTCCAGCCCGTCCTTCATGACCTTCTTGCGGGCCAGGGCGGCCACAGCGGGGAAGACGTCCTGGAGCTTCTTGCCCCGGGCCTCGGCCACCATGTTCGCGGTTTGCACCACGTAGGACTTGAGCTTCTCGAAGGCGGCCTTGCCCTCCGGCTGCTTATCCAGGCCCGCAGCGCAGTAGTGGTCCAGGGGCCGGCCGATGCCCGCGCTGAAGGGGGCTCCCCCGTCACCGTCGTCGAGGGACGCCGACGGACCGGTGGTGCGGGGCCCGCCGAACTTGTAGAGCACGTCCAGGAAAGCTCTGATCTCGTCGGGGCTCAGGACGGGCTCAAGGGGACGGCTCAGGAGGGCGCCGCGGGCCCAGGTGACCCCCGCCACCTTGAGGAGGGCTCCGATCTCGTCCTCGGACGCGCCCTGGAAGACAGGGGTCTTGGCCTCGAAGCCCAAGATCATGGCAGCCCATCCCAGGTGCGTCTCCAGGATCTGCCCAACGTTCATCCGGGAGGGAACCCCCAAGGGGTTCAGGACGATTTCCACCGGTGTGCCATCGGGAAGGAACGGCATCTCCTCCTCGGGGGCGATCCGGGCGATGATCCCCTTGTTCCCGTGCCGGCCCGCCATCTTGTCTCCCACCGAGATCTTCCGCTTCTCGGCGATGTACACCTTCACAAGCTGGACCACGCCGGGCGGGAGCTCGTCGGCCTCGAAGACCTTGTCGATCTGCTCCTCGGTCTTCTCCCGAACGCGGTCGATCCTGCGCTGAGCCTCGTCGATGACCCGGCGGACCTTCTCGCCTGTGGCCTTGTTCTCGACCTTGAGCGTGGCGAGATCCAGGTCGTGGAAGGAGAGCTCGTCCAGGAGGTCCTTGGAGAGCTTGGTTCCTTCCTTGAGGAACGGCTCCACCGTTCCCTTCTTCAGGCAAAGGGCCACGGTCTGGAGGTGGAGCAGCTCCCGGAGCTCCTCGTCCCGGGCCTCCGTGATGCGGCCGATCTCCTCACGCTCCTCCCCGCGCAGCTCCCCGATCTTCGCGCCGTGCTCCTTCTCCAGGAGGGCGTCGTCCGGGCGCCGGGAGAAGATCTTGACGTCGATGACGGTCCCGGTCATCCCCGGAGGCAGGCGCAAGGACGAGTCCTTCACGTCCTTGGCCTTCTCACCGAAGATGGCCGTGAGGAGCTTCTCTTCCGGAGAGAGCTCCGTCTCACCCTTGGGGGTGATCTTCCCCACCAGGATGTCGCCACTCTTCACACGGGCGCCGATGCGGATGATACCCCGCTCGTCGAGATCCACGAGGCTCTCTTCCGCCACGTTGGGGATCTCCCGCGTAATCTCCTCCATTCCCCGCTTCGTGTCCCGGACGTGGAGCTCCAGCTCCTGGATGTGGATGGACGTGTAGACGTCGTCCCTCACCAGCTTCTCGCTGACGACGATGGCATCCTCGAAGTTGTACCCATACCAGGGCATGAAGGCGCAGAGGACGTTCCTGCCCAGGGCCAGCTCCCCGTGGTCCGTGGAGGGTCCGTCGGCGATGATGTCCCCGGCGTCGACCTGCTGGCCTTGGCGGACCAGGGGCCTCTGGTTGATGGCGGTGTCCTGGTTGGTGCGCCAGAACTTCTTGAGCTTGTAGCGATCGAACTGCGCCAGCTTGGCCAGGGGCCGCTCGGTCTTCCCCGGCTTCACCGAACCCGTGTCAACCACGATCTGGTCCGCGGTGACATGGACCACCTCGCCACCCCGGCGCGCCGTGATGACAGCACCCGAATCCCGAGCCACCTTGGCCTCCAGGCCCGTGCCCACCAGGGGTGCGTCGGTATGCAGGAGGGGAACGGCCTGGCGCTGCATGTTGGACCCCATGAGGGCCCGGTTGGCGTCGTCGTGCTCCAGGAATGGGATGAGGGCGGCGGCCACGGAGACCAACTGGTCGGGTGCCACGTCCATGTAATCGATCTGGTCACCCGGCAGGAGCGGGTAGTCGTCCCGCCAGCGGGAGAGAACGAATTCGTTCCGGAATGTCCCGTCGGGATCCAGGGGGGCGTTGGCCTGGGCGACCTTGGCTTCTTCCTCCTCGTTGGCCGTGAGCCACTCCACGTCCTTCGTGACCTTTCCCTGGACAACCTTCCGGTACGGCGTCTCCACGAACCCTAGCTCGTTGATGCGGGCATAGGTCGTGAGGGAGGTGATGAGTCCGATGTTCGGGCCTTCCGGGGTCTCGATGGGGCACATTCTCCCGTAGTGGGAATAGTGCACGTCCCGGACCTCGAAGCCTGCCCGCTCCCGCGTCAAGCCACCGGGCCCCAGGGCCGAGAGACGGCGCTTGTGCGTCATCTCCGCCAGGGGGTTCGTCTGATCCATGAACTGGGACAGCTGGCTCGAGCCAAAGAAGGCCTGGATCACCGCAGACACCGTGCGGGCATTCACCAGGTCATCGATGTTGACCTTCTCCGGGTCCGTGTTGATGGACATCCGCTCCTTCACCAGGCGGGCCATGCGGGACAGACCCACGGAGAGCTGGTTGGCGATGAGCTCCCCCACCGTCCGGACGCGGCGGTTTCCCAGATGGTCGATGTCGTCGGTGAAGCCGGTGCCCTCGCTCAACTCGATGAGGTAACGGAGGATGGCGACAAAGTCTTCGCGACTGAGGACAGTGACGTTCCTCGGCACATCCAGGTGGAGCCTCTGATTGATCTTGTAGCGGCCCACCCTCCCCAGATCATAGCGCTTTGGGTTGAAGAACACCCGCTCCAGGGCCGTCCGGGCCGTGCCGATGTTGGGGGGCTCGCCCGGCCGCAAGAGGGAGTAGATGGCCGAAAGAGCCTGCTCCTCGGAAGAGGTGGGATCCTTCTTGAGGGTGTTCTTGACGATGGGGCTCCCACCGCGGAGGGTGTCCCCACTGGCGCGGCCGTACACCTCGATCGCCTTCACCCCGGCTCGCTCGAGGCGCTCCAAGGCCCCTTCGTCCAACTCCTTAGGAGCCTCGAGAATGACCTCCCCGGTCTCCGGGTCCACAACGTCGACGGCCAGGACCGTCCCCGTAAGGTCACGGTGCCCGTCGGTACCCGAGGTCCGCGGATCGACTTCCTTCACGTCGAAGAAGAGCCGGTAGACGTCGGCATCCGTCCCGTATCCGAAGGCCCTCAGCAGTGCCGTGGCCGGGAACTTCTTCTTCTTGTCGATATGGACGTAACAGACGTTGTTGATATCGATGGTGAACTCCACCCAGGAGCCCCGGAAGGGGATGATGCGGGCGCTGTGCAGCTTGGTCCCGTTGGGGTGTACGTTCTCCTCGAAGATGACGCCGGGTGAACGGTGGAGCTGGCTCACCACGACCCGCTCCGCGCCGTTGATGATGAACGTGCCGAGCTCCGTGAGGAGAGGCAGGTCCCCCAGGTAGACTTCCTTCTCGATGATGTCTCTCGGGCGGCGTTCCCCGTCCTCCAGGTCCTCCCACACGATGAGCCTGAGCGTTGCCTTCAGGGGCGCCGCATAGGTCATGTCCCGCTCGATGCACTCCTCCACCGAGTATTTCGGCTCTGCCAGGGCCGACGACACGTATTCCAGGGTGAAGTTCTCGTTCACGTCGCTGATGGGGAAGATCTCCCCAAAGACGCGATCGAGACCAAAATCCCACTGATCTTCCAGCGGGACTTCGGCCTCAACGAGCTTCTCGAAGGAACGAAGCTGGACGTCCAGCAGGTTAGGCATCGGCATGATCGGCTTGAGCTTCTCGAAGCTCAGAACCGATCGACCATCGCTCCGAATATCCAACGGGACTTCCCCCTTTTCATCGGACGGCCCACAGCGGTCCGAAAAGATGGAAAACGAGAACAGGGAACCGAGCGCAGACGTCCCCGGCGCGCCATGGGCTCAAACTCGAGATGGGCTCGAGCGGTCCTGGTGGCGGCGGGGACCTGCGCCTGGTGCCTTGCAATCAGCTTCTGAAGAGCCCATCCGGTTACCCGAACCAGGCATGTAGGCCCCCCGCCCCCCGGAGAAACCGCGCTCCATCCGCGTTCTTCCGGAAGCGGGTGACAACCCTACTTCAGGACGACCGTGGCGCCCTGATCTTCCAGCTTGGCCTTGATCTGCTCGGCCTCTTCCTTGGAAACCTGTTCCTTGACGACGCCCGGAGCGTTGTCCACCAGGTCCTTGGCTTCCTTCAGGCCGAGGGACGTGACCTCCCGGACCACCTTGATGACCTGGATCTTCTTGTCGCCGATGCCCTGCAGGACGACATCGAACTCGGTCTGCTCCTCCACGGCCTCGGCAGGTGCAGCCGCGCCAGGTCCGCCGCCACCCATGGGAGCCGCAACGACCGCGGTGACGTTGAACTTCTCCTTGAAGGCCTCGACAAACTCGGACAGCTCGAGAACGGTCATCTTGCCGATGGTCTCGAGAAGCTCTTCGTGATTCACAGCCATGATGCAGAATCCTCCTTGCACTCTCCCGGACTAGGCCGGCGCTCTAGGGAAGAACAGTCGTCGAACTCATTTCGTGTGGATTGGGGCCAGAGACCCCGCTCCGGTTGGTCCTGCCTCGAAGGCCGGCTCCTCACCCGCCCTCGCCTTCTCGTTTCTCCTGGAGGGCGGTGAGAAGCCCAACCATTTCGTGGAGCTTCGCCTCCAGCACCGCCGCGAAGGAGGACAAGGGCCCTTCAAGGGCTCCAGCGACCATGGCCAGGAGCTGCTCCCGGGGGGGCAGCTTGGCGAGCCGCTCGATCTCCGAGGGGCCGAGGACGGACTTCTCCAGAACCCCCACCTTGAAGACCGGCCGGTCTGCATGGCCCTTGGCGAATTCCGCCACCGCCTTGGCGGCCTCCACGGGTCCCCTGTGCCCGATCACAACACCCGTGGGCCCGGAGAGCCACTCGGAGATATCCGGCAGGTCCAGATCCCGGAGAGCCAGCTGCACCAGGCGGTTCTTCACCACCATGTACTCTGCCCCGGTCTTTCGGAGCTCGTCCCGGAGAACCGTCATGGACTTCACGTCCAGCCCGCTGAAATCCGTGAGGAAGATCGCGGGAGAGTCCTGGAGTCGCTCCCGGAAATCCTCGACGAAGCTCTGCTTTTCGACCCGTTTCATCAGATGCTCCGCCGGTAGAGGTTGGGATCGATGGCCACGCCCGGGCCCATGGTGCTCGACACGCTCACTCCCCTCAAGTAGGTCCCCTTGGCCGTGGACGGCCGGGCCCGGAGAATCGAGTCCATGAAGGCATCGAGATTCTCCATGAGCCTCTCGGTCTCGAAGGAGATCTTTCCGATGGGAGCGTGCACGTTCCCTGTCCGGTCCACCCGGTACTCGATCTTGCCGGCCTTGATCTCCTTCACGGCTTTCCCCACGTCGAAGGTCACGGTACCGGCCTTCGGAGTCGGCATGAGGCCACGGGGACCGAGAATCCGACCTAGCGGGCCCACCTTGCCCATGAGGTCCGGAGTGGCGACGGCCACGTCGAAGTCCAGCCAACCTTCCTTGATCTGATCCAGATACTCCACGCCCACGTAGTCGGCGCCGGCCTCCTTGGCCTCCTTCTCCTTCTCGCCCTGGGCGATCACGAGAACCCGAACATCCTTACCCGTTCCATGGGGAAGGATCACGGTGCCCCGAACCACCTGGTCCGCCTGCCGGGGGTCGACACCCAGCCGGGTCGCCACCTCCACGGTCTCGTCGAATTTCGCGAAAGAGAGGTCCTTTACGACCTTGATCGCATCCTGGGGGGGGAGCTTGTCGCCGACGGTCAATCTGGCCTTGGCGTCCTTGTAACGCTTTCCGCGTCTTGGCATTGGTCACAAGCCGGCTTGTTTCGCCCTCCCACCTCTGGCGGCTCGCATGAGGTGGTTCAACGGGCTTTGGCTCCGAGGATCACTGCGGGGCCCCCACGTGGAGGGCGGCCCGCCTACCCCTCGACCTCGATACCCATGGAGCGGGCCGTCCCGGCAAGCATGCGGATGGCTGCATCCACGTCGGTGGTGTTGAGGTCCGGCATCTTCAGCTCCGCAATCTCTTGGAGCTGCTGACGCGTGACCTTCCCCACCTTGTCGGTGTTGGGTACGCTGGAGGCCTTCTCCAGCCCCGCAGCCTTCTTGATGAGGAAGGCGGCAGGAGGGGTCTTGGTGATGAAGGTGAAGCTGCGGTCCCCATAGACCGTGATCTCCACCGGGGTCACAACCCCCTGCTGCGTCTGAGTCCTGGCATTGAACTGCTTGCAGAACTCCATGATGTTGACACCGTGCTGGCCCAGGGCCGGGCCTACCGGAGGAGCCGGATTGGCCTGTCCCCCGCGCACCTGCAACTTGATGAAACCGATGACCTTTTTCGCCATGCTTCTTCCGCGCCGTTCCCGGCCCTCAGTATCCCTTCAACTGGGTGAAATCGAGCTCCACGGAAGTCGGCCTCCCGAAGAGTGAGACCTCCACCTTCACCTTCCCCTTGTCCCTGTAGACTTCCTGAACCGTTCCGCTGAAATCGGTGAACGGCCCCCCCGTGATCTCCACCACCTGGTTCACATAGAAGGGGATCTCCTCCCGGAGATCGTCCTCCGACTCCACCTCGATCCCCAGGATCTTGTTGATCTCGTCCTCCCGAAGGGGCTGGGGAGCCTTGCCGGAGCCAACGAACTTGATGACGCCCTGGAGGTTGTTGATGACGTGCACGGTCCGCTCATTCAGGACCATCTTCACCAGCACATACCCCGGGTACAGCCTGCGGGTCACCGTCACCCGCTTACCGTTCTTGATCTCGACGGCATCCTGGGTGGGAACCAGGGCTTCCTGGATTTCCTTCTCCTCCAGCTCCTGTCCTGGCTCCTCGGCGATCTTCCGCTCGATGAGCTTGAGAACCTTGTTCTCGTGCCCGGAGTAGGTCTGGATGGCGTACCACCGGATCTCGCCCATTGGCCTCCCCTGCCCTCCCTACGCCCCGAAGATCCGGAGGATCAGATCGATGACCGTCCGGGAGGAGAGGTCCATGATCCAGATGATCAGCGCCACGATGATGGAGAAGACGATGATCACGAATGTCGCGTTCTTCAGCTGCTCGTAGTCCGGCCAGGTCACCCGCTGGAGCTCCGCCCACGACTCTTCGATGAAGGACCGCGTGTCGATGAGCTTCTGGATCATGGGGATGGGTTCCCGTTACTTGGTTTCTTTGTGCGCCGTGTGCGTCCGGCACCGGGGACAGAACTTCTTGTACTCAACGCGTCCGGGGTGCAGGCGCTTGTTCTTCGTCTGGTTGTAATTCCGCTCTTCGCACTTCGTGCAAGCGAGAATGATCTTGTCCCGGGGCATGCTCCACCTCTTTTGATCGGTGATGTCCGCCACCGCTTCGGCGCCCAGGGTGCGCCCACCCACCCGAGTGGCGAATCAAGCCTCCAGCTCCAAACGCTCCCCGGCGGGAGGATAGAAGCCTACCGGGCCGGCGCCACGGTTCCGTCTGGGCACCCGCCCGGAAAGGTTACTGCCATGCTAGGCTCCATCAGCCCACCCGTTCCCCAGGAGCGGGAGAGCTCTGGCCGGGGCTTGAACCCGGGACCTCTTCCTTACCAAGGAAGCGCTCTACCACTGAGCTACCAGAGCGACCACGCAGGCTCGCTTCATCCAGGTGCTGCCTGTTCCACTCTTTGGCCCGAAAGCCAAGCGGGAGACGGGACTCGAACCCGCGACCCTCAGCTTGGAAGGCTGACGCTCTAGCCAACTGAGCTACTCCCGCGACCTGTGCGTTCCCGACTTCCCTCATGCACCCGAAGGGGGGAACCGATCAAGTGGTGGGGGAAGGATTCGAACCTTCGAAGGCTTTGCCAGCAGATTTACAGTCTGCCCCGTTTGACCGCTTCGGTACCCCACCCCAAAGTCCAGGCGATGAATCCCCCCTTCGCCCCAACATGGGGTGGATTCATAGCGAGCTTGGTAAGCTAACCGTTACCGCCGGGGCGTTCAAGACCGTCCCCACGTAATCATCGTCGGCCACGTGGGCCCGTCAGGGGCTGCCCAGGGAGCCCCCACGCCTCGACTTCGGTCATGCCATGCACCAGTGTCGGAGCTCCGGACCCGTGAGGAGGATCGGGACGCGGGCAGGCCTCGCTTGCGTCGAGAGCTGACGCCCGGACTTGAACCGGGAACCTGCTACTTACAAGGCAGCTGCTCTACCAATTGAGCTACGTCAGCGAAAACGATCCCACTCCAAACAGGGTAGCACACTATGGCCGCTCATTCAACGTGCCACCGGAAAGCATGATCCCGGCCGGACCCATCTCGGTGACCCCTTCCGGCGTACTCCAAGCCCAACGGCCGCCGGCGCCGGGAGGTTTCCCCCCCCCTCACCGATAACGCACCTTCCGCCCGGTCCGGTCCCTGTGGGAGACCCCGGGCGTGAACTGGGCGGCCGTGTGGACGGGTCCGTCCACACAGGTGCGCTCCCCAGTGGGAAGGGAGCACTTTCCGCAGATGCCTATGCCGCAGCTGGTGTACCGCTCGACGATGTGGAGGATGTCCTCCGGGGGGGCGTACTTCCGCTCCACCCGGTCCAGCGACTCCATGGCCAGTTCGGGCCCACAGTTGAGAAAGATGGGACTCCCCAAGGGGCTCTCGGCCATGGCGTGGTCGACAAGCTCGGCGATACGACCATGGAAGCCTGCGGTGCCGTCGTCGGTGGAGACGTGGACCTCCCCAAGCCCTTGGAAGGACTTCCAGTAGACGAGCTCCTGGGCCGTTACCGCCCCCACGAAGACCCGCCTGGGCCCCTTGTGGATCAGAGCGGCGTGGTGGATGGGGGCAATCCCGACTCCGGCCCCCACCATGACCACCGGGCGGTCACGGGAGAGGGGAAACGGGTGGCCGTAGGGACCCCGGATCCGCACCACGTCGTTGGGCTTGAGCTGGCAGGCCTTGTGGGTCATGGGGCCCACGTCCCGGACCAGAAGCTCCAGGTGATCCTCGTTGGCCGCCACGGAGAAGGGCTTGGAATCGGTGTTGCCCACCTTGAAGAACACGAACTGCCCCACCCCCACCCGGGCGGGGAGGCGCTCCCGGAACTTGATGACCCTGATCTTGGGGCCGTAGGACTCCACCTCATGGACAACGAACGGATGGTACTCCATCAGCATCCGGTTCATCGTCATGCCGGTGGCCAGATCCGTCCCCTCCTCCAGGTCCTTCTCCAGCACATGGAAGTACTCCTGGATCTCCAAGGAGGTGAGGCCGCCCAGGGCCGTGCCGACGGCGTAGAACAGGGTGGGGTCGATGGCTTCCAGCTTCCGGATGTCGCCGGCCCCGCGGATTCCCCCCATGGCGATGATGGGAACCGAAACCACCCGGCGCAGGCGCGCAACGGCGTCCAGGGTCACCGGGAAGATGGCGGCCCCCGAGAGCCCGCCGAATTGGTTGCTGAGCTCCGGGTTCGGCCCTCCGATGGTGTTGATGGCCGACAGGGCATCGGCACCTCCCTCCACAGCGGCCACGGCAATCCGCTCCAGGTCGTGAACTCCGGCGTTCAGCTTCACGATGACTGGCTTCTTCGTGGCCTTCCGGGTGGCGGCCGTGATGCTCCTCACACTGTCGGGATCGGAGCCGATGAGGATTCCCCCTTTCTCCGCGTGGGGGCAGGAGACGTTCACCTCATACCCATCGGCGATGTCCCCTGCGGCCTCGAAGGCCGCCACCGAATGGGCGAAGCGATCCTCCGTGCTCTCGCCGATCTGGGCCATGAGGAACACGTCGGGGGGCGTGGCCTCCCGAAGGTCCCGGAACCCCTCGATGGTCGCCTCCAACCCGGGGTTGGTGTAGCCCACGGCGTTCCAGAGGGAGTCGGGTGCGGGCTGGGCCAGGATGTCCTCGCGGTTGCCGGCCCGAGGCTCGATGGTGGTGCTCTTCCCCTGGTAGAAGCCGAACTGGGGAACGTGCTGGAACATCCAGCGGGCCACATCGCTGTTGGTGGTGATGACCCCCGACGGGAAGCCGAACCGCCCGCGGATCTCCTTGCCCAGAAGGTTGTACATCATGTGCTTCCCAATCATAGGACTTCGGCGATGTCCCGGAGGACCTCCAGGGCCGCCGACGTCCGGTCCGGCGCGCCGGTGATAGCCCTACCCACCACCAGGAGGGAGGAGCCCGCAGCCACTGCCCGGCCCGGGGAGAGGACCCGCTTCTGGTCCTCGCCGGCTGGGGTGGTTGTGCCCTTGATTCCGGGGGTCACAAACAGGAATCCCCTCTCGAGCTTCCCCTTGAGGGCAGGCAGATCCGCCGCCGAGCAGACGACCCCGTCCAGCCCGGCCCTCTGAGCCAGGAGCGCGAGGCGAAGCACCTGTTCCTCGAGGGCGCCGGGCACGCCGCACTCCACGTTCAGGATAGCCTGGTCGATGCTGGTGAGGACGGTTACGGCGATGACCTTCGGGGTCTTGCCCCGGCCTGGGGCCGCTTCCTCCACTCCCCGCCGGGCGGCCGCCATCATGGCCGACCCTCCGGAGGCGTGGACGTTGAAGATCTCCACCCCCAGCTCCGTGGCAGCCCGGGCAGCGCCTCGAACGGTGTTGGGGATGTCGTGATACTTGAGATCCAGGAACACGCCACCACCGCAATCTCGCACCCGGGCTACGACCTCCGGACCGAAGCGGGTAAAAGACTCCTTCCCTATCTTGAAGATGCCGACGAGGGGTGAGAGCTCCTCCACCAGGGCCTCCACCTCTGCCAAGGAGGTGAGGCCATCCAGGGGAAGGCACACCTTCTTCCGAGCCTCCATCTCCCGCGGCGATAGCTCCATCACGACCGGGGTCCTTGCCTTTCCGCCTGCGGGAAACCGTGCCTGTCCCCCCAGCCGAACGGATCTTCCCGCCATTCCTCCAGGAGGGATATCTGCTCCCGGGAGAGGAATCCTCCCTCCCGGGCCACGTCCAGGAGGACAGGGAAGGTCAGGAGGGACTCGAACCGGCAGGGCGGATCCAGGGCGGCGAACTCCTCCTCCGCCTTCTCCAGGCCGTAGCTGAAGATGGACAGGCACCAACCGCAGAGACCGTTGGCCTCCCGCACCGCCTCGACGGCCCGGGCCGAGCTCCCCCCGGTGGAGATCAGGTCCTCGATGACC
>Ga0209164_1004216_pt1 | contig 13043 bp, 11 predicted proteins | sample MTBNYHSulfiMetaG_FD_187458 | JGI IMG/M metagenome (GOLD analysis project Ga0209164, IMG submission 187458) | Enrichment culture microbial communities from rom New York Harbor, USA that are MTBE-degrading - MTBE-NYH (New York Harbor Sulfidogenic)... | ecosystem: Environmental > Aquatic > Marine >...
AATCCGGTTGAGCACAAACCCATAAAAAGGACAATTGCCTAAAATGATCGGAATCCTAATCGTCAGCCACCGGCAACTCGGCGACGCGCTGATTGATTGCGTCGAATTTATCATGGGGGAACGTCCCAGTGCATTGGCCGCCATATCCATCGATCTTCGTGAAAATGCCGCCGATTTACGATCCAAAATCGAAAAAGGAATCAAAGAAGTGGGCAAGAGCGACGGCGTTCTGATTATGACCGACATGTTCGGCGGCACCCCCTCCAATCTGAGTTACGCTTTTTTGGACGAGGGTCATATCGAAGTGATCTCCGGTGTCAATTTACCCATGGTGATCAAGGCCGTTGGGATGCGGGATAAAAAGGGCTTGTCCCAACTGGCCGAATATCTTGAAAACTTCGGCAAAAAGAGCATCTCCCTGGCCAGTGGTATCTTGAAAGGCAACAAGCGCAGCCAAGGATGATCGCCACATCCCAATTTTAAGCAACCTCATACGTCGAACGCACGAAAAGGAGGCAAGATGAGCATCAAGTTAGCAATCAATGGATTTGGCAGGATCGGCCGAGTGGTCTTCAGGGCGGCCTTGAAACATCCCGATGTCCAAATCGTGGCCATCAATGACCTGACCGACGCCGCCACCATGGCCCATCTGCTCAAGTACGATTCGGTTCACCGCAAGCTCGACCTGGACATCCACGCAGAGGACAATGCCATCGTGGTGGACGGACGCAGCGTCGCCTACACGGCCGTGAAGGATCCGGCCCAACTGCCATGGCAGTCCATGGGCGTGGACATCGTCATGGAGTGTACCGGCCTTTTCCGGGACCGGGCCGGCGCCGCCAAGCACCTTGCCGCCGGCGCCCGCAAAGTCATCATTTCGGCCCCGGCCAAAGAACCGGACGCCACCATCGTCATGGGCGTCAACCACACCACCTACGACCCCAAACAACATCACGTGATCTCCAATGCATCCTGCACCACCAACTGTCTGGCCCCGGTGGCCAAGGTACTGATGGAAAAGTTCGGCATCCAGAATGGCCTCATGACCACCATCCACTCCTATACCGGTGATCAGCGACTGCTCGACTTTCCCCATAAAGACTTGCGCAGGGCCCGCGCCGCGGCCCTCTCCATGATCCCCACCACCACCGGTGCGGCCAAGGCGGTTGCCCTGGTACTGCCCGAACTGACCGGAAAGCTCAACGGCCTGGCCATCCGCGTTCCCACCCCGAACGTCTCTTTGGTCGACCTGGTGGTAAACGTCAACAAGAGCGGCGTCACCGTAACGGATGTCAACGACGCCCTGAAAGCCGCTGCCGAAGGCGAACTGGCCGGGATCCTGGGATTCAGCGACCTGCCCCTGGTCTCGTCCGACTTCAACGGCAGCACCCTCTCTTCCATCGTCGATGCGGACAACACCTATGCCATCGATCAAATGGTCAAGGTGCTCTCGTGGTACGACAACGAAACCGGCTACTCCCACCGCATGGTGGATCTGGCCGCAATGATCGGCAAGATGCTTTGATTTAGAAGCGCTTCACACACTTGACCCAACGGGAGGACCATCATGTCAAATCGCCGCCCGCTTATCGCCGGCAATTGGAAAATGCATAAAACCGGCAAGCAAGCCGTCGAGGCCGCAAAGACATTGAAAGCCCTGGTGGCCGGCGTGACCTCGGTGGAGGTGATGATCGCGCCGACGTTTACCGCGCTTGCCCAGGTATCGGCCGAGATCGCAAGCAGCCACATCGCCTTGGGGGCCCAGAACATGCATTGGGAGCCCAAAGGCGCTTTCACGGGTGAAATCGCCGCCGATATGCTGGTGGACGCCGGCTGCCGCTATGTGATCCTCGGCCATTCGGAGCGCCGCCAGTTCTTTGGAGAGACCGACCAGAGCGTCAACAAAAAAATCCTGGCCGCCGTCCAGTCTGGTTTGAGCCCTGTGTTCTGTATCGGTGAAAGTGAAGCCGAACGGGATGCCGGCCAGACATTTTCTATACTTGACAAACAGATCCAAAAAGGTTTAGAGACCTTTTTTTCACAGGATCTGCAGACCCTTGTGGTGGCCTATGAGCCGGTCTGGGCCATCGGCACAGGCAAAACCGCCACAACGGATCAAGCTCAGGAAGTACACGCGCACCTCCGCGCCGAACTGGCCAGGATGTTTGGTGCCGATTTTGCCGGGCAGGTGCGGATCCTTTACGGAGGAAGTGTCAAGCCTTCCAACGTCAAAGAATTGATGGCCATGCCGGATGTGGACGGCGCATTGGTCGGCGGCGCCAGCCTCGATCCGGAAACTTTCAGCCAACTGGTTCACTACCAAAGCTGATCAACGGATAAAAAATGTCGATATTGATCGTAGTCGTTCATGTAATTGTTTGCATTGCGCTGATTCTCATCGTCCTGCTCCAGACCGGCAAAGGGGCGGACATGGGGGCGGCCTTCGGCGGTGGTGGCAGCCAGACGCTGTTCGGCACAACCGGTGCCTCCACCTTTTTGAGCAAGGCGACCACAGCGGCCGCCATCGTCTTCATGCTCACCTCCCTGGCCTTGGCTTACATGTCCAGCAGCCCGGGTGAAAAGCGACTGGTTACCGATTTGCCGAAGCAGGAGCAATCCCAAACCCTGCCGGCCGCAACGGACGAAAACGCACCGGCAACGGAAGCGCAGAGCACCGATCAGCCACCCGCTGCCCAGGAAGCGGCACCACCGACTCAAACACCGGCCGCTGCGGAGGAGCCAGAAAAGAACTGATCCATAAAATTTTGTGCCGAAGTGGTGGAACTTGGTAGACACGCTATCTTGAGGGGGTAGTGGCGCGAGCCGTGCCGGTTCAAGTCCGGCCTTCGGCACCATCAAATCATAAGAGGCTGTAATCTTAAAGGTTACAGCCTCTCTATTTTGGCAGGCTGCCCATAGGGTGCAGATGGGTTCCCGGTCTCAGTGGGACGAATTCACCGGCTTCAGTCTCGATCCCAATCTCGTGATGCCCGCAGTGTTTGCACTTGCGGGCGACCACTGTTCCGGCAGGACATTCATCGGACCGTTTTTCCTGACCGTACTCCCCGGTATCGGTAACCCACCCCAAGTATAGACCCACACTCTTGATCCTTGCGACCTTGAATGCCTTCCCTGGTTCGACATCACTATCAAACATTGCAGCAAAACTGCGGTAATCCTCGAACCATTCTTTGGTTCTGCTGAATGAGTGCACAAGCATAACTGCATTGCTGGCGTTGAACCGGCCAGCCTCAATGATGGCGGATGCCGTCCTGTGCAACAACTGGTACCTGACACCTTGGACCGCCGCCTCATTTAGACCAGCAGTGTCGCATAAGAATTTGAGACGCTTTTTCTTGCCCGGTGAGGCATTTTTCACCCATTCACTGACCAGTGGACCGAACGGCTCATTCACCTTCCCTTCAACCATCATACAAGCCAGCCCCTCACTCGATTTCGCAAGGACGAACAGATCATTCGCCGACGCGGCACCTCCACCGGGAAGCACGACCTTGTGCTCCGGGATCGCCAGGATCAATTCGAGATCTTTGAGGGCAGGGACCGTAGCCAATGCTTGCTTGACCCTCTTGGGAAAATCTTTGGATTGTTCCCAGCAATAGGCCAGGGACATAGCAGAGTACCCTTTGCGCCAATGCTTAACCGGATCGGCGAGTAAGGCTCTCCAGTCCTCTGGAGATTCGGTTGGCACGTATACTCTGTTCATCGGGAACCGTTCCTGACGTACCTCGTAAAGTGGGTGGCAACTGTTCTGATCGTATCCCGGTGCAAGGCTGGCTTCTTGTATCCAACAAAGGATGGCAATGCTTTTGGATTAGGGATCCAGACCTCGGAGTCATTCTTCCCCTCAATAAACCAGCCCGGGTATAGCACTACTGGTTGAACCGGCAGATCATTTACAGTCAGCTCTTTTAGGATCTCCTTGGCCCATTTGGCCTGGGCTTTTGCCTGAACGATTGGATCCCTATCAGGTTTATAGCCCCCAATGGTAATATTTTTACCATTGTAGACGATTTTTTGGTTCATACCGGCTCGCTTATTCACGCCCTTTGTTTCTATCGTAAAGACACCGGCCTCTCCCAAAAGCAGATGATCAATGTGAAAGTCACCGCAGCTTCGCCTCCTTCATCGCGAACAGGTCTGCAGGTAATGCGGCAAGAGCGAGCAGATGGGCCGGGTTGATCCCCATATCGGATATCAAAATTTTCCAGCCGGGTTGTACAGTAAAATGGGTTGTCTGTTTCATTGTCTTAATTTCTAAAATTGGAAGCGATATATCATGCTTTGGGCACTAAGCCATTGTCGATTAGCTGTTGAAAAAAGTCGTTCATGGATTCTTTCAAAGAGCGGTATTGCATGCCTAATTCACGGATGCTTTTGCTGTTGTCACCTCTCCACGGCACATCAACATTCAGAGATACTATTTTACGGGTCATGGCTTTGTTGACCATCGGTGCCACCAACCATACCAGCCACTTTGGCATTGCCCTGCGTGGGATCGGATAACGATCGCCATATTTTTCGGCGAGGGTCTGCGCCATGGATAGAAAATCGGTATCGTGTGCACTGATGATATATCGCCCTTTCGCTTCAGGCGTAAACGCGGCCTTAAAATGTGCTTCGGCGAGATCGCGGACATCTACGACGCCAAGCCCAATTCTTGGCGCTCCGGTTTTCAAAGAGCCATCCCCAAACTGTTTTACCAGCTTGAAACTTTCTGAAGTGGCATGTGGGTTGATGCCAGGACCGATGACCAATGAAGGATTGATGGTGACCAATTCCCAGCGCGACTGTCCTTTGTTTAACTTCCAAGCTTCCTTTTCCGCCAACGTTTTCGAATATGAATAGGGCTGGTGGTTTAAGGATGAGCTCGTATTCCAGATATCTTCGGTCAATATGCCATTCGGTGCTTTTTCGATATCGACATTGTCACCATAAATGGCAGCACAACTGCTGGTCAGTACCACGCGTTTTACTGAAGGTGTCCGATTTACCTCTTCCAAAACGTTGCGAGTGCCGATTTGGGCCGGATCCACAAGTTCCTTTTGAGGATCGGTTACATTCAACTTGAAAGGGGATGCCGTATGGAAAACCACCTGACACCCGATAGTGGCCTCAGCATAGGAACCTTCGTCAAGCAGGTCAGCTTTAAAATATTTGATTTTTCCTGGCGCACGCTCTGCGATCTGGTTGAGAGATTTTAATTTTTCTGGATTGTGCGGATCGCGCACCGGGGCATGAACGGTAAATCCCTCATCGAGTAACTTCTTAACGAGCCACCCTGCAACATACCCGGTTGCCCCAGTAACCATAACAGCCGATTTTGTGTCAACTCTCATCATTTCGTATCCTCCATTCGCTGCATTTGAATTGTTGAATAGAAAATAATCCGGAACGATGACAGGGACAATAGCACAACGCGCCATATTTAATGCAAATGATGCCAAGAATGGCAATGACCAAAAGATCCCACAAACTCTAATTGAACCGGAATGGGTAAAAATTATGGGCAGAAAAGGCGCTTTATTCTCTTATCCCAGGTTAGAGCGGACTTTTGATATGCAGCGCATATCGTTAGAGCGTAAATAAATATGGCATGATGAAAGTGCGCCGCATTTAGCGATGGACAATGGGCATAAGAACCAACACGCCCAGGCACAAAACTATATGCGCTTATGCACAAAACCCAAGTGACATGTTCGGGCATTTGTCCGAGGGGTCCGATGACAATGCCCAGATTCCCATTTGTTCCCATCCGGAGCCACTTTCGATAGTTTTTAATGGCTCCAGCACAGGTGGATAAAACCCGGACCCCTTCATCACTTGGGCTTTGTGGATAACCGCGAAACTATATTACAAAAAATAGGTACATAGCGATTGTTTTGGTACTGCTTTTTCAGCCAGTTCAACCAAATGTTTATGGTGCGTAAAAAAGATGATCTGTGTTTTTTCAGCCAGGCCAGCCAAGGCAAGCAGGGCCGCTGATGAGCGTTCATCGTCAAAATGGACAAGTACATCGTCAACAATAAAAGGAACGCTGCCGCTATTTTCAATATGGCGTGACAGGCCTCCCAGTCTGAGCGCCAGGAACATCTGATCTCTTGTACCATCGCTTAACGCATCAATTGAAAGTGCAGTGTCATCCATAGAGCGTATGGCTTTGAGCACCGGTTCACCCTTCTCATTAAAGTCCGCTTTCAATCCAGTAAAAGATTCTCTGGTCATCGTTCGGAAATACTTGCTGGCCGATTCCAAAACTGGGCTCTCGTTGTGTTTTCTATAACGTTCGATGGCCTTGGCCAAAACAGCTGATGCCATTCGCAGTTGGATGTAGTACGTCACATCAGACTGGATCTTTCCGGCGAGTCCATCGGCTTCAACCGCGAGGCTGGCAGCCTGGGACTGGATGTCAAATCGATCCAGTTCACTTTTAGCTACGGCTATGTGGGCCACAAGATCTTCTCGTTCTTTCGTCAGATCCGCTTTATCTGTTTCTGCTTTTTCTAACTCGGCTGTCAGCGTATCCGGATCCTGTTGCCTGACATTTTCAATGAACGCCGGTAACGCCTGACCGGCTGCCAATTCAGCCAGTCGGTCTTTTATCGCAGCTGCATCTTTTGACACTATGCTTTTATGTCTTGATTGTCTTTCGACCTCGGGAAGCAGATCTGGGTCTGATATTGAAGCCTCTGCACACAACTGGCGAAGAATCTCCTGGTTCCCAGCCAGCTTTTCCTTTGCTTCAGATAGCTGATCCGTTTTTTTGCGCTGATCGGCCTCAAGAAGCTTGTATTGTTGTCGGTGTTGAAGGTTTTCAGCTAAGATTCCTTTAAGCGTGGCGACGGCTTTTTCAACTTCCAATGAATTCAGCTGGGGCGCCAACCGGTCGCTCGCATCTTGAACTGCTTCCTGAAATGCCTTTCGGTTTCGATCCATGGCATCGACTCGCTGCTGGATGGCTTTAGCATCATTGAGTTTATTAAAAACATCATCCAGGGCATCGATGTATTCCATTACATCATCCGGTTGGCTGGCAGCCGGGAGCTTTATAGGTGATATGGCCGATGCCCATTGTTCCGACCATAGACGTTTTTGCTCTTCGATCTCCTCAATCTTTTGTTGAACCTCAAGCTTCCTGTCTTCAAGTTGCTGAATGTGCAGTTTAAATTCCTTACGCTGCCTGGCCAGCTCCTCATTTTCCTTGAGAGTACGTTTCGCCAAATCGACGAGGCCACTATAACTGATCATCTCTGGCACATTAATAGCAAGCCGATTAACAGCGACCGTCATATCAGCATGGATTAATTTGATCGCGTTCTCCAGTTGCTGTTGTCTGGATGCTTTTTCGTGATAATCTGCTGCGCCATGCTTGATTTGGACAACCCTTCCCGACCATTCGATCATTTCAGCCGGCGATAAGGCGCTAATACCAAGAGGCTGCCATAGTTCCTGCCATTGGCCTAGGGTGTCCTGGTGATGCTGTTTCAAAGAATCACGTTGTTGTTCGATGGTTTGGTGAGTCTTTTCCAGTTCTACGATCTGGTTGCGCAAAGTTTGGGCGATGGCGATGTCCTGTGCTTCGGTGCGCAACATATCCGCCGTATCGTCGGCATCGTGCACACTTTTTTCATAGGCATCGGCCAGGCCGGCCTGCTCTGGGAAATGTGCTAAAAAGCCCTGATCGGCCTGACCACCTTCCAGCCATACTGATCGTACGGATCGCCACCCTTGATCGCGAAGCCCTCGTTGGGTTTGCAGATCCTCGGGATTAGGCAGATCTTTATTGCGCGTCACCTCATCATGTTCCCGTTGTTTGTCCCCGATATCCTTGCTGTTGCGTTGGATCTCCTTTTCCAGGGCGCTCAGGCGCTGCCCCAACTCAACCAGACGGTCGGCAAATCTTCGCATACTCTCATCAGGGGGTATGGCGAGCTTTTCAAATGACTCTAGATCACCGTGCCACAACCCCAGGGCGGCCAACTCTTTATCGATGCGCGTACGCATCAATGCTTTTTCAGCCTGGACCTCCGACAATCGCAACTCAAGGTTGCCTTGCTCAGAAGCACGCTCCAGGCAGCTCTGCAGCTCTGCTGTTTTCCCCGGCTGACCTGTCTGCGATAATTGCGTTGCAATCGTTTTCAGTTTGTTGCTGACAGTCTTTAGGTCTTTGTCCGACGACTCGATGGATTGTGCCAGCCGCGTGTGCTGCCCGATCAGTTTCTGCAGTTTATTGCGCGCCGGCTTGGATAGCCGCAACTGATCGATGGTGGCGATATTCAAATCTGAATTTACAAGCTTTAGGCCGGCCTCGACATCCCGGTGGGTTTGATGGATTTTGGCACGCAGCATTTTGCTGTCGGCGGATTCCTTGGTGAAGACTGCGATGTTGCCCGCCAACGCGTCAATCAGTTCCTGGTTGGCCAATATGGTTTCGTCAAATGACAGCGTGCTCATTTGCTTGGCGATCTCTTCCAACTCGGCAAGAAGGGTTTCCTGGGCCTGCTGACTCTGTTTGATGCCGGCTTGGGCTTGGATCCGCTGCTGGGGGAAATCGTCGGAAAGCTCGGGAATTGAAACCAGGCGATCGAGCTCCTCCTCAACTTGCTGTAGACGGGTGACATGATTTAACGCGTCTCTGTGGCGGGTACCGGTGCCGATTGTCCGGTTCAGGTCTGCCAAACGTGTTTCGATCTCAAGTTTTCTATCCTCAAGGTGGACCAACTCCTTTTTCATTTTCTTCCATTGGATATGGCTTGTGGATACCTGGCGAATTTTCTTGCGCTGCTCGGCCAGCAGGGTAATACCGGCGTTGATGTCAGCCTTGTGAGCGCGAGGGGAAAATAATTTCGCCTGTTTTTCTTCAAGTTTGGTCAGAACATTTTTGAGCACATTCAAACCGGAGGTCGCAGTAAACAGGGTCTGCCCCAGCTCCCCCCCAGAGATTAATACACTTTCAACGCCATGGCGCAGCGAGTCGTGGGAAATACCATAGGCGTTTTCAAAGTCAGCTTTGGTCTTTCCGGCCAAAAACCGGTTCAGGACGCTCTGCTCAAAAGGCTGTCCGCTATCATCATTGATCAGGTCGTTTTTACGGCGCTTGTAACGGGTAAATCGTAACAATCCGCCATCGTTCAAGGCCAGGGCACCGCTGACCGCGAGCTTGTTGGTGCTGTGCAACCAGTCGTCCACAACCCTGTGTTCGAACCCATACAACCAAGCGATCAGCGCCCTTAAAGAGGAGCTTTTGCCGGCTTCGTTTTCACCGTAAATCACATGCAGTCCGTTTTCGATCCCGGAAAAATCGATGCCTTTATCGGTAAACGGGCCGAACGCCAGCATATGGAATGCGTTGATTTTCATGAGCATGCCTCAGGTATCGGTAGTATCGGTCAACATGCTGATCAGGATATCCTTGGCGCCGACCAGCAGATCAGTGTCGTTTTCCATTGGGAAATCAATCCCGCTGCCGGCAAGTTTCGATTTCAAAGCCGTATGATCCACTTCCAGATCAGCCGGTGAATCCAGCTCTTGTAAATAGCGCAATAATTCTCCCTGGGGGGTATCGCTCTGGGCCAGGTCCTCCAGATCCACTATCGACTGGGTCTCAACACGGACCTTTTCTACCCAACCCCTTTGCCTGGAGACATCGGCGGCCACCGCGCGGATATTGGCGGTCAACTCCTCCGGATGGATCACCAGGTGTCCGTGGACAGGCGTACGCCCTCTGAGTATGGCCCGGATGCAACATAGCCGTCCGTCCGTGCCGGCCAATTGGGCCTCAAGGGCCTGGGCAAATATATCGGTGACCTGGCCCATGGTTTCGGCAGCGCTGATATCGGCAGTGACGGTCATCCACTGCACACTGTCCAAGCGGATAAATTCATGGGACAACACGCCATTGTCCTCCTCAACGAGCACGCACCCCTTCGGACCCGTCTCTTTGATATGCCGCCCCTGGCAGCATCCAGGGTAGATGATCGACGGGTTTTCACGCAGGACCTTGTAATCGTGAACATGGCCAAGCGCCCAGTAGTTATACCCCTTGGAGGCCAGATCATCCAGCGTGCATGGCGCATAGGGCAGGTGGCCCATAGACCCGGATATCAGGCAATGCAGCAGGCCGATATTGAGCATCCCGGCCCTGGGCTGGGGATAATCCAGAGCCAGGTTCTGGAAGGTTTCGGCCGTGGCATAGCTTTGGCCATGAACGGCCATACGAATATCGTTGTAAACAAAGGTCTCCGGTTTACGCGCCGGGAAGATTTTGACATGTTCCGGCATGACCAATGTTTTGGTCATTTTGTTTTGCGCATCGTGATTTCCCCAGACAATGGCCACATGGATACCGGCCGCGGATAGCCGTTGCATCTGTTGGGCGAAAAAAAGCCCTGTGCTGAAATCCGGCCAATCCCCATCGTAGAGGTCTCCCACGATGACCAACAACGGAACCTGCTCGGTCAGCATGAAATCCACCAGGTTCATCAAGGACTGGCGGGTGGCACCCCTGATCTCTTCGATGTCCGGCGCCCCTTCATAGGTTTCCAGACCTTGCAGTGGGGAATCCAGATGTAGATCAGACGCATGAATGAAGGATGCCATTTTTTTCTCCAAGAAGTAATTGATATATTTAAAATATTACTGCAAAAATGCCAGAAAAATCATCCAGCCGCATCTTCAAGCCCTTTGCAAACTACATCCTTAGATCATCCAGGAATTCTGATGCTGGATCAACACTTGTAATAAGTAGGTGGTCGCGGGCTCTGGTGCAAGCGACATATAGCAAGTGGCGTTCGGTGTTGTAGACCTCCTCCAGGTCCGAATCATCGGTGACTCTTTCAATGCGCTGCTGGGAAGGGATTACCTCATCGTCGCAGGCCATGACCGCCACAGCCCTGAATTCAAGCCCCTTGGCAAGATGCATGGTGCCGATCACAATATGCCCACTGTTGATGGTCATGTTGTGGTCTATGATTTTGTAAGGCAGTTTTGCGTTATCGGCTGCCTTGCAGGCTCTGTCTAATTGGTCATCGGATCGTACAAAGATGCCGATTTCGTGAGGCGATAAACCATCATTGGTGAGTTGCGTAAGCCAGCTGCCCACCACTTGGCTTTCTCCATCCGCAGTTTCCAGGACTTTGACAGCAGGACTGGGGCCGTTGAACACCGAAATAGTTCCGCGTCGGTCTTCTGTGTTACCGTCCACATCAGACAACTCTGGCGCCAGAAGGCGATCGGCTTGCATCCGGATCTGATGAGAGGTGCGGTAGTTGATGCGCAGGGTGCGTGACCGGCCGCGGATGTCGATGCCGAGCGCCCGCCAGGAAAACGGTTGTTGGAATATGCGCTGCCCCAAATCGCCGGTGAACATCAAACAATCTGGCTTTCCGGCCGTAAAAGTGGCAAGGAACCGCAGTTCGGCCACGCTGATGTCTTGGGCTTCATCCACTACGGCGTAATCGAAGGGCTTCTGATTGTTTTTAAAATGTTCAGCCAGACGACTGAACATATCGGCGTGGGTCATCAGATTCCTGCCTTGAAGGGCTGAACGAACCTCGCTGAAAATCGACCAGAGCACGGCCCGTTGTTTTTCCGGCAGGCGTGTTTTGCGGCCCAGACGCACCACATCACGGTAGGCTTCCCAAGTGGTCAACTGCCAGGCACTGACCACCTGCTCCCATTCAGTGATGAGAAAGTGCGGGCTGAATTTGTGGCCTTCGAGCTTTGCGGCGGTTTGCGCGATGAGCTGATGGACAACTTCATTGGATGCAAGCTGCAGTTTTCCGATATTTAACTCGTAGAGACGTCGACCAATGGCGTCAATGGCATGCACCTCCAAGCGCTCCGCGATACGGGGCCTATTGCTGATCAGCAATCGCAGCTTGGCTTGCAGGGCATTGGCGAGGGTTTTGGAAAAGGTAATCAAGAGTACTCTGGCATCGGGGTTATTGCGGGCAAGGTGAACTGCACGATGCAAGGCGACAATGGTTTTGCCGGTACCGGCCGAGCCGGACACCCTAACGGGGCCGCTGAAGGCCTGTTCCACCAACTGGCGCTGGGCCGGATGAAGGAAGACAGTCCACCTCTCCCAGGGAAAAGACAGGGCCCGTTCCAGCTCTTCCACATCGTTCATGACCCTGAAGCGGCGCTGGGCATCGGGATGGTCAAATGGATTTACGAATTGGGGTGCTTCGGTCTTGAATATAGGTTTTGACCCGGTGGCAAAATCCAAGAGCGCCTCGACCGCTTCAGCGGGCAGGTGATCTGCTAATTCGAGGATTGAGTCCTCATCCGCCCGGCGCACATCGGCTATCCATTCAAGAGGCACGCCATAGGTCAGTAATTCTTCCTCCGCGATGCCGACGAACAGGAGCGGCTTTTGAGACGCCAACTGCTCTTCGGATACATACGCTGGAACGGTCACCTCTTTGACCAGCTCACGGATCTCGACCAATTGGGCTGCGCCAGTTTTAGGGTGCACTTCGAGTTTGCGGCGTTCAGCCCAGCGGTAGGAATCATCGTGATGGCCGACATAACACAGCAACAGGCTTTGGGCGGTGCGGTGAACAATCAAACGCAGGTCGCTGCCAGCCCGGACGGACCAGAAATTGGGGTCTTTCGATTTGGCCAGTTTGTGGAACTGCATTCCTGGTTGGGACGGATTGACTTGGAGATCAAAAGCCGTTGTCTTAACGGCCTTTTGCTCGTCGTTAGTGAGTTTGGCGAGGCTGGTTGTGAAGGTGTCGGAAATGCGGAATTCCATCATACGTCTACAAAGGATTGAACTGAAATTTGAGTTTTTATTGCATTATAGAGCTCAACCTCTATTTCAGGCGCATGAATCGAAACTATCAATGAATAGGGTGCCATCCTATCGTATCGCTCAAGACGGGTTCTCGTTTTCCACCAACCTAAAGCAGGGTAAACCGCCAATATCCCACGACTGGCAAGATCAGCGGCTGCCCCCTTCCAAATATCGGAATGCAGAGCCCCTTTATGGCGGTTTTGGGGTCCTATCAACCAACCCG
>Ga0209164_1004218_pt1 | contig 13039 bp, 14 predicted proteins | sample MTBNYHSulfiMetaG_FD_187458 | JGI IMG/M metagenome (GOLD analysis project Ga0209164, IMG submission 187458) | Enrichment culture microbial communities from rom New York Harbor, USA that are MTBE-degrading - MTBE-NYH (New York Harbor Sulfidogenic)... | ecosystem: Environmental > Aquatic > Marine >...
GACGGTAAAGTAGTCGAGGGAATTGTAAAGAACATCACCGACTATGGAGTGTTTGTGGATCTGGGAGGCATCGACGGCTTGCTTCATATCACCGATATGAGCTGGGGCCGCGTTGGACATCCATCAGAGATGTTTCAGATCGGAGACAAGATCAATGTAGTGGTGCTCTCCTTTGATCGCGACAACGAACGAGTCTCTCTCGGGTTGAAGCAACTGGTGCCCGATCCTTGGACCAATGCGCAAGAGAAATATCCCGTTGATACGCAGGTAAAGGGCAAAGTGGTCAGCTTGACCGACTACGGCGCGTTTGTGGAAATTGAGGAAGGGGTGGAAGGCCTCATTCATGTTTCGGAAATGTCTTGGACCAAGAAAATACGACATCCCAGCAAAATCCTGAATGTTGGGGATGAGGTTGAAGCCGTGGTCCTGAGCATCAATCCGGACAACAAGAGAATCTCGCTGGGCATGAAGCAGCTTGAGCCCAACCCGTGGGATGTGATCGCAGAAAAGTATCCCGTCGGCACCACGATCGCCGGCAAAATCAAGAACATTACCGACTTTGGCGTGTTTATCGGGATCGATGAAGGCATCGACGGGCTCGTGCACATCTCGGATATTTCCTGGACAAAACGCGTCAAACATCCTTCAGAAGTTTTCAAGAAGGGCCAGGAAGTCCAGGCCATAGTGCTCAATATCGATAAAGAAAACGAACGGTTTTCATTGGGTATTAAGCAGCTGGAGCAGGATCCGTGGGAAACCATTCCCGAACGTTACCCCCTGGGAAGCGTGATCAGCGGTCCCATCACGAACGTGACGGATTTCGGATTGTTTGTTGAATTGGAAGAAGGCATCGAAGGCCTGGTCCATGTATCTGAAATCAGCAAGGAAAAAATAAAGTCCCCGGTGGGCCAGTACAAGATGGGCGACACCATCAGTGCAAAAGTGATCAACATTTCCCCTAAAGATCGCAAAATCGGGCTCTCCGTTAAAAAGATCGAGGATCAGGACGAGCGCTCCAATTACGAAGAATACGTAAACAACGCCAAAGCTGCCACGTCCAATCTGGGAGAACTGCTCAAGGAAGAATTGGAGGCTTATTCCAGCAATGCCTCACCGACCGACAAAGAATAGCTTCAAACTTCTTTTTTTGATAAGCCCGGTTTATGCTCTTAGCCCTAAACCGGGCTTTTGTTTTTTGGAGTAAGGAGACCGTGAAACAAAGAAGCATTTTGGCATTGGTATTTCTCCTTCTGATTTTCCTTGGAGCTCTGCTTTGGCTGGTCTTTCCCGAAATCCAGATATTAGCCCGGCCCAACAGAATTGGTCTGATTGAAATCGAAGGAATGATCGATGATGTCCAGGAGACCTTGAAAGATCTGGTCAAATTTCGCAAAGACCCCAATGTGAAGGCCATCGTAATGAGGGTTGAATCTCCGGGAGGAGCTGTAGGACCTTCCCAGGAGCTGTACCGTGAGCTAAAGCGTACCCGCGACACCAAGCCGGTGGTTGCTTCATTGGGAGCGGTGGCGGCGTCTGGCGGATACTATATAGCTTCGGCCACCAGTCGCATAGTTGCAAGTCCTGGAACAGTCACCGGCAGTATCGGTGTCATTGTCTATTATCCTAATTTACGGGGTTTTTTTGAAAAAATCGGCTACAGCATGACGGCAATAAAAACCGGTCAATACAAAGATTTGGGCAATCCTGACAGAGAAATGACTGCAGAGGAAAAAGCGCTTCTGAAGACAACCCTCGATGAAGTTCATCGCCAGTTTATTCAAGATGTATCCCAGGGGCGCAATCTTTCCCCGGAGAAAATCAGTGGCGTAGCCGATGGCCGCATTTTGACGGGTGAATCGGCAAAAGCCTTGGGTCTGGTTGACGAGCTCGGCAATTTCGAGGATGCCCTCAGAACTGCGGCAACGATGGGGAAAATAGTAGGAGAGCCGAAGTTGATTTATGCCAAGAAAAAGAAGTTTTCAATCCTTGGATGGTTGCTCGGAACTGAGTTGAGCAGCCAGATAAAGAGCTACAGTTCCAGTTTTAACTGTGTCCGTTATCAGGCTCCGTTGGCTCCATGGTAGGTTTAGACGGATTGCTTGCGTGAATGTGGGCAAGCTTCTGGCCTGCCCCATCCAGGCAAAATGCTTCACGTCTGAAAAGCTGCGACGTCTCCGGCCCCTTCTCTCAGCACTTCAGGAGTATCATCGATTAGTGAAATAACGCTTGAAGGTTTGCCATTCACCATGCCTCCATCGATGATCAGGTCAAGAGCATGTCCCAGTTTGCTTCTGATTTCCTGAGGAGTCTCTAAAATGTTGCTGGTCTCAGGATCAGTGGCGCTGGTGCTTATTATCGGATGCCCCAGCTCCTCGACGATAGCAAGGCAGATCGCGTGATCAGGCACGCGGATGCCGACAGTTTTGCGTTTGGTCAACATGATTTTTGGTACCAGGCGCGAGCCTTCCAGGATAAACGTATACGGACCTGGCAACAGGCGCTTCATTGTTTTATAAGCATAGTTGGTGACTTGTGCGTACTCGCTGATGTTTTTGAGATCGCTGCAGATGAAGCTGAAGGGCTGATGCGGCGATCTTCTTTTCAGCTGGTAGATTCTCTCGATGGATTCCTTGTTGAAAAGATCGCATCCAATGCCGTAATAACTATCGGTGGGATATGCTATTATTCCTCCTTTGGCCAGAGTCTCCGCAATTTGTTTGATCTTTCTCGGTTCAGGATGTTCCGAATTGATCTCTATAATCATAGGCAATCCTCCCTGGCATGGTGTTGTAGACATCAGGGCTGCAAGTCCCAGGGCATGGCAATCGACTCCTCGGGCATTAACATCACGGGAGGCCTTGGGATGGAGATAGTGGTAAACCGACAAACGACATTACACGATCCGTCATCGTCAGTGCGTACGATTGAAGCATAAGCTCAACAAAGTTCCCATGTCAAGACCAGAAAGGAGCCAATGATTGGCTGAAAGTGCAACTACAGGCAATACTTGTTTCGCGTCGATTGATATCGGCTCCCATACGATTCGGCTACTCATAGCCGAGATGGTAAACGGCACAAAGCTGACACCCGTTCGGGTGGAACGGGCCATAACTCGGCTGGCAAAGAACTTCCAGCGAGGAGAAAAGCTTTCAAGGGCAAGCATGCAACAGAGCTTCGATGTGCTCAAAGCATTCCGTGAGCTTCTGGTGCAACATGAGGTAAGCTCTTTTGTATGCGGAGCTACCGGCGTTTTGCGACGAGCCGCCAACACTGACGAATTCAGGATAAACGCCAAGAGACTCACCGGCTTAAGCATCTCGATTCTATCCGAACAGACCGAAGCCATGCTTTCGGCCAAGGGAATGTTGAGCGTCCTTTCCGCTACCCCGCATAGGATTCTGCTGTTCGACCTGGGCGGCAGCAGCACAGAATTTTTGCTTATCGATCCGGAGCAATCCGAGCCCGTCTGGGACCAGAGTGTCTTTATCGGAGCAGCGACTATAACGGAAAAATACCTTCCAGGTGATCCGCCGACCAAAGGAGCGATTGATACTGCGATAAATGCCATTCACTGCGAGATTGAACCGGTCCTGGAAATGGTGACTCGGTACCTCCTGGCTCATACCCTCGCTTCGGAAGATCTTCTGGTGGTTGCCACTGCCGGCACCGTGACCACGCTTGCGGCGATCTATTTACAGATGGTCAGTTACGAGCCTTATCGAGTGAACGGCCTGGTATTAAGCAGGAGATGGCTCCACAGTATGATTGATCGGCTGGCATCTCTTTCGGCGCAGTCACGACAAGGAATTCCAGGATTGGAAAAAGGAAGAGAGGACATTATATTGGGTGGGGCTCTCATAGTCGCAGGAATTCTAGACAACTTGAAGCTAGAACAATTTACCGTGACGGATGCCGGTCTTCTCGAGGGTCTCCTGCTGGATCTAATCGAAAAAGAATGTAAAATACCCCAAACTCTGCGTACTCCCTTGACATGGTACTGGCAAAAGAGTAGACGCCCAATCACTGAATAAGGTCGACCAATCTGCAACGACAGGCACGGAGAATTCTATGCAAAATGAGCATTCCGAAATTAAAGAAGCGCTTACCTTTGATGACGTTTCACTGATTCCGAGATATTCTGAAATATTACCGCAAGAGGCAAATCTCGAAACCAGACTGACCAGACAAATACCAATGCGAATTCCTCTACTCAGCGCGGCAATGGATTCGGTAACCGAGGCTGACACCGCCATCAGCATCGCTCGAGAAGGCGGCATTGGCATCGTTCACCGTAACATGTCAATCGAGAGGCAAGCTCAGGAAGTCAACAAAGTGAAGAAATCGGAAAGCGGCATGATCGTCGATCCGGTAACAGTAGAACCGGATCAAAAGATTTCCGATGTTCTCGAGCTAATGTCGCGCTATCGCATCTCCGGCGTGCCGGTTGTCAAGCATGGACAACTGGTCGGAATCATCACCAATCGAGATCTCCGTTTTGAGACAAACCAGAATCTGAAGGTCTCCGAGGTCATGACCAAGACGGATCTAGTGACCGCACCTATGGGAATTTCTCTGGAAGAGTCCAAAAAGCTCCTGCATACCAAAAGAATCGAGAAGCTCCTGGTGGTGGATGAGGCTGGCAAACTGAGAGGCTTGATCACCATAAAAGACATAATGAAGGTAAAGAAGTACCCCAATTCCTGTAAGGACCACCTGGGAAGATTGAGGGTTGGTGCTGCCGTTGGAGTCGGGAAAGGCATGCTCGAACGAGCTCGAGCCATGCACAGCGTTGGCGCGGACGTGATAGTGGTGGACAGTGCTCACGGCCACTCCAAGAACGTCATAGAAATGGTTAAAAGCATCAAGGCCGAATATCCCCAGCTGCAGGTGATGGCTGGCAATGTGGCCTCGGCCGAAGGGGCGCAAGCCCTTATCGAAGCAGGTGCCGACGCAATCAAAGTCGGAGTCGGACCCGGTTCGATCTGCACGACCCGAATCGTTGCCGGAGTAGGGGTACCTCAGATCACGGCGATTTCGGAATGTGCACCGGTCGGCATGGATTATGATGTTCCGATAATCGCCGACGGCGGTATTAAATTCAGCGGGGATGTTGTTAAAGCGCTAGCCGCTGGCGCGAGCAGTGTTATGATCGGCAGCCTTTTTGCCGGTACCGATGAAAGCCCGGGAGAGACTGTTCTTTATCAGGGGCGCAGCTACAAGGTATATAGGGGCATGGGATCGTTGGGTGCAATGAAGGAAGGCAGTCGCGACCGGTATTTTCAGGATGAGGTTCTAGAGCATGCCAAGTTGGTTCCGGAGGGCATTGAGGGTATGGTGCCATATAGAGGACCTCTCGCCGCCAGTGTGCATCAGCTCATCGGCGGTCTGCGATCGGGCATGGGTTATCTCGGCTGCCGTAACCTGGAGGAGCTGCGGACCAATGCTCGCATGGTGAGGATAACCGCGGCAGGGCTGCGGGAAAGCCACGTGCACGATGTTATTATCACCAAGGAAGCTCCCAACTACCAGGTGGATTTGAAGTGATTCATAAGCTTAATAAAGACTCGAGGGCGCTCTAATGCAGTGGAACCATTTACACGAAGAACGTGTACTGATATTGGACTTCGGCTCCCAATACACCCAGCTCATTGCCAGACGTGTCAGGGAAAGCCATGTATATTGCGAAATTCACCCCTTCAACATGACCATGGCACAAATACAGTCTTTCGAGCCCCGAGGGATTATACTGTCCGGGGGGCCGGCCGGCGTCTATCAGAAAGAAGCCCCTCTCCCCGACCCCCGAATCTTCTCATTGGAAGTCCCCATTCTGGGCATATGCTACGGCATGCAGGTTATGGCTCATCAACTCGATGGCGAGGTCGAAAGGGCGCTCCGTCGTGAATACGGACCTGCGACCATCGACCTCGTTAATGACAGCGAGCTGTTCCGTGATATCGAGGCCAAAGATGTACGTGTATGGATGAGCCACGGCGACCGCGTACTCAGCCTCCCGTTGGACTTCGAGGTTCTTGCTGTCTCCGAGAACTCCCCCGTTGCAGCAATGGCGGACCGGCAGCGTCACTTCTATGGGGTGCAGTTCCACCCTGAAGTAGTCCATACCCCGTGCGGCAAGACCCTTCTGGAAAACTTTCTGTATCGGATCTGTAAATGCCATTCCACCTGGACCATGAAGTCGTTTGTGGAATCGGCAACACTCGCTATCCGGGAGCGCGTCGGCAAAGACCGGGTGATTTGTGCACTGAGTGGAGGAGTCGATTCTTCGGTGGTGGCAGCACTGCTGCACAATGCGATTGGCCCCCAGCTCCACTGCATATTTGTAAACAACGGTTTGCTGCGTGAAGGGGAAGCCGAAAGCGTGCGCAGTATATTTCTCGACCATTTTGAAATGAACCTGATCTACCTGGATGCAGCCGATCTTTTCTTACAAAAGCTGCAGGACGTCAATGATCCGGAACAAAAACGCAAGATAATCGGAAATCTTTTTATCGAGCTGTTCGAAAATGAAGCGGCAAAGCTGACCAATGCCAAGTACCTGGCACAGGGGACCCTTTATCCCGATGTCATTGAGAGCGTCTCCTTCAAAGGCCCGTCCGCGACCATAAAAACACATCACAATGTGGGCGGACTTCCCGAAAAAATGAAACTGGAGCTTATTGAGCCACTCCGAGAACTCTTCAAAGACGAGGCGCGCCTTGTCGGCAGAGAGCTGGGCCTGCCCGAGCGAATCATTATGCGCCATCCATTTCCGGGACCGGGCCTGGCTATTCGCCTGCTCGGCGCGGCAACCAGAGAAAATCTGCAAATACTGCGGGAAGCCGATGCCATCGTGATGGAGGAGATGGAAGCTTCGGGATGGTACGACAAAGTATGGCAGGCATTCGCCGTTCTACTGCCGGTCCGCTCGGTCGGCGTAATGGGGGATGAAAGAACTTACGACCAAGTAATTGCTCTACGGGTGGTGGAAAGCGTCGATGCCATGACCGCGGATTGGGCCAGGCTTCCCTACGAGCTACTGCAAAAGATTTCCAACCGCATCATCAATGAAGTGAACGGTGTCAACCGTGTTGTTTATGATATATCCTCAAAACCGCCCAGCACCATTGAGTGGGAATGATACACCTCATCGGCAGGGAGAGCTTTGATCCTGCTGCGATTTTGCACGATACAGCCGCCGGGACCCAGCAATGGAAGAAAAACCAGGAAAAAGCCACCGCTTTTATCGATATCACCATCAGAGCAAAAGCGGCTGGTTTTCGTTTCAGACAAAATATAGAGAAACAGACCTTTGGATTCGTGCTCAAAAGGACTTGAGAGATGAAGCCACAGACATCGTTTTAAATCTCCGTTACCAGTTGGATCAATATATTTCGCGCACTCCCCGGTTTCTAAAATCACTCACACCCCTTCCGGACGATCCCTCCGCGCCGGAGCTCATCCGAAAAATGCTGCAGGCCTCCAACGTGGCAGGCGTGGGTCCCATGGCTGCTGTGGCTGGAGCCATAGCCCAGGCTGTGGCCGCCGACCTCAAAGCTCTCCATTCTGCCATCATTGTTGAAAACGGAGGAGACTGCTCTCTCGATCTGCAGGAAGAGGCTACCGTGGGGATCTATGTTGAGCCCACATCGCCGTTCAGCGGCAAAATCGCATTGCGTTTTGCCGCCGACCGGTTTCCATTGAGCATATGCACCTCTTCGGGAAGGATCGGACATTCATTGAGCTTTGGCAAGGCAGACGCCGTGACCGTGATAGCAGCTGATGGAGCGTTTGCCGACGCTGCGGCTACAGCATTGGCCAATCTCGTCCGCACTCCCGCCGACATCCGGAAGGCCCTCGAGACAGCACCTGCAATTCCGTCCATCCAGGGGGTCCTCATCATGATAAGAGACAAGATGGGAATTTGGGGTGATATTGAGCTTGTACCTCCAAGTTCGGCATGAACCGCTCTCTGCCACTCATCGCGACCCAAAAATATCTTGAGTTTTTATAAGGCGTTGCTATAGTAGCGACACTGCGCAGAAAGAAGCTCATCAACCGTTGCAGCCCGGCAGATGGCCTTTGCTCGGAATCTGTGAGAGCGACATAAGCGTGGGAAATTCGAAATATAACCATCTGGCTACATTGTGGTGGAGTAGCTCATGCAAAACTTATGGGCACCTTGGCGGATTGAATATATTTTAGGCAAAAGAGAGCCTTATTGCATATTCTGTCCGGAAGGCGATGGTCTTTCCGATGAGGAGCGGCTCATTCTTCATAGAGGTCGATTGGCGATGGTGATGATGAACAAATATCCCTACAACAACGGACACTTGTTGGTCGCTCCCTGGAGACATTTGGCGAACCTGGATGAGCTCAATCAAGATGAGATGATCGCTGTCATGCACTGGATCAAGATCTGCACGATCATTTTAAAGCGAATCATGCGCCCCAATGGCTTTAACATCGGCTTGAACCTGGGAGCAGCCGCCGGTGCTGGAGTTGAGGACCATCTTCATTTTCACGTAGTACCCCGCTGGCAGGGGGACACCAATTTTCTCACGGTATTCGGCGACGTGAGGAGCATACCGGAGCATCTCAAACAGACCTATGCCAAACTGCGACCTCATTTTGCAAAGGAGACGGATTAATGAAAGTTTTTAAGTTAGTCACAGGCGGCTTGATCCTTTTGATCGTCGGGCTGTTCTTCTGGCAAAATATCCCAACTTTTGTGCGCCCTTTGGATTTTCAGCTCAATCTCTATATCAAGGAACATTTGAAATGGAGTTTGAAATTATATTCGCTTTTGTTGCTGACGGGCATGGCGGGCTTATGTCTAGGGCTCTTGATCATGCTTAAGCCATATTTCAATGTGCGCCGCCTACTGGCACAGGAAAGACAGGAACGCCAGCAACTCGCTCCCATCACGGAACCGCCCCCCCAAGTAGAAGTGAAATCAGAACAGGCCTCCCACCGAAAAGTTGAAGAGCAATAATCTACCGTAGCCCTTCTCCTTGTCATCGGTCAAACGAAAGAATACGCCAAAAAGCATTTTATTGCCTGGGCCGGTTCTCTCGAAAAGACAAAGCAACGCCTCAATCCCTGCTTGATACACTTCGAGTGCCAAAGAGCGAGAAAAAGACGATAGAATTGATGTCACCCCAGTGTTGATTGAGGGCACTGACGGAGAAACCTGAGCGGGAAGTAGGCCAGGTGGGGCATTCAGTTCTGCAAGGTCGCTCGGAGTAGAAGAAGGGGGAAAAGCCTCCCCTTCTTCTCAGTGCCTCTAGGGTGGATTCCAGCATGAATCTTAGAGCACCGTAATTTCACTTTAAGAACAGCTCAGACTTTCTTGTCTTTGGCCTGTTTGACAAAAAACAAGACAACCAAAACCGCAATGGCAACCAATAGTCCCAGTGGCAGTACATAGTCCATATGAGTCTCCTTTTGTGTTGTTGTTCGATTACCATGGCCTCTTAGAAAAGGGGTACTCTCATATCAGCTACAATCGTATACCATTTTAGAGAGTGGCTACTCGCTTTACACTAGAACATCTTCATGTCAAAATCTCAATAAAAAACTGAGAGGTCCGATGACAAAACGCAAATTAGCAATCCTGCGAGAGGCAACACGACTGTTTGCTGAAAAAGGCTATGATGCCACTCCAGTCTCTGAAATTGCGCGGGCTGCCGGAGTGTCGGAGGGAGCTATATTCCGTCATTTTGACAACAAGGAAGACTTACTATTCCAATTGTTTAAGGGTATTAGGGAGAGCTTTTTGAGCGAGCTGGAAACAGAATTCAGGTTTTCATCCAACGAGCAAGGCTTGGAAATGGCACTGCGATTGGTTCGCCTCTATTGCCACTTCTATGAAACCATGGAGACGGAATTCGACTTCATACATCGCAATAATCCCTATCAGATGCCGCACGTGGGTGATCCCTGTCGGGGCGAAATGAAAAAAATCTACGATAAGATGATCGAACTACTAAGAATCGCCATCACGCTTGGCACCAAAGATCACTCTATTCGCACGGTTTCGGTTGAGGAGAGCACCATGCTGATCCTGGGGCTCATAACAGGTGCAGTACGTATGCGCCTTTTTGAATCCATCCACCTAAAAGAAATAGAAGAACACCTGGTGGACTTTTGCAGGGCTGCTCTGCAACCGTCAGTGCCATGTCAATAGTAGGATAGGGAGTGAGCCATGATGGAGAAGTCCGTGGACGAATACGCCGTCGAGGCAGTTAGCGCCGGTTTGGGAGGATACCACTGAGCAATGGAATTGCCTGGAAATTTGGAGCATTGTCTATCCGAAATTTGGAAAATTCCTGTGAATGTATGGCTGATGGGCGACGACACTTGGAAGTCGTCTCCAGGAATGACGAGGAAGTTTAGCGTGTGCAACGTTTTGGATGTACTGCAGATGAGATCTGAAATTCTAATCATTCTATACCCGGCAGATTGACAACCGGATGGCAAACCGGATGTTAACACTTGAGCCACATGATGCTCAAAAGGAACCAACCCTGGCTTATGAATTGAGGTTGGTCTCGCAGATCTGCATCAATTGCACATTATGCAAAAAAGAATGTGCGTTTCTACAAAAACATGGAAAGCCCAAAGAAATTGCCGATAATTACGATGCAGACAGACTTGCCGATCGGATGATGCCGTTTGAATGCAGTCTGTGTGGGCTTTGCGGCTCCGTTTGTCCAGTGAACCTCCATCCGGCCAGAATGTTTTTGCGGATGCGGCAAGAAAGCCTAGCGCGCACTCCCGAAATCATCAAGCTCAAGCACCGCGTTCTGTTAGCATATGAAAAACGCGGAACATCTCGCCGTTATTCCTATTATGCCCTTCCGGCAAAATGCGACACCGTATTCTTTCCCGGATGCGCTTTGCCGGGCACTCGGCCGAAGACCACACGGCGCTTGTTTGAACATCTCCAAAAGCTCATGCCCTCGCTGGGCATTGTCCTTGACTGCTGCACCAAACCATCACATGACCTGGGCAGGCAGCTCTACTTCAAGGCGATGTTCGGCGAAATGATAAAGTTCCTGATCGATCATGGAGTTCGCAAAGTCATCGTAGTCTGCCCCAGTTGCTACAGGACTTTCAGCGATTACGGTGCCCCGCTGAAGACGCAGACGGTCTACGAGCTTCTCGCAGACAGCCGATTGCCCAATAATAAAACCGTCTCAGGCACGGTCTGCGTTCACGATCCATGTGCAATCCGATACGATGCCGGGGTCCATGAAGCCACCCGCCTGCTCGTTCTCGCAAAAGGGCTGAAGATCGAGCAAATGCCGCACGAAAAGGAGAAAACCATTTGCTGCGGAGAAGGTGGAGCGGTCGGCTTTGTCGCCCATCATCTGGCCAAGCAATGGGGCGCTTTACGTGCAAGGCAGGCAGGAAACAGCAGAATAATCACCTATTGTACCGGCTGCGTCAATTTACTGCAGCCTTTGGCTCCCGTAAGCCACGTGCTCGATCTCCTCTTTGATCCCGAAGCTACCATGAACGGTGCGGTTAAGCCCTACAGAGCTCCGGTCACCGACCTGAACCGCATCCGGCTGAAAAATCATCTACAGAGAAGCGTAAACGCAAAAGTGAGCCGCGAACGAACGTTTTCAGCTGATGAAGAGAGCTCTAATCTGACATTTTTCAAGTGCTTGGTCTCTTGGATTAGAAAGGCTTGACATTGCAGGAACTGGGCTTATAATTTGTTCGATCAAAGATCATTGAAGGATTCTTATCCGTATATAAGAGTGCAAAAGGAGATGCAGAAAATGCCGATCTATGAGTATGAGTGCACTAAATGTGGAAGAGTAAGCGAAGCGATGCAAAGATTTTCCGACCCACCATTGGCTGAATGCACCGAATGTCATGGAGGATTGAGAAAACTCATTTCGATGAGCACTTTCCACCTCAAAGGTTCTGGCTGGTACGTCACCGATTATTCAGGAAAGAGCCAGACCGCCAGCACTACCAAGACGGAATCCGCCACTAGCACTGAGAAAAGTGAAACTACGAAGAAAACGGAAAGTGGCTCTGCGGAATAATAACTGGTAACGCGAAAGATCTTGAGTTATTACGAAGAGCAGGCAAGTCTAGCCTGCTCTTTTCATTTTCCGCACTATCCTGAGGGCCCGCTCAGATCAGCTCGCCACTTGTTGTAACGACTGCAATTGCCGCGAGTAGAGTTACCATCCGGTACTTTTCGTTGCAGCGCATTGCCGCACTTGATTCCCGTCCGAGGATTTGATCTCCTTTGCGTTCATCAATATAGAGATAATCCTTTCAAAGTCGTCGCGTTGCCGTCGATTACGCTGAACCCGCTCAGGAGCGCAGGAACAGGTTATGAAGAAAGGACTACTGGTTGTTTTCACAGGGCACGGCAAGGGTAAGACTACTGCGGCACTCGGAAGTGCATTGCGAGCTGCCGGCCACGGCATGAGAGTGCTAATTCTGCAATTCATTAAGGGAGCATGGAAGTATGGGGAACTGAGCTCGCTCGAGCGGATCGAGCAGATCACGATTGAACAACTGGGGACAGGCTTTACCTGGCGCAAGGAGAGCCTCGAGGAGGATCGCGAACTGGCCCGGCTGGGCTGGGAGAAGGCGAAAAATGAGATTGTGGGCGGCTGGTATGACATGATCATCTTGGATGAACTGAATTACGTACTCTCTTACGGATTGCTTCCTCTCGATTCTGTGCTGGAGGTCCTCAGGTACAAACCGGAAAACCTTCACTTGATAGTTACCGGCAGAAATGCTCCGGAGGCATTGATCCAGCAGGCCGACCTTGTCACAGAAATGCGCTCGATCAAACACCCTTTCCACGATCAGGGAGTAAAAGCGCAAAAAGGAATTGAGTATTAGAAATGAGCGAGGAGAAAGCCTGCGAGCTGAATAAGCTGTACAAAGAAATCCGGGCGGACAGCCACTATCGAACATCCGGCATGGGCAGTGTTTTTGTTCCAGGGACCGGCCCGGTAACGGCCGCGCCGATCGTTCTCGTCGGAGAGGCCCCGGGCAGGGA
>Ga0209164_1004219_pt1 | contig 13035 bp, 11 predicted proteins | sample MTBNYHSulfiMetaG_FD_187458 | JGI IMG/M metagenome (GOLD analysis project Ga0209164, IMG submission 187458) | Enrichment culture microbial communities from rom New York Harbor, USA that are MTBE-degrading - MTBE-NYH (New York Harbor Sulfidogenic)... | ecosystem: Environmental > Aquatic > Marine >...
GCGCCGAACGTGGCGTTCATCGCCTGAGAATGTCGCTTTCAGAAAGGCGGCTACCAGTTCCTTCGCCACTTCCGCACCGACAACCCGGGCGCCAAGGCAGAGGACATTCATGTCGTCGTGCTCCACACCCTGGTGTGCGGAATAGGTGTCGTGGCAGAGGCCGGCTCTGATCCCTCTGAGCTTGTTGGCTGCAACGCTCGCCCCCACGCCGCTGCCGCAGATGAGAATCCCTTTTTTCGCCCTCCTCTCGATCAGGGCCGTCCCCACGCTCCTGGCCACATCGGGATAATCCACGGGTTGGGTATCGTGGGTTCCCAAGTCCAGGACCTCCACCTTTTCTTGCTTGAGGAACCGCACGATCTCCTCTTTGAGGGAGAAACCGGCATGATCCGAACCGACGGCGACCGCGCTCATCGGGCGCCTCCCTTGGCAAGATCCTCTTCTTTCTTGAATCGCTTGATGATCTTCGGGATGAAGAGAGAGAAGACGAAAAGGGCCACGGAGAAGAAAACCTTGAAGGAAATCAGTTCCCCCCAGTTTCCCGAAACCCAAACATCCCTTACCGTGCCGATGAAAAAGGTGAAAATAAAGGTCCCCACGATGATGCCCAGGCCCGTGCCTAAAAAGTAGTCCCGGAACCGGACCTTCGTAATGCCCATGCCGAAATTCATGGGGGTGAAGGGGAAATAAACAAGACGGAGATAGAGCACCGTGGCAAATCCGTTTCGCTCGATGGCATCGTCATATTTCTTCAAGCGGTCCCCGATGAGCGAAGCGGCCAATTCCCTTCCCAGGGTGCGGGCGATGATAAAGGCCGCACTGGAACCGGCCATGGCCCCGACCCACACATAAAGAAAGCCCCAATAGGCGCCGAAAATCGCGGCGCCCAACCCCGTCAACAGGGTGCCCGGCACAAACAGGCACACCCCGACGGCATAGACCACCATGTAGGCGACGGGCGCCCACATGCCCGCCCCCTCCAGCAACTCTCCGAGGGCCTCTCTCGTAAGAAAGTCCTTTACCGGCGTAAACCGCACCACATAAACGGCTGCAATAATGAAAGCGAAAAAGGCGAGGGCTTTCAGAACGCCCGCCTTGCCGCTTTTTTTCGGTGCTGGACTTTGAGTTTTTTTCACTTTCCTTCTCCTTATGTCCTGAACTCAGGCGCTGATGGCGTCTCCTCAACTGAACCCTGCGTCGGCATAACCGCCCTTCCCGCAAAATCTTCATGAAAGAGCCTATAGAGCTAATCCCGCAAGGCCTCGCAAAGCCTTCGGCTTACACTCATGAAGGCGCTGCTTTCCCTGTCACGGGGTCTCGGAAGGTCAACCCGAATCTCTTCCCGAATTCTCCCCGGGTTCTTGCCCATGAGGAGAATCTTGTCCGCCAGAATCACGGCTTCATTCACATCATGGGTAACGAAAAGAATCGTGATGGCCAACTCCTGCCACAGGGACAGGAGGAGCTTTTGCATCTCTTCGCGGCTTTGGGCGTCCAGGGAAGCAAAAGGCTCGTCCATGAGCAGCACTTCGGGCTTCAAGATCAGCACCCTGGCCAAAGCCACCCTCTGTTTCATGCCGCCCGAGATCTCGTTGGGGAGATAATCCCCGAAATCTCCCAACCCGACCAACTCCAGGAAACAGTCCACCTCTGCTTTTCTTGATTTCTTGTTCTGATCCAGGCCTCTCAGCCCAAAAGCGATGTTTTCCCGCACGGTCAGCCAGGGAAACAGGGCGTCTTCCTGAAAGATGACGCACCGATCCGGCCCCGGCGTCTTGACCCGTGCCCCCTTGAGCAAAACCTTTCCGTAGCTGGGGGGCACAAAGCCGGCCACAATTTTCAAAAGCGTCGACTTGCCGCAGCCGCTCCGTCCCAGGATGCATATCAGTTCCCCGCTTTCAGCCTGGAAGGTGATCTCTTCCAGGACAGGCAGGAAACCGCCGTTCATAGGGTAAACCTTCTGGAGGCGCTCAATCTCAAGAATCTTGCCCCTTCCCTTCCGAAAGGGCAGGGCCACGGCTCTCAGAGGTGAACTCATGCGGTCCTCCTGGCGCTCTTGAAACAGAGCTTCATGCCTACCTGGAGCAGTTGGTCGCTCATCCTGCCGATGAAGGCGATGACAATGATCCCGACAACGATCATATCGATGCGTCCCAGCATGCGGGCATCCATGATGACCGCACCGAGACCGTTGGGGACCCCTGTCAGCTCGCCCAGAACGAGATAGGCCCAGGAGATCCCCAGCCCCAGTCGCAGCCCTGCCATCAAGTGTGACATGGCCCCTGGAAGCAGGATCGCAAAGGTGCCGCGCACTCTTCGCACTCCCATCATGGCGCCGGCCTGAAGCCAGAGCGGATTGACCTGTTTGGCCCCGGCGGCCGCGTTCAAATAAATGGGAAAAAAGGCGGCCAAGGCCACAAGAAAAACCGTTGTTTTCATGCCGATGCCAAACCACACCATGGCCAAAGGCAGCCAGGTAATGCCCGGCACGGCCCTGAGGGCGTTCACCGTCGTACTCATGAGCCTGTGCACGAGAGCAAGGCGGCCGGAGAGAATTCCCAGAGGAAGACCCACAGCCACAGCGACGCCGAACCCGCAGCCCACCCGGAAAAGACTCGCACCCGCATCACTTAGAAAACGGCCCGCATAAGGCCTTTCCCCGGGGCGGCCGAGGACATAGGCGTACCCCGCTTCTGCTATCTCAAGAGGATGGGGGAGCAGATAGTTCGGGATCAGTTCCGTCGCGCTGACCATGATCCATGCAACAAGGAAAAGGCCGGGAATGATTCCGGGCAGGAAGCGCCAGGAGAGCGGGTGCTGCTCTTTCATGTCCTTTCTCATTCGTTGCGTACCTTTTTCACAAAAGATAAATCAAAAAGCCCGTTGTAATCCGGTTGCCTGGGGATGACGCCCAGGGTCTGCATTCTCTCTCCAAGGGCGCGCGTCTTGCCCACGAAGTCCTCGTTCATGTTCCAGGCGAGTTCCATGTTGGGTGCGGCCTTCTCCAGAATGCGCAACGCCGTGCCGAAGGAGGAGGCCTGCTTGAGCCATACGTCCGGATGGGCCTGGAGGTATTTGGTGGCTTGGGCATGGGCGCTTACCAGGTCGTGGACCATTTCCGGGTTCTTCTCTATCGTTTTTCGCTTGACCAGCATGCCTGCATTGATCGTTCCGACGGATTCATCGTAGTAGGGATAGGAAAGAATCTCGCCGAAGCCCTGGTCCACGGCAAGGGAAGGAAAAGGCTCTCCGGAAAGAAACGCGTCGATGCCTCCCCTGGCCAGGGCCATGCCCATGTCAAAAAAATCTACCCTGGTCAACAAGACGTCCCTGTCCGGCGAAAGGCCGTTTCGGGCAAGGGTTTCACGAAGGAGGATCTCGTGCATGGTGCCCGGCACGTAGCCGACTTTTCTGCCCTTCAAGTCTCTTACCTCCTTAACCGGGCCGCCTTTCCTGATCACCAAGGCCGAGGATTTGTTGCAGAGCGCTGCCACAACCACGACAGGCTGCCCCAGGGAAGCGGAATGAATGGCATGGGCTAAGGTCGTGCCGCACATGTCCAGGCTTCCTGCAAGGAGGGCCGTCTTCTGGTCTGCGGGATTGGTGAAGGGGAACACCTTCACTTTGCTGTTTGCAGGAAAGAACATTTCGTAGAAAAAGGGTTGGATGGTCTGGGCTGTCTTCCAAGTCCCCACCATGACCCCTCCTGCCTGTGACCACGAAAGAGCAAACAGGATCAGAGCGGCCGCCCCGACCAAGGCTCTGCAAAATCTGCCATAAAAAGACATGCGCGCATTCTCCTTAGCCTAAAATTTGATGCGTCCCTGTTTTGCTGCCGCTGTGGGATTCAGGCATGGCAAAACAGTTGGACGGCAGGTCCGGATTCCAGCCCATCTCCTTGAACATCTCCCGACAGGCCGCAAGGCTCTTTCCCCGGCCCTTTCCCGTATCCGCGGTTCCGTCCCTGGGACTGGACCCGACCTCCGGGAACAGGAGATTGACTCCCGCCATCAAAGAGGCTGAATTGGGCTCGTGGGTGCAGTGAGCTTGCGGCACATCGCCCATGACCAAGCGGCTGACCGCAGCCATCCTGGCCATTTCCTGTTCCGTGATCATGCCGTGCTTCTCCATCGGGGAGCCCGGGAAATTGATGCGTCGCATGACCCCGCTGTAGGTTGCCCCGTGCTCGCGGGCCAGAAACATGAGGTCAACCACCTCTTCCAGGCTGTGTTCAGGACCCACCGGCTCGACACAGTTCATCCAGCGCAGTCCCACGTCTTTCAACACCGTGATGGTTCGTATGCGCTTGTCCCTCTTGAAGGGCGTGTCCCTGCCCTCACCCAGCCGGACGGCGTGATAAGCGCCGACAAACCCTGCATCAAGGAGGCTTTCACCCTCTCGATGATTGATGTCGCGGGTGTTGGCTACAAGGGGAACGGAAACCGCCTTGTTCAGCACCTTTCCAATCTCGATCAGTCTTTCGAAAGAGAAGGTCCCCGTTGTCATCAGGTTCAGGGCATCGGCGGCCTCGGCTTGTCCCTGCTTTGCCCAGCGAAGGATATCTTCCTCCGGAAACTCCACCTTCTCCTTGAATATGCCCGCCTTTGTCGTCAGGGAACAAAAGAGACAGTTAAAAGGGCAAGGCTCCACGTTCAGCCCGATGTGAAAATGGTTCTCCCCCTTGCCCTTAAATTGCCTTCTGGAGAGCCGGTTGGCTGTTTCCAGGAGGGCATAGATTTCTTTGGAGTTCAGATCCAAGCCCAAAAGGAACAGCGCTTCTTCCCTGCTGATTCCCGCAAAGTCAGCCCCTCGATCCAGAATGCCTTCAACCTTTGGCGAGATATTCCATCCCATGTTTCACGATCTCCCTACGATTGTGTTTTTGTCGAAGTGCCTTCCTTCAAAAGGTCGGGATTCCATGGCGAAGATTCTCCACCGCCTCCGGACCCCGGCTTCCTGCTTCATAGGTCAGAAGCATTTGTTCCCGGTTGCCGCACGTTTCGCACTCCTCCAGAATCGGGGTGAGAAAGGACCAGCAAAGCTCCACGCCGTCCTGCCGCCAGAAGAGCATGTGATCGCCCATCATCACGTCGAGGAGGACCTTTTCGTAGGCGTCCAGGGCGGGCCCCTCGTAGCCCTGGTGATAATGGAAGTCCATGGTCACCGATCGCAGGCAGACCTTTGCGCCCGGATTCTTGGTCTGAAAGGTGAGGGTGATCTTCTCCTCCGGATAGATTCCAAGGGTCAAGCGGTTGGCGCGGATGTCCTCCCCCAGGACTTCGCGAAACATGGAGTGGGGGATTTCTTTGAACTGGATCAGGATTTCCGTTCGTTTTTCCGCCAATCGTTTTCCGGAACTCAGGTAAAAGGGAACGCCCTGCCAGCGCCAGTTGTCCATAAAGATTTTCATCATGGCAAAGGTCGGGGTCAGAGAATCCGGACTGACGTTTTGCTCCTCACGATAGGCCGGGACTGCCTTGCCGCCGATCCGCCCGGAACCGTACTGCCCGAGAACGAGATACTCCTGCAGACTCTCTGTGGGGAAAGGCCTGAGAGATCGGTACAGTTTCGCCTTTTCGTCACGAACCCTGTCCGCCTCGAAAAGGGAAGGGGGCTCCATAGCGGTGAGTGCGAGAAGCTGCATCATGTGATTTTGAAACATGTCTCTCAGCACGCCCGTTTTTTCGTAATAGCCCGCCCTGCGCTCCACGCCGAGGGTCTCAGAGGCCATGATGCTCACATGGTCGATGTACTGCCTGTTCCAGAGCGGTTCGAAAATGGCATTGGCAAAGCGAAGCATCAGGATGTTCTGGACCGTCTCCTTGGCCAGGTAGTGATCGATCCTGAAGATCTGGTGCTCCTCGAAATGCTCGTCAAGCACGCTGTCCAGGGCAATCGCGGTTTTCAGGTCCCTGCCGAAAGGCTTTTCCACAACGATCCTCGACCAGCCCTCTCTTTCCTCCGAAAGACCGGCGCGGCCCAGCATCCGGGCTGTGGTCTCGTAAAGGCCGGGAGGAATGGCCAGGTAGAAGATCCGGTTCCCCTTGGTCCCATATTCTCTATCCAGGCTGCGGAGGTATTCGGCCAAATCAACATAGGAGGAAGGGTCGTCATATTGAATCGGGCGGTAGAACAAGGCTTCGGCAAAGGCGCCCCACGTTTCCTGATCTATCCGGGCGTTTTGAGCCAGGGCATCCTTCATGCTCTCCCGGAACGCCTCATCTCCCATTTTCGTGCGGCCACATCCCACGATCAGGAACGGATCGGGAAGGCCTTTGTTCCGGTGGAGGTTGAAAAGGGACGGAACCAGTTTCCTGGCCGTCAAATCCCCTGATGCGCCGATGATGACGAGCGTGCATGGTTCGATCGTGCCGTCCATGATGCAGCCACCCTGGGTGCGCTTCAAATCCTCTGCAACGCCTTCGATAACGGTTTCGGCAACCTGGTTTTCTTTTTCCATGAAATCATTCATCATTCCTGCTCCGAACTCTTCACGGCATGGCCGCCGAATTCCCTTCTCAGGGCCGCAAGCACTCTATCCGAAAAAGAGTCCGCATCCCTTGACCGGAAACGACTCATCAAGGACAGGGTTATGACAGGGGCGGAAACGCCTGTTTCAATCGCCTGATTCACGGTCCAGCGGCCTTCCCCGGAATCTTCAACGTATCCGCGGATGTCGCTGAGCTTTCCGTCCTTTGAAAAGGCCGCTTCTGCAAGCTCAAGGAGCCATGATCGCACCACGCTTCCCTGGTTCCAGAGATGGGCCACTTCCGCGTAGTTCAGGGTTTCGGCATAGGGGGAAGCCTCCAGGATCTGAAAGCCTTCTCCGTAAGCCTGCATCATGCCGTACTCGATGCCGTTGTGAACCATTTTCACGAAGTGGCCGGCGCCGGTGGGACCACAGTAGAGATACCCCTCTTTCGGGGCCAGGGATTGAAGCGCAGGCTCGATGTAGCGATAGGTCTCCTCGGATCCGCCGATCATCATGCAATATCCGACCTTCAATCCCCAAACGCCGCCGCTGACCCCCACGTCCATAAAACGGATGCCCTTTTCCGCCAGCGATTCTGCGCGGCGGATGTCGTCTTTGTAATAGGTGTTTCCGCCATCGATCACGATGTCGCCGGAGTAGAGGATTTCTTTCAGCCGTAGCAGATGATCGTCTACGGCCGGCCCGGCGGGCAGCATCATCCACACGACTCGAGGGGGGGGAAGCTTCTCCGCCAGTTCAGAGAGGGAATAGGCCGCCTCCGCCCCCTCTCCGGCCAATTCGTCCGTCTTCTGATGCGTCCTGTTGTAGGCCACCACTTCATGGCCCCCCTGCAAAAGGCGCCTGGCCATGTTCAGGCCCATCCTGCCCAACCCGATCATTCCAATCTTCATTGCAACCTCCTCTCTGGTTGTATCATTCTCCGCCGCATGCCCTGCCCTTGAGATGAAAGAAGAATTTCAGCCCTTTCTTGATCCGCTCCGAAAAAATCTTTGGAGACAGATACGCTCCGGCCACCCGCTTGTTGATCTCGCCCAGAGTAGGATAGGGATGAACGGCCGATGCCAGGGTGGAGAGCTTCACCTTCCCGTTCAGGACCGCCACCCACTCGCTCAGCAGCTCCCCGGCCTGAGGTCCCAGGATCTGAACCCCAAGGGGCTTTTCTTTCTTGTCCAGGAGCATTTTGATCTTGCCCACTCTCTCCCCTTCCGCAAGACTCCTGTCATTGCCTGAGAAAGGTTCCATAAAGATTGTGTAATCGATGCCCGCTTCCTTGGCCGCCTTTTCGTTCATCCCGATGCTGGCCAGTTCCGGGTCCGTGTAGGTGCACCAGGGAAGGAAAGTGTAGTCCGCCTTTCTTGGGAGGTGAAAGACGGCGTTGGCTATGACGATGCCTCCTTCGTAACCTGCCGCATGGGTAAATTGAAACTTCCCGGTCACGTCCCCTGCTGCATAGATGTGTTTTTGCGAGGTGCGCATTTTTTCATCGACCTTCACGCCCTTCCGATCGAAATCAACGCCGGCGCCCTCCAGGTTGAGACCCTGAATATTGGGATCCCGGCCCATGGCAACCAGGAGTTTTTCCGCTTTAAGACTGCTCGTTTTTCCCTCTTTGTCTTTGACGAATACTTCTCTTTCCTTGCCGAGATCTTTTACGCCGAGCACCGAAGTGTTCAAGTGAAAGGCGACCCCCTCGGATGCCAAAACCTGCATGACCACGTCGGCCATGTCCTTGTCTTCTTTGGTGAGGATCTGGCCGCTTCTCTGAACAACGTCGACCTTTGTTCCCAGGCGACGGAAAGCCTGGGCCATTTCAACGGCAATGGGGCCGGCCCCCAGGATGATCATGGATTCCGGGAGATGATCGAGAGAGAAAATTTCCTTGTTGGTGATGTAGGGGGTTTTGCCCAAGCCTTCGATGGGGGGACTGTCGGGAGACGAGCCGGAAGCAATGACCCAGGTCTTTGCGGAGACTTCCGGCCCGTTCAGTTGGACGGCGTGCTCGTCCGTAAACCTGGGTTCCCCGAATTCTACCTTTGCCCCGAGGCTGCAAAACCTCTCCTCCGAGTCGTGTTCTTGAATGGTTGCGATCACCGAGCGGATTCGCTCTCTCACTTTCGCAAAATCAACCGGGGGCAGATCTACACCTGGGAGTCCGAAGGCTTGGGCATTTTTCATGGTGTGATAGGCCTGGGCCGTGCGGATCAGGGTCTTGCTCGGCACACAGCCGAAGTGGAGACAGTCGCCTCCCAGTTCTTTTTCCTTTTCGATGAGCAGCGTTTTGGCGCCCAACTGGGCCGCACCGGATGCCACGGTGAGACCTGCCGCCCCCCCACCGATGATCCCGATGTCATAATCATACTTCGCCATGGTGCTTCTCCTTTCATCCCGGTCGGTTTATATATACTTCCGCAAATGCGGGCGCGTTATCACCGCAGAGTCACTGAGAACACAGCGCAGCGTACGAAGCCGCAACAAAAACAAATAGTATCCGCAGACCCGCCTGCCAAAGTCTTGTACGGCGGGCAGGTTATGCAGATTAACGTAAGATCTTTTCGTCTAACGGTATCTCCCGGTAAACGAAAAATAGGTTTCCCTCCGCGTCTTTAGTGTCTAATAACACCGGCCTGCCTCTACACGGTTGCTTAAGGTGTTTGTTTATAATAAAGGCTCTTCACCAATCCGCCTTTGAAAATCACGTGGGAGTGCATTTCAGCCGCCATCATGATGTGGGCGCCCGAGAAGTCTTCAAGACTGTATTGACAGAGGAAAAGCCGCCCTGCTTTTGAATCCAGTGATTCTCCGGCCTTCTCCAGGGTTTTGATCGCCTCCAAGTCCCAGTTCTTGCGCAAGGTCCAGGCCCCGTCGCCCATGAGCCTCCAGGGCCCCGGTTCTTCCACTATGCTCCCAAGGTATCGAATCATTGCCTCCGGTGAATCCATGCCTTCGCTCATCAACAATTGCCCGTGCTTAACCGGAATGCCCAGGCGATTCAGGTTGGCCATCAGCTCCCTGCTTCTTTCAGGAGGCATGACGGCAAGGACCCGCTCACCCCGTTTCAACCCTTCAGCCACGTAAGCTGTGGACACCTCCAGGGCCTCCTTCTTCCCCGAGTAGAAGTGGGTCAGGTGGGCACCGTCCTGGGCCTTCAGGTCCCAAAAACCAAGGGGCCTCAGGTTGGAACCGCTCGAACCCTTGAGGAAATCTTCCAGATCCGCCATGTGGAACCGTCGCTCCCGCTTCCCCCCCACCCTGAAGCATTTGAGGGCGCCGGAATTGGTCCAGCGTCTTATGCTCATTTCAGAAACGTGGAGGAAATCGGCGGCTTCCCTTATGTCGAGCAGCCGATTTTCTATTGCCTGTTTTGCGTTCTTGTACATTAAATGCGATCTCATGGGCTCCGGCATGCGGTCGAAGCGGGCCACTAAAATCTCCTTTTTTACAGGAAAGAAATGAATTGGAGGGCGCCTATTCGAACTTAATTTGCTATACATTATTGATCACCAAGAACAAGTCAAGCCATGGATCGAATTTTTTCTGCGCCTTTTTTGCAGTGTTCATAGTTTCAAATTTCCGATTTAGTCGATCAAAGAGGTCAAACCTTACAACCTCCCGGCCGGCCGCTTTTCCCCTGAACTTGCAACGTGTCCTGGGGTGGTTAGTTTGGGGACAACGCTTTATGGCGGCAAACACTGTTTGCAGTTTGAAGCCTTTCCAACCTCTGAACCCTGAACGTGGAACCAAGGACTTCAGGGAAGTCCGCTTAAAGAAAGGAAGAGTCGTATGATGAACCTGGAAGAGAAGATTCAGGCGAAAAAGGAGGAATTCCAAAAGGCCGTCCCGGAGGATACGTTGGAAGCGCTGAAAACGCTCAAAGCAGGAGATCGAGCATTCGATGGAGGCTCATCACCCACGTGTTGTTCGGATGCTTCTGCAGAATGCCGGGTTGATCTACCGCCTGGATGGCTGCGGGCATGTGTCCCGGAAACCATTTTTCTCGGTGCGCCAAGGAATTGGCCAGTGAAATGTCGCCGGATTTAACTTCCACTGCCAGGACTGGCCGTTGATCCCTGCAGACAATGAAATCGATTTCCTTTCGGTCCAAGGTGCGGAGATAATGAAGCGAATAATCGCCCATCCCCATATCGGTGAGCATCAGGCAGGTGCGGTAAAGCGCTGCGGCAGCCATATTTTCCAGTCTGCTTCCTCCCTCGGGGGCATAAGTCCAATCCAGGAAATACCACTTCTTTTCCTTCTTCAACCCACGGGACACCTTTTTGTGCCATGGGGAGACCGGAAAAATCAGATACAGCCGCCGAAGCTGTCCCAACCATTTTTTTACCGTGGTGTGGGCCGCCTCCAATTCTCCTGCCAAGTTGGGCATCGATAATGGAGAAGAGATACGGCTTGGAAGAAGCATGACAAGGTTTTCAATCTTGTCGAGTTCAACCACTCGGCTGATGTCCCGGAGTTCTTCTCGCACCATAAGTGAAATGTAATCCCGATGCCAGATCCGGGAAAAGCGGTCGTTTTGGCGAAGAAAGGGCTCAGGAAACGGCCCGAACCTCAGCAGGTCTTGGAAGGCGTCCTTTGTGTGTGCGCTGCTCTTTGCTTCGATTTCCTGGGACAGTGCTGTCACAACGGCTTCCGGCCCCGAGGCGGCAAGAAAACAGGAATGTCGTGGGGATCCCATTGCTTCGGAAAGGCTCAAAGGCAGCATGTGGAACAGGCTGTAGCGCCCCACAAGAGCATCGCCGGAGCGGCGGAAGAGGTCCAAGCGGGCGCTTCCGGTGATCAGGAACCTAAATTCGCTTCCAAAAGAGTCATAGATCCCTTTTAAGATATCCCTCCAGCGCGGGCGCTTGTGAATTTCGTCGAATACGATCCATGGATCTGGGTGCTCAATGGACCTTGCAGGGGACTCGAAAAAACGGGGGTCCTGAAGATAGCTGCGCCGGGTGAGTGGATCATCCCAGTTGAAATATAAGGGAGAACACCCTGCTTGGGTGAGCCGGCGCCGGGCCAGCCTTGTTTTGCCGACCTGCCTCGGACCGGCGATGAAGACCATGTGGCGACCTACAAGCGCTTCATCAAAAGCGTAGTTTTCGATGCTGCGGGGGAGATGAGTTTGTGAGTCCATGGGCTCATATTATCGCGATAAAATGAGCGTGTCAACTCATAATATTCGTGACAACTTGAATCGCCGAGAGATTGCCACGGCGCGTTGCGCCTCGCAATGACCGGCTGGGACTTTTTACGAGTTCATCAAGCTTGATGCCTTCGTAAAAAGTCCCCCGGGCCGTCACCCCGGCGAAGGCCGGGGTCCAGAAGTCCTTGTTTTTCCTGGATTCCGGCCTTCGCCTGAATGACAGAAAAGGGCTGTTTCGGACTTTTTGCGAATGCATCAAGCTTGATCATCTTGGATATTGGGGGGCTTGGGTTTTCAGGTTCATATGGTTTTGAATAATTGCTGATTTTATGAGACGTTCCAAAAGAAGGTCGAAGTAGACGTAAGGAGACCCTATGACAATCCATAGAGCCAACAGCATGGCAACGATCCTCTTGGCGGCAAGTGTCTTGCTCCTTGCGGGGCATTTGGCCGTCCGGGCAGAATCGCCATCGGTTCTCGAGGTAGGTCGCTTTTCAGCGGAAAAACCGGGCGATGAACTTCCAGCCGGTTGGGAGCCCTTCACTTTCAAAGGCATCGACCGGTACACAGACTACCGGCTCGTCGAGGAGGATGGAAAGGTCGTGGTCGAGGCGAATGCTCACGCTTCAGCCTCGGGATTGATGCGAAGGATCGCGATCGATCCCAGGGAATATCCCATTGTTCAGTGGCGCTGGAAGGCGGCAAACATTCTGGAAAAGGCGGACATCCATCGCAAAGAGGGTGACGACTATCCTGCGAGAATCTACATCGCCTTCGAGTACGATCCGGATAAGCTGGGTTTGTCGGACAGAATTAAGTACGGAGTGGCCAAGATGCTTCATGGGGAGCATCCCCCCCATGCCGTCCTCAACTATCTTTGGGCCTCCAAAGCGCCGGTGGGACTGGTCGCACCCAATGCCTACACGGATCGGTCCATGATGATCGTCGTCCAAAGCGGCGCAGAGAACTTGAATGCCTGGGTCGAAGAGGAAAGGAACATCTATGAGGATTACAAAAAAGCATTCAAAGACGAGCCGCCCGCGATTTCCGGGGTGGCCATCATGACCGATACAGACAACACAGGAGAATCCGCCACCGCATATTACGGAGACATCGTGTTCCGCAAAGAGAGGCAATAGGTAAAGGAATCCGGACTTCCTGCGCCCCATGGCTGCGTACATCAAATCTGCGAAGCTTGGGAGTGTAAGAGAAAAAGGGATGGTGCGGGCCCGGGCAGGGGGAAAGGCCCGCATCCTTCGAAGTTACTTCGGTTCAGTGGGAAGATCGGCGCCTTGCCATTCCTTCCAGCCTCCCTTCAAGGCATAAACGTTTGCAAAACCTTTTTTCTCCAACTGGAGCACCATACTGGCGCTCGTTCCTTCATTGGGTCAGGCGC
>Ga0209164_1004222_pt1 | contig 13028 bp, 10 predicted proteins | sample MTBNYHSulfiMetaG_FD_187458 | JGI IMG/M metagenome (GOLD analysis project Ga0209164, IMG submission 187458) | Enrichment culture microbial communities from rom New York Harbor, USA that are MTBE-degrading - MTBE-NYH (New York Harbor Sulfidogenic)... | ecosystem: Environmental > Aquatic > Marine >...
AGCGGAAGGTCGAAAAAATCTTCGTGGCTATTTTTTGTCGAAGCAGCATCGGGGCCGCTCGTTTCGGCCGGCGGCGTGTCGAGAGAAGCATACGGAGAAACAAACGGATCGAAAACGATGTCTCTTATTATTGAAGATTCCGCCCTGTACACCGCGCGTTCCACAACATTTTTCAACTCCCGGATGTTTCCCGGCCACGTGTGCCTTCGAAGGCGGTCTGCAGCTTCGTCGCTGAACGCAGGGGCTTCCTCCATCCCGAGTTCATAGGCCATCCGTGCTGCAAAATGCCCGGCTAAAAACATCACATCGCCGTTTCTTTCCCTCAGGGGCGGCAGAAAAAGCACTTCAAAGGACAGCCTGTCTAAAAGATCCTGCTTGAAACGCCCGGAGTCAGCCATCGAAGGGAGATCCGCGTTGGTCGCCCCGACGATACGGACATTGACCTCCTTGCAAAGCGAACTTCCCACCGGCTCGAACGAGCCGTATTCGACAACCCGGAGGATCTTCTCCTGAACTTCCATCGGGATTGCTCCCAGTTCATCGAGAAACAGGGTGCCGCCGTCCGCCGCTTCGAACCTGCCCGCCCTCGTTTGAAGGGCACCGGTGAAAGCCCCTTTTTCATGGCCGAAAAGCTCTGCCTCGATCAAGGAGGGAGAAAGAGCGGCACAATTCAAAGCCACCAGAGGACCGTCCCAACGCCGGGAGAGGTAATGAAGCCTTGCCGCGGCCAGTTCCTTGCCCGTACCCCTTTCCCCCACCAGAAGCACCGGCCTTTCGACCGGGGCTGCTTTTGACAAACGCTCCTGAAAAGCCAAAAATTGATCGGATTGACCCAGTGCCTCCCCGGCACCGATGCTCCCTGCCGCCGCACTGCCTCCGTAGACCTGCCTTCGCGCTGTCATATCGGTATTTCATACCTCCTTTTGGCAATAAATACCATTTTCAGGTTTTTATTACCACATGATGGGGCCGGATTCAACCATAAACGCTCCTGAAATTGGCCTGTATGGACAAAATCCACAAAGAAAAATATCCCTGAAATAGAGACCTTTAAGGCAGAGATTCGAAGAAAATCGAATTCATTCTCAAGCTGCAAACCGCCCGGCACGAATCATGCTTAAACGTAAGGCGAATCACAAATAAAGGAGGAATGGCCATGGGTATTTTTACACGATTTCGTGACATCATCAGCTCCAATATCAATGCGATGCTGGACAAAGCTGAAGACCCGCAAAAGTTGATCAAGCTCATGATACAGGAGATGGAAGACACGCTGGTAGAGCTCAAAAGCTCGTGCGCCGGTGTTATCGCCCAGGCAAGACGAACACGCAGGGAGATGGAGGAGGCGGCTGACAGGCAGCGTTCCTGGGAAGAGAGAGCTACGCTTGCGGTGCGCAAGGGCAGGGATGATCTCGCACGGGAGGCCCTTTCAGAAAGACGCGCCTATGAAAAAAAGGAACAAGCTTTCAAACGGGAAGCAGCCGACCTGGATGTCCTTGTCGAAGAATACCAGGGTGATATCCGTCAACTTGAAAAAAAACTGGAATCCGCCAAAGAAAAGCAGCGCCTTCTGGTCGAGAGGCATATCCACGCCGTGCACAAACGCCGCGCTCAAGAGGATATCCGGAGAATGGACAACTCGGATGCCATCATCAGGTTCGCGAACCTCGAAAACCGGATCGACAGGATGGAAGCCGAGGCGGAAATGATTAATTTTGGGAAAGACTCCCTCGAGGGACGGATCGCGCATCTGGCGACGGACGAGGAAATCGAAAGGGAGCTCGAAAACTTGAAATCTTCCCTTGCAAACCCTATGAATGGTGAGAGATAACCTGTTACAGATCTCTCTTAATCAGGAGGACACCGCCCCAAATGGAAGGCGCATTTATAGTATCGATAATTTTCGGCGGTATCGTGCTTGCGCTGGCCGTCATAGGCAGTACGATTCTCATAGCGATCAAAATAATCAAAGGAGGTGCATCCCCCGGCGGACAACGTTCTGAAGCCGAAGAAGCGCGAATGGTGCAGGAAATCTACCAGGGGCTGGAAGCGATGGAGCAGCGGGTGGAAGCCCTCGAAACCATCCTTCTTGAACCGGATGGAAAGGAGCGGAAAGATGACTAGATTCAGGCGATATCCCCGGCAGGGCTTTTACAGGTCCCGGCAGGGGGTCATACTCGGAGTGTGCAGGGGAATCGCACAATACTTCGATTTTTCGGTATTCTGGATACGGACCATTGCAGTTCTCATGCTGCTGTTCAGCGGCATTTGGCCCGTGATGATCGTCTATTTTGCGCTGGCTCTCGTGATGAAGCCTGAGCCGGTGATCCCTGTGAAAAATGACGACGAAAACGATTTTTACGACCGTTATGTTCACTCCAAAAAAAGTGCCGTCAGCGGGCTTAAACGCAGATACGAGGAAATGGACAAACGGATACGTCGAATCGAAAATGCCGTCACATCGAAGGAATTTGACTGGCACCGCAGGTTGAACCGGAAATATTCTTCAAGTAGGTGATTTTCCCGTCTCCAGGTTCATAAAAATCATCGATCAACGAGACTTCGGCATATCCGCAGGTTTGATAAAAGGCGCGGGTGCCGGCATACTGCGGCCGCGAGGATGTTTCGACATAAATCCTCGTCCCTCCCGCCTCCGATATGGAGCGTTCTGCATTCTTGAGGAGGCGTTTCCCCAGGCCTCTTCCCTGAAATTCAGGATCTAGGGCGAGCCAGTAAATATCGTACGCCGAGTCGGTGCAGGGGATGGGACCGTAGCATACGTAACCCAGCAGGCGCCCATATTGTTCACGAGGATGAAAGAATAGCCGCTTTCAACATCCCTCGAAATACGTTCCGCCGCCACTTCTTCGGCCACGGCGTTTTCTCCGGGCCGGAAAAACCCGGTTTTTTCCACCAGGGCACGGATCCGCTTCACGTCCGCCTCCTTGAGGTTGTTCCGAAACGCCAACCCCTCAATCCTGTCCCTCGAAACACGTCTTCGTTTGACAGCCTTTGAAGCGGATGAAGCCAGCCCCGAAAAAAAGTTCCTGGCGTTCACGCCAAGGGTTCGGGTACGGTAGCCCCCTTCCTGGATAACCGCCACCGGCAGCCCAAGGGCCCCGATCATACGGCCGTTCTGTTCGTAATCCCTGGCCCGCAGCGACCAGGTTCCGGTCGGGTCGCTTTTGGCCGTATCCAGGCCAAGCGCTACAACTAGGAAGTCCGGCTCGAAAACTTCGATCCGCCTCAACGCGCGGCCCAGGGCGGCACGATATTTTTCTCCGTCCATCTGCTCGGGAAGCGGTAGATTCAAGTTGAACCCCTCGCCGTCGCCCTCACCGCGCTCCTCTGAAAACCCGCTGAAATAGGGGTAAGCAAAACGAGGATTTCCGTGAATCGATACGGTCAGGACATCCGATCTCCGATAGAAAATATCCTGCTGCCCGTTTCCGTGATGATAGTCGATATCCAGAATCGCCACCCTGCCGTACGCGCTCAGATAATTCGCCGCCGCCGCGCTGTTGTTGAAGTAACAAAACCCGCCGAAACTTCGCCTCTCCGCGTGGTGGCCGGGTGGACGAACCAGGGCGTAGGCTATGCGGCCTCCTCCGACCAGCCACCGCGCTGCTGTGAGCGCACAATCCACCGCCCGCCGGGCGGCGGGATACGCCCGGTTGTTAATCGGCGTAAAGGTGTCGATACAGTAATAACCCGCCAGAACCGAGAGTTCACGCGGTGGACGCGTCTTATTGCGTATGGGGAAAACATACGGATACAGGGATTTCCCCTCCGCCGTGCCGATGCAGGCTTTTTTGAGCCAGACGCAGAAATCCCTGTCGTGAACCGAATAAAGATACCGGTCCGAAAAACTTTTGGTGGGCAACGGATCAAATAAACCTGACTTTTCGAGCTCTTCGGTGATGCTTTTGATCCTTACCGGAGATTCCACATATCCCCGCTCATGGACATGATGAACCCCGTGGTGATCATTCATCACGAGCGCTATTCGCTCGACCGCGCTTCCTTCGACTTTAGACCGAACCGCCTGGGGTCTCACATAACGAAACTCTCTGAGAACGATCGGAGAATCGGTGAAGGATTCCACCACCTTTTCGACATATTCCGGCGGGCAGTATTCCTCATACTTGCGTTCGAGAATCGCCCTCACCACCTGTTTCATAAAATGAGCACCCGGGCGCCTCGTACGGTCAAGCCCGTCATAAACCAGATGGGGCATGCAGGTATCGCCTTCCTTTACCGGAGTCTCATAGGCGGTGCGCACAATGGGGCGGGCACCGTAGCGTTCATAAAATCTGAGTCGGGCGCGGTTCTCCTTCAACAGGGCCTGATCCCCGCATAACGTCTCGTCGTCGGGAAGGCATTCAAAAAAAAGGCCTTCCGCTTTCAGTACCGAAGCTTCCCTCCGCACCCCTTCATATAACGCCCCTCCGATTCCACCTCCGGTGCCGCCTTTAAGCGTCGCGATCCAGTCCAGGTAGCAGAATTCCATCTCCGGTTCATGCAGAAGCAGGGCAAAACCCAGCACCCGGCCGCGCATGTTTTCCGCAGCAAGCAGAATCGAACGGAAACGGCTTCTGAACGGATTTCTCAGCCGATCCCCCAGCCCCTCGATCTCCTCCTCAGGAATCGAAGAAAACCGGGTACGAAGGATTGCCTTCACCTGTTTCAGAGTGTCCCTGTTCAGCGGCAGGGTATCGTCATAGATGCGTCGAATACGGAACATCTGCGTTTATCCTTCAAAGGCGTCTTCCAGAATCCTTCGCACAGCCTCATCAAACGGGATTCCAGCCCTTTCGAGCGCGGCCGCAAACCCTCCATCCGGAGACAGGCAAGGATTTGTGTTCACCTCGAGGATCCAGGGAATCCCTGCGCCATCCACGCGGAAGTCAACCCTCGCGTACCCTCGAAGATTGAATAATTCCCAGCAGCGAAGCGCAGCCGGTTCCAATCGCCCCACAAGCTCTCGATCCGCGTCCGCAATGTCGAAATTTCTTGGGGTATTCCGCCAGGCGCTGGACGGTTCATCCCACTTGGCTCGGTAGTCCACGATTTTCGGCATGCCGTCCTGGAAATCCGTAAACGCAATTTCAGCCGCCGGAAGCACCTCCGGGCCGCCTTTCCCGGAAAGCAGAGAAAGGTTGAATTCGCGGCCATCAATGTAACGTTCGGCGAAGCAGGCCCCTCCGAGCCGCCCTGCTCTTTCCCGGAGCATCCATGGAACCTCGGAAGACGAAGCCTTGACGACGGAATGCTCGTCAAGGCCGACGGATGCATGCTCCCACAAGGATTTTATAATCCACAAGCCCTCGGCTTCGAGGGTCTCATCGAGCTGCGGGGGGTGGCCTAAGATCCAGGGCGCATCTTCCGGAAAAGGCCCTATCCATTCAGGCGTGTTCATCCCTGCAGCCGAAAGAATCCTTTTCCCGACGGCCTTGTTGCTGGTCGCCAGGATGGCGAGTGATGTGGAACCCGTGTAATGCAGCCCCATGGCATCCAGGAGGGCCGGAAAGAGATGAATCAGCTTCCCGCTGCCGTTCAGGGTCTCCACCAGGTTGAAGACCAGATCCACGCCGGATTCGACCAGTTTCCGCCGGATCCGTTCCAGGTCAAGGGAACAGAACTCCAGCGCAGCCTGATGCCCCAGCCTGCAGAGCGCGCTCGAAACCGCCTCGGCCTGGACCACCACGTCCTGTTCGTCCGGCGGCGCGCTGGCTTGCAAATGGTGATGAACTACCGCGACGCGCACCACTCTCCCCCTCCGGCCCGGCCGGCGGCCGAAGCCAGAATCCGTTCGATCAGGCTTCGGTAAGGAATTCCCCTCCGGGAGCATATGATCGGCAGATCCGAATGTTCCGGGTGAATGCCGGCCAGAGGATTTATCTCTATAAAATGAGGTACGTCGTGTCCGTCGCACCGGATGTCCACCCTTCCGGCATCGCGGCAGCCAAGCACTCGATAGGCCCGGAGGGCCAGGGTTTCCACGTCATTTCCCAGCGGTTCCATCAGGGGGTCCACGAGACGGTATTCCACCAGTTCCTCGAATCTCGCCTTGTTCCCATACGAATAGACTCCCTGCTCGGCCTCGGCCTTGAGAAGCACCTCCACCGTGCCGATGACTTCCGCCTCCCTGCCCGTTCCAACGATCCCCACCGTGAACTCACGGCCGGACAGATAGCGTTCCACGAGCACCGGCTGCCTGTAACGGTTGATGAGTTGAGAGCAGACCGGTTCGAGATCTTCGATTCGCGTGACGATGGATCGAATCGACACCCCTTTACCGGTGCCTTCCGCAACCGGTTTTACAAAATACGGCGGTTCGAAAGGCACCTCCAAGACATCATCCCCGGGAGCCACTTCAATAAAAGGGGCGGTCGAAAGCCCGGCATCGCGGATCACCCTCTTGGTCATCGCCTTGTTCAGGGTAAGGCTCAATACCATCGGATCCGAGAAGGTGTAGGGGATGCGGTATAGATCGAGAATCGCCGGAACCTGTGCCTCACGTGCAATACCATCAAGGCCTTCGGCTATATTAAACACCAGGTCCCAGCGCCTGCCGGAGACCACCGCTGCAATGAGTTTTCTTGCGTTGCCGATTCGCTCCGTCTCGTGTCCGAACGCTCGAAGGGCTTCTTCTATCGCATCGATCGTGCGTTCGCTGTCAAACTCCGCCGTCTCGTCTTCATCCAGACCCTCGGCGAGGTACTCGGAACGCAGATCATAGGTTAAACCTATCAGCATCGTCGATTCCTTTCCGTTGCAGCGGGAGGATTCGCACCTCCCGCTGCAGAAAAAAGCCGATCAGGACCGGCCATCAAAGGCTTTCCTATTGGTAAACCTTCGCCCCACACTCAGGTTCATCGGCGTCCGGATAACTGAAATATCTGCCCTCGTAGTTTCGAAGTATCAACGACTCGCCTTCGCGGCCCGTGACATAATCAGGCATAAGTGGCACCTTTCCACCCCCCCCGGGGGCATCGATCACGTAGGTGGGAACCGCATACCCGCTGGTGAACCCTCTCAAACCCCGGATGATTTCAAGCCCCCTTTGCACGGGAGTGCGGAAGTGGGCGGAGCCTGAAATCGGGTCGCACTGGAACAGGTAGTAGGGTTTCACCCGCATGCTTATCAGTCGATGCATGAGAGACTTCATCGTATCCACGTCATCGTTGATGCCCTTGAGTAGCACGGTCTGGGAACCCAGAGGAATGCCGCCGTCGGCAAGCATTTCGCATGCTCGGGTGCTTTCGGGAGTGCATTCCGAAGGATGCGTGAAATGGAGGCTCATCCACAATGGATGGTACCTGCGCAGCATTTTTACAAGCTCCCTTGTGATCCGCTGGGGAAGCACCGCCGGCACTTTGGTTCCGATGCGCACCATTTCCACGTGGGGGATCGCGCGCAGGTTCCGGAGAACCCATTCGAGTTTTTCATCTCCGATCGTCAACGGATCGCCCCCGGATACCAGGACATCGCGGACCGAACGCGTCCTGCGGATATAATCAATGGCTCGATCAAGTCTCTCCCGGACGGGAAGAACCGCCCCGTGGCCGACGACCCTCGACCGGGTGCAGTAACGGCAATACGTCGAACAGAAGTCGCTCAACAAAAACAGCACCCTGTCCGGATAACGGTGCACCAGGCCCGGAACCGGGCTCTGGCCCTCTTCGCCAAGGGGATCGTCAGCCTCCCCCGGCCCTCGAAGATTCTCGTAAATGGTAGGGATAACGCTTCTCCGCAACGCCTCGGAAGGATCATGTAATAAGGCGTCACCGAAAACGGCAGCCCTGTGGAATGCTCCCCCAGCGCGTCCCGCTCCTCCGGCGACAAATGAAGCATTTGATCCACCTGCTCCAGGGTCTTTATGCGGTTGGCGATCTGCCAGTGCCAGTCATTCCATTCCTTCTCCCCCGCCAATGGAAAAAACCGTTTTCGGAAAGCCCTCGCCACGGGAGATGAGCGGAAGCTATGTCTTAAAGGTTTAATAATCGGTGATATATGGGGGTATGTCAGGATATCCGGTAAAGGTGTGGAAGGGTTGTATGGCGGTGGCTCAACAAGCCCACCACTGGGAGGCTCCTCATTTTCGTCCATCTGATATTCAGACGGCTTTCCCACTTCGAGAATTTTCTGCATAGCGTTATCCTTTCGTAAAAGGGTTTTTTGATAAAAAACATCGCCCTTAAAGCCCAACTATTTGATTCAATTGAAATTTAATGCCTTATCCCAATAGAATTCATCCTATTAGGCGGCGAAATATAAACCTTTTTTCACACAATGCAAGAAAAAAATGAGGGCCCCGGCGTTTGCGGCGCAGGATTTGGCCTCGCGCGAAGGCACAAGGCCCCCGGGTGAACACCCGAAGGGTGCCGATTCAACGGGGTAAACAGAGAACAGCGATAACAACGGGATAAGGGTACTCATCGGCATAGCGCCTGTGGGGCGTGGGGCCGCTGTGCGGCCGTGTTGGTGGCGCCTGCGGCGCGTGTTGGTGGCACCGCTGCGCGGTGGTGTACGTGGTGAACCACCGGTGCCCTCGGGGCGAGGGGTCACCGATGAGAGGATTGATTTTCAAAAACGGCAGCGATAGCAAGCCGTGTAGGAGGGACGTCCTCGTCCCGATTGCGACGTTCGGTGTGGGATCGGGGGGATGGCGATTACGACAACGACAACGATATAAACCGGATGAACCAAACAAACCAAACCCCGAGTACAACACAAGCTCGAGAGCGTATCGGCGGGCCTCTATTTATACCGTCCGAAAAATCCGATGCCTTTTGGAGTGTTCATATCCAGGTATACGTGCAGGTAATCGCCGTCACACACCGATGGAACGTGAATCACCTTCACCACCTGGCCGTACTCCTTGTAATCCGCAGCCATTTCCGGCAGTAAATTCAAGGCGTTGAGAAGAAAAAATTCATTCAAATTCGAAGCAGAATCATCCGGAAAGACAGAAACGATGGCAATGTCGGCTTCCACAAGATCCTGGAAAAAATGGGTGCCACAGGAGACCTCCGGAGTGTAGCCGTCCTTGGTGTAGGATATTTCCATCAGGAGCCTGGCCTTGTTGATGCTGGAATACGTCACGCGCACACCAAGATTGATATCGCTGCTGCCCCAGCGCCCAGGGCCCATCAAAACAAACCGCTTCCCTGCCAGGTGCTTGTTCAGTGCATTGACAGCAGCTGCCACCGCCATTTTGTCTTCAAAATTACGTAAGGCATCATAAGCCTTGGGATCCACGTAAACGATATATTCCAGATTCTCGACAACGCTGTTGAACAACCCGGACTGGGTGACGAACAGAATTTTCTCGTCCGGCACATCCGTCGGGATCGTTACGTTTCCAAGTTCCTTGCGTGTGGAAAGCGCGCGGCATTGAAGAATATAAAGCTTGTCGTCGTCCCATGCGAACTCCATATCCACCGGACGCCCATACGCGGCAGACACCCTGGACAACACTTTCTTCGCAAGCTCTACAAAAGGCGTACGGCTCAGCAGATGCTCAAACGTCACGAAAAGCCGCCCCTGGCTGAGATCCTGGTTCACGAAATAAGGAGCTGAGAGATACCCGTCTTTTTCGACCGAGACTGCGTAAAAAAGGTCTGGATGCTGCGTTTCGGCGGCAAGGGTCGTGAAATCCACCGTTTCGAAACATCCTTTTTTAAGGTTCAAAACATCGACATTTTTCTGCGAATATTTTTTGATCTGGCTGGAAGTGGTCTCGGGTCGCAGCAACGGATGGCTTAATGGAACGATACGCGGATAGTCGGAACTGACGCGATCAACGGCCCTTGTGCCCAATCCGAACACAAGGCGTGCCAAACCATCCTCTTTCCTGATCTTCGGGTTCCAGGCATAAACATTCTGGGAAAACAAAACCCCTGCAACAAAGGGAAAAAAATAATCCCCAAAGCGCCTTCCGACCACCTTCTGAACAACCATTGCCATTCGCTCGTCGTAGTCCAGCAGATCGTGGTCAAGCCGGTAGAGAATGGGGTCCGGCCCGAATGTGCTGGCGAAAACCTGCTTCAGGCCTTTGATGAATTTTTCCAGCCTCGTTTCGATGTCCCCCTGGTTTGTAAGAAAAACCGACATGTACTTTCCTGAAAATGCAAGCCCGAAACTGTCCTCGAGAAGGCTGGAAGAGCGAATGATGATGGGGTGTTCCCCGATCTCTTCCAGAATCTTCCTGAATCCCTCAACCACTTCGGAAGAAAAGGTGGCACTTCGGAATTTCTCCTCGATGTGTTGAAACTCCGCCTCGATCTCCTCACGGTCCTTGTATTTGTGCGTATGGAAAAGATAGAGATTGTTCCGGTCAAGGAACTCCGAGAAGACACCCGAATTGAGATACCAGGTGTCAGGCACCCGGATGTATTCTTCAAGCTCGGCATCGTGTTTTTCAAGGATAGGCAGAAGAATTTTAAGGGCCAGGATCATGCCGGCGGCCTTTCCACCAAGTTTCCCGGGCCGCTTGCGGCTCCACAGGCATCGCCTCAGAACCAGGTCCATATCCCGGATCGTGATGTGTTTTTTGGCCAGCCCGACAAACGGCAACTGGCTGGATATGAAACGACTGATCAGAGCCACCCTGATGCCGGTCGCCTCTTCCGGCGAAATATAAACTTCGCCCATGGGAATGTCGCAGAACTCCCGCAGGGCTTCGTATATTTCCATCGATGAGGCCTGGTCGCGGTTGGCGATGATGGACAGTGTCTGGGATTTCTCCCGCTTTCTCGCCAGATTGATATAATCTTCAATTTCACCTGGGGACAAGCGGGTTGCAAAAAAGTAGTCGGATAGTGCCTCCAGGTAATCCTTCCGGTTTTCCTCGGTGTCGGGTACGCCTTCCTGATTCAACTCCTCCAGGGCCATGTTCAGGAGTGCTTCCCGGCTGACGATTCCTCGTTTTTCAAGCACGTCCTGAAACGTGGCGTTGATCAAGTCGCCGAGATGAGCGAATTGCATTTTCTTCTTCAATAACTGGTAAACTTTCAAAAGCTCTCTGTACTCGCTCATTTTTCACTATCCCCAAAGCTTGCGCCTGAATTCCTCTCGGTGCTGATTCCCTGATCGCGATTACAAATCGCTCCCACAGGATAAGGTGTCTTCCTCGTGGAAGACTCAGAAATATGAAGATCCCGCATCGACCCCCCCGGCGCAGCCGGAATCCGAAGCCGACGCCGATACCGACGCCGTTCCCGATTCAAAGCTTACACCCACCCCCGCAGTTTGCAGGCTTCCGCCACTCTGGCAACCGCGATCAGATAAGCCGCCTGACGCATGTTCACCTTCTCGCGCTTCATCATCTCATAAACCGAATGAAAGGCTTTCGTCATCTTTTCATCGAGGCGATCGTTAACGACTTTGCTGGACCAGTAATAGTTATAGGTGTTCTGTACCTGCTCAAAATAAGAAACCGTGACACCTCCGGCGTTCGCCAGAAAATCCGGAAGCACAAAAATGTTCTTTTCATGAAGGATGTTGTCGGCTTCCGGCGTGGTCGGTCCGTTTGCAAGTTCGCAGGAAATCCGACACTTCATGCGATCGGCATTCGCATCCGTAATCACGTTTTCGAGCGCAGACGGGAAAAGGACCTCAACATCCATTTCAAGGAGATCCTCGTTGGAAATCGGTTCTGAATCCGGAAATCCTTCAAGCGCACCGGTTCTCAATTTGTAATCAACAACGCTGCGCGGGTCCATGCCGTTCATGTTGTATATTCCTCCGCGGGAATCCGACGCGGCCACAAGCTTCAATCCAAGAATCTCGTTCCCGAGGAGAGCTGCATACTGGCCTGCATTTCCAAAACCCTGCACCGCCATGGTTTTTCCACCGAGATCGAGGCCGAGAACTTTCGCCGCTTCCCTGAGAACGAATATGCCTCCTCGCGCTGTGGCATCGCTTCTGCCCTGCGAGCCTCCGATGGGGATCGGCTTACCCGTTATCATAGCCGGATGATGCTCCCCTATCATGGTTTCGTATTCGTCCATCATCCAACCCATGATCTGAGGCGTGGTGTAGACATCAGGCGCCGGAACATCCTGTGAAACCGAAAGGAACTTCCCCACAGCCCGTATATACGCCCTTGCCAGCCGCTGTTTTTCCCTCTCGGACAGGATTTTGGGATTACAGGTGATGCCGCCTTTGGCGCCGCCGAGCGGGATATCAACCACCGCTGTCTTCCAGGTCATCCAGGCCGCCAGCGCACGCACGGCATCCAGCGTCCCTCCGGTATGCCAGCGCAGCCCACCCTTGGTCGGTCCTCTAGCACTGTTGTATTGGATGCGATACCCATGGAAAATTTTTATTTTACCATCATCCATCTCCACAGGCATGGTCACTTTTACTTCCTGCTGGGGCCATCGAAGAAGCTCGTGCGTTGCCTCATCGAGTCCCAACCTTTCAGCGGCCTCGTCAAGCTGTGCTTGGGCAATTTGGAAAGGGTTAAGTTCGGACATTGAAAAGCTTCCTTTCTGATTGTATTGTGAATGTTGAATGTTGAAGGGAATGCTAGGGCGTCTTATCAAAAAATGCAACAGGAATTACAATGAAAATGAATGACATAAGGATAACGCATCCCTTCGATTCCGCATCGAACGTCGCCATCGGGACGGGGACGTCCCTCCTGAAGGACGGCAGAAAAAAAGCGGGCCCTTTCGGGCACCGCCAGGGATGTCTACGACGAAACGATTTTGGAACCGTTTGAGTGGTTCCTCGCAAAAGCTAACTACCTGAAAATTCAAGCAAAAATGGTGCCGAAGGCGGGATTTGAACCCGCACGGGCGTCGCCCACTACCCCCTCAAGATAGCGTGTCTACCAAATTCCACCACTTCGGCACATTCATACCCTGCGTCTGTCACTGACCGCCGGTCTTGGCGGTATCCTGGGCGGCAGGAACCTGCCCTCCCGAAACATCCTCCATAACCGAGGAGCCGGTGCCCTGACCGAACAGCAGCGTCAGGCCCAGGGAAGTAAACATGAACAACACCGCCACCACCGT
>Ga0209164_1004223_pt1 | contig 13028 bp, 13 predicted proteins | sample MTBNYHSulfiMetaG_FD_187458 | JGI IMG/M metagenome (GOLD analysis project Ga0209164, IMG submission 187458) | Enrichment culture microbial communities from rom New York Harbor, USA that are MTBE-degrading - MTBE-NYH (New York Harbor Sulfidogenic)... | ecosystem: Environmental > Aquatic > Marine >...
CAACACAAAAACACAGGAAAGGTACGCAAGGCCGGAGAGCTTCTTCATGAGCGCATTCAAAGGGGGGGTGCATCCCCGCGAACATAAGGAACTGTCGCGCCATCTCGCCATCGAGCGGACTGTTCTGCCGCCGCTTCTCGTGGTTCCCTTTTCCCAGCATATCGGCGCTGCCGCCCGGCCGGTGGTGAAGAAGGGGGACTCGGTGCTCAAGGGGCAAGTGATTGCCGAGCCGGCTGGCTTTGTCTCGGTGGCAATTCACGCTCCCACCTCGGGGCGCGTCAAGGCGATCGAGAAACGCCCTCACCCCACGAGCGGCTCCGCCGAAGCGGCGGTCATTGAGCCGGACGGCGAGGATCGCTGGGCGGAAGGCATCGGCCGGAAGCGCGAGTGGCAATCGCTCGATGCGGATGCGCTTCGCCGGCTGATTCAGGCGGCCGGCATTTGCGGCTTGGGCGGGGCGACCTTTCCGACGCATGTGAAGCTGTCGCCGCCTCAGGACAAGCCGATTGACACGCTGATTCTCAACGGCGTCGAGTGCGAACCCTTTCTGACCGCGGACCATCGGCTGATGCTGGAATCGCCGGATACCATTCTCGGGGGGTTGCGGATCTTTCAGAAGATTCTCGGCGTCAGGACCTGCTACATCGGCATTGAGGAGAACAAGCCGGACGCCATCGCCCTGATGCGGGAGAAGGTGAAAGCCGAAGGGCAAGGGGACGTCGGGGTGGTCAGCCTGCGCGTCAAGTATCCTCAAGGGGCGGAGAAGCAGCTCATCCAGGCCATTACCGGGCGGGAGGTTCCGCCGGGCGGCCTGCCGATGGATATCGGAGCGGTGGTCCAGAACGTCGGCACGGCGCACGCCGTCTGGGAGGCGGCTTCCCGGGGCATTCCCCTCATTGAGCGGGTGGTGACCGTCACCGGCCACGGTGTGCGGGAGCCGAAGAATCTCTGGGTTCGCATCGGCACGCCGCTGGAGTTTCTCATCGAGCAGTGCGGCGGTCTGACCGATCACCGGGTGAAGGTCGTGATGGGCGGGCCGATGATGGGCATCGCCCAAGCGGACTTGTCCGCCCCGGCGATCAAGGGTACCTCGGGCGTGCTGGTTTTTCCGCAAGGGGAGATCCTCGCCGACGAGCATGGGCCGTGCATCCGGTGCGCCCGGTGTGTGGATGCCTGCCCGATGAATATCACCCCCTGCCATATCGCCACGGCCTGCGAGTTCGGCAAGTTTGAGGAGGCCGAGTTTTACGGTCTGATGGATTGTATCGAGTGCGGCTGCTGCGTCTATGTCTGTCCGACGCGGCGCCACCTGGTCCACTTGATCCAGTATGGCAAGAGCATCCTGGCGAAGCGGAAAAGAAACGAGGAGTCAAGGAAGAAGTAGGCGGCCGCAGTCGGTGGACGAGACCGTTGTCTCCTCAATCTCCAAAGCCGGGGTGCCTGCTAATACGAAGCAGGCATGCACTCTTTTCACCGGGTCGGTCCCTGCGAAACTGAGCCGGTGGGTGCCCTTGGGACAACTCAAGCGTATTTCAAACGGCCCTTGGGTTGGGGGATGGGGCGCCCGCTTTCGGCTGCGGTCTCCAGCCACTCTTGAATGACGACTTCAACGTTTGAAAGGGCTTCCCGGTAGGTTCTCCCATCCGCCATGCAGCCGGGCAATTCGGGAACCTCGGCCACAAAACTATCGTCCTCATCGCTCCAATAAATGATGATTTCGTATTTACTCATCTTCTTCCTCGATGTCGACTTGAGCTTGTTCCCGAGCATAGAGTATCAAGTCGGGAGCTTGGCTTTCTTGCGGGCGCCTACGGCCTTGCGGGCTGCCTCCCTTCGCTTTCTGGTTTGAGCGGCCTTCTTCCCCGCCAAGCTTCTCTTTCTTTGCGCTCGTGCCTGTGCTGAGGCTTCGACTCCTTGCTGATAAATGGAGGTCTTCCAAGATGTTGGAAGATCTTTCACGCCCAGCTCACACAAGGCCTGGTGAATTTTGGGCTTGACATGGGTGTCAAACATGATGTGACAGGAGGGGCACAGCATAAGGAGATTGCTTCCCCCCTTTTTCCCTTCGGCCAGGATATGCGCTTTTTGGCGGTTTGCGACGTGGTGACCGCACATTTCACAGATGCCTTCCGAGTTGGTCTTCATCCTACACCTCCATCTCAGTACTCCGACCCTCTGCCGGGATGGAAGACAGCGGCAGCCTGCCCAATCCTCTCCCTTTATTCCGCGAACATCTCGGCCAGCGTCGCGAGCACGTTCTTCTGAACCGATGGTGCGATTCGCCCCAGCTTCTGCACCAGGCGGGACTTATCAACCGTGCGAATCTGATCCAACACGATCTGTCCCTGCTTCCCGTGGAACTTGCAGGTGACGCGGGTGGGGTAGGGACGTCCCTTGGAAGTCATCGGCGCGACGATGACCGTCGCGATCCAGCGATTCATTTCATCGGGGGATACGACCAGGCACGGCCGGGTTTTTCTGATCTCGCTGCCGGCGGTGGGATCGAGGTTGACCCGGTAAACGTCGAAGCGTTTCACTACCATTCCCACTCTTCCTCGTCCCAAGCGGTGGGAATGACGATGTCGCCGTCAAGCAGTTGGTCGTCGCCTTCGCCGGCCATCGCCTTGAACTGTCTTTCCCAATCGTGGCGTGTGCCGCGAGCCGCCCGAATGACGATCTGCTCCCCTCGCAGCTCCAATTCGATTTCCTCTCCCAGAGCGGCTTGCTCCAGCAACAGCCTCGGGATGCGGATCCCCCGGGAGTTGCCGATCTTCACAATGCGGGTCTTCAGGACAGCAGGCATCCTCACACCTCGACTTTCAACAGACGTAGATACATTGTAATTACAATTGCGGCTTTGTCAAGAGACGAATGGACTCCCCCGGGCGCCATGCCTTGGAGAAGCAGGGCAGTCGCCTGTTACCCCTCCATCTTGGCTCGAATGTCCTTGGGAATCCTGTCCTGCAGGAAGGGATGGGCCTCCACCAGGCGCAGAATGTCCGCCAGGTCTTTTTGCCGGTTGCTCGGTCGCTTTGTCTTGTCGGTGTAGGCCCAGAGTTTGCCTTGAAGGACGTCCTCCAGTGAGGCAACGAACATTTCATACCCGAGAACCTGACGTCGCACCGCGCGGCCGAGGAAGGCCTGATATCTCGGGGCGGTTTGCAGCGGAATGCGCAGGTCCGAGCCGGGTAGAGAGAAGTTGACGCTGTGTTCGAACTTCTCGAGCTTCATCCCTTTGGCTCGGGCGGTTTCACACAACGCGTTAACCTTGTCGGAAACAACAACGACATCCAAGTCCAGGCTGACGACAGGCTCCGCATAGGCATTGACGGCCAGTCCCCCGATGGCGCAGTAATTCGACTGCGTTTCTTCCAGGGCGTCGAGGAAAAGCTGGACCATATCCACTTGCCCGTTGGCGACGCTGTTCAGAAAAGTTCTGGCGATCATGCTCCGCCTCCTACTCCTTGACGATGCCGGCAACTCCCTGCCACGGTCGGAAGGATTCTCTGAGTACCGACGATTCATCTTAGAGTGCCGGGATAAGCTGCTGAAACGCCACGATATCGAATCGCTCCAGCGATGCTTGAAACTTGTGCAGCGCACGGACAGCGCCATCAGGCAACCCGCTCGGCGCTTGGATCAGGCTGCGAACTGTTCAAAGGAAAAGTGCGGGATATCGGCTCTATCCTTGGCATGCTCGACGGTAATGGCACAGATATTTCCTTCTTTGTCGAGATCAAGGATGGTATCTTCATCCAAGTCCCTGGTTTCCACAACCTGTGCTTCCCGGAACTCGATGTAGAGTGTGTCAGTTTGCTGGAAATACCTAATCTTCATTGGACAAAGCTCCGATCAAAGAAAGCGTTGTGAACGGTCTCTCTATCCTCAAGTAGTATAACACGCAAATACCTTCCTTCCATCTCCGCAATCGGTGCCCAGCGCCGGATGCGGCCATCCCGCTGCACGACCTCTTTTACCGGGTTTTCAATAACGTGCTGGATCCATTCGAACCGAATCCTCGCCCGGTCAGGTCGTCACCGCATTTCTTCAGAGTATCGGGTGAATCTCACTTTCTTCGTCTTTCGTGTTCAAGCGGCGTGAGGTTGAAACTATGCAATACTTGAGCATTGCACGACAATTCTACTATGCCACAATGTCTCTCTTTCGGCAAGGAGAATCTTCGCAGTGTCCCGGATCAATCGCAGAGTTTTGAGATAAGCTGCCGAAACATCCATCCGATACGAGGCTTCCGGGACCCAGCCGAGCTTGGCAGGCGGGAGGCTCTGCGGCACGCATCTCTCGTCATTACAAACGGTTGCAAACCTGCCGGTTCTCGCTATAATACCCGCCGTTTGTCTGTGGGCCTTAGTGCGGGCAAGGGTTGATTTCCTCAATGTAGGAACCCCAGGGGGCAGGACGCCGCAAGAGCGCAGCTCACGGAGGAGGATCGGTTTGGCAGAGGAAACGGCGAGTCAGCAGGTCCAGCTCTACGCGTCGGCTTCACCGCACGTGCGGGACGTGCTCAGCCTCCGGCGGGTGATGTGGTCGGTCAACCTGGCGCTCCTGCCGGCGAGCGCCGCCGCCGTTTATTACTTCAGGGAAATGGCTGTCCTGCACCTTGCTGTTTGTGTGGTGAGCTGCGTCCTGGTGGAGGCGCTGCTGCAGAAGTGGGCCGGCAAGCCGGTTACCGTCTCCGACGGCAGCGCGGTGGTCACCGGGCTGCTGCTGGCGCTGAATCTGCCGCCCGAGGTGCCGTTCTGGATGGGCATCCTCGGCGGAGCCTTCGCCATCGGTATTGCCAAGCACTGCTTCGGCGGTCTGGGCTATAACATTTTCAACCCCGCCCTGGCCGCCCGGGCTTTTCTGCTGATCGCCTTCGCCCAGGATATGACCACCGGTTGGGCGGAGCCGGCTGTCCGCGGGGCGATGATGAACGGCGGCCTGACCGAGCCTGACGCCCTGAGCGGAGCGACCGCCTTGGGAACCCTGAGCTATCTCATCTCCAGGGGCGGTGAGATTCCCATCAGCTGGACGGTAATCAAGAATCTCTTCGTCGGAAAAACCGGCGGCTGTCTGGGCGAGACCAGCGCCCTGTTTCTGCTGGCGGGCGCAGCCTACCTGTTCTGGAAGCGGATCATTACGTGGCACATCCCGGTCAGTTTCTGCGCCACGGTCTTCCTCCTGGGTGTCTTGCAGGGGCTTCTGACCGGGATGGATTGGATGGCGGGCGTGTTTCATCTGATGGCGGGAGGGCTGATCCTCGGGGCGTTCTACATGGCCACCGACCTGGTGACGTCGCCCGTCACGTGCTCCGGCCGGCTCATCTTCGGCGCGGGTTGCGGCCTGTTGACGATGATCATTCGGATTTACGGCGGCTATCCGGAAGGGGTCTCGTTCGCGATTCTCCTGATGAACTGCACGACCCCGCTGCTGGATCGCTACACCCGCCCCCGGCCGCTCGGAACCCGGACTCTGAAGCGAATGGAGGCCGCAAAGAAATAAAGTGAAACTGGTCTTTCGACTTGCCGCGACCTTGGGCCTGATTACCGGTGTAGCCGGATTCGGCCTCGGACTGGTTTACACAGCGACGAAGGATCGGATTGCCGCAGCCGCAGCGGACGAAACCGTCAAGGGATTAGCATTGGTTCTGCCCGGCTACGAGTTGGACGCGGAGACGACCCAGCGGGTGGACGACGTCGAGTACTGGGTCGGCCGCAACCGCGAGGGGTCGCTCGGGTACGCCTTCATCGCTATCGGAAGCGGGTACAGCGGCGAGATCCGAACCCTGGTCGGGATGAACGCGCAAGGGGAAATCCTTGGTATAACCGTGTTGTCCCAACAGGAAACGCCCGGTCTGGGCGCTCGGGTGCAGGAGGTCGCCAGTAAGGTTTACCTGTGGCAATGGCTGACAGGGCAAGCGCCTAAGGAGATGGAACCAGGTCGGCCGTGGTTTGCCCAGCAGTTCAGAGGACTGAAAGCTGAAGAGATCGAAATCCATAAGGGCGTGGAATGGCAGGCGATGAGCGACCAGGAGAGGCAAGCGCTGCGAGAACAGAACGCTGTTTCGGCGCTGAGCGGCGCGACCATTACCACGCGAGCGATTACCCGCTCGATCGAGGCGGCCGCCGCCAAGGTGCTCTCGGCCGCCGGGAAGGGCGGGCCTCCGCCCGAGACGCCTGAGGCGGCGCTGAGCAAGCCATAACGAAGAGGACAAGATGTCGAAGACTCGCGAGCTGACCAAGGGGATTGTCGCCGAGAACCCGGTGTTCGTCCTGGTGCTGGGGCTTTGCCCGGTGCTGGCGGTGACGACCTCGATCGAGAACGCGGTCGGTATGGGCATCGCGGCGACCTTTGTGCTGCTGATGTCGAATATCATCGTCTCCCTGTTGCGCCATGTCATTCCTTCGCAAATCCGCATCCCGGCTTTTATCGTGGTCATCGCGTCTTTTGTCACCATTGTCGAGCTGGTCATGCATGCCTATTTCACCGAGCTGTATGAAGCGTTGGGGTTGTTTGTGCCGTTGATTGTAGTCAACTGCATCATCCTGGGGCGGGCCGAGGCCTTTGCTTCGAAGAACTCTCTGCTCGATTCGATTCTGGACGCTCTGGGGATGGGAGCCGGCTTTGGCCTGGCGCTGGTCGTCATCGGCGCCATCCGGGAATTGCTCGGCACGAACCGGCTGCTTGGCTACCCGGTGTTCGATTTGCAGGATGGGGTGCTCGGCTTCCTGCACCTGGAGCCGATGGCAATTATGATCCTCTCCCCGGGCGGTTTCCTGGTTCTGGGACTGCTGATGGCGCTGCTCCATTGGAGCAAGAGCCGAAAGAAGGAGGCTTAGCCGGATGGAGTTCAAAACCCTGCTGACCATCGTCATTGCCGCCGTTTTCGTCAACAACTTTGTCCTGTCGCGCTTTCTGGGGCTTTGCCCGTTCATCGGGGTGAGCAAGCGGCTGGATTCGGCCTTGGGGATGGGTATGGCGGTCATCTTCGTGATGACGATGGCCTCGCTGGTCACGTGGGTGATCCAGTACTACATTCTGGTGCCTTTCGGGATCGCTTATCTGAGGACCATCGCCTTTATCTTGACGATTGCGACCCTGGTGCAGTTTGTCGAAATGGTGATCCAAAAGACCTCGCCGCAACTCTATAGCGCCCTGGGAATCTACCTGCCGCTGATCACGACGAACTGCGCTGTTCTCGGCGTGGCGATCTTGAACATTACCGAGGAGCTGGGCCTGATCGCCAGCCTCGTTGAAGGATTCGCCTCGGGATTAGGCTTCACCTTGGCGCTGATTCTGATGTCGGGCATCCGGGAGCGGCTCGAGGTCTGTGCCGTCCCCGCGCCTTTTGAGGGATTGCCCATCGCCTTTGTGGTCGCGGGGCTGATGTCCATTGCCTTTATGGGCTTTGCCGGCTTTAGCCTGTAGGGAGCAACGGAGTATAATGAGAGATAGCGAAGCGCAGGAGGCTTGAGTGGTTCTGTCGCAGTTGTCCCCGGTGTTGAGTTCCCCGCTTAGCGTGGGCGCGTTGGGAGTTCTGTTCGGCGCCAGCCTTGCCTTCGCTTCCCGGAGGTTCTCGGTCAAGGTGGACCCCCGGGTTCAGAAGATTTACGAGATTCTTCCCGGCGCCAACTGTGGCGCCTGCGGCTATCCCGGCTGCATGGGTTTTGCGGCGGCGTTGGTCAAAGGGGAGGCGGTGCCGACGGACTGCGCGCCGGGAGGCGAAGCCCTGGCCAAGCGGGTGGCCGAGATTCTGGGTGTTGAAGTGGAGGCCAAGGAGCGCCAAGTCGCCCGCGTCCACTGCGGCGGGGGGCGCAGCATCGTCAAGAATCGGGTGGAATACATCGGCTTGCAGGATTGCACCGCGGCCTCCCTCATCGGCGGAGGGCCGAAGGAATGCCAGTACGGCTGCTTGGGTCTGGGGGATTGCGTGCGCTCCTGTCCCTTCGACGCGATCCACCTGAACGCCGAGCGGTTGCCGGTTGTGGACCCGGATAAGTGCACCGGCTGCGGCAACTGCGTTATGGCCTGCCCGAAGCAACTGATCTCCCTGGTGCCGGTCAGTTGCCGGGTCCACGTGCTCTGCCGCTCGTTCGATAAAGGCGCGGTGGTGCGGAAGATTTGCAGCGTCGGCTGCATCGCCTGCAACAAGTGCAACCGGATCTGCCCGGTGGGCAAAGAGCCTGAAGAGAAGGCGATCATCGTCCGCAACCAGGTGGCGGAGATCAACTACAACACCTGCACGAGTTGCGGCCTCTGCGCCACGGTTTGCCCGACGCACACCATTGTGGATGAGGTGGAGCGCCAGGTCGCCTTTATTGACGACCAATGCGTCGGCTGCCGGCTCTGCCTCAAGGCCTGTCCGGTCGGCGCGATCACGGGCGAGCTGAAACAGCTCCACCGGGTTGATCCCGACAAGTGCGTGGGCTGCGGAATCTGCGTGGAGAAATGCCCGCCGAAGATCTCGGCGATCCGTATGGTTCCGCGAAAGCCGGCGCAGAAGAACGAGGATGCCGCCTGAGCTCCGGGCGGAGGGAGCGGGCACTATCGCGATGAACGAACTTCAAACTCAACCGAGCGACGCGGCCCTGGAAGCCATCCGGCGCTTGTGCCGGGCGATCATTCACGACATTAACAATCCCCTCGGCGCGGTCTCCGGCTACCTGCAGCTGAGCCGGATGCGCCTGGACAAGCTGCGCTCGGGCGACCTTTCGGTGACCGAGTCCCTCGTGGATTACCACGAGAAGACACAGGGCGCGCTGGATCGCATCATCGCTCTGGTGCAGCGGCTGGACCGCTTCTCGAAAGTCAAGCTGGAGCCGCCCTGCAAGATTGCCCTGTGCGAGCTGTGGAGCGCGTTGATCGCCGCTCGCAGCCCGGAAGAGCAGAGCCGGATTCAACTCACCTGCCCGGAGAGTCTGACGATCCGCACACTCCGGTCCTGCCTGGAGCAGATCAGCTTCGAGCTGTTGGACAATGCTCTGTGGGCGACGCGGCCGGGGGGCGCGGTCGAAGTGGAGGTCTCGCCGGCGGGGTCGGACCGGATTGCCATCGAGGTGCGGGACACCGGGCCGGGGATGGAGGCCGAGCGCTTGGAGAAGGCGCATTTGCCTTGTTACATCACGCGCGAGGGAAAAGGGTTTCCGAAAGAAGGGCTTCTGCTCGGTCTGGGCCTGCCGATCGTTTACCAGCTGACGGCCGCCCTCGGAGGGAAGTTCACGCTCAGCAGTGCGCCCGGCGAAGGCTGCCGCGCCCGGGTGGAACTGCCCGCCGCGTGGGTGAAGTAGGCCGGCTTTCTCATGTGGTACGAGTCCCTGCTCTTAGGAAGCCTCCTGCTCCTGATCTCATTGCACAACGACACTCGGGGCTGAGGAAAAACCTAGCAGCCGAGAATGTTCAAACCTTCCCGCAGCATTTTTTGTACTTTTTGCCGGAGCCGCAGGGGCAGGGTTCGTTGGGCTTGATCTTTTTGGTGGCGCGGCGCACCGTTTGCACCGGCTGCACAGCCTCTCCGTCGCGGGCGCGGGCGCGCGCGCGGGCGGCGACGGGCGCAGGCATCGCGCGGCGCCGGGCCGGGGCCACCGCGCGGGGCTGCGTCGGCTCGTAGGTGAACACGCCCCGGCAGACCTCGCTGTCAATGGTGTGGAACATCTCCTCGAAGAAGTTGTAGGCCTCCTTATTGTACTCGATCAGCGGGTCTTCCTGGGCGTAACCTCGCAGGCCGATGTGGTCGCGCAGGTTGTCCATATTCAGCAGGTGCTCTTTCCAGTTTCGGTCAATGACCTGCAACATATACAGCCGGCACGCCTCAAGGAACCCTTCCGGTCCTCGAGGATCCTGCTTGCTCAGGCGCTCCTTGCGCTGCTCGAAACGCTCGCGCACCTTCTCCATCAGCGCGTCGTGCATCGCTTCCTGCTGGTCGCCCAGAGGCCCTTGAAGGGAAACGTCGGGCAGCTCGAAGATGCCGAAGTGCTGAACGAGGCCCTCGAGCAGCTTGTTGTAGTTCCACTCGTCCGAGGCGTCGCCGGGGCCGTGCTTGCGGACCAGCTCCTCGCACATATTGGCGGCCATCTCGAGGATCTCGTGGGTCGGATCTTCGCCTTCGAGGAGATCGCGCCGCAGCGTATAGACATACTCGCGCTGGCGCTTCATCGCGTCGTCGTACTTGAGCACATATTTGCGGCGCTCGAAGTTGGCCCCCTCGACGTTGCGCTGCGCCCGCTCGATGGACTTGGTGACCAGCGGGTGCTCGAGCACCTGGCCCTCTTCCATGCCGAAGCGGTCGGCCATCGCCTTGAGGCGATCCCCGCCGAAGAGGCGCATGAGATCGTCTTCCATCGAGAGGTAAAAGCAGGAGCTGCCCGGGTCGCCTTGGCGGCCGGAGCGCCCGCGCAACTGGTTATCCACGCGGCGGCTCTCGTGGCGCTCGGTGCCGATGACGTGCAGGCCGCCGGCGGCGATGACTTTCTCCCGGTCTTCCCGGCACTGAGCGCGCGCCACTCGGTAAGCCTCGGCGATCTCTTCCTCGGTCGGCTCCCGGTCTTTGGGCAGCATCTTGTGGGCGAGGCCGTCCGGGTTGCCGCCGAGGAGAATGTCGGTGCCCCGGCCGGCCATATTGGTTGAGATGGTGACGTTCCCGCTGGCCCCGGCCTGGGCGATGATCTCCGCCTCCCGGGCGTGGTTCTTCGCGTTGAGCACTTCGTGGGGGATGTTCTGCCGGCGAAGCAGCTTGGACAGCTTTTCGGAATGCTCGATCGACGCCGTTCCCACGAGCACCGGCTGTCCCCGATGGTGGCAATCGGCGATATCCTCGATGACGGCGTTGTATTTTTCCCGCTCGGTGCGATAGACCTGGTCGGGATAGTTGTTGCGGATCAGCGGGCGGTTGGTGGGAATCTGCACCACTTCGAGGCCGTAGATCTCCTTAAACTCGCCCGCCTCGGTGTAAGCGGTTCCGGTCATTCCGGCAAGCCGGTCGTAAAGGCGGAAGTAGTTTTGCAGCGTGATGGTCGCCAGCGTTTGGTTCTGCCGCTGGATTCGCACGCCCTCCTTGGCCTCGACCGCTTCGTGCAGCCCGTCGCTCCAGCGCCTTCCCGGCATCAGGCGGCCGGTGAACTCGTCGACGATGACCACCTGGCCGTCCTTGACGACGTATTCCACGTCGCGCCGGTACAGGGTGAAGGCCCGCAGCAGCTGGCGGACGTTCTCCTCGATGATGACGTAATCGTTGATGCGCTCCTGGAGTTCCTGCTTCTTCTCGAATTTCTGCTCGTCGGACAGCTCGGCGTTGGCGTCAATGGCCTCCAGGCGCTCTTCGATCTCCTCCTGAGTCAGGCTGCGGTACTCGCTGGCGCGGCCCGGGAAAAGGACGTCCCAGGCTTCGGGGTTGAGGATGACGTCGCGCTCGTTGTCCTCGATCCAGTAAAGCACTTCTTCCTTGAGCCGGGCCTTGTCCTCCTTGGGGTAACTGCGGTCAATCCGTTTGAGCAGGTCGCGCTGGACCGAGCCGTCTTCGAGAATGCTGAGCAGATCGGGATGCTTGGGGCTGCACGCGCGCACCTGCCAGAGCTTCTCCAGGCCCTGCTGCCGGGTCTGTTCATCCTCGAGCGACTGGCGCGCCTCGCGCAAAACGGCCTGCGCTTGCCGGTTTTGCCGCTCGAACAGGTTGCGGACAAAGCCGACCAGCTCGGCGTATTTGCTGACCTGGCGCTCGACCGCCCCGGAGATGATCAGCGGGGTGCGCGCCTCGTCAATCAGGATCGAGTCCACCTCGTCCACAATGGCGTAGTTGAGTTTTCGCTGGACCCGGAAATCCATGTGCAGCGCCATATTGTCCCGGAGATAGTCGAAGCCGAACTCGTTGTTGGTGCCGTAGGTGACGTCGCGGGCGTAAACCTCCTTGCGCTCGTCGGGCGGCATATCGTGCTGGATGGCCCCGACGGTCAGGCCGAGCAGATCGAAGATGGGGCCCATCCACTCCGCGTCGCGCCGGGCGAGGTAATCATTGACGGTGACGACGTGCACGCCCTCGCCGGTCAGGCCGATGAGGTAGGCCGGCAAGGTGGCCACCAGGGTTTTCCCCTCGCCGGTGACCATTTCGGCGATGGCGCCGTCGAACAGGACAATGCCGCCGATCAGCTGCACGTCGAAATGGCGCATATTGAGCGTGCGGCGGGCCGCCTCGCGCACCGCGGCGAAGGCCTCGACGAGCATCGGGCGCAGGGCTTCGAACTTGCGCTTGAGATAGTCTTTCCAGACTTTCTCGGCGAGATCGGCCTCGTCGCCCGCTTCTTTGCGGAACTGGCGCTCCAGGATGTGCTCTTCGGGAAGGAGATCGAGCGCGCCGAGGGGATCGCTGTCCACGACCTGAAGGAACTGGGTGGCGGCTTCCATCAAGCGCTTGGCCATCCACTCCCGGTCGCGGCCCTCCCGGAGCAGGTCGGTCAGCGCGGCGGCTTTCTCCCGTCGATACTGTTCCCGGAAGCGCTCGGTCAAGGCGCGCAGCTCGGCCTCCGACTTGGCCTCCATCTCGGGCTCGAGTGCGTTGATCTGCTCCACCACGGGCCAGTATTTCTTCATCTGGCGCTCGCTGTGGCTTCCAAAGACCTTCTTAAGTACGGTTTGAAGCATAACCTCTTCGCTCTGAGTTTCTTCGGCTCCGCGGGGTTCCTATACGTTCCGGGCTTGCCGATGGTGACGTTGTGAATGCCCCCTGTACCATACCACAGCGCCGGGCGGTTCGACAAGGTCAGGAGAAGGAGGTTGCAGGAAGAGGGCGCGGGGGGGGCAGCGATTCCTCTCGATACGCCCGATGAATCGGGCTACTCGAGGAATCGGGGAGAGCGCATGATGCAATCTGACGCAGGGCGATTCGAGGAATCGGGGAGAGCGCATGATGCAATCTGAGGCAGGGCTACTCGAGGAATCGGGGGGGAGTGCGTGATGCAATCTGAGGCAGGGCGATTCGAGGAATCGGGGGGAGTGCCTCAAACAATGCTAAGCAGCCAGCCCGGGGAATCGGGGTGAGG
>Ga0209164_1004224_pt1 | contig 13025 bp, 9 predicted proteins | sample MTBNYHSulfiMetaG_FD_187458 | JGI IMG/M metagenome (GOLD analysis project Ga0209164, IMG submission 187458) | Enrichment culture microbial communities from rom New York Harbor, USA that are MTBE-degrading - MTBE-NYH (New York Harbor Sulfidogenic)... | ecosystem: Environmental > Aquatic > Marine >...
CATGGTGCTCCACCGGCTGGTTATGGGAGCCTAGGCCGGGGTTCAGCCGGCTTCGTCGGTATGCTGAGATGGGTGCACTTTACGGGCTGATGCTGGATGCTTGATCCTGGATGCTGGATACCCTAGACTTCCTTAATCATGACATCCACAAAATCCAGGATCCAGGAACCAGAGTCCAGCATCAGGGTTCAGTAAAGAAGCTCATGAGTTCATGAGTCCAGCAAAGAGCGAAGAGCATAGAGCAAAAACAAAAGGCGGGAGAAGGAGAAAAAGATTCCTGCTCCATCACGAAAACACGAAAAAAGAAGGAAAGCACGGTAATTGGAGCCCCGGAGGGGCGTTGTATGAAATATGCGAACGCAGATTTCATCATGAAAAACAAAACGGACATGGCTCTCTTTTTCAGCATTATCCTGGCCTTTGTGCTCTGGTTTGTGATGTTTATCGTGAGGCCTTTCAATTTCTGGCTCATGATGTCCGTCAGCACCTCGCTTCTGGCCGCGGTTTCCTTTGCCTTCCGCAGGCCCCTGTTTTCCCGTGAGGAGTTATCCTGGAAGAACATTCTCCTGGGCATCGCGGCGGCGGCCCTGCTCTATGTCATTTTCTGGATAGGAAACGAGGCCCTCATTTTCCTGTCCTCCCTTCTTCCCTCCCTGATCCCTGACCGGGCGGGAAACATCGAAGCGGTCTATGCCAACCGGGGCGCTCTGTCTCCAGCCGTGGTGGGTATGCTTCTCTTTTTCCCCATCGGATTCGGAGAGGAGATATTCTGGCGGGGCTTCGTTCAGGCCGGGTTTTCAGAGAAATGGGGCCCTTTGGCGGCATTCGGCCTCACCACCCTCCTGTACACGGCCGTCCATTTGCCCACGGGGAATCCTGTGCTTATCCTGGCCGCCTTTACCTGCGGCGTGTTTTGGGGAGGGCTCTACATGGCCTTCGGCAGGCTTGTGCCGGTCGTCATCTCGCACATGGTGTGGGACCCCATGATTTTTGTGGTGTGGCCGATTAGATGAGCGATGGGGGGGGAGCACGGACAAGCAACGTTTGTCCGTGGAGCAGGAGAGCACGGACAAGATTCCCTTGTCCGTGGCACCGTGGGGAATGAGAGGGGCGGCCGAAGAAAGAGGGGTAGAGAATGCACATGGACATCGAAAAAGCTCAGAAAAAAAAGGAGGCACTTGTCAAAGCCTTAAGGGAAATGCCCTCCCTGCTGGTTGCCTTTTCAGGGGGAGTGGACAGCACCTTTCTCCTGGCCGTCGCCCATGATGTGCTCGGCCCTAAAGTCCTGGCTGTGACGGCAACAGGGTTTTTTTATCCATCCCGCGAAACAGGGGAGGCGGTCGCCTTTGCCAAGGAACGAGGCATCGAGCACCTCCTCCTATCTTCCGGAGCCGGGGATCTTCCTGCTTTCCTGGCCAATGCCCCGGATCGCTGTTACCACTGCAAGAAACTGCTCTTCGGAAAACTCAAAGACATCGCCCGGCAAAGAGGAATCCGTCACATCGCGCATGCCGCCAATGCGGATGACAGCACGGACTACCGCCCCGGAACAAAGGCCGCGGAAGAAGCCAATGCCCTAGCCCCCCTGGCCGATGTGGGGCTGACCAAAACTGAAATCAGGCATCTTTCCATGGAAATGGGACTCCCCACCTGGGACAAGCCGGCCATGGCCTGCCTTGCCACCCGGATCCCCTACGGAGAGCCGATCACGGAACAGAAACTTAAAATGATCGAAGAGGCTGAAACCTTTCTCGCAGCAAAGGGCTTCAAACAATTCCGCGTCAGGCGCCATGGTTCCCTGGCCCGAATCGAGGCGGCGACGGCCGAGTTACCGAGGCTTATGGAGGCGCCCCTTCGGGAAAGCATCGTGTCCAAGTTCAAGGAGATCGGCTTTCTCTATGTTTCTCTTGACCTGGAAGGCTATGTCATGGGGAGTATGAATCGGGGACTGGGAAAATCAGTAGTCAGTGATCAGGAAGCAGCCGGCTTCGCTTTCAGCTTCGCCGCGCCACGGGGGTCTGGAAGCAGCAAAGAGCGTAGAGCGTAGAGCAGGGAGCAAAAAGAGAGGTCGGAGATCAAAAAAAAGAAAGGCAAAGGCTCCATCACGAAAACACGAAAAAATAAGGAAAGCACGAAAAGAAGAGACGGTTGTTTTTCTAATTTTGTGGGGTGGCACGGACAAGGAAACCTTGTCCGTGGCACCAAAGAAATAGAGCCTCGCTTCCAGCCCGTAGGCCTACACGCCGGAGGGAAGGGGCCTTATATGAAATCTGCTACAGCAGATTTCATGAAGGAGAACGATTGAATGGATCACAGGATTATTTTGAAGGATGCTTTCAAGGGGTACACCCTGGATCAGGATAAGGCGGTTTCCCCCGAAGAGACGGTGGCCAAGTTCAAGGCAAGACTCAGGGAGGTGGACCTGGATATCCTTGAGCGCACGGTGCGCATCGACACGGGTCGCCTCGGTATCCCGGTCTATTTCAGCATCTGCGGCAAAGACGCCCTGGAAATGATCGGCACAAAAAAGCAGATGGGCAAGGGGAGCACGCCGCAGCAGGCCGAAGCCAGTGCCGTTATGGAACTGGCAGAGCGATTCAGTTTCTTCAGCTTTTCCAAAAACCCTCGAAACTTCTTTGTCGAACAGTACAAAAACCTTATAGACCGGGCCCTGCCTTTTGAAATGATTGCCCGCTCCGTGCATGACGAGGCCGAAGAAGCGGGCATCGCAAAGGAGGTGTTCGCAAAACTCCCCCTCAAGTGGACCCGGGGCTACAATCTGACCGAAGGCAAAACCGTGCTGGTTCCCTTCAATTGGTTTTACATGATCAATGAATTCAACGGACCCTCAGCAGGGAACGGGGTGGAGGAAGCCCTGATCCAGGGGATTTGCGAAGTGGTGGAAAGGCACGTTTCATCCATTGTGAGCAGGAACAAGCGGACGACACCCTGCATTGACCCGAGCTCCGTCACCGATCCGGTGGCCCTGGACATGATCGCAAAGTATCAGAAGGCCGGCATCAGGCTTTTCATGAACGACTTCTCCCTGGACACAGGCATTCCAAGCGTCTCCGTTCTTGCCTGCGACCCTTCCACCTTCCCCCAAAGAAGCGAAATCGTCTGGACCGCCGGAACAACCCCTGATCCGCACAAGGCCCTGATCCGAGCCCTCACAGAGGTCGCCCAGCTTGCCGGCGATTTCATCACCCGTTCAAACTATGTGGCCAGCGGTTTGCCTAAGCTGAAAAGTCTCGCGGAGGCCGAGTACGTGACAACTCCTGAGAAGACAGTGTCGCTAAAGGATCTGCCGAATCTCAGCGACCACAACATGCGGGTGGAGGTCGAGAACTGCATTGCAGCCCTGGCGGGCCGGGGCCTGTCCGTGCTGGCGGTGGACGTCACCCATCCCAGGCTGAACATTCCGGCCTTCTACACGATCATCCCCGGCGCCCATTTCAGGGAGCGGGCCGCGGGGACGAGCGTGGCCATGTTTTCCGCCAAGCTGATCGCCGAATCCGGCGATCCGGCCCGGGCCGTTTTGCAATTGGAGGAGATGGACCGGCTCATGCCGGGCAAGTATTTCGTGAAGTTTTTCCTGGGCGCCATCAATCTCTCCCTCCACGAGCCGGGAAAAGCGCTGGCCTTTTTCGAGGAGGCCCTCGATCTGGACCCAAAAGAAGAGGACATTCCCACCATCTACTCGTACATGGGCGTTTGTCTCAAGGATCTGGATCGGTACCGCGACGCCCTCGCGGCCCTCGAAAGGGCGGAGCAGTTTGACAGGGAGAGAACGGACGTTTACAACCTCATGGGGTTCTGTCATTACAAGCTCAAGGAGCATGGCAAAGCCATAGAGTGCTTCAGAAAGGTGATCGAGCTGGACCCGACTTCGGCCATTGATTATGCCAACATGGCTTCCAATTACCGGGACATGGGGAACAAGGAGCAGGCCGTTGCCTACTACCGCCTGGCCCTGGAACTGGACCCGACCATCGCGTTTGCGAGGGAGAATCTCAAGAGGCTTGAAGACGTGGAGCAGGTTTAAGGTTTAAGGGTTCAGGGTTCATCCGCCTTCGCTGAAGCTTCCACCTTCGCCGAGGCTTCCACCTTCGCTTTAGCAAGCTATGGTGGACAGGATGGCGGACAGGAGGTTCAGGAAGAAGGAAGGAGCGCGATAGGCACGGACAAGGTTCCCTTGTCCGTGGCACCGGAGAAAATATGAGGGTGGCACGGACAACTCGCCCGAGGCGAGCAAGCCTGCGCTTGTCCGTAGCACCGGAGGGGCGTTATATGAAATATGCGGCAGCAGATTTCATCTACTTCTTCTTGGGGAAGAGATCGAACACGGACGCCGGGGACTCCACCACCTTCTGGATCTTTTCATGCAATTCCTTTTTCACTTCCCCGTCTTTTTTCTCCCACGCCCCTTCGATCTTCTCAACCAGGTCATCGATCTCGCAAGGCTTGGTGAGGTAATCGTAGGCCCCCAGTTTGATCGCCTCCAGGGCCGTGTCGATGGACCCGTGGCCCGTCAGAATCAGGGTCTCCGTAAAGAGGCCGAGCTTCTTGATTTCTTTCAAGGTGGTGATGCCGTCCATTCCGGGCATCTTGAGGTCCAAGACCACCACATCGAAATTGTCCTTTTCCAGGGCCTGGATGGCCGCATCCCCGCTGTTCACGGCCGTGACCCGATAGCCCCTGGTGGTCAGGAGTTTGGTCATATTGGTGGTGAAAACGACCTCATCGTCTACAAGTAGAACCCTGGACCCTTTCATGGTTGCTCCTCCTTTTTAAATGAAATCCGCCTGCGCAGATTTCATAGGTTGCTTTTTTCCTGCAATTCCGCAGGCGGGTTAAAGGGGAGGTCGAGGATGAACTCCGTCCCTTCTCCCACTTCGCTCGTCACGCTGATCGTCCCGCCCAGGCGCTGAATCGTGCTGTAGCAGATGGAAAGCCCTAGCCCGGTGCCCCTGCCCACAGGTTTTGTCGTAAAAAAAGGATCAAAGATCCTGCTCAAGCTTTCACTGGGAATGCCTGAACCCGTATCAGCCACGGTGATGCGCACCTTCTGATTCCGATCATCCACTCTGGTGGCGATGCGGATGGTGCCGTAGGGCTTCCCGTCATGGGCATCGATGGCGTTCGTGAAAAGGTTGAGGAAAACCTGCTGCAACTGAGAAGGATCCGAAAGAACCGGTTTCAAGTTGGGATCCAGGTCCTTCAGGAACTTGATGCCGCTCGACCGCGCCTCCCTTTCCATGAGTTCCACCATCTCTCCCAGGAAGCTGTTCAGGTTCACCTCCTCGATGACGGATCGGGTCCGCCGGGAAAAGCGCAGAAGGTTGTGCGTGATGCGCTTGCACCGGTTGATCTGCACATCCACCTGGTCAAGGGATTCCTTTAAATCTTTTTTGAACTGTTCGTCAAGGGAAGGATTTTGTTCCGCCTGGTCCAGCAGGATCTGCCTTTCCGTAAGGATGATGGCCAGCGGGTTGTTGATCTCGTGGGCCACGCCTGCGGAGAGCTCCCCCAGAGAAGCCATCTTGCCGGCTTCCATGAGCTGTTTTGCCAAATGGTCGGCTTCCCTGTCACGGTTCCTGATGACCTTGATCAAATGCCGGGTCACCAGGATGGTGACAACCAAGATCGTGAGCGCGCTCAGGTGAAGAAAGATCAGCGTGGCGTAGTTGGCATAGTTCACCTCGTCGAAAGCCTCTGAATATTCCTGCTTGACCACAAGCATCCAGAGGGGTTCTCTGAGCCAGGTCGTGGCCATGATCTGGCGGGGAGGTTTTTCCGTCACCCGAACCTTGATCCCCTCGTGAAAAAGCTCCAGGGGCATGTCCGCTTTTTCCATGATCTTGCCGCTCGCCCGCGGGCTCGTCTGGTAAAAGCCGCCTTCGTTCAACAGGTAGACTTCGCCGGTCCTGCCGATCCTCACGTTCTCCACAAGGGAGCGAAAGGCTTCCGTGTCAACCGTGGCCCGCAGGATCCACTTCTCGCCCTGTTCCACCCGGGTGACGGCAATAATGAAGTGAGGCACCTTTCGAAACCCCGTGAACATGTCGCTGATGTAGATGCCTTTTTCCATCACCTGCTTGAACCAGGGCTGGTCGATATAAACCTTGTCCATGAGGTCGTAGGGCCCTACATAGGCCACGTGCCTGCCTGCATCATCGATGAGACCCAGATCGGTAATGGAACCGAACTCCTGGTTCATGATCTGGAATACATGGGCCAAATTGTTCATTTCGCTGAGGAAGTTTTTGGAATGCGTTTGGGCGACCAGGATCAGCTTGGAGGTGCTTCTTCGCAGGAAAAGCTCGATGATCCTCTTGTGGTAATCCACCTGGGTCTGAAAGGAGTCCACCATGCGGGCTTTTGCAAATCGGGAGTAGTGGATGTTAATGGCCCAGCCCACGAGGAGCAGCGGAACAAGGGAGCAAACCACCGTGATCACGATAAACTTCCTGTGAAGACGGCTGTAATAGGCCTTCTGCTTCTCCTCATCGATTCTGGCAAAGACGCTTTCCTTTTCCTGCTCCATTCCTTGCTTCTTTCCTTGGGCCGAACCCGTTTGAGCGATTGAGCAACCGCCGGTTGCCGGGAATTGTCCATGCAGCCGGCCACTTTAGCACGATACAAGATGTGTGCCAAAACATGGCCATGGGAAGAAGTGAAAAAAACGTGGAAAGCTCATATGTTGCTCACTTTTCCAAGGCGATCCCGGAACCGGGAATGGAACATGTCCACCCGGAGGAGACTTTCCTGGAACTTGAAGTGACCAGTCGATGAAATTCGCTGAAGCGAATTTCATACAACGCCCCTGCCCTCCGGCGTGTAGGCCTACGGGCCGGATGCGGGGCTTTATTCTCTTACCCATCCCGCCATGCTGCTACGCAGCTACGGGACAAAGAGAAGGCTTTTTTGTTCATTCCCGGTGGACTCTGATTGCCTCGCCGACTCGTCACGGTGTAGCCCTGAGCTTCGTCGAATGGGCGAAGACGGAAGTCTCCGGCCAATACGGGTGTGAGAGAATCTTCCTGATTTTTTCGTGTTTTCGTGGTATGGAGGATAAAGAAGGGGCACGGACAAACTCAGTTTGTCCGTGAAGACGCAAAGAGCCCCGCTTCCAGCCTGTAGGCTTACGCGCCGGAGGGCAGGGGCGTTGTATGAAATCTGCGCCGGCAGATTTCATGAAGGGAGTTCCCATGTCGATGCTCTTCATTGGGTCCACAGGCGATCGGGCAGGGCACAGTCTCATCACCTGGGCCGTTGCCAGGAAATTCAAGGAAATGGGTCTCACCGTGGGCTTTATGAAACCCTTCGGCACAGACCCTGTGTTTGTTCAAGACCGCTGGATGGATCACGACGCTTACCTTCTGAAAGAATCTTTGAAACTCAGGGAGCCTCTGGAGGCCATTTGCCCTTTTCTTGTTTCAGACGAGAGTTGGAGGACCAAGGGGCGCGAAGAAATCATGGGGGAATTCAAGTCGCTGGCCCAGGAGATCTCCCACGCCAAGGATATCCTGATCATCATGGGCTCAAAGCACATTTTCTTTGATGACACCGATTGCCCCATCCCGGACATTGCCTTCATCCCGGAGCTGGAGGCCGACTGCCTCCTGGTTCACCGCTATCGAAAAGTCTCACGGACCGTGTATTCCGTGCTCTCCGTCAGTTCCCTGGTAAAGGACAAAATGCGAGGCATTGTCCTCAACCGCATTCCCATGGAGGAATTCCGCCAGATCTCATCGGGCCTCATCCCCACCCTCAGAGAAAAAGGAATCCCCATCACCACGGCGCTCCCTGAAGACCCTGTGCTTTCATTCAGGAGCCTTCGGGAGGTGGGGGATATCCTGAACGGCGAAATTGTCTGGGGTAGGGAGCAGCTTGACAGGCCTGCGGGCGCCATGACGGTGGGGTCCGCAGATCTGAGGGGCGATCTGCTACCCTTCAAAAGGGCCTACAACAAGATCCTGGTGCTCGAAGCATCCCTGGAGGGTGAAAGGGAGGAAAGGCCCGGGTCCGCCAGGCCGGTGGCAGGAATCCTCCTTACCGGCGGGCGGCAGCCCCCGGACCAACTTGTTCAGGCCGCCAAAAGGGCCGGCGTTCCTCTCTTGCTGGTCAAAGAAGACACCTTTGCCGCTCTGCAAAAGCTTGAGCAGAGCACCTCTCACCTTTCCCCACAGGATGACGTCAAAATTCTCCGCGTGACAAAACTCATGGAGGCGGACGGGGCTTTTGAAAGGCTGGTGCAGTCGCTGGGCCTTGGCAATCGTTGAAGCCTTCGTGATAAGAAAGAATCCGAGGTGGGTCATCGAGAGGTGCACGGCTCACGGTACACGGTGCACGGCCAAAACATAACAAGAATGATACTCCGTGAGCCGCCCGGCCTTTGTAGCCGACGTTACTTCGGCGGAGTGGACTGAGCCGCGTACCTTCTTGCTATGTACGTCGCAGTGACGAGGAATGTTTACCCGCCTCGGGAGGGAGGGTAACGCAGCAGATGGACGTTTTTCAGCAGCCTGCTAGCGCAGGGCGTCGGCCACAATATTGATCAGTTTATCCGGAGAGATGGGTTTGGACAGAAACAGGTTGGCGCCCGCATCGAGCCCTCGACTCCGGTCTTCATCGCGGCTTTTGGCCGTTAGAAAGACAATGGGCGTTTCCTTATACCGCTCTTTTTCCCTGACCCTTTTGCACAACGTAAAGCCGTCCATCTCAGGCATGATTACATCGAACATCAGGAGATCATAGCCGCCTTCATCCAGTTTCTTCAGAGCCTCGGCCCCGCTTGAAACCGTTTCGATCTCATATCCCTCCCATTTTAGGAGTTCATCAAGGGCCATGAGCACCATTTCGTCATCATCGACCACCAGAATCCGTTTCCCCATCCCATCACTCCTTTCCCGTTTCTTTCACAGGCAAAGTCAGGGTCACCTCCGTCCCCTCCCCTTGCCGGCTCTTGATGTCAATTCTTCCCCCATGAGCTTCTGCGATGCCGAAACAGAGAGACAGCCCCAGTCCCGTGCCTTTTCCCACCGGCTTGGTGCTGAAAAAAGGCTCGAAGACCTTTTCCATATTCTCAGGAGAAATCCCCACGCCGGAATCCTTGAAGGAGACGAGAACAGAAGGCGTTGTTTCATCTTGCGACAAACGGGAGGTGATGGTCAATTCTTTTTTCAGACCCCCGGCCTCCTCAATGGCATCCCTTGCGTTGGCGATGAGGTTCAAGAAAACCTGTTCGAGCTGATTCGAGTCGCCCATGACCCTCGGCAAGCCGGGAGAAAGGTTTTTCACAAGAGAGATGCCGTGGTTCAAAAGCTGCTGGCCCGTGATGATCAGGGCGTTCTCTATGGGCTGGTTGATGTCGATCTCCTGAAATTCGGGCTTGGTTTGCCTTGAAAACTCCCGAAGGTGATCCACGATTTTACCGATGCGGTCGTTGCATTTCCGGATGATTTCAAGGCGCTGTCTTTCCGGCCAATCCTCCGGCACACTCCTCATCATCACATGCAGGATGGTCTGGGAAGCCATGAGAGGGTTATTGAGCTCGTGGGCCACGCCCGCGACCAGTTCCCCCAGGGCGCGCATCTTGGACGCCTCGACCAGTCGGGCTTGCGCCGCCTTGAGCTTTGCTTCCAAGAGCTTCTGTTCGGTAATGTCCTTGAAGATCCCGGCTGTGCCGATAAGGGCATTATCCTCGTTTCTGACAAGGAAAAGGGAGGTGAGAATGGTCCGTTGTTTTCCGTCCATTCTCCGCACTTCCATGACGTAATTGTCCGCTCTTTCCACCGCCCTGAGATGGGCCATAATCTCCTTGGCCTGTTCTATTCCTCTCACGTAGAAACGGGAGATGTGGGTTCCCAGCACCTCGTCCCTCCGGGACTGGAGCATTTCTTCCATGGCGCGGTTGGTGTAGGTGAGCCTTCCCTTGAGATCCGTCGTGATGATCCCGTCCACCGAGCTCTCCATGATGTTTTCGAGAAACTCCTTGGTCTCCCGCAGTTCCCTTTCCAGTTTTTTCCTCACCGTAATGTCCCGGATGATCTCCACAAAGCCGACCACCCTGCCTGAGGCAGGATCCGTAATGGCCGTCACGGTGGTGAGGGCCGGAAAATGCTCTCCCCCCTTTCTCACCCGGGTCATCTCAAGTTCGCACACCCCTTCGGCCCGCGTACGCTTGGACATCAACTCCTGGATGCCCCTGTTTCGATCCTCAAGGGGAATCGTGATGCCGATATTCTCTTTTTCGACCAGTTCAGCCTTGGTGAGCCCGAAAAGCTTCTCGGCCCCTTTGTTGAATTCCATGATCTTGCCGTAAAAATCCAGGGCCACGATCCCGTACTCCGTGGCGCTGTCCAGGATGCTGTTGAGAAACCGGGACAGGTCCCGATATTTCTCCCTCGACTCCTTGAGCTCCTGGGTTCGCCCTTCCACCATTTTTTGCAGATTGGAGGTATAATTCTCAAGCTGGCCGATCATCCTGTTGAAAGATGTACCGAGCAAGCCGATCTCATCCGCGCCGTGAACCTTGACCCGCTGGGAGAGGTCCCCTCTCACCATCTTGCCGGTCACCTCCGTGAGTTCCTGGATGGGCTTGGTGAGAACCATGGAGAGGGTCACGGTAAGGAAAAAGGTGAGGCAAAGAGCCACAATGACCATGACGAGAACGAACCTTTGGGTCGTAATCAGGGATTCGAAGATCTCATCTTCATAGGTCCCGGCGGAGATGATCCAGTCCCATGGCTCGAAATAGGCGAATTTGTGCATTTTGGGCCTGGGGGTTGTCTCCCCCAGCTCCGGGTTGGCCCAGGGATAGCGGATCGTTCCCAGCTCCCCCGCCTTGAGGGACAGGGCCTTATCGATCATAGCGCGAATGTACTCGAAACCGGAGCTGTCCCTGGAATCGATAATGTTCGCCCCTTCCCGGGCAGGGTGGATACGGAGTTCTCCCTTGCTGTCTATAATGTAGACATATCCGGTTTGGCCGACCTTGATGCTCTTGATTTCCTCTCGCAGCGAGTAGGCGCTCTGCTCCTTCACGCCGACGTAAATAGCGCCGATCACGGTTCCATCTTTTCCAACAATGGGCTCATAGGCGGTAATGTACCAGTCGTCCACCACAAACGCCCTGCCCCTATAGGGCTTCCCGGCCAGGATCGCCCGGGTCACAGGGCTGCTTTCCGGAATGAAGGTCCCGGTCGCTCTCCTGCCGTCCTTCCCGATCACATTCGTGGAAATCCGGAGAAGACGGTCCCCTTCGATTCGCTGGAAGATGGTGCATGTCCCTCCGACCAGATTCCGAACCTCATCCACCACGGCGCTGTCCAGAGTGATCGGCGTATCGCCGATCTGCCAGAGGGGCACGGTCACGGGAATCACTTCTCCCGTGAACTGGTTCAGGGCGTCAAAAGAGATCTCTTTTTCCGGCACAATCGTGATCTCTTTGCCGCGACGGTGAAGGATGTCCCAGGCCACCTTGAGATCCGAAACCAGCTTGTTCTGCACCATCTCCTGCTGAACATTGCACATGCCGTAGATGTTGCTCACAAGATGTTCCAGGTTTTCCTCGGCGGCGCCCCGCAAAGCTGCGCCGAAACGGTCCAGGGCCAGAAAGGAAATACAGAGAAGAGGGACCAGAACCAGGAACAGGGTGACGCTCACCAGTTTGGCGCGGATTTTCAAATTCCTGAAAGAAGGGATCAGCATGGTTGGACGTCTCTATCTAAAGGAAACGGGTCATCACATCTGTAAGGCTTTCCAAGAAAATTCGAAAAAAAATATTGCACAGAATGTGCCATCATGAAATCTGCCGGTGCAGAATTCATGAACTTATGAACTTCATTGCTGGATCCTGGATGCTGGATCCTGGATCCTGGTTACTGATTTCTGATCACTCCATACAGTTTTCTGTGTTCTGCTCTTTTCCGACCTCTGAACCTCCTGTCCGCCATCCTGTCCAACGTAGCTTGCTAAAGCGAAGGTGGAAGCTTCAGCGAAGGCGGATGAACTCTGAACACTGAACACTCAAAATCCCTATTTCCGGCAATCATACTTTCACCGGCCACTCAGAATGGGCCCCTGATGCGATCAATATATGGGGTTGGGAAACGTGACCATGCTCCTGGGGTTTTCGATCATGCGGTACATGATCGGAGAAACCCAGCCTTCCTCCATCACATCGTCCGCCACCTCCAGGAGGATGCCGTCATGGATGGCCCAACTCCTTCCCCTTACCGTATGGGCGAGCTCGGGTTTGCGAAAAGGCGTGCTGTTGTCCAGCTTCTCGAAGATTTTTCCGCCGGGCTGAAACCCTTCGTGGATGCGCTTCATCAACGGATAGCCGCTGAAGTAACCGAACCCGTGTCGCTCGTAGGTAACGGCGTTGTGATAGAAAAGCGCTTCCAGCCGGATCGCTTTCAGGTCCATCATGGTGCAGAAAAATTCAATAAGCCGGATCACCTCACGGGTCAGGCTCAAGCCCTTTCGCACCTGTCCCGGAAAGAGCCCGGCCTCCATGGCCTTTCTCTCTTCCGGGATATTCCTGGAGGCCCAACCGAACAGGGTGTCTTTCCCCTGATCGTCGATATGGGTGTTGTACTTGGCCGAGGCCGGGTCATTCACCACCACGAAATCCAGTTCAATCTGGGTGATGTCCTGTGCGTCGGTGAGTTGGAGGGAATAAACGGGATCCTCCATCTCGGGAAACTTCATCTCCACGAGACAGGTTCGATCCCCCTGGGGGCAAAAGAACCGGACGACCCTCTCTCCGCTTTCGTTACAGAGGGTCACAGGATCGAGCCTGAATCGTCTAAAGAGGACCGGCGGGATGAGAATTCTGTACACTCCTTCCTTTTCCAGACGATACAGGCTGTTGAGTCTCCGGATCATGGTCATGGAGGATGATTAGCTGATTTTGCAGGGCATGTCAAAACAAACGGCTTGACCCTCTTTGTCGCCCTTTGGTAGGATCCGGCGCAAATTCAAAATGGTGCCCTATTATGGACGGCTTCGTAAAG
>Ga0209164_1004225_pt1 | contig 13025 bp, 12 predicted proteins | sample MTBNYHSulfiMetaG_FD_187458 | JGI IMG/M metagenome (GOLD analysis project Ga0209164, IMG submission 187458) | Enrichment culture microbial communities from rom New York Harbor, USA that are MTBE-degrading - MTBE-NYH (New York Harbor Sulfidogenic)... | ecosystem: Environmental > Aquatic > Marine >...
TGATATTCACCGGACCAACAATACAGGAAAGAGAGATTACATTTGAAAGAAAGAACGAACTATTAAGAGTTAATGATGAAGGTACTAAGATATTCGGTCAAAAAAGATGGTGGATTCATATTGACCTTCTATTCAATGTAAAAATATTTTTTACAAGCTTATTAACCGGACTGCCTCTTATTGAAAAGGCAAATACCTTACGATGCGGTGTTGAATCCATAATAATCGGCAATGAAGAATTTGCTGTTTGTTTCGATGATGACTTTCGAGATGATATAACAGTGAATTTTTCAGACATTAAACATTATGAAACTACATGCAGGGTTGAAGACCTTGTTATAAGAAAAGATGGTTACGACAAAGAAGTGAAAGAATTGAAAAACATAAATTATGAATGGAGTGTTAAATGATAATAGCATACAAAAAAAACAAATCAAAACCTATTACATTTGAAGATGGTACAACATTGATGCTTTATCCAGCTAAAAAGCATTATACCCTTGATGACAAATATAGGGATGACGGGGTTATAAAAAAACTTGTGGAGGATAAAATAATTAAAATTATAGTCAATAAGAAAATAGAAACACAGAAAGACGACAGAAAAAGAAATGTTTTTGTAAAAAAGGAGGAAAAATAAATTGAGTGATACAATGCAAAGCCCGGGAATGAAAACCTTACGTGAAAACAGAATGGCTCCTACTATAACAGGAGAAGATGTCGGAAGGTTATATATTCTGGGTATTTTTGAATGGGGAGAAGTAGGAAAACCGATAAGAATATTAAGTCCTACTGATAGAGAAAAAAAAGTCGGCAGATACCTAAACGGTTTTTACGGCGCAAAGGCGATAGATTTTGCATTCAAACAAAAAGGAATCTCTGAAATATTTGCCGTTAGATGCGCTCACTATGATAATGGTGTGTTGCAGGCTAAAAAGGCAACAAAATCTTTACAGGGATATAATACAGGTGAACAAAACAGAACTAAGGTTGATACCTTAAAAATCGTTGCTAAGGCAGAAGGAAAACTCGGGGATAAATTAAACATAAACACAGTTAAAGCCTCCACTACCCTAGCCTCTCAATTGGATACAGACGCAACTTACATTACTGTTAACAATACCGAAAACTTTGAAATAGGTGATATTATAGATATCTCAGACGGTACTAATTATGCAAGATGTATTGTAACTTCAATCGATACGGTAAATAAAAGGCTTTATTTTAAAGCATTAACACTATCAGCTAGCATTACAACAGCAGCTGCTGTAAAAACCTCATCCAATCACTCTGTAAGAACTGCCATTGCAGACGGTGAAGCACTAACAAGCAATGCAGCTGAAATAAACTTAAAAAATGTATCAAATATAAACATAGGTACAATTCTTACATTCGTCGATAAAAGGACTGCCAATCCTAACGATGTAACGGTTGAAGTAAAATCAATATCAGGTAATAAAGTATTTTTTGACAGTATCGGCACTATTACTCAAATAGATGCGACAAATAGTATTATTGTAAGTCAGGAGTTTCAACTATCCGTTTTTTTAGAGGAAACTCAAATTAATAAAACAAATTTCTACCTTTCCATGAATCCCGCAAATGAAAGCCGGTATGTAGAAAACATATTTAAAAATGATTATGTTGCTGTAATTGATGAAGGAAGTACAGAAAACTTTATAGGCGATATTCCGGAAGCTATAAGTAAAGTTTTTTTATCCGGCGGTGATGACGGATTAACAGGTCTAAATGCAAATGACTTTATAGGCAATGAATCTCTTAAAAACGGTGTGTATGGTTTTGATGCACTCCCTGACAGGTTTGCACAAATAATCTGTCCAGACGGCAGGTGGGCGAGTGTTATTCAGGCAATATTTAACTATGCTGAAAATAGAAAACTCTGGTATGAACCTGATTTTAATCTTGACCTATCCCCTGAGGAAGCCGTAAACTTTGCTGTAAATGATGCAATGTTAAACAGCGAATACGGAGAAATCTCATACCCTAACCTTATCGTTAAAAATCCCTATACAGGAATAAATGAAGTTATCCCTCAGAGTGCCGGTGTTGTAGGCTTAAACGCAAGAATCTGGGGTAAAAAAATCCCTGGTTATGGAGTCTGGAAACAACCTGCCGGAGTTACTAACGGTATTATTTACGGAGTTGTTGCTCTTGAAGGTGAAGACGGGGAAGGCAACTATATTACATCAAATGTAAAAATAAGGGATCTGTTATATAAAAACAGGATTAACTCTATTATAAAATACGAACCTTATGGTTTTGTCAAATGGGGAATAAGAATTGCAAAATTAAACGGTCAGTTTACTCAAATCGGTGAAGCAGTTACATTTTTATACTGTGAGCATTCCATTAAAAACGGCATGCCCTGGACAGTTTTTGAAAACATAGACGACGATTTTAGGACTATTGCAAGAAGTTCTATACACAATTTTTTAGAAGAAATTAGAGAAAAAGGTGGACTGAAAGGTAAAACTCCTGAAAAAGCATTCGACATTGATCTTGATTCCTTAAACAACACAGAGACAGAGGAAAAAGGAGAATTTTATTTTAGAATTGGACTTGCAACTAAGAAAGCAGGGGAATTCATTTACTTTGTTTTTAGTAGAAAAATCGGAGGTGAAGAATAATGAAATATTATAAAAAATATGCTTTTAGTCTGGTATTTAATGGTATGGAAATAGGGAATTTTAAAACCTGCTCAGGTTTACAAAGTACTATCGGGGTTTCAGAGGAAGCAGAAGGCGGAGCGTTGACTAATACAAAAGAACTGGGACGGGTGAGTTTTGACAATATCACCCTAACAAGAGGATTAACCATAAATAGAGCTTGTTATGATCTTTTTAAATCATATGAGCAAGGTATAACCGACAAGCCTATATCTCTGACTATTATTCAAAAGACAAGAGGCGGGGACGTTGTAGGGTCATATGCTATACCTCAGGCGTTGCCTATAAGATATAAAGTCGGCGACTGGGATGCTATGAGTGATGAAGCATTAACAGAAGAACTTGAAATTACACATCAGGGATTTATCAAAAATTAAAGGAGAATAAAGAATGGAAGAAAACAAAGTTGTAAGAAAAATTACAAAAGATATATATACTCCTGCCGGTAATAAATTCACAATAAGACGTATAAAGTTATCTGATGAAGATATACTCACAGACAGTGAACTTGCAAGAAGGGGAGATAGTTTACCTGTATTCATAGAAAATATTACAGGGATGAGTAGAAAAACTTATGATGCCTTACTTCAAGGTGAAATATTCTACCTCTTAATCCAGATTAGAATATTCAGTAAGGGTAGATTCTATGAGACAAAAGTAAAAAGCCCCTATTCAGGAAAGCTTATCCCTATCACAATCGATCTTGAAAAAGACCTTAGATATCAGAAATTAGATAAAAGCTTACTTGATGAAAATTACGAGTTCAAATTAAAATTACCTTTTTCAGGTGATGAGGTAACAGGAAGATTATTACAAGGAGCTGACCAGCATCAAATTGAATATATCAAAAAAGAATATTCAGACAAACTTATGACTGCAATGATGATGCTGAAAACTAAATCGGTAAATGGTAAAGAAGTTAATATTGATTATTTTCTTGATATGGACGCAGAAGACAGCGAATTCCTGCGGAATGAATATGAGGCAAGAGACTGCGGGTATGATACTGAAATTATTGTTTACGACAGGATGGAAAACGGGGAATTTAGTGTCAACCTGCCCTTTGATGAAAGTTTTTTTTTAGGGAAGAAAAGGGAGAGGAAGAAAAAAGCCTTCCGCTAATCATCAGTATCCTTACAGACGGTAAAGACAATGAATATATAAGACAGATGATAACTGAATTATGTTTATGTAGGGGTGCTGGAATCGGTTACGCCTTCAATTTTGATGATGTTATGAATCTTGACTCTTTTTGGGCTTTACATTTTTATGAGGAAAAAATGGAAGCTATCCAAAACTATAACAGGAATAATAAATAATGCTGAATAATTACGGATTGGGAATTAATCTATTTGTAAAAGACCAAATGACAACTGTTTTTGACAAAGTTGGGGGTAAATATACCTCCATGAAAAATATGTTTAAAAACGGCGGTGCTCAAATTAAAGGTTATTTCTACAGTCTTAAAGAAAAGTTTCATAATTTTTCAAACGGTGCAATAAAAGGAATCGGCGGGATAAATACTGCAATTCTTTCAAATATAGTCCAGTACGGACCCTGGGGGGTTGCAATAGGTGTCGGGGTTCTGGCATTCAAAAAACTCATTACAACTATACGTGAATCAATAAAGATATCGGAAGCCTTTGAAGAGAAAATGTCTAATATTGCAACGTTGCTATCCGGTAATGTAGAAAAAAAAATCGATTCTCTTACAAAAAGTATTGAAGCATCACAGATAAAATATGGTCAAGCCTCAGATATAATGCAGGACGGTACTTATCAGATAATATCTGCATTTGGAGAGACCGCCGATATAGCAAAACTCTTAGAAATACACACTAAATCTGCAACAGCCGGTATGTCTACACTAACAGAAGCTACTAATCTTTTGAGTGCCGTAAGTAAAGGCTACGGGGATGTCTCAGCTGAAAATCAGCAAAAAATAAGTGATCTTGCTTTTATGACCGTGAAACTGGGACAGACCACTTTTCCGGAATTGGCTGGGAGTATCGGACGTGTAGTCCCCTTAGCATCCACTCTTAATATTGGAATGGAAGAGCTATTCGGCACATTTGCAACTCTTACAGGTGTTACCGGTTCATCAGCAGAAGTCTCAACTCAAATGGCATCAATCCTAAGCGCAATGATAAAGCCGACAAAAGAGTTAACTACTCTTGTTAATAGTCTTGGTTATGAATCATCTATTGCAATGGTAAAACAAGAAGGTATGTACGGTACTTTGGAAAAATTATGGAATGCAGTAGGTAAAAATGAGCAAGCCTTCGGTGATTTAATAGGAAGACGTGAGGCTCTTGTTGCTGCGTTTGCTCTCTTAGGCGGTCAGGCTGATGTTTTCAAACAAAAACTTGATGCTATGAAAAACTCAATCGGGGCTACTGATGAAGCATTCCAGAAAATTGCTATGACAAGCGCATTTGCAAGAAAACAAAAAGAGCAAGCCGACGCAGTATTTAAGCAGCAGTTAGGCAGGATGTTTATACCAGCTCAAAAAAGCTGGTATAATTTCCAGACCTTTATATTGTTAGAAATAATAAAATTCATGCATACTTTTAAACAGTCATATGTAAGCCCTATGTCTAAAATATTTAAACCCTATATTAGTGTAATAGGGGTATATCTAAAAGGTGTCTTAAAATATATGATGTTTTTCGGGAAAATGGCATTAAGAGTAAACGGATTTTTAATTAAATACTTCCTATTCCCGTTGAGACTCATAGGCGGAATTATTGAGGGAATATTCTCAGGCTTTAAAAAAGGATTTGATATCATAAATCCTAAAACATCTAAGTTTAAAGATATCCTAGGGAAAGTCTCAGACTCGTTAAGGAAAATAAGGGAGGCTTTTAACACTGCTTTCGGATATGGAGAAGGTGAAGGATTTAATCTTGTTAAAATGGTTGGTGATCTTATAACAAATGTCATTGTAGGCGGATTTAAAATACTTGCTTTTATACTCGATAAAATAGCCAAATTTGTTGGGCTAATCTGTAAAGGAATAAAACTTGTAAAAACAGGAACTCTGGATGCAATAACTTCTATTGTTAACCTTTCAGGTAAAATATTAAAAGGCTTTTTATATCCTATTATGAAAGCTATGGAATATTTAAAAATATTGAAAGAAGGCACAGCAGATAACTTTATAAAAACTCATTTTGATAAACCTAAACCGGAGGTTGATGACAAGACAAAAATTCCGAAGAACCCCCCCTACCCTACTGAAGATAAAAATGTAAGATTCAGTGAGGATGATATTGATAAACTTTCAAATAAAATACTTGAAGGAGCAAAGAACGGTACAAAAGAAGGAACTATCGAGGGAATGAGAGAATTTAAAAATGATCCGCAAAAAGGATGGGAATATGACTTTTTAATTCGACACTTTATTCCTGTATATTAAGGGGTTTAATATGGATGGATTATCACCTTACGTAAAGGGGTATTTTTTACCGGAAAACGGCAACATTGTTGAAATGTATTATAACCCTGCTGAAATTGAAGAGGAGTTTAATGTTAATTACGCTAAATTAAACCCCCTGGGGTTTTCTCATCCTGTTTGTCATTACATAGGCGGAGGAGGAAACAATGTCAACTTTACAATACTTGTAAAGAAAAATATTGCCTTTGGATATACAGAAATTGATGTTGAGGATTATATTAAAAGAATTAAAGACTTTTGTCTTCCTGTAAGACAGGGCGGTAAGCTTGTTGCCTGTCCTCCCCTAATAACATTTATATTCGGGAGTCTTACTTTTGACTTGAAGTTAGAATCATTAAAAATAAAACGTGAGTTCTGGGACAGATATTTAAAACTAAAAATCGCTCATCTGTCTTTCTCCTGTTTTATTGTTGTTAAGGAAAACATGAACAGACAAAATTATACAGGCGGTTATTTTGTTTAGACGGAAAATTACAAGATATAACACAGATGACATAATCTTACATGAGGGTGAAAACATTATTGAGGTTAAGGATAAAATAACCTTAAAATCTGATGAAACGGATATTAAATATGAAGTTAAAAAAGGTGATGATTTAAGAGGCATTGCCTATAAAATATATGATGAGGCGAGACTATACTGGGTGATCGCAGAATATAATAATATTCTTGATCCCTTTAAAAACTTAGAAGAAGGAAGGATATTAACCTGCCCTACCCTAAAAAGATTGTTGGAGGAAGGTATTGTATAACCCTACTCAAATTATAAAAATTGATAATAAATCTCTTAAAGAAGAATTACAACAGCGGTTAATTGGTTGGCGGTATGAAGATGTTGAAACCGTTGATAAATTGACTCTCACATTTGACAACAAAGACCTTAAATATACGGATGATGAAATATTCCAGCAAGGGTTAATAGTTGACTTTAGATTCGGTTATATAGATGATTTGACGGAATCAAAATATTTTTCCATTTCTAAAATAAAAGGCTTTACTACTATAACGGTTGAATGTCTTGAAGTTATTACACTTTTTAATACAGAGCCAAAATATAGATTGTGGGAGGATTCAAAATTAGAGGATGTTGTAAAGGAAGTAGCAACAGGCAATAATCTAAAATATGAAGTACAGGAAAGAAAAGACTCCACGGATAGTGAACTCAAGTTCACATATGTTCAGCCTTATATCGAAGACATGGCTTTCCTGTATACACTGGCAAAGCATATAGGTTATGAAATGTGGATCGAAGGCGATACCCTCTATTTTATGCCACGTAAATACTGGCAAAGTCCTTATATGGAGTTTACTTATCTTGGACTTAACGGACAGATATTAGACTTCCAGCCTGAGACACACGCTATGAATATAAAAGGGCAGTTTAAGGCAGGCGGAATCGATTTAAGTCAAAATCAGACTTTCTTTTTTACAGAAAAAGGCGACACAAAAACAACTACATATCTGGCTTCTCATATGTGGGATCAGAAGGATATGGTTAAGTATTATAAGCAGATTGAAAATGAATCTCTTGTAAGAATACCTTGCAGTACAAAAAAAGAAGCTGAAAGTATTTTAGCAGGAAAATATATAACTGAAATGGAAGACCAGATCACAGCAGACCTTTATCTAGTTGGTGAGCCTAAATTAAAAAGTAAAAGAGTAATAACAATAAATAATGCAGGTAAATACAGCGGTAAATATTACGTTAAAAGCGTTACACATTCATTTGACGGGAACGGTTTTATTACTATAGTTAAATTGTCGCGTAACGCCTCGTTTGACGACGGCGAGAAGTATTCACGCCAAACATTAGACAGTCTTGTTAACAAAAATAGATTGAGTAAAAAAGAGTTTTTGGAAGAAACTAAAATGTCTCCGTTAGTACAATATTATAGGAAGTTATTAAATTTATGAACCCTGTAAGTAGTTATGGTAAAATAAATTACGAAGTTTTGGGTAAAGTAGTAGACATCGACGATCCGGACGAAATGAGACGGATAAAAGTTACTATCCCCGAGTTAGGAATGACAGAAGATCAGACTACCCCCTGGGCTTTGCCGTGTCTTAGTCATAAGTCGGACTGGCTTCCTAAAAAAGACGATCTTGTCTGGATTAAGTTTAGAGGCGGTAATCCGGCTATGCCTATGTATGTAGGCTTGGCTGTAACAAAGGATCATGTTACAGATAAATTCCTTGACAACTACACTGCCGAAAACAGAGTCGATTATGACGACAACGGTAATAAACGAATCTGGAATAAAAACGGGTGGCAGATGATTTGCGTTAGCGGTGATGTTATCGAATTATATAATGATCCGGATAACTCTGATAATAATTACATAAAGATTTTAGATTCATTTGAAAATGAAATCTTATTAAACAAAGACGGTATTAAAATAACAGACGCCAATGATAACAGTATAACAAAAGACTCTGACGGAATAAAAATCACAGATAAGAATGATAATGAAATTGAAATGAAGCAAAACGAAATAAATATAACAGGTACAAAGGTAAACATACTTGGAGCAACACAACCGATGATCTTAGGGCAGACTTTCGATGACTGGTTAAATCAGAAACTTATTATTAAGTTTTCTACTCATACTCATAATTGCCCTCAATCACCAAGCGGTACTCAGGAAACTACACCCCCGCTCGGTGATCCGCTTCTAGCTCCTCAAAATTATCTTAGCCAGACTATTAAGGGAGAATAATGGAAACCGAAATCGCACCAGCCTACCCTTTTGTAAGGGATGACTCCGGCAATTTTCCAATAGCAAGTGAATATGATCTAATGGAAATGGAAATTGAGCAAGCTTTAAAAATAAAATTCGGCTCTCATCCTATGTGGAAAAGTATCGGAACCCGTTTTGACCTAATGCTTTTTGAAAATGATATAGACACAAAACAGGGGCTCGCTTTTAAGCTGGTTAAAGACACTGTTATTGAATCTGTGCCTAACTGTATTATAGAAGATGTAGGAATAAGTAAAGACAATGAAGAGGAAGGCATTTACTACATTCAAATAACTTATAAAAAGACAAATGATTCTACTGCCAAATCATTTGTTGTAACAATGAGGTACTAATGAAATTAAAATATACAGCCAGAGACTTTGATTCATATTTTGAAGAACTAAAGACTATTGTAATCACTAAATTCAAAACATGGACGAAATTCTCTGCAAGCAATATAGGTGTTCTAATACTGGAATTATTCTCAACACTCGGAGATCAGAACTCATTTTACCTAAACAGAATTGTCAACCAGCTATTCTTATTAAGTGCTGATCAAAGACAGTTTATTATAAAAAAATTAAGAGCAATGTATTATAAATTAAAGGGCAGAAAACCTGCAAGTGTTGATGTTGTATTCTCCATAAAAAATGCAACTCCTCACATAAGAGACATTGAAATACTAGAAGGTACAATTATAAAAACTTCCGACGGAAATATGGAGTTTGAAACAATAGCCCCCTGTACTATTTATACCGGTGAATTAACAGCTAATATTACAGTAAAACACTGGAAAAGTGAAAAAGAATACCTCTCATTCTCAGCAAACGAAAATCAAAAAATAACCTTAAAAAATGAAAATTACATTGAGAAAACAATGACTCTTGTTATAGAGGGTGAAATATGGGAAGAGGTTGAGGATGATCTTCTTGATTACGGTCCGGCTGATAAAGTATTCTATGTTGAACAAAATAATGACCTCAAAGCTATTCTTAATTTTGGTAACGGGATAAACGGAGCAAAACCAACAGGTACAGGATATGTCCTCTATAAAACAGGCGGTGGGGATGCAGGTAATAATATTGAACCCAATACCTTAGTAAAAATAGATTCTGAAATCACCGATATTGCCGGCTTCCCAGTCGAGCTTGAAGTAACAAACCCTAACTCTCCAAGTGGCGGTGAAGATGAAGAATCAATCGAAAATGCAAAAAAACTCGCTCCAAAATCTAACCGCTCTACCCACACAATTATACGTGAAGATTACGAAATTGCAGCCGAAAACGTAACAGGTGTTGCAAGAGCACTGGCAATCGGGAAAAGCATTGATCAGAGCGTTGCTGTAAATACTACCCATATTTTTATTATCCCGCTCGGTGGAGGACTGCCCTCTACTCAGCTAAAAAGTGATGTACAAGCATATTTCAAAAACAAATCGGGCAGACCTGCTGTACATACAACCAATGTCTTATTATTTGATCCATCCTATAAAAATATTATAATTGCAGGGACTATATATAAAAATAATAAGTTTACTACCGATGCCGTTAAACCGGCAGTAGACAGCCAACTTATTAAATACTTTTCTTTTGATAACCTCGATGAAGAGTATAACTACACCAATAATTTCGGATTTTATAAGCCTACCCTATTTTTAGATGACATTATAACCGTAATTAAAAATACAAAAATTAACGGTATTAAATGTATTAAAAATGTTTCATTGGAAACACCAACGACAGACACACCGATAGCAACGAAAGAATATCCCATATTAGTATCATTGGAAGGATTGGTGGTCGAATAATTTGGACTATAAAGTAAAAAATGATTTTCCTCAATTTTATCTTGAAGATGAAGATACTCTTAAATTATTAGAGACAATTCAGGAAGGGCAAAACTTAATCTACAATGAAATTACCGATTTAACAACTTGCGTAGATTATGAAAAATGCGATGAGAAGTATCTTGATTATCTTGTAGCAGAAACCGGCTTTACTCCTAACATCCCTTTAAATACATACAGGAAAAGAAAAATTGCAAAAAACGGCAGGAAATATCTTGCCATGCGCGGGACCGACGAAGGTATCATTTTTTGTATAAAAGACTTATTCGATATAGACATTATAATTGAAAATCATTTCGAGGACTCTTTTCAAATAGGATTCTCCATGATCGGTGGTAATGACTATATTAGCTCAATTGATGAAGAGTTCAAAAATATTATTAAACACCATGAAACTAATCCGGACTTAATTTACTGTATAACTCAAATTGTTGAGTATTTAAAATGGGATCCAACACTTTATCAATTAATATATGAGGAGACTTAATGGATAGATATAATTGGTTTTTTGGTCAATATCCATCAGAAAATGAATTTGATGATCAGGAGAAAAAAATTGAAGAGGCTATCGGTAATGTTGTAAAAGGACTTGTTAGAAATAAACAGGTTGTTTTATCTAAAAATTATACCCCGACAGCATCCTCAACACCCGGCTGGAATATTCATCTGCCTGCATTCGAGGGTTACTGTGAAGTTACTGAAAATATACATATTTCTGAAACACATAAATATCAGGCAAGGTGTTATTTTGAAGATGAGCAAACTGTTAATTGTGAAAATGATTATCAGGATAATCCCGTTACTCCGTCAGCCGGAAATCTAAGATACATAGCTGTTTTTATTAAGTTTAGAAGAAATGAAAGTTACGAAAGAACTGATAACAACTTGAATGTAATTAACTACTATCAGTTTGAAGGTTTTGAGTTTGAAGTCCATGCCGGTGCCGAATCGACTACCCCTGAAAAAATTGAAACACCCGAAGGTAATTACATAAAATTATGTGATATCCTAATCGATGAAAATGTCGGTACTGCAGGTATCAGTAATCCTGTTGATCCCGACAACCCGCAAGTAAATGAAATTGATTACACTGCCCTTAACCGCTCTATACTGGTAACTGAAAAAGAACTTATAGATTACACTAAGTATGAGGTCATAGATGAAGACAAAATATTAGGTAAAAATAAAAAATACTTAATAAAAGCCGGAGTTAATGCATCCCTGCCTATGTCTGCAAATATCGGGGATTATATAGATATTTTCTCAGAAGACGGCTGTAAAATTATTCAAACTGATGCAGAACATCTTATCTCATACCAAAACAACTACTTTACACAAAAAGGCGTAGGCGGATTTTTACAGCTTTTAAATAATAATTCAGCCAGGCTTATTTATAAAGGCAATGGAGGTTATAAGGTTGAACCTGGTGTAAGATTAGCTAATCCGGTTGACCTTCCATCAGGCGGAGGCAGAAATTGTGTTTTTAGCTATGACGGTAAATATCTGGCTGTGGTTTTTGCTAATAGTCCTTATCTTATTATATATAAAAGAAACGGAGATTCTTTTATTAAACTTCCCGATCCTGTTATTTTACCGGCAGGAGAATGTTTCAGCTGTGCTTTTAGTTATGATGGTAAGTATTTAGCAATAGCACACGCTACAACTGGCTATCTAACAATCTATAAAAGGAATGGTGATGTTTTTACAAAACTGCCTGATCCTTCAATCTTACCCGCAGGTAATGCAACAGGCTGTGCTTTCAGTTATGACGGCAAATATCTTGCTGTCACTCATAATGGCACACCGTATATTACTGTCTATAAAAGAGATGGCGACACTTTTACAAAACTTCCCGATCCTGATGTTTTACCTACCGGTACGGCTACCGACTGTACATTCAGTTATGATGGAAATTATTTAGCAGTTACTCATAATATCTCACCAAGAATCACAATCTATAAAAGAGACGGAGATACATTCACAAAAATTGCTAATCCTGACGTTTTACCCACAGGAAACGGACATGACTGTGCATTCAGTTTTGATGGTAAACTTCTTGCCGTAACACATAATGACTCGCCTTTTTTAACTATTTATAAAAGAGACGGAGACGTTTTTACCAAGCTTCCTAATCCCGGCACTTTACCTCCTGATGATGCTAATGACTGTCTATTCAGCTATGATGATAAATATTTAATTGTTACTCATGTTGGCAGTCCGCATATGACTATCTATATAAGAAATGAATATGTATTTACAAAGATATCCGATCCTGATGTTTTACCTGATGATTACGG
>Ga0209164_1004230_pt1 | contig 13012 bp, 10 predicted proteins | sample MTBNYHSulfiMetaG_FD_187458 | JGI IMG/M metagenome (GOLD analysis project Ga0209164, IMG submission 187458) | Enrichment culture microbial communities from rom New York Harbor, USA that are MTBE-degrading - MTBE-NYH (New York Harbor Sulfidogenic)... | ecosystem: Environmental > Aquatic > Marine >...
CCAAGGATCCCGGAAGAGACCAACCGGGTTCTCGAATCGACCGGAATCCTCCATTGGCCCCCGAGCTCCAGGTCTATGACCACTCCTTCCGGCTCGAGTGAGAAGCCCATGACTCTGCCAATGTTCACCCCCCGCATCTGCACGGGATCCCCACGGCGGATTCCTCCGGCGTCCTCCACCACGGTGAAGACCCGGTAACGGCCCCGGAAGGTGCTGGGATCCGTGAGGATGAAGAGGACTGCCAGGGCAGCGAGAATCCCGAGCAAGAGGAATGCTCCTACCGTGAAGTCCCTGTTTCTTTGCCCCCGAGGTATCGCATTCAGAAGCTCTTCGTCGTTGAGCTCCACAGCTTCTCGACGGGGTGCCGATCCGTTCTGGTTCATACCGTTCCGGCTCATGCCACGTTCAAATGGTTGTCCAGGGCGGCCTCGGCGCCTTCCCGATCGACGAAGGCTCGCACCACGGGATCTTCGCTGTCCCGGAACTCCGTGGGCGTGCCGCAGAACCGCAGATTTCCAGCGGTCAGCATAGCCACGCGATCGCACATCAGCAGGCCACCTTCGATATCATGGGTAACGATCATGGAGGTCACCTCGAGCTCCCGCGAGAGGTGGCTGATCAGTCGCTCTACGGCAGCGGTGTTCACGGGATCGAGGCCGGTGGTGGGCTCGTCCCAGAGAAGGATCTCGGGGCGACCCACGATGGCACGGGCGATCCCCACGCGCTTCTTCATCCCCCCCGACAGCTCGGCTGGAAGCCTGGAGAGGACGGCCTTGGGATCCAGGTTGACGATCTCCAGGGCCTCCCAGGCACGCCTGCAAGCCTCCTTCCGGGAAGTCCTCCGGAGCTCCTCTTCCGGGAGTCCCATGCACACGTTGTCGAAGACGGAGAGGGAGTCGAAGAGTGCGGCATGCTGGAAGACGTAGCCCACCTTTCGCCGGACCAGATCCAGGTTCTCGGGGCGACCGTGGAAGATGGAGAGGCCGTTCAGAAGGACGTCCCCCTTATCCGGAATGATGAGCCCGATGGTCGTCTTCAGGAGCACGCTCTTCCCGGTGCCAGAGGGGCCGAAGAGGCCGAACATCTCACCTTCGTGCACGACCAGATCCACTCCGGTGAGTACCGGCTCCTCGAAGGACTTGTGGATCTGGCGGTACCGAATCATGACAGAATTCAGTTCAGGAAGAGCGGAGGGAAGAGTGCGTCCAGGATCAGGATGGTGAGGGTCATGAACATGACCGCAGCCGTCGTGGTCTTGCCCACTCCGGCCGCTCCGCCAGACGTCCTCAGACCCATATGAATGGAAATCAGGGGAATCGCCAGGCCGAAAACCGTCGCCTTGGTCAGGGAATAGAGGAGATCCCAGTTGTGCCAATACAGCCGAGCTCCGTAGAGAAACGCATCACTTCCGAGGCCAAGGGTGAGGCGGCTGGACACCATTCCGGAATAGATGCCCACGACGATGGCGATCCCCGTGAGGATCGGGAGCACCAGGACGCCAGCCACGATTCTGGGAGCGGCCAGCGCAGGGATGGGATCCCTCCCCAGGGAGTAGAATGCGTCGATCTGCTCAGACACCTTCATGGTGCCCAGCTCGGCCGTGATCCGGGCCCCGACCCTCCCCACCAGGACTATGGCGGTGAGGACAGGTGCGAGCTCCAGAACGACACTCGATACCACAATGCTCCCCAGCACATAGAGGGGAATCGCCCCCGTGAACTGGTAGCCCCCTTGCTGGCTTGTGACGATTCCCGCCAGGATGGCCGTAACGATCACGATGGGAAGGCTCTGGACTCCCATGACGTAGACCTGGGTGACGATCTCCCGGAAGGAAACGCGCATCCCGGCCAGGCTCAGAACGACCCTCCAGAGGAGGATTCCCATCTGCCCCGAGTGCTCGGCCACGCCTCTGGTTGTCCGGCCGATTCTCGAAACGAACCAATGAGGTACGCGTAGGAAGGGGTTCCCTTCCATGGATACCTCGAAATCGTCCACGGTGGCCTCCCGGCCCCTGATGCTGGGTGCGCTCTGCCGACTTGCCTGAAAGCCCGTTCCCGGGTATCGCAACCCTGAACGATCACGCCAAGTCGGATGCGGCGCAAGCCAGTCCGCTGGGCTCACGCGGCATCCGTCCCCAGGGCTCGTGCGGCTGGCGCGTGTCTCTACTTCCGGGCGCGGGCGAGGGCCGACGGGCCTATACCCACCCCTTGCTTCGGAAGTCCTTCAGGGTCTGGGCGAATCGAGCCATCTCTTCGGGAAGGCCCAGGGAGACCCGGTTGTACGTGAGCATGGGCGGGAAGGGCCTCCCTACCCGGATTCCGGCCTCTGCCATGCGGTCGATGTACTGTCGGAGGTCATTCGTGATCCGGTGCATCACAAAGTTCGTATGGGACGGGATCCGGTCCAGGCCAAGGTCCGTGAGGACATCGTACACCATCCGCCGCGCCTCCAGATTCGCGGAAACGCTTCCCTCCACCCAGGTAGGATCACCCAGGGCGGCCAATCCCGCCACCAGAGCGAGATGGTTGGTGTTCGGCCCGGCAGCGAATGCGTTCAGCGCTCGAGCGGATTCCGGGTGCGCCACGGCGTAGCCCAGGCGCATCCCCGCCATCCCGTAGACCTTCGAGAACGTCCTCATCACCAGGACGTTGGGGTTCTCGAAGGCCACCCGGTCCAGCGAACGATAGGAGCTTGAATCCACGTACTCGAAATAGGCCTCATCCACCATGAAGTAGACATTGCCGGGTGCCCGCCTGATCCAGGCCTCCACATCATCCACGGAGGTCAGAGAGCCGGTGGGGTTGTTCGGGTTGCAGACATAGACCAGAACGGGTCCGGGCGCCCCCCGGCTCGCTTCCTCCATGGCGGTCAGATCATGTGAGAAGTCGGGCAGGAGGGCCACCGGGCGAAGGTCGATCCAAGGGTGGGGCTCGGAGTATTCAAAGACGTCCTCATAGGTGGGCTGGGGAGCAACGAGACGAAGCTGTGGATGCAGCCTCGCCTGCACGCCCATCTGGATGATCTCCGTCGATCCGTTCCCCAGGACGATCGCCGCCGGGGGCACACCGTGCTTTCTGGCCAGCACCTCCGCCAGGGTCCGGCGTGACGTTCCCGGATAGCGGTTGGCCTCGTCCATTCCACGGGCGATGGCCTCCCGGGAGACGGGGGGGAGCCCAAGCGGGTTTTCGTTGGAACTGAGCCGGATCGATCCCCCCTCCTGGCCTCCTTTGCGGGGAATGGAGAAGACATCCGTCCGGGCTGACGCCGGCAAGACGGCTGGCGCCCCCAACGCAAGCAATCCGCTCTTCAGAAAGATCCGTCTCTTCATCGTTCCTCCTCAAGGACCGTACAGCTCACTTCGCACCAGGGGCAGGCGCTGCCCCCACGTCCAACTCACACCCTTCCAGGTCAGCGGATCGATGCCTCCCTGGCCCCGCTCAACAGAATTCCGTTGAAGAGCAGAGGGTAGGCTGCGTGGGGCTGACCCCGGTAGGTGATCTGGGGCCCAAACACGTAGAGCATCCCGCTTCCGACGGGAGCCTCCAGCATCGCCACGCCACCCTGGAGGTGTTCCTGCCCCCAGGCCCACCCGCTTCGAAGAGGAGTCCTGTCCTCGTAGGCTGCCAGGGGGCGCACCACGGTCTGGTCCCCTTTGATTCGAAACACTGGGCTCCTGGCGAAGTTCACGATGAGCCGGTCTCCCAGTCCGTGGGTAATCGGAGTACCGTGGTGGATGCCGACCTCCAGGAGGGACCCCGGGACGAAGAACTCTTCCGGTCGAAGCGGACTTCCATTCTCGTCGAGAAGGAAATCCTCTACCGGGAGCCCCAGGTGGCCGGCGAGAGCCGAAGATCCCTCGAGAGCGATGAGGACTCCTCCGGCTTCCAGGAACTCCCTGAGGCGGGGCACGGTGAGCTCCTGCGTGATGTTCCCCACCCGATCGCGGTACTCGGGCGGATACTGATCGAGAGCTGCCTGCTCCTGGACCATGCCACCACCCCTTCCACCTCGTCCCCCCGCCGCAGGGATCGCACCGTCGGGGAAGATGAGCACATCGAACTTCTCTGCCAGATTCCCGGCGTCGAGCTCCTGGGAAAACACGAGCCGGTGGTCGAATCCGAACTCTTCCAGGATGAACCGCACCCACCCCGACGGCATGGATCCCCCATAGCGGTCCCAAAGGCCTATGCGCGGGCGGCTCAGCTCGAGGGCAGAAGCGTCGGGGCCATCCGCGACCCCAAGGAACGTGAGACCCAGTTCGGATGCCAGGGACTCCAACACTTCCCGGACACCCGGGCCTGCGGGCACATAGAACGTGCCCGCAGGGTGGGTCGTCCCGGCGACCGTGAACGGCTCCTTGATCCAGAACACGTTCTTTCCCTGGGTGAGCAGGCGGAACACGGCCGAGAATGCATTGTTCACCTCGTGGCTGAAGAGGAAGCCTCCGATCCCGGCCTGACTTCCTCGGACGCTCCCCGGAGGGGGAGCCATCCGATCCTGGACGGGCACGAACGGGCCATCAAAGTCATCCAGGATCCTGTCGAAATCCACGCCCATCTGGAACGCGAGGGTCCATCCGGTGGCGTCGTACGGCGGGATCGGCGGTCCCCCAGGGTATGCGAAGTCGTTCGGATGGTCTTGCGGCTCGAACATGTCCAGGACATGAGGACGGTAGGCTTGTGCCGCCATGACCACCAGTGACCCTTCAGGGTACTCCTTTCCCGCCACCCGGAAATCGGCGGTGGCCCTCTGTACCTCGACCCCGTTCTGGATGAGGGCGTTGGCGAAACGAACCGCAGTCGGGAAGTCGGTCTGATCCGAAGGGATGATGAACCCCCGGGGATCCCTCTTCAGCGGGTCACGAAGGAGCCGGTGGTACTCCTCGACGGACCCCTCTGCGCTCAGGCCTCCAATCTCGTCAGCGGCCGCGTAGATGTCCGACGGCCGTACGGTCCACGAATCCCGACTTCCCTTCTCGATGGAGTTCATGCCCATTCGCCAGATGTTGAAGAGAAGCAGGTCTTTGTTCCTGGATGCGTAATCCATGATCGCCCAATTCGCCGTCTGGGAGTATTCGATCACGGTGCGGAAATGCAGGAGCCCCGGCTCCACGGGCAAGGGGAGGTCGGTGGTGGCAAGCTGCCGGCCGGGAACGAAGGGAATGGGCTGGGGATTCGGACCGCCGCGGGTCTCGGTGAGGATGCCGATGGAGTTGTGGAAGTAGGGTGTAGTGCGAAGCCCGCCATTCCACCATATCGAATAGCTCGCTCCTGAGCGCATGGTGGCACCCCCCTTCCCCTCCTGGACGAACCGGTGGTGCATGGCCGTTCCCACCTGTTCGATGGAGGTCATGATAAGGGGATCGAGGAAATGGTTGGGTGGATTCCTGTAGGGTGGGGCGAAGAGGATTGTGCCCTGAGGTCCCGTCTGGTGATGGTTGTAGATGATCTGAGGAAACCACTCCCGATACTGGACCCGGAGCATGTTGCCCGTTTCCTTGAGATTCCCCATGTAGAAGTCCCGGTTGTTGTCGTGCCCGGCGTATTTGTGGTACAGGACGGGAAGCCCTCCGTAGCTCCTGTCTTCTGGGGCGCCTCCCCTCTCGTCGCTCCGGTAGTACCAATTGGAGACGAGATCCATGCCGTCGGGGTTGCAGTGCACAGCCAGTATGATGACGTCGTCCAGGATCCGGAGGGTCTCGTCATCGGCTGCGGTGTTGAGCCGGTAGACCAGCTCCAGGAGCTGTTGGGCTCCCAGCACCTCCGTGGCGTGCAGTCCTCCATCGATCCAGACCACCGCCTTCCCCTCCTGGGAGAGGCGCCGAGCCTCTTCCTCTGAGATTCCCTCAGCCAGGGCCAGCCTCTGGGCGATCTCCCGATACCTGGAGAGGTTTCGTTGATTCTCAGGGGAAGTCAGGATGGCCATGAGCTGGGGCCGCCCCTCCTCCGTCGTGCCGATGGTATCGAGCACCATGCGGTCGGACTCGCGGGCCAGCTTCTCCCAGTACGATTGAAGCTGGGCGTACGTGACGAGCTCGTAGTCGGCGCCAATAGGGAACCCGAACTCCTGCTCGGGGCTCGTGACCTGGGCGGAAGCCGACACGGCGGGAAGGGCGAGAAGGAGGAGGAGGATCGGCGCGGCCAATGCTCGGCAGGTTCTGGACATTTTCACTGCACTCTCGGAAAGGGGTGTGGCGTCGTCGGGCTGGGCCTTTCAGTCCGGGTGATCCGGCGGAATCCTCACGCTGTCCAGAAGGATTCTCTGACACTCGGGTCCGTCCGTCAATGCGACGGACCGTCCGGCCTCGTGGCTCCGGGAGCGACCGGGCACTTGGCACCTCCAGCCCGAGCCGTCTATCTTCCGCTCCCTGGCTCGGTCCATCGCGGTGGATCCGTGCGAGGACCGACACTCGTCCCGGTTCATCAGGAATCCAATATGAAGGAGCGTTCGAATGGCAATCCGAGTCGCCAAGGCTGAGTGGAAGGGTAATCTTCCCAAGGGGAATGGGACGGTGGAGACCGAGACCGGCGCCCTCAAAGGGACGTACAGTTTCGCTTCGCGGTTCGAAGAAGGGGCGGGCACGAACCCGGAGGAATTGATCGCTGCGGCCCACGCAGGGTGCTTCTCCATGGCCTTTGCCAACATCCTGGCCAAGGCTGGCTTCGAGGCGGAGTCCATTCGGACCGAGGCCAGGGTTCACCTGTCAAAGGGGCCTGAGGGGTTCGGGATCTCGAAGATCGACCTCCTCTGCGTTGGCAAGGTCCCGGGCGTGGACGACGCCACCTTCCAGAAGCATGCCCAGGAGGCCAAAGTCGGATGTCCAGTGTCTCGGGCCCTTGCCGCGACACCCATCGAGCTGAACGCTTCGCTGGAAGGCTGAGGACGGCAGGTTCATAGCCGAGCGTTGGATGCCCCGGGGGACTCGGCGCCTCCGGGGCATTCCATGTGGTGGTCCTGCCTCCCATCCCACCGCGGCTCTTGTCTTTGCCGGGACTCCCGTCGATAATCCGGACATGGTCCTGAAGCTCCTTGTCATCCTGGGGATCTCCCTGGCGGTCTCCTTCGTCTGCTCGATCCTCGAGGCGGTCCTTCTCTCTACGACCCATGGATATGCCCAAGTTCTAAAGGACCGTGGGTCTCGGGCAGGGGGGTACCTCCACCGGATGCTCGGTCGGGTGGACGAACCCATCGCGGCAATCCTCACGCTCAATACGATCGCGCACACGTTTGGGGCTGCCTTGGGAGGCGGCATAGCTCTCCAGCTTTTTGGGGAAGCCTGGATGGCAGCTTTCTCCGCCGGACTCACCCTGGTCATCCTCCTCTTCACCGAGATCCTACCGAAGACTCTGGGTGCCACCCTATGGCCGACGCTCGCCTCCCCCTCCGCTTGGGTGCTCCAGATCCTCGTGACGGGGATGAAGCCAATCATCATTCCCCTCTCATACTTCGCTCGGCTGATTACTCCTTCGGGACGCCAGGCATCAAGGGTGAGCAGGACCGAGTTCCGGGCCCTGGCCAAGATCGGTCGCCGGGAGGGAGTCCTCGACGAGGATGAATGGCGCGCCGTGAGCGGGGTCATGACGCTGGATCAAGTCCAGTTGGGTGAGGTCATGACGCCTCGTACCGACATAGTCGCCGTTCCCATGGAAGCCACCGTCGAAGAGGCGAAGAGGGTCATGCTCGAGGAGGGGCACCTGCGTTTGCCCGTTTTCGACGAAAGCCTCGACCGAATCGTGGGAATCCTCCTGGCACGTGATCTCTGGAGGGCTGATCTGAATGGAGTGAAGGACATCCGCACCGTTCTTCGGCCGGCCCAGTTCGCTCCGGCCACCAAGCCCGTGGATGACCTGATCCAGGAGATGCGGGCCGAGCGGGTCAAGATGATCATCGTGGTGGACGAGTTCGGTGGGACGGCCGGCCTCGCAACCCTGGAGGACCTCCTCGAGGAGATCGTCGGAGAGATTAGGGACGAGCACGAAGAGGACGAACCGCAGGGGTTCACCTCGCTCGAGTCCGGAGAGGTCCGGATTCATGGGGGAGTCCCCCTGCGAGAGGCGGGGGAACACCTCGGATTGGCCCTCCCGGAGGACGATTACGACACCGTGGCCGGGTTCGTGTTTGGTCGCCTCAACCGGATTCCCCGAGTGGGAGACCAGGTGGAAGTAGAGGGAGGGGCCTTCCGCGTTACCCGAATGCGAGGCCGGCGGATCGAGTTTCTACTCTTTGTCCCTGGGAGCAGATAGGCAGCCGGGGGATTCCGCCCTGCCCAGCTCCACCCGGGGGGTGACTCCTGACGCCAGGGAAGACCGGTCGAAGCGAACCCTTGACGCCCCAGGCGCTTTCCTCTATCATCGCGCGTGCGCCATCCGGACCGGCCGTCCGAGGCCTGCCATTAGGGCCCTCTCGCGTCCGGCCAGGGGCTGGCCAGCCTGGTGCAAAAGTGTCCTCTCCCGCCTGGCAGTTCGCGTTCAGGGGCATATCGGTTCTTCTCCCCATCACCCCTTGTCTCAAGGAGGTATTCAGCCCATGGACCAAGACGGATTCCTGTACGAGGTGGAAGCATTTCGGGACGACATGGAGAGTTACGTGGGCGAGATGGACAGCCACAGGGGCCTCTCGCTATCCACGCCGGAGGACGTTCTGACATACGTGGAGGACTACCGGATCTCCTCCGTCCGGATGTGGTTCACGGACATGCTCGGCTTTCTGAAATCATTCTCCATCACTCCCAAGGAGCTACGGGGCGCGTTTGAAGAGGGCATGGGATTCGATGGTTCCTCGGTCGAAGGCTACCAGCGGATTCAGGAGAGCGACATGGTGGCTGTTCCCATCGCCTCCACCGCTCAGGTCCTTCCGTTTCGGTCCGGAGGCTCACGGTCGCTCCGGATGTTCGCCGAGATCCGGAATCCGGGTGGCGGTCCCTACTCTTCCGATCCTCGAATGGTCCTGAAGCGGCAGCTGGATCGCTTGAAGGATCACGGTTTCTCACACATGAACATCGGCCCCGAGGCCGAGTTCTTCTACTTCAAGAGCGAGAAGAGCCCCGAGATCCTCGACCATGCGGGGTATTTCGACATCAATCCCGTGGACATCGGCGACGACATCCGTGAAGTGACCGTGTTCGCTCTCGAGGCCATGGGAATTCCGGTCGAGTATCATCACGCAGAGGTGGCTCCGTCCCAGCACGAGATAGACATCCGGTACCAGGAGGCTCTCCGGATGGCGGACTCCCTCCAGACACACAAGTACATCGTGAAGGAGATCGCGAGGCGCTGCGGTGTGTTCGCCACCTTCATGCCCAAGCCTCTCCAGGGAGAGAACGGAAGTGGGATGCATACCCACCTTTCGATCTTCGAGGACCAGACTTCCAACGTCTTCTTTGACGGACAGGATGCGCATCACCTGAGCGAAGTGGCCAAGCAGTTCATCGCCGGAGTCTTGAAGCACGCGAGAGAGCTGGCGTTTGTCACCAACCAATTCCACAACTCGTTCAAGAGGTTGGTCCCCGGGTACGAGGCCCCGGTGTACATCGCATGGGCGGAGAAGAACCGGTCGGCAGCGATCAGAATTCCGGTGTACAAGCCGGGGAAGGAAGTGGCCACCCGGATGGAATTGCGATTTCCTGATCCCACCTGCAATCCCTATTTCGCATTCGCTGCCATGCTGGCGGCCGGATTGAGGGGGGTCGAGGAGAAGCTGGTGGCGCCAGCTCCCATGAGTATTGACCTATACCGCCTGACCCCCCTGGAGCGCACTGAGATGGGGATCTCCTCTCTGCCCCACGACCTTTTCGAGGCCGTTCAGGTCGCGGAGAAGAGCGAGTTCCTCAAGGAATGCTTGGGGGAGGACGTCCACAGGAAGCTGGTGGAGACGAAGCTGGTAGAGGCTGATCGGTTCCGCCTCTACGTCTCACCGATGGATCTCCAGGAGCACATGGTGCTCTAGGTCCGGCGCTACACCTGCTCTATCCTGAGCGTGCGGGAGGGGACTCGGTTCAGACCGCTGGGTCCCCTTCTCTTATGGTCTCGGGGGCCGAGCCCACCGATTTCTGATCCTCGGTCCAGAAGGAGATGGCGAGAGCGACAGCACCGCAGGAAATCGCCATGTCCGCCACGTTGAAGATGGGCCAGTCCATGAAGCCCAGATCGATGGGTCCTATGAAGTCCACGACTCCCCTGTTCCACCGCAGCCGGTCGATCAGATTCCCCAAGGCGCCTGAGAAGACAAGGGAGAGTGCGAGAAGGCGGAAACGGTCGCCAGGGTCGGTTCGCAGGAACAGCAGACCGATAAGGACCAACGCCAGAAGCGTCACCGGCACGAAGAACCAACGTGGATCGCTTCCGATGCTGAGGCCGAAGGCTGCTCCCCGGTTGAAGGCCAGGGTGAGAGGAACCAAGCCTCCAAGGAGATCCATCGAACGATCGTTCAGGGCCTCCAGTGCCCATCGCTTCGTGAGGATGTCGAGGAGGACGACGATCGAGAGGATGGCCGAGAGAGTAACTGTCTTTGTTCTCAAGGGATCTCAAGCGCTGATGATTTGGCCAGGAACCGTTTACGAACAGGTTCCTCGGAGGGTCCAGGTGGTTCTTCCCTGGCTGGTCATGCCCAAGCTTCCTTCCCAACATGGAGGCGGCGGGAGTCGAACCCGCGTCCACGAGGGGGTCCTCAAGAGCCTCTACGTGCGTAGATCACTGAGAGTTCTCGCCTCTCGGCAGCCAGTGAACAGCCATCCTCGAAGCCAGCTGTCAGGGAGTCTCGCCGTGCTCGGGACAGCGCCGAAGCAAGGCCAGCCCGACTTATCGACATCGCAAGTCACGCCTCGGGCGGGCGAGTCAAGCGATGGGCTTGCGGTTGGTTACGCAGCCAGTGCCAGTTGAGTGTTGGCAGTTGTGTTTTTCCCGGGGAGTTTCACGAGGTTCCCGGGGTTCTCGGCACGCTACTCCGGAATCGCCCAACGTGTCGAAGCCGTTACGCCCCCTTCTCTGAAAAGTCCCATTCCACCTCCCCTCACCTCCAATAACAATAATATACACTCTACAGTGTCAGAAGCTCCCCCTTCATCTCCCCGCCCCGCAGCTTGCCGTCATGTTAGCCCCTCCAGGTGGCCATCCAGAATGGTCTTCATCTCTTCGAGGGTCTTGACTCGGAAAAGCCTCTCCCGGAGACTCTTCCCCCCGGGAATTCCCTTGGTGTACCACCCCAGGTGCTTACGGAACTCAACCACGGCCCTTTCCGGGTCGCCGCCGAACTCCATCGCGCTGCGAGCATGGCTCAGACAGACGCGGAACCGCTCCGGAAGCTCCGGGTCGGGAGGTATGAGCTTCCCCTCCAATGCGGCCCGGGCCTGGGCAAAGAGCCAGGGTGCCCCGTGAGCACCGCGGGCCATCATGATTCCCTGGCAGCCGGTGGTTTGTACCATCCTGAGGGCGTCCGTCCCGGTCCGAATGTCCCCGTTCCCGACCACCGGAATATCCACGGCCTCGACGAGCCCTCTGATCTCCGACCAGCGAGCCCGTCCACCATACATGTCGGCTCGGGTACGAGGATGGAGGGTGATCATTCGAGCGCCGGAGTCCCGGATTCGCAGTCCGATCCCAATCGGGTCCCTGGTATTCTCGTCGAACCCGCTCCTGGTCTTCACGGTGACCGGGAGCGGGGTGGCGTCAACCACAGCCCTAGTGATGTTTGCCACGAGATCGAGGTCCCGGAGGCATCCGGAGCCTCCGTTTCGCCTCACGACCTTCTTCACCGGACAACCAAAATTGATGTCGACAAAATCCGGTGCGTACACTTCCGTCACGAGAGAGGCCGCATCTGCCATGACGGCCGGGTCTGAGCCGAAGATCTGGATCCCAATGGGTCTCTCGTCGTCACTGAAACGCAAGTACCCGTGTGTCTTCTCGCTCCCACGACACAACCCGTCAGAGCTTACGAACTCGCTTACGACAACGTTGGCCCCATACTCCCTGCAGAGGCGTCTGAAGGGTGACTCGCTGACCCCCGCCTGAGGGGCGAGGAACAGCGGGACGCCGACAGATTGGAAGATGGAGTCGAACATGGCAGGCATAGACGAAAGGTAAAACCCTCTGCCCGCCCACTGAACCCCTGCCGCCAGAGCTTCCGGACTACCCGCGAGGTAGGCGGGTTCTGGCCGCACGCCGCGAAAACCCTTAGCATGGATGAGGTCCTGTTGCTAACTTAGGGCGGCGAGGGAATTCGAACGTGCCGGCGCCGACACATAGGACAAGGAAGGCCACTGGATGAAACTGAGAGAGTTGTTCACGCTTGACGTGGTGAACCTGGACATAAAGGCGGATAGCAAGGACGAGATCCTGAAGGAGCTTATCGGACTCCTGGGGATGGACGAGAAGTCGGAGGCGATTCTCTTCAAGACCCTGAAGAGGAGGGAAAATCTGGGGTCCACAGGCATCGGGAAGGGCATCGCCATCCCGCATTGTCGGTCCCTGGTGGTGAACCGCCTCCGGTTGGCTTACGGCCGGAAGCCGGGTGGGGTCGATTTCAAAGCGATTGACGGGAGTCCTGTCTTCAACTTCTTCCTCATCGTCGCGCCTCCCCTGGAGGTGTCGAACCAGTATCTCCCGGTGCTGGGGAAGATCGCCCAGTTTGCCAAGGACCCCGATGTGCCCAGCCGCTTGAAGGAGATCTCGACTCCTGAGGACTTCCTGAACCTCCTGGAAGAGAAGGCCCAATAGGCCCATGAATCAGCAATTGATGCTGTTGCTGGAGATCCAGGACCTCCACCTCCAGCGAGCAGCGCTATTGGAGCCGGGGTTGAACCAGATGGAGGCCAACGACTTCCATATTGACCCGGAGGCAGCCGCTGCCGCTCTCGAGGAAAGAATCGAGGACCTGAAGAGCCATCTCGCACCGGCTGTGCGGAACCGGTGTGAACGGGGTCTGCCTTCCCTGGGCCGGATGCTGGTGCCGGTCATTGGGGGTGTCTGCTACGGTTGCTTCGTTTCGATTCCCACTGCCAGGTCCGGCGAGGTGA
>Ga0209164_1004231_pt1 | contig 13012 bp, 11 predicted proteins | sample MTBNYHSulfiMetaG_FD_187458 | JGI IMG/M metagenome (GOLD analysis project Ga0209164, IMG submission 187458) | Enrichment culture microbial communities from rom New York Harbor, USA that are MTBE-degrading - MTBE-NYH (New York Harbor Sulfidogenic)... | ecosystem: Environmental > Aquatic > Marine >...
ATTAGTAAAATCAAGTTTGCTAAGGTGGTTCATGGCAAGCCTCCTGTTATTTAATTTTGGGGTTATAAAAACTAACTTATACCGTAAACCCTGAGACTTGCCTTCTAATTTTTAATCATAAGGTCTGCGAATACCCTGAAGGGCACTGGCGCGGGAATCCAGCTAAAAACACTGGATTCCGGGTCAAGCCCGGAATGACAAATAAAGTAAAGACATTTATGACACACCACACTATCGTGGTCCGGGCCCCGGGATATCGTTTATTTTTTGGAGGAACTATTGCGTCCGCATCAGCAGAACATTACAGAAGTCCTGTCCGAACTGAAAACCTCTTTGCAGGGAATTTCCGGCGCTGAAGCCGGATCGCGCTTGGCGCGATACGGTCCCAATGAGTTGATCGAGAAAAAGAAGAAGACAGCGTTCGCAATGTTTTTCGATCAATTCAGGGATTTTATGATTCTTGTCCTCATTGCCGCGGCGGTTATTTCGGGTTTCATCGGTGAGTTGTCCGATACCATAGCCATTATCGTTATTGTTGTCCTTAATGCAGGTATCGGTTTTACCCAGGAATATAGGGCGGAAAAAGCAATGGAAGCCCTTAAAACAATGGCAGGGCTTACGGCAACTTTCATACGAGAAGGGATGCCCTCCACTATTTCGACTTCTGAGCTTGTTCCCGGGGATATAGTGATTCTTGAGGCCGGAAAAATTGTTCCTGCCGACATGAGGCTCACAGAGACTGCACAGCTTAAGGTTGAAGAGGCTGCCCTTACCGGTGAATCGGTGCCCGTAGAAAAACATACCAACGCGTTTCCCGACGAGGCGGTGCCCCTTGGAGACAGGAAAAATATGGCTTTCAAAGGAACAATCGTTTCCTATGGCCGCGGGATTGGTGTTGTTACGGCAACAGGAATGAATACGGAGCTCGGCAAGATCGCCACCATGCTCCAGGAAGAGAAAGAGGTAAAAACCCCTCTTCAGAAAAGACTCGCGACTTTTGGACAGAAACTTGCCATGGTTGTGCTCGCTATCTGCGCCCTTGTTTTTGGTATTGGGGTTATGAGAGGAGAGCCGCTTTTATTGATGCTCCTTACCGGTATTTCCCTTGCGGTAGCCGCAATCCCAGAAGCGCTTCCTGCAGTAGTAACCATATCCCTTGCTCTTGGGGCAAAGAAGCTGGCAAAACAGAACGCTCTCATAAGAAAGCTTCCCGCGGTAGAGACCCTCGGCTCAGTAACCTATATTTGCTCCGATAAGACAGGAACGCTTACCTTAAACAAGATGACGGTGGAGGAGATATTTATTGATGGGAGAATTGTTCGTGGTCCGGACTCAGATTTTACGAAAGACACAGGAACTTCCGGCCGGACTTTTATGACCGCTCTCGCCCTCAGTAACGATGCCCGGATGGATGCAGACGGCGACCTTATCGGTGATCCCATGGAAACGGTGCTCTACAGTGTTGCTGACCGACATGGTTTTAACAAAAACGAACTTGAAAAAAAATACCGGCGGGTGGCTGAAATTCCCTTTGATTCTGAAAGAAAGTGCATGACTACCGTTCATGCCTGTGAAGAGGGGTATGTTTCATTTACCAAGGGTGCGACAGACGCATTGCTTGAAAAAGCACATACTATTCTGACATCTGATGGGTTAGCCCCGCTTGACGCCGTGGAAATGCAGCGGGTTAATGAAAGGATGGCTACTGAGGGTTTGAGGGTTCTTTGTATAGCCACAAGAAAATGGAATGCGCTGCCCGAAAAAGTTTCTCCGGAACAGGCAGAAACAGGGCTTTCCATTTTGGGTTTTGTAGGCATGATGGACCCGCCAAGGGAAGAGGTAAAAGAGGCGGTCTCAATGTGCAAAACAGCGGGGATAAAGCCGGTGATGATAACCGGTGATCATCCCTTTACCGCCAGGGCAATAGCCAAACGACTTGGAATACTTGACGATGATTCACGAGCAATTATTACCGGAAGAGATCTCGATAAATTATCATTGGAGGAATTTGAGGAGAGGGTTGAGCATATAAGGGTCTATGCACGAGTAGCCCCCGAACAAAAGCTGAAGATAGTAAAGGCGCTTCAGGATAAGGGACAGTTTGTTGCCATGACCGGCGATGGGGTAAACGATGCGCCCGCATTAAAAAGGGCTGACATTGGTGTTGCCATGGGCATTACCGGGACCGACGTGTCAAAAGAAGCAGCCCATATGATACTTCTTGACGATAATTTTGCCACCATCATAAAGGCGGTGAGAGAAGGCAGAAAGATATATGACAATATCAAAAAATTTATAAAATATCTCCTCACAACAAATTCAGGTGAAATATGGACTCTTTTTCTTGCGCCGCTGGTGGGTCTGCCGATACCTCTTCTGCCGATCCATATACTCTGGATAAACCTGGTGACAGACGGCCTCCCCGCGCTTGCTCTTTCTGTTGAACCTGCTGAGGGAGACGTGATGAGTAGGACCCCACGACATCCGCAAGAAAGTATCTTTGCCCACGGACTGGGCGCTCATGTCCTGTGGGTTGGTCTTTTGATGGGCGGCATTGTTCTTTTTGTCCAGGCCTGGTCACTTAAGACCGGTCATGCGCATTGGCAAACAATGGCGTTTACGGTTCTTTGTCTTACTCAACTTGGACATGTTCTGGCCATACGATCGGAGAAAGAATCTTTGTTCAGGATGGGAGTATGCTCCAATAAATACCTTCTTGGAGCAGTCTTATTGACCTTTATCTTTCAGATGGCAACGATCTACGTGCCGGCCTTAAATCCGATTTTCAAGACAGAACCCTTGACTTTCAATGAACTAATCTTTACTCTTGTATTATCATCCATAGTTTTTTTTGCGGTGGAGATTGAAAAGCTTATACGACGGCAGAAAAAAGGCGCACAATGCTGCCCCGCTGGACTGGATTGATACTATTCACAAATAAAACATTACCTTTTTTTCGATTATGTTAAGGGAAAAACTTTACAAGATTATTTTCGGTATCTTAGCCTTTTCCTCCTTATTGTTTTTAGTGGGGATTACTATCATCCTTTTTACTGAGGGGTTGCCGATTTTTCATGAGACCGGGATTGGAACTTTTATTTTCGGAAAGTCCTGGTATCCTACGTATGACCCCCCTGAGTTCGGTATTTTGCCTTTAGTGGCAGCTTCCTTTTGGGTAACCCTGGGAGCGTTGCTGGTAGGTGTGCCTTTGGGGGTGGGAAGCGCACTTTTTATCAATGAATTAGCCGGCCCAAAGATAAAAGCCATTTTAAAACCTTTGATTGAAATTCTGGCGGCTATTCCGTCAATTGTTTTCGGTTTTTTTGGCATGGTCATTGTCGCCCCCTTTTTGCAAAAACTTCTGGGCATTCCCACCGGTCTTTGTGCGTTTACCGGAAGCTTGATTTTGGGCATCATGGCTCTTCCTACCATCTGCAGTATTGCTGAGGATGCCTTGAGCTTTGTACCCAAAAGCTTTCGGGAGGCATCCCTCGCCTTGGGGGCAAACCGCTGGCAGACATTAACTAAAGTAGTGATCCCGGCGGCAGGCTCAGGCATTTCCACCGCGATCATACTGGGAATGAGCCGGGCGGTAGGAGAAACCATGACTGTTCTAATGGTTACCGGCGGGGCAGCAGTGATTCCCCATTCCTTTTTTGTGCCGGTCAGGCCCATGACCGCTACCATCGCGGCGGAGATGGGGGAAGCGGTGATGGGAGGCGCTCATTACCACGCTTTGTTTGCCATTGGTCTCATCCTGTTTTTAATCACGTTTGTCTTTAACGTCCTTGCTGAGATGGTCAGCCGAAGATTTAGAATAAAGCTGGGATTAAGCGGGTGAAAAATAAACTCACTCAATATTTTGGATTTTTGCTTTTATGGATCTCTATCATCCCTACTTTATTTTTCCTGGGAACCATTATTTATTTTATTTGTATTAAGGGGATCAGCATAATCTCCTGGGAGTTTTTGACTGAGGCGCCGCGCAGAGGGATGACCGAAGGAGGCGTTGCTCCAGCGATCGTGGGAACGTTGTATCTTACCATGGGAGCCATTTTATTTTCCCTTCCGCTCGGGTTGGCCTGTGCTATCTACCTTTGCGAATATAGTCCAAAAGGTTATGTGGTGAATATCATCCGAATGAGCATCAATAACTTAGCGGGCGTTCCCTCAGTGGTATTTGGACTTTTCGGTTTGGCAGTTTTCGTAAAGTTTTTAGGGTTTGGAGTTTCCATCCTTTCCGGAAGCCTTACCCTCGGGATCATGGTTCTTCCGCAAATCATCTCTGCTTCTCAGGAAGCCCTCATTGCGGTCCCCCAATCATACCGGGAAGCCTCTCTTGCCCTCGGTGCAAACCACTGGCAGACCATAAAGAAAATAGTCCTGCCTTCCGCTTTACCGGGGATTCTGACGGGAGTCATTTTAAGTATCGGCAGGGCAGCGGGTGAGACAGCTCCGATCCTTTTTACCGCAGCGACTTTTTATACCCGGGGATATCCCGACTCAATTTTCTCTGAGGTTATGGCTTTGCCGTATCATATTTATGCTCTTATGACCGAAGGGACCCATCCGGAAAAACAGACGGCGATTGCCTACGGGTGCGCTTTAATTCTTATGCTGGTGGTTTTATTAATGTCGGCATTAGCAATCTTCCTTCGTCAGCGGCAGAGGAGCTTTTATGGAAAGTAATATCGAAATCAAAGCCGAAGAGATTAATTTTTATTACGGAACTAAGCAGGCGCTCAAAAATATTAATTTAGAAATCTATGAAAAACAGGTAACCGCTCTTATCGGTCCTTCGGGGTGTGGAAAATCCACATTTATCCGATTGTTAAACCGGATGAACGACCTTATTCCCCATACCCGGGTAGAAGGGAAAGTCTATTTTGAGGGACAAAATATCTTTGAAGAAAATGTTGATGTTGTGAGTCTCCGGAGACGGGTAGGTATGGTTTTCCAAAAACCAAACCCTTTTCCAAAGACGATTTTTGAGAATGTGAGTTACGGACTGGAAGTCAATGGGATAAGAGACAAAAAATTTATCGAAGAGAAAATAATCGAGTCGCTCAACCGGGCGGCGTTATGGAAAGAGGTAAAAGACCGGCTTCATGACAGCGCTTTGGGGCTTTCCGGGGGGCAGCAACAACGACTCTGTATCGCGCGCTGTTTAGCGGTTGAACCGCACGTGATTTTATTTGACGAACCCTGCGCGAGCTTAGATCCGATTTCGACCCGAAGCATCGAAGAACTCATCCTGGACCTAAAAAAGTATTATACCATTGTGATTGTAACCCATAACATGCAGCAGGCAGCACGCATCTCTGATTTTACCGCCTTTCTTTATTTGGGCGCGTTGATCGAATTCGGTCTTACCGAAAAAATATTTACGGTTCCCAAACAAAAAATGACCGAAGAATATTTAACCGGAAAATTTGGTTAAGAGAAGGAGAAGCCATGTTAGAAGAAGAAAAAGTTGCTCTAATAAAGCGTGAACTTATTGAGTATGCTACGCTGGTGGAAACAATGATTGAAAAGAGCATAAAAGGGCTTGTCAATAAAGACCGAAATATGCTGATTGAAGTAATCGAAAAAGATGAGCCAAAGTCAAATAATTTTGAAATAAAGCTCGATGAACTGTGCACCGTGGTCATTGCGCAGTACCAGCCAAAGGGCAGAGGTTTGCGGACGGTTCTTATGGTTTTCAAGATCAATAATGACCTGGAAAGAATGGCTGACCACGTGGTGAATATCGCGGAAACGGCCCTTACGTTAATTGAAGTTCCGCCCATGACTGAATATGTAAAAGACGTTTTAAAAATGGCGGAAATTACCCGGGGCATGCTGAAAGACAGCATTGATGCATTTGTTCATGAAGATTCGGTATTGGCCCAGGATGTTTGTAAAAGAGACGACGTAGTTGATGATTTAAGAAGGGTTAACCGAAGGGCGGTAATCGGGTCGATGTGCGCTGAGTGTTCCATAATGGAGATAGGATTGGATATTTTGCGAATCGCCCGGAACATAGAGCGGATTGCTGATTTGTCGACGAACATCGGTGAGGATGTTATTTTTATGGTTGAAGGAAAAGTAATAAAACACAAAAAAGGATAAGGTTTAGCATTACAAAAAAGAGCGAGAATAACTTAAAGGGTCTATCTTTTGTCCGGCCCTTTTTTATTTGTTGTCTCGGTTAGGTGAAAATTTGGGAGAAATCGTCGGTTTTTCTCGAAGAAAAGCAATACAGTATGAAAATTTAACGAAAAATTTTCAGAAAGTTAACACTATATTTACAAGAAAGTGGATAATAAAAACTGGAGACTTTGTTATTTCGGTTTCAAATGAAAACATTGAGGCACATTAAAAACGCTTCTTTAAGTAAGGATATGAGAATATGACAAAAGCAGATATTCACATTCACTCCTGTTTTTCTGACCGACCGTCGGAATGGTTTCTCCAGCGGCTGGGCACGCGAGAATCCTATACTAAACCGGAAAAAGTCTATTCGGAGGCGAAAAGGCGGGGAATGACCTGGGTAACCATAACCGATCATAACGAGATTGCTGCATCAATTTTATTGAAGGAAAAATACCCTGATGAGGTATTCACGGGTGTGGAGGTGACCACGTATTTTCCCGAAAATGGCTGCAAAATCCATGTGCTGGTCTACGGGTTAAACGAATCACAGTTCAAGATGATCAATAAGGCGCGTGCCGATATTTATGACTTGCGATGCTATATCAAAGAACAATATCTTGCCCATTCCGTTGCCCACGCCACGTATTCGATCAATAAGAAACTCACCATTGAGAATATCGAACGATTGGTTCTTCTTTTCGATTATTTTGAAGGGATTAACGGTAGTCGTAGCCGAATGGGAAATAAAATTTTGATGGACGCTCTTCTGGGCCTTACTCCAGAAACAATTGACGACCTCTATAAAAAATACCGGATCGAGCCTTACAGCGATACACCATGGATTAAAGGATTGACCGGCGGGTCTGATGATCATGGGGGTCTTTTTTTTGGCAAAACTTTTACCAGCACGGATGGTGATACCCCGGAATCTTTTATTGATCAGCTTAAAAAAAAGCGATCTTCTCTGGGAGGGCGGCATAATGATTATCAAGGACTGGCATTTGCTATCTATAAAATAGCCTATGATTTCTCCAAATCAAAAAGCGAACGGTGGTCAACTCCTCTTTTCAACGCGGTTAACGGGCTCTTATTTGATTCACAATCCATCACCCTCAAGAATCGCCTCATAGTGGAAAAAATGAAATTTTCCAAAGCGATCAGGAAGAATGGAACCAAACGGGCGCTGGTGGAGTTAGTGGAACTATTTCAGAAGAATAAAGACCTTGCGGTTGAAATTAAGCTCGATATGGTGTATGAAAAAATAACCCAGGTAGCTGATGAGCTTTTCAAAAAACTTATGAGTTCAATCGAATCCAACATTCGGCAGGGAGATCTCCTTGGCTTGATTCAAAGTATCTCCAACGCAATTCCCGGAATTTTTCTTTCTCTTCCCTTCTATACCACCATCAACGTACTCCATAATTCACGGGTTATGTTGAATGAGCTTTCCCGAACCTATGGGAGTACAAGAAGGAAGAGGAAAAAACGGATTTTGTGTTTTGCTGATTTTTTTGATAAAATCAATGACCGGGGATCAATGTGTCGCTATCAGGAATGGTTATCGCATTATTATGATGCCAACCTCACGGTGGTTACCTGTCTTCCTCCGGATAGCAAGACGGACTATATTAAACTGAAAACAATGGGTTTTCCACCTATCTATTCGTATACTCCTTCTTTTTTTACTTCCTGTACCTTACAGGTTCCTTCTGTTCTGGCGTCCCTGAAAATGATTTATGAAGCTGAACCGGATGAAATTGTCATCTCCACCCTCGGGCCGGTAGGGTTACTGGGAATTCTGATCAGTCGGTTGCTCCATGTGAAATGTATGAGCATATATCGTCCTGATTTTACAGATAAGGCCATGCGCGCTATTGAAGACGAAACGGTTGGAAGTCTCATTGAAAATTTTACCTATTTGTTTTATTCCTTTTCCGATAAAATTCTGGTTTCCGAGGAAAAAGATATCCTCGAGCTCGTTAAGCGGGGATATAGCCGCGAAAAGATAGTAACCATAGGGCCAAGGAGAAAAGCGTCCTTCTTGCCTATGCAAAAGCCAGAAGTGGCGGCTGGGTTGGAGTCGCAGTTTGTAAACTATCTATGATATACAACAACATTTTCTTTCTCCTTCAGAAGACAGCAGAGAAAAATAAACGTGCTCCAGCTGGGAGATACTGTTGTCCCAGGTGCAGTTTTTGGCTGCTTCCTGAGCGGAGCGGCGGAGTCTCTCAATCGTGTCCCGGCATCCGGCTAAAGAACAGGCCAGTTTGATAAATTCCAGCCGGTTATTATAGGGAGCCAGGAACGCGGATTCATTGTGGCGCAAACATTCCTGGGCAGCGGCATAATCAAAGGTTACAATTGTTAAACCACTGGCCATGGCTTCCAAAATTACATTCCCAAAGGTCTCGGTGATGCTGGGGAAAAGGAAAATGTCACCTGAGGCATAGTGCCGTGCTAAAGCTTCGCCTCTTTGCATCCCGGTAAAAATTACTTGGGGATATTTATGTTCCAGACCTTTCCTCGAAGGGCCATCACCTACCAGGACGAGCCGCAGAGCTGGGTCTTTTAAACTCATTTGTTGAAAAGCATTCAGGACAAGCTGAACATTTTTTTCCGGGGCAAGGCGTCCAACATAAAGGACGGCGGTATCGTTTTCAGTTAAACCCCAGGATTTGCGCAAAAGGTTGTCCCGTTTACGGAAAGAAAAAAGGCGGGTATCAATGCCCCGGCCGACGACCCCCACGTTCTGGTAGCCTTGTTCGTTTAAGCTCTGTTGTAATTCCCGCGTTGGTACTAAGGTATAATCAGTCCGGTTGTGAAGATAGCGAAGGTATTTTTTCACCGGGTTTTGGAAGATGCCTAAGCGGTAATAGCGGGAATAGGCATGGAAGTTGGTGTGATAATCGCTGATAACCGGCAAACCCAGTTTTCGCGCGGCCCTAACAGCTGACCAACCGAGCGGCCCTTCGGTTACGACATGCACCAGGTCAGGAGGTTGAGAGTGCCATACGTTTTCTAATAAACGGGCAGCAGGTAAACCAAAACAGAGATCCCGGTAAACAGGTATTTTTATTCCCGGTAACGAGATATCTTGACCGTTAACCGAAATTTCCCGGGAGTCATTGCTTTTTTGCTTGGGCCGGAAGAGTTGAATAAAATGGCCCCGACTTCGGAGGTCCTGAACCATTTTTCCAATGGTTTTAGCCACTCCGTTTATTTCCGGAGGGTAGGTTTCCGTAACGACCGCGATCCTTAATAGTTTTTTCAAAGCTTTTCCTCTTAGTTTTTAAAAAAAAGATAATTTCTTTTTGTGAATTAAGGATAAAGAACATATTAAATTTTAGTTAATTTTGATCCTCCTTCTTTCCCCGTAACGGCTGAGCGACACGCAAGAAGGCAGGACGGTTAGACTTTTGTGGTCCTTACGCTCCCCTTTGGTCAATTGAACCGGAACTCGTCCTCATACCACGTTCAAAATAATAACTTGATAGAGTGAAAAAACCTGTAATATAATGCATTAACAAGGCTAAAGAGAGAGATGTCGAACGTTTCTCACCTCAGAGTAGTAACCACAAAACATGGAAAGGAGTGTGAAGATGAGTTTACGAGAAGACATTCAAAACTTCATGGCGCAATTTCTTAAACAAGTGCCGGAAGACATACAGAAGGTCATGCAAGAAGAAGCCGAACGCCTTGCTCAGTCCGGCATTGCCGAAAAAAGTCTCAAGGCAGGGGATCAGGCTCCGAGGTTTTCTCTTCCCAATACCTTTGCTAAGGATATTTCTTCCCGGGCGCTTCTGTCCCGTGGGCCACTGGTAGTCAGTTTTTATCGCGGCGGCTGGTGACCCTATTGTAACTTAGAGCTGCGGTCATTGCAGCTCATCATTCCTGAAATTAAGTCATTAGGGGCGACACTGGTTGCGATTTCGCCGCAAGTGCCGGAAAAGTCGCTTGCGACTGCCGAAGAAAACAAGGTTTCATTCGAGGTGCTGAGTGACGTCGGTAATAAGGTGGCACGTCAGTTCGGCCTGGTTTTTACCTTACCCGAGCGTCTGCGTATGATCTATAAACAATTCGGCGCTGATGTTGCCGCAGCAAACGGCGATGAAAGCTATGAACTACCACTCGCAGCTACCTACGTGATTGATGTGGACGGTATTATCAGATATGCCTTTGTTGACACCGATTACACCAAACGACTGGAACCGGACGAGGTGGTCAAGGTGCTTAAAAAAATCAAAGCTGACCGTTAACCATTGTTGGACACAGGAAACGTAACGACTTTTTTTCATTCGGTTATAGCATCTGTCCAAGCATGTCGACACAAAGGATAACATGAAAAAATTCCTTCTTGCTGTAATCTTGGTCCTCACGCTTTTGATTGTCGGCGGGGCTATGGTCGCTGATTTTGTTTTGGAGAAAGTCTCCACGAAGGCCCTCGAATATTTAACGGCAGAAGGTAAGTCACGAGGAATCAACGTGGATTTTGCCCGATTTGGAGATGTGGGGTTAAATGGTTTTAAGGCGGTTAGGTGGAGAAAGTTTGTCGCGGTTATCAACGCGCCCAAGTATAGTGCTCTCGCCCCGGGAGAGGATATCGTCGTATCAATAGAGGAGATAAACCTTGGTCTCACAAGACTCCTTAAAGGCGTTGCCGCAATCAGCGCGCGTGAAATTGCCCTCAGAGTGGAAGGCGGGCCGTCTTCAAAGGGAACTCCAGGGGAACCGCAAGAAGGCCTGAACGCTGGAAAATTAAGGATAGAACTTCCCCTCACGGGAGGAGAAAAAGGAATCTCAGCTATTGTACTGGCCGAGATTACCAAGAGGGTAGTGCAGTTCCTGCGGCAAGGCACGACGCAGATTCCATTTGATTTTCGAGCTGAGAGTATTTTTAAGATCGGCGGATCTGTTGTGAAAGCAGATATCACGACCAAAATGAAAGGCGGTTACTATTTTCTTGTCATGTCGCCTGACGATGTGCGGCGGATTAGTAAAATATTGAAAGAAGAACTCACGGAGGCGGAAATCCATCTGCTTTCTACTCACCCTTTTCTGGCGCCGGCGCTTTTTAAAATCCGGAATCACGCCCGCGTCCAGTCTGAAGCGGCCTACGCGAAGGATGCCACGGTTTCGGAAGACGCGTATCGCCATGTGTTATGGAGTTTCCTGCTCACTAAAGAGTTCGGACCGGAGTTTGCAAAGCAAGTAACCGATGCCCATGAAATCGGAGCAATGAAGCCTAATACCGAATCTGACCACCAGATGGATTATAACAATAATAAAGTCGGCCGGGACTACGCGAAAGCGGGCTATAACGAAAATCTGATATTGGAACTGGTGATGACTGATCCACAGGTGATTCGGATTCCCTCACAATAGGTAGAAGGTTCCTTCTTCATTTTTTTCACGTTAAATTGTCATCATCCCAAATCATGCGCATGAAATTTTGTTCATCGTGGACACCACCGTAAGGGCGAGGTTACCTCGCCCTTACGGAAATATACGTTGGGACAGATTGCCGTAGGGCACGTTGCAACGTGCCCCTACAATCTTATGCCGGGACATTCTTTGATGATTTCCTCTTTGTGGCTTTTGAAATATTCCCAAAACGGAAATGTGCGGCATTGGCGTGGCCTTGCTGCATAGATTGAACAGCATCTTTGGGGACTATCGAAAAAGACACACTCCAACCCATAGTCTCCAACTCGTTCTTTGATGGAAAGACGGTTGTTGATGCGATTGAGATATTGGGGGATGAAATCAATGGGGTTGGTTTGCAGGAATCGACACATTCTAAGAATATCACTTTGGTTAACCCAAATATTACCGGACTCTCCACGGCAGCAATTGCCGGGACAACTCTCACAGGCACTGGGGTCAAAACCAAAGCCAAACCCTTCTTTTTGTATGATGTCCATGGGCGGTACTTTGTTCTATTTGTATTTGTATCCACGATTGGATATTCGAGGCGCCTTTGCGAACGTGTACCCAGCACACGACTCAATGAGAGCAGGATTTATCGGCGATACGGTGGAGCGACTTGTTATCCGGTCTTTACTTTTATATCACCTTCTATATAACGGTGAATGATGCCGGAAATAAGGGTTTGATATGGAATACCCATCTCCATGGCTTTCTTTTGAATTCCTATAAAATCATGGTCATACAGGCGAATCGTTATTCGTTTATCTTTTTTAAGCGTATTATTTGCCGCTGCCTTTATCGACTCTATTTCTTTTTTTGATGGAGCAGAAAGCCTCATCGTGCCCTTTTCTAACGCATCAAGAATACCTTTTTCTTCTTTATCGTATTTCATTTTGACTCTCCTGTTCTTCTTTATACATCTTTGTTGCTTTCCTGCTGGGGACTATTGTCTTTAAAAATATGTGCTCCTTTTCAATTACATATGGAACAATATAAATATAACTATCGATAATAACAAAATATAGCTTTTGTCCGGGGTAATTTAACTGGTCAGGATGATCTGCTATTTTCCAGACATCGCCACGAGAAAGATGAAAAATTATTTGCTCGAAAGATATATGCCGTTCTTTTTTTAACCATTCATTTTTCGCAGGATTCCAATCGTATTTCATAATTCAATTGTACATCATTTGTGTGTACATATCAAGGAATATTTTCATATTTTTGCTGATCGCGCTGTGGTAATTCGCAGCGCGATGGCGCGGCGCACCAAGTGTTAATTTTTGCAACCGCTTACACTCCGCGTTCAAGTTAAGTGCTTTATTCGGAAAGGGTTATTCTAAATGTACTGTTTCAGACAAATCAAGTAAAAAAAGGTGTTAGTTAGAGACGCCACTCAGTTGATTTATTTGGGATCGGTTAAAAGCGATCCGTTGCTCTTTGACAATTT
>Ga0209164_1004233_pt1 | contig 13008 bp, 14 predicted proteins | sample MTBNYHSulfiMetaG_FD_187458 | JGI IMG/M metagenome (GOLD analysis project Ga0209164, IMG submission 187458) | Enrichment culture microbial communities from rom New York Harbor, USA that are MTBE-degrading - MTBE-NYH (New York Harbor Sulfidogenic)... | ecosystem: Environmental > Aquatic > Marine >...
GAAGAGTGCATGTATCGGCACCCGGATGTGTCGGAGGTCCAGGTCTTCGGTTTCCCCCACCCGGAAAGGGGACAGGAGGTGGCGGCATGGTTGAAATTGAAAGAGGGATCCCATGTATCCGGGATTTCTCTGGCCGCATATGCAAAGGATTATCTGGACGAGACCCTGTTGCCGCACTATTTCAAGATCGTGTCGGGCTTCCCCATGACCAAGAGCGGGAAGGTGCAGAAATATAAGCTGGCTGAAATGGCCGTTCGAGAGTACCTCGCGGGGGAAAAAGGCGGGGCCAGGGGAGGGAGGCCGCCTGTAAAGCAGGTGGTCCATTCGGATAAGGCCCCGGGGGCCTTGGGTCCCTACAGCCAGGCGATCCGGGCAGGCGACCTTCTCTTCACATCGGGTCAGGTGGGGATGGATCCGGCGACCGGGAAACTGGTGCATGGGGGAGTTGAGGCCCAGACCCGTCAGGCCATGGAGAATCTAAAGGCCGTGTTGAAGGCGGGGGGTGCCGATTTGTCAAGGGTGGTAAAGACCACCGTATACCTGGCCGATATCAATGAGTTCGGAGCGTTTAACGGGGTGTATGGGACCTATTTTGCATCGGATCCGCCGGCCCGGAGCGCGTTTCAGGTAACGGCCCTTCCTTTAGGCGCGGCCGTGGAGATTGAAATGATCGCCATTTCCGGCTAGGCCGTTGTCAGCTTCTCGTGTTCCTGCATAATGCACTTGTTCATGACGACCTGGATGCCTGTTGCCCTGGCCTTTTGGGCTGCGGCGTTGTGAACAACGCCCAACTGCATCCAGATGGCGCGGACCCCTTTGTCGATGGCCTGATCGACCACCTGAGGGACCCGGGTCGGGTTCAGAAAAAGATCGACCATGTCTACCTTAAATGGGATATCCGCCACAGACCTGTAGCACGCCTTTCCGAGTATCTCCCTCTGACCCGGATTAACGGGGACGACCTCGTAGCCCTCCCGCATCAGGTAGCGGGCGACCCGGTTGCTGTCCCTTGCTTCCTTTGGAGAGAGACCTACCACGGCGATCGTCCTGCATCGGGCGAGGATTTCTTGTATCTCTCTTGAAGGGGGATTTCCGTCAGGCAGCTGGCAAGATATCTTGTGCATGGCGACAGGACCTAACTGAGCAGATTCTTGACCGTGTCCGCCTTTTTTTTTACATCCATGACCTTTTTGACGCCCGGAACCTGCTCCAGGACCTTGTTGGCCATTCTGGCCTCCAGAGAGGGGGGGGGCTCCTCCATTTTCCTGTCCTGCTCCTTCTCGTCTTTGATGACGGTTTTGTCCGAGCTCAACTCCTTTTTGACATTCTTGAGTTCCCGGACAGCTCCTCCCAGCCCCTTTCCGATGTCCGGAAGCCGCTTGGCCCCGAAAATGAGAAGGACAATAATTGCGATAATGATCAGTTCTGTAGGGCCGAGTCCAAACATGGGCGCTCCTTTGCGTGCGACCGGAAAATCCGGGAAAGTGGTCAAAGTTACTGATTATCCTTAGCGCAACCGGTTATATGAATCGTTCAATCCCTCAATCCCTCAATTCCTGAATCCCCAACTTCCTTTAACCTATGAACTGGACAGGGTCTTCGTCCGCGTCTCTCGATTCAATGGTCCCAACGCAGTAGGCGTCCTCTCCCATGGCCCTCAGCCTTACAACGACCTCATCGGTTTCCTCCTCGCTCACGACGATGAGCATCCCGAGACCGTTATTGAAGGTCAACATCATGTCTTCGTCCGATATCCGGCCTGCCTTCCGGATATAGTGGAAGATCGGGTGCGGAGTCCAGGCGGATCGGTCGATAACCGCCTTGCATCGGGAGGGGAGAATGCGCGGCGGGTTATCTATCAGGCCGCCCCCTGTAATATGAGAGATGCCGTAGATCCGGAAATCTTTTCTGATGTTGCTGATGGTCCTTGCGTAGATGCGGGTCGGTTCCAGGAGTTCTTCCCCGAGGGTCCTGCCGAAGTCCTCCACGTGGTCATGCACCGACATCTTCAGACGGTCAAAGAAGATTTTGCGCACCAGTGAATACCCGTTGCTGTGAAGCCCGCTGGAACCGATACCGACAATTTTGTGCCCCACCGCAATTTCTGCGCCGTCCAGCAGCTCCTCGTTGTCCGCGAGGCCGACCACGAATCCCGCCAGGTCATATTCATCTTCTGGGTAGAAGCCGGGCATTTCAGCGGTTTCCCCTCCGATGAGCGAGCATTTGGCCTTCACGCATCCGGCGGCAATCCCCCTGACAATGTCGACGGCACGTTCGGTCTTCAGCTTTCCCATGGATATGTAGTCAAGGAAAAAAAGGGGTGTGGCCCCCTGAACCACGATATCGTTCACGCACATGGCCACAAGGTCTATCCCTACGGTGTCGTGCTTATCGAGCATGAATGCGATCTTCAGCTTGGTCCCGACCCCGTCGGTGGAACTCACCAGGACAGGCTTCTTAAGGTTCTGAACGTTGAGGGAGTAAACGCCTGCAAAGCCGCCGATGTCCGTCATAACGCCCGATGTGTGGGTCTTTTTGACAATCGGTCGGATCATATCCACAAACCGGTTGCCGGCCTTTATATCAACGCCCGCCTCGGCGTAGGCGTTCTTTGCTCGATCCGTTCCCATGGTTCCCATCCCTATTCCGGATCATCAAAGGATCATCTTGGAGATGATCTCCTTCATGATTTCTTGAGTGCCCCCTCCGATGGAGAGGATGCGATTGTCTCTGTAGAGCCTTTCCACCAGGTATTCCCGCATATAGCCAAACCCCCCATGAATCTGGACCGCATCATAGGTGACCCGATCGCTGACCATGCAGGCGAAGTTCTTGGCCATTGAGATCTCTTTAACCTGGTTCACCCCGGCGCCTATCCGGGCCGCGACCCGGTAAGTGAATTCTTGACTGGCCTCCACCAGGGTTGCCATGTCGGCCAGTTTGTGACGCGTTACCTGAAAACCGGTCAGGGGGCGGTTGAACGCCTTTCTTTGTCTCGCGTATTTTAGAGATTCCTCCAAGGCCATTTGGGCGGTCATATTGGCCATGACAGAGAGCTGTAACCGCTCATTCTGGAAGTTTTCCATGATGCCGTAGAATCCCTGACCTTCGCTGCCCAGGAGGTTTTCGGCCGGCACGCGGCAGTCGTCGAAAAAAATCTGGGCCGTATCCGATGCCCACCATCCCATCTTTTTCAGTCCTTTGGAGACCGCGTACCCGGGTGTTCCGGAGTCTATGACGAGAAGGCTGATTCCGCCATATCCCTCGCCGCCGGTTCGGACCGCGCAGGTCAGCTGGTTTGCCCTGACGCCGCTGGTGATGAACATCTTGCTCCCGTTCACCACATAATGATCATCCTTCCGCACCGCCCTGGTTCGGATATTGGCCACATCTGAACCGCAATCCGGTTCCGTGATGCCGAGGGCCGATATCCTGTCCCCCCGTAGAACCGGGGGGACAAAACGAGATTTCTGGGACTCGGTGCCCATGGAAATGACAGGGGGTATCCCGATGTCAAGCGACCCGAGGCCCGCAGCCACGCCCCCGGAGCCGCATCGCATCAACTCTTCGGTGGCGGCGATTTTAACAAAGATGTCTCCGTCGGAACCGCCATAGGCCTCGGGATAGCCGATGCCGAGGATGCCCGCGGCCCCTGCCTTGGCATAGAGGTCCCTGGGGAATTCCCCCTGCTCCTCCCATGCATCCACAAAGGGTCGGATTTCCCGTTCAACGAATCTGCGAACGGTCTCCCGGACCATATGGTGGGTTTCGCCGAAATATTTCTGAAAGCCTTGCATGCCGCGTTGCCGGTTGCTGGTTTGCCTCATTCCCACGCCCTGAGTGGGAATCCACCTGAGGGACGATCCGCGTCCTTTTCCACTTCGATGCCATTTCTGACGGGCCTTCCTGCCGACCCGATGAGACAATCCTCTGCGACTTTCAACGGGTCAGCGCTCGCAGGGGCACGCAGGGCCGCAAAAACATTCAAGGAGTTTTTTTTCTTTGCTGAAATGGCTTTGTGAGCCCTGTGAGGACAAACCGTCATCTACAGAGGAAACAACTGCTCGATCCTCTGGGCCAGCATGATATTCCCACTGGCCTTAAGCTGACCGGTCATAAAGGCCTGCATTCCATTGGTCTGCTTGTTGACGATCCCGAGCCATGTGTCTCCGGACATGGTGAGCGTTACGGACGGTGATGCATGGACGCCTTCGTTGACCTGGCAGGCACCGTCTTTGACCACCACATTCCAGCTTCCACCGTTGTCCCCGGTGATCTCGTACTGGAAGACCTCATTGAGTCCCTGGGCCGCGTTCGCATTAAAGACCTCGGGCATCTTGTCAAATACCTCTTTCACGCTCGTTAACGCCATCTTTGTATCCTCCTTTTCTGTTTGGTTATATGCGTCCGTGATATCCGCTTCATCCCTTAACGGCTGAGGGGCTTCCGGGGGCGGCATGACGATTGCCTCCCCTTCGGCAATGGATGTCCCCTGCTGATTCGTCCAGGAAAGCGCCATCCGGACCCATTGCTTTTTCTCGATCTTTTCCACAATCCGCGCGGCAGCCGTGATGGTGTCGCCGAAAAAGACCGGGGCCTTGAACCGGCATGAGATCTCCACCGCGATGGTCCCCAACCCCGGCAGTTTCATCCCGAGAACCGGGGCAATCAGACTCTGGGCAAGCCCGCCGTGGGCGATCCTCGTCTTGAAAGGGGTCTTTCTCGCAAAGGCCTCGTTGACGTGCATCGGGTTAAAGTCTCCGCTGATGCCGGCGAAAAGATAGACATCCGTTTCCGTGATGGTCTTGGTGAAACGGGCCTCCTCGCCGATCCGGAGCTGATGATACCCTTTTCCCAGCTTGAAGTCCACTGCCTCACCTCTTCGAGGCTATGCACCGGTAAATTCCGGCGGCCTCTTCTGGAGAAATGCGGCCATCCCCTCTGCGGCGTCCCGGGTGGAGATGACCCTGCCCAGGGCCTCGCACAGATAGTCCACCGCCGCCTCGAAGGGCATGTCACTCATGACCCTGAAGGCCTCCTTGCCGATCCGCGTGCCGATGGGGCTCTTGGATGCGAGGATCTTCAGCGTGTCTTCGACCTCCATATCCAGGCGGTCCGGCTCGACGGCCCGTGTAATCATGCCCATGCCTTCGGCCTCGGGGGCCAGAATTTTCCGACCGGTCAGGACCATGTCCACGGCCTTTTTCCTGGGTAGGTTTCGATAGAGAAGCGCCCCCACCATCATGGGAAAGATCCCCACATTCACCTCCGGGGTACGAAAATAGGCATCGTTTCTGGCGATGACGATATCGCAGGACAGCATGAGCCCCATGCCGCCCGCAAGGCAGGGTCCGTTGACGCGGGCGACAAGGGGTTTGCCGCATCTGGCCATTTCCTTCAGCAGGCGTGCATAATTCCTGGGCCCCGACATCCGGTCCTCCGCCTGACCCGCCAGGGTGACCCCCAGATCGGCCCCGGAGCAGAAGGCCTTCTCCCCCGCGCCCGTGAGACAGACAGCGGCGATCTCCCTGTTCCGCTCCACATCGGCCAGCCGGTCCAGGAAAGAGAGGATCATTTCCTGGCTGATGGCGTTTCTCCGGTCCTCCCGGTTGATGGTCAGAAAGGCCACGCGGTCCCTTACCTCATATAACAGATCCTCGCTCATTCGTCGGCTCCTTTCGGCCAGGGGTAGGGGCCGCGAATCCCTTAATGTGCCAGGACCGCGTCACCTATCTTCATGCGGGAGATCTCCGTAGATGTCCCTGCTATCTGAAGGTACTTGGCATCTCGATACCCTGCCTCCGCAGGGTTGCCGCGAATATACCCCTTTCCGCCCAAGATCTGCAGTGCCTCGCTCGCTATTTTTTCGGCAGACTCGGCGCAGAATACCTTGGCACAGTGGGCCAGTGCGTCCGCCTCCCTGTCTTGTGACTCGGACATCCAGGCGGCTCGATAGGCCAGAAGCTGGGCCGTCTGCAACAGGGTCAGCATCTCGGCCAGCTTAAAACCGATCTCCTGATAGGCGATGATCGGTTTTCCGCCGCTTCGATGTGTTTTGGCATATGCCAGTGCGCCGTCGAAGGCGCGTCGCATCAGACCAAGACTCGCGGCCGTAAGGGCCTGATCCTCCCATGAGCGAACCGTTTTCAGGATGTCGTGTCCGTTTATAGGGCGAATCACACGGGTTGACGGAACCGGGCAGCCTTCAAGGCGTATGGACGATATGGCGGCGCCTTCATACCCGAGGGTGGCCAGCCTGTCGCCTATGAGAAGGCCTTTGCTCCCCCTTTCCATGAGGAAAAAGGCCGTCTCGGTTTCTCCGTCGATCTTTCCAGCCACTGCGATCCAGTCCGAAATGGGTGCGTTGACCACATGAATTTTGGAACCCGTGACGCGAAATCCCTCAGTGGAGGAGACGCCTGTCGTATCCAGCGGGTCGTTTTCGATGCTCATGCCCTGTTCGGAGAGGGCCGTTGCGGCTATGATTCGACCGCTCGTGAGACCGGGAAGAAGGGCATCTTTCTGCTCGGATGTGCCGTAGACGGCAATGAGGCGTCCGAAAATCCGGGCGCTTGCCTCCACGGAGAGGAAGAGGGATGGAGCCAGGGCGGCGAGCTGTTCCTGGATGACCACCAGGGAAACGCTGTTGCGGCCTTTCGTAACGCCGGGGGTCAGATAGCCTGCCTCTCCCAGCGATGTCGACCAGTGGAGGGTTGCCGTCCGGACCGCTTCCGTCGGGTCGCCTTCCAACCGGATCAGATCGGTCCCAGGGTCCACGGTAAATAACCTTCTGATCCGTTCGCAGATCTCCTTTTCCACTTCCCCGATGTCAAAATTCATTCGAAGATGTCCCCGTCCTGCCTTTTGGGCTTTATTCCATATCCCCTTGCAGCAAAAAACAGAAAGCTTGTGTGGATTGCACGCGGTTTTCCCGCTCATGAGCGGGATCCCTCACCGGGTTGCGGGCATGGTCCTCGTTAAATGAGTTTCGATATGATCTTTTTCTGAATCTCGGAGGTCCCGCCTCCGATGGGGGCGAGCCTGCTGTCCCTGAAACACCGCTCCACCTCATATTCATGACAGTATCCGTATCCCCCGAAAACGGCCATGGCGTCGTTTGCCGGTCTTAGGCCCCAGTCGCCCACAAACAGCTTGGCGACGGCCGCCTCCAGGTGATTGAGAGGCCTCCCCTGGTCTTTACACCATGCGATGCGATAGCACAGGGTTCTGGCCGCCTCGACAAAGATCTTGATGTCGGCCAGTTTGTGTTTGATGGCCTGAAACTGGGCGATCGGCCGGCCGAACTGATATCGTTCCCCGGCATAGCGGGCACACTTCTTAAGGACATAGGTCATGGCGCCCACAAAAGGGGCCAGGAGGGCGCTCCGGTCCCATTCCACGGTCTGCATGGCCATGAGAAATCCCCCTCCCTCCTGACCGATGAGATGTGTCTCCGGGATGCTGCAGTCTTCAAAGATCAGCTCCGAGGTATGGGAGGTCCGCACCCCCATTTTGATGAGGTTGTTGCCGGCAGAAAACCCCGGAGTTCCCTTTTCCACGATGAAAGCGGAGATACCCGCGTGTTTGAGATCCCTGCCCGTCTTGGCATAAACCACCGCCACATCGGCGACCGGCCCGTTGGTGATAAACATCTTGTTGCCGTTTAAGACATACCGGTCCCCCTGTTTTTCGGCCCGCGTTGTCATAGAGGCCACGTCGGACCCTGCCCCTGGCTCCGTAAGCCCCATGCACCCGATCCACTCTCCTGAGGCCAGTTTAGGGATATATGCCGCTCGTTGGGCATCGGTGCCGTGGGCAAAAATCGTATCCGCGCAAAGGAAGGTGTGGGCGCCATAGGCCAAGGTCAGGCCGCCATCCACCCCTGCCTCCCCCAGGGCCTCCCCTGCAAGCACGGTCGTCACCACATCGGCGTCGCTCCCGCCGAATGCCTCCGGAAAATGAAGGCCCAGAATCCCGAAGTCGCCCAGTCTGCGAAAGGCGTGCGCATCGAACTCTCCTTTGAGGTCATGCTCCTGGACCCTCGGAACGATTTCTTTCCTGGCGAAACGGATGACCTGTTCCTTGAACATCAATTGTTCGTCTGTGAAATGGAAATCCATTGATGAAAGTGTCCAAAGTTAAGATCAGATCCCACACCACGTCCTTTACTCAAGTCCGGTAGTTAAGCAGCCATTTTATCGCTTGTCAATCAATATTTTCTCCGCTTTCATGGATTCGGTTTGCGATTCCAGGGCGCTTCTGCAAGATCCTTCATTGATGAAAGCGTTGGAAAACATGGCATTTTTTATGATGCTTAATTATTTTGTGATTTTTCTTGCATAACGGCATGAGGTGTGGTATGCACCCGTGATCGCATGGTCAACTCAGGTGGCATCATGAAGCATAAAAGACATCAGATTACGGCTTTTTTAGGGCCCGACACCGAGTTCGAGGGGAGTCTCTCTTTCAAAGGGATCGTTCGAATCGACGGGCGCTTCAAAGGCGATGTGAAGGCCGAAGGGGGGACCCTGATCATAGGAGAGACGGCTGCAGTGGAGAGTGATGTCTATGCCGCAACGGTCATTGTCAGCGGCGAGGTTCGCGGACATATAACAGCCGGCGAGAAGATCGAACTCCTTGCTCCGGCCAGGATTTTTGGAGACATTGAGGCACCGTCCGTCATCATTAACGCCGGGGTGGCGTTCGAGGGGAACTGTCGAACCGAGATTAAGGATGAAGCGCTGAACAATAAGGTGGCATTCCTCAAAAGGGCCTCTGAGCCAAAAAATGGGAGTTGACCCATAAAAATGTTTTGACAAGCTGTTTTTTTTTTTGTAAAAGGCCTTACTCATTCACAAAACGAGTGTGTTTCGATCCAATCAAAAAGCAACGAAAGGATGTATCTGATATGCTGAACATTGACGGTACCCTGTTCTTCCAAATCGCCAACTTCCTCGTTCTCCTTTTCATTCTCAATCTAATCCTCTTCAAGCCCATCCGAAAGATTCTCTCCCAACGGGAGGAAGAAATGAACTCCCGGCTGAAAGCCATTGTCGAGTATCAGGGTCGCGCCGAACAGAGCGAAAAGGATATCGAAGAAGGAAAGGTTCTGGCCAGGAAAGAGGGCTATACGGCAAAAGAGACGCTGAAGAGCCAGGGCTTGGAAGAGGAAAAGGGGATTTTGCAGGAAGCCGGCTCAGCGGTGGAGCAGAAACTCGATGCTGCAAAGAAAGAAATCGAAGCAAAGGTGGCTGCTGCGAAAGAGGCGCTTGAAGGTCAGATTGCAGGTTTTTCAGAGGAATTGGCCCAGAAAATATTGGGAAGGAGCATTCAATGATCGGGTTTGAAACTGGAAGGGGAAGATCCTGGTTCGTCGCTGCCTGCACCGTGATGATATCATTGGCCTTCTGCGGTCTGGCGTTTGCCAGCGGCGGAGAGGGCGGGGGACACGGTGGAGGCGATGTGGCCAATCTGATGTATCGAATTTTGAATTTTGGTCTGATGGTCGTTATTCTGGTGGTGGTGGTCAGAAAAACCACCATAAAGGACATTTTTGCCAACCGCAAGGAAGAGATCCGTCAAAAGTTCGAGTCTCTCAAGAGAGATAAGGAGGCCGCCGAGAGCCGATGCAGTGAGTTGGAAAAGAAGCTCCGAGAATTTGAGCTTCAAAGGAAGGAGATTATCGACCAGTTCAGGGCCGATGGGGCTGCCGAAAAGGAAAAGATCATCAAAGAGGCCAGGGAACGATCCGCTCAGATTCTGGCTCAGGCCAATCTGACCATCGAGCGTGAGATTCAGGCCGCCAGGGACGGCCTGTTGCACAAGATGGTCGAGGTGGCTGCGGCAAGGGCTGAAGATATTATTGCAAAACAGATCAACGACCGCGATCAGGACCATCTGGTCAGCGAATTCATAGAAAGGGTGGAGAGGCTACATTGATCGGCTCAAGGATTTCCAAAAGATATGCTAAGGCGCTGCTCAGCTTGGGGCAGGAAGATGGCAATTACCTCGCGTATGGAAAAGATCTTAATGAATTCAGCAGCTTCTGCTCTTCGAATCCGGAATTCATCAAGGTGGTCGCGAACCAGATCTTTTCCGTGGAGGAGCGGAAGCGGGTGCTTGATGCCGTGCTGGCCAAAAGCGCCTTTGCGGATCTGATCAAGAATTTTTTGAGGCTCCTCTTGGATAAAAACCGGATGGGGGGCATTCAGGAGATTAGAGAGTATTACTCCAGACTCACCGATGAGATCTCAAATATCACCCGTGCAGATATTATTACGGCCAAGCCTCTCAAAAAGGATGCCCGGGATAAGCTGGCGGTGGCCCTTGAGGGGCTGACCGCAAAAGAGGTTAAGATCGAGGTAAAAGAAGACGCGTCCCTCATCGGGGGGCTTGTCGTTAGAATCGGGGATTTGGTATTGGATGGCAGTGTGAAGGCCCAGCTGGAAGGGCTAAAAGAATCATTAAAAAGGGGTGAATACAACTAATGGAGATCAGAGCAGAAGAAATAAGTCAGGTAATCCGTGACCAGATTAAAGACTACGAAAAAAAGGTCGAGGTAAGTGAGACCGGTACCGTTCTGTCTGTGGGCGACGGTATTGCTCGTGTCTATGGGATCGAAAAGGCCATGGCCATGGAAATGGTTGAATTTCCGGGAGGCATCTTTGGTCTCTGTCTGAATCTGGAAGAGGATAACGTGGGTGTCGCCGTCATGGGGGACGACTCCAAGATCAAGGAAGGCGATACCGTCAAGCGGACGGGGAGGATTGCTGAGATCCCGGTGGGCGAAGCGGTTCTTGGCAGGGTTATCGACGCCGTCGGTCAGCCCCTCGACGGAAAGGGTCCCATCGAGGCAACGGAATTCCGTCGGGTTGAGATGGTGGCGCCTGGCGTCATTGCGCGACAACCGGTGAAGGAACCGATGTACACGGGCATCAAGGCCATTGATGCCATGACGCCGGTGGGCAGGGGACAGCGCGAACTGATCATCGGAGACCGGCAGATCGGCAAGACGGCTATTTGCGTAGATGCCATTATCAACCAGAAAAATACGGACATCTATTGTATCTATGTCGCCACGGGTCAGAAGAAATCGACCGTTGCCCAGGTTGTGAATATCTTGGAGCGCCATGGGGCCATGGAGTATACCACGGTCGTCGCTGCCTGCGCCAGCGACCCGGCGACCCAGCAGTTTATTTCCCCCTATGCCGGGTGCGCCATCGGTGAATACTACCGCGACCAGGGAAAACACGCCCTCATTCTGTATGACGATCTCTCCAAGCAGGCCACGGCCTACAGACAGGTGTCCCTCCTCCTGAGACGACCCCCCGGCCGGGAAGCATTCCCCGGAGACATTTTCTATAACCATTCCCGTTTGCTGGAAAGGGCTGCCAAACTGAATGATAAGTTGGGGGGCGGCTCCCTGACCGCACTGCCGATCATCGAGACCCAGGCCGGCGATGTTTCCGCATATATTCCCACCAACGTGATCTCCATTACCGACGGCCAGGTCTACTTGGAGCCGAACCTCTTTTTCTCGGGTGTCCGTCCGGCGATCAATGTGGGGCTTTCCGTATCCCGTGTGGGCGGCGCAGCCCAGACAAAGGCCATGAAAAAAGTGGCCGGAACCCTTCGTCTGGATATGGCCCAGTTCAGGGAACTGGAGGCATTTGCCCAGTTCGGGAGCGACCTGGACAAGGCGACCCTGAAGCAGTTGAACCGGGGTCGGCGGCTTGTGGAAGTCTTGAAACAGCCCCAGTACCAGCCCATGACCGCAGAAAATGAGGTTGCTATCCTCTTTGCCGCAGCGAACGGCTACCTGGACAAATGGCCGGAGGCGTCCGTCGCCGACTATGAAAAGCAGATGCTGGAGTTTATGACCAGCAAGTACTCTGAAATCCTGAAAGACATCAAGGATACCGGGAACATCTCAGAGGATACGGATGGAAAACTGAAGAAAGCCCTTGATGAATTCGGGGAGATGTTCCAGCCGGCTGTTTAACAGATCAATTCGCCTGGTTTGATGAATGGATCGCGTGGGGCGCGCAGGGGCGTCAATAAAGCCGCTAATTCGGCGAACTTGGCGAACATACTGAATACTATCAATAAAGAGAGAAAGGCTACATGGCAACCTTAAGAGATATTCTGCGGAAGATTGGCGCTGTCAAGAAGACAAGGCAGATTACCAGGGCCATGAATATGGTGGCCGCGGCCAAGCTACGCGGCGCCCAGACAAGGATGGAGGGTTTTGAACCCTATGCCAGGAAGTTTTCGGAGGTGCTCGGCAATCTGGCCACGCGCATTGAGCCCGATGTCCATCCCCTTCTCATCAAGCGAGAGGCTGTCACCCGGGTCGAGCTCCTGCATTTCACCGGAGACAGGGGCCTGTGCGGCAGCTTCAACATGAACCTCATCACCACGGCCGAGAAATGGGCAAAAGAGGAGCGGGGGAAGGGGATTGCGTGCAGCTTAACCACCGTAGGGAAAAAGGGGAGAGATTATTTCCGCAAACGCGATTATAATCTTGTGGCCAACCATATTAACCTATACGGCAACGTGGATATTTCGTTCGTCAATCAGATGACCGCCGGCTTTATCAACCGCTACCTGTCGGGGGAGGTGGATGAAGTCTATATGATGTACAGCCATTTTGTCGGCATGGCCAAGCAGTTGCCCACCCTGGTCAAACTGATCCCGATTGAACCCCCCAAGGCGGAAGAGGGGGAAGAGACGTCGGGCGGCGCCACGGAGTATCTCTGCGAGCCTGATCCCGAGGGCCTTCTGATAGAACTGCTGCCCAAACACATCAGTGTCCAGATCTACAATGGATTCCTGCAGAACGAGACGAGTGAACATGCAGCGCGGATGGCCGCCATGGACAATGCGTCCAAGAACTGCAATGATATTATAGAGAGTCTTACCTTGGTATACAATAAGGCACGACAGGCGGCTATTACGGCTGAACTGATGGATATCGTGGGCGGTGCCGAGGCCTTGAAAGGATAATGG
>Ga0209164_1004234_pt1 | contig 13006 bp, 9 predicted proteins | sample MTBNYHSulfiMetaG_FD_187458 | JGI IMG/M metagenome (GOLD analysis project Ga0209164, IMG submission 187458) | Enrichment culture microbial communities from rom New York Harbor, USA that are MTBE-degrading - MTBE-NYH (New York Harbor Sulfidogenic)... | ecosystem: Environmental > Aquatic > Marine >...
TTCCGCCGGAACCCAATTCTGTCAATAGATAGAAGACGCCGAAGATCAGGATGACCAAAACGACAAAAAGGGCGAAGAAGCGAGAGAGACCCCTTCTCTCAAGTCGTGCCATCCTTTTCGGTTTGGGAGGGGTCACCTCCATATCTTCTTCCCTCAAAGTTTCTTCAGAGAATAACTCCTCCACTTTTTTCGGCGGAACCATTTGCTCTATTTTTTCTGGAGAAGTAAATTCCTCCGAAGGAGTTACTCTCTCCATTTTGTCTGCGGGAGCTTTTTCAGAAAAGAGCAAGGTTCCTTCTTCCTCATTTGAAGCTAATTCCTCTTCCTCCTCTGAAGCCACCTCTTCCTTTTCGACTTTCGCCTCCGGGGGGGCTTCCGCTTTTTTCTCAACTGGCCCCATTAAATCTTCATGATATTTGGCGAAGGATTCGGCATCTTCGATAATCTCCTCTTTGGTCTCCGGAGGAGGGACGACGTAAAATACATGCTTGCATCGGGAGCAACGAACCTTAACACCTTTGGCTGAAATTCTGGAATCGTCCAAATTAAACTTGGTCAAACAGGAGGCACAGGTGATAATCATAAAAAAACTCCCTCTTATAATGAGAGCTCTGAAAACATCTAAGATATGCAGAGCTCTCTGATTAAAAGATTAAATAACGATTACACAGATTAGTGCTTTTTGAGAAAATCTCTGGAATCTTTTTGAAATCTGTGTAATCAGAGGTCTCTGATAAAGGTTCTAAGGGTTTCTCAGAGACCTTACAATTTTTTGACATTATGATGAAAGGGAGATAAAAAATCAAGGATAAAATGCGAAGGATCAATGAAATGTCAAAACTCAAAAATCAAAACCTGCGTTAGGGTTGAGGTTAAAAGTCCGAGGCAACATCATTTGCCGGATACTTCAAACCTTTAACCCCAAACACCTATCAAGGGGGGTTATCGTCCCAAACGTTTTTTGAATTCCTGGGTTACCAAGGGGACCACAGTGAAAAGGTCGCCGACAATCCCGTACGTTGCTATCTTAAAAATGGGGGCTTCAGCGTCTTTATTAATAGCGACGATGATATCCGATGTCTTCATCCCGGCTTGATGTTGAATGGACCCTGAGATCCCGCACGCAATATAGATCTTGGGTCGAACGGTTCGACCGGTTTGTCCCACTTGATGTTCGTAAGGAATCCAGCCCGAATCCACCGCTGCACGAGACGAACCTACGGCTGCTCCTAAAACCTCGGCCAGTTCACGAATCGGTTTAAACCCTTCCGGTCCTGCCACGCCTCTTCCCCCTGAGACGATGATCTCTGCATCCGCCAAATTGACGGTCTCCGCCCCCTTGATGAATTCTAAAACCTTCGTTCGAATTTGATCTTCGGTCATCTGGAGGGTTTCTCGAATGATCTCACCTTTTCTTGAATCATCCCTCTGGGGCATGGCGAAAACTTTTGGTCGGACGGTTGACATTTGAGGCCGGTAATTGGGGTAATCAAGAATCGTCGCCATGATATTTCCACCAAAAGCCGGTCGCGTCTGTCTGAGATATTTTGTTTCCGGATCGATGTCCAGCCCCGTACAGTCTGCTGTTAATCCTGCCTCAATGGTGGTGGCTACCGTCCCTGCAAAATCTCGGCCCTGGGTGGTGGCTCCATAGAGGACGATCTCAGGTTTATATTTCCGGATGAGATCAACCGCCGCCTTTGCATAAGGGTCCGTACGATACTCCTTGAGCAGAGGGCTTTCCATAACATAGACCTTCTCCGCTCCATAGGCGATAGCTTCTTTGGCAAATTTATCTACGGCCTCCTGATCTCCGAAAAGCATCCCGCATAATTTACATCCTATGACATCGGCTAATTTCCTCCCTTCACCAAGAAGCTCGAAGGAAACGCTTCCGACTTTACCGAATTCGTGCTCTATGAAAATCCAGACATCTTTATAAGCGGTGATGTCGATCGTCACTGCCTTCTCTTCTTTTTCAAGAGTAATGGCACTCACCGGACAAACGTCCACACAAGCACCGCAGAAGGTACATTTATCATCCACCACGGCAATCCCTTCCTTCATACTCAGTGCCCCGAAGGGACAGGAAGGAATGCAGGATTCACATCCTGTGCAGGCATCCTTATCAATCAATAATCTGGCCATTCGATCCTCCTATCTAAATTGGAAATTTGGAATCATGGAATGGTGGAATGTTGAGCCAAAAATCATTTTATATCCGTAATGACTCTTCTTGGTTGATCATTATTCCAATATTCCATTATTCCAAAAGAATTTTGATTATTTTATAAACTTTGTATCCATCAACTTGTTCACCAGTAGGGGAACGACCTCTGTCAATTCCCCTTTCAAAACCTCACCGCTTCCTCCTCTGGCTTCTGGAGAAAAGACCCTCATCACCCAGGTAGGAGATCCTTTCAGTCCAATCTTATTTTCATCCGCCCCGATATCCTTTGAAGTTAAGGTGGGAATCTGGGCCTTGGCTGCCTTCTTGATCCCTAAAAGAGAGGGCAGTCTCGGTTCATTGATATCTTTGACAACGGTCAATAAAGCCGGAAGCGAAGATTCAACGACCTCCCTTCCATATTCCAATAACCGTTCTACAACAATCTTCTTTTTTTCGAGGTTGATTTCTCTGATTTTCGAAACATAGGTGAGTTGTGGCAATCCCAATCGGGTGGCCACCCCTGGTCCGACTTGAGCAGTATCTCCATCAATGGCCTGTTTTCCGCATATCACCAAGTCCACCTCCCCGATCGTCTGAAGCGTCCTGGATAAGGCATAAGCCGTAGCCAGAGTGTCCGCTCCCGCAAAGGCCCTGTCTGAAACCAGATAAACCTTATCCGAACCCACGGCCAGTGCGTTTTTTAATACCTCGATGGCCTGTGGAGGACCCATGCTGATCACATGGACTTCTCCGCCATACTTCTCTCTGAGCAGAAGGGCTTCTTCTACGGCATATTCATCAAAGGGATTGGTAATGCTTGCCACGCCCTCCCGCACCAGTGTGTTGGTCTTCGGGTCAATCTTCACATCCGTCGTGTCTGGAACCTGTTTGATACATACTGCGATTTTCACTTTTTCCTCCTCATTTTCCTTTAAAATTGGGTTTCCTCTTTTCAACGAATGCTGTCATTCCTTCCTTCTGATCTTCGGTGGCAAAACCGAAACTAAAGGCATAGGATTCTAAAGAACATGCCTCTGTCAGGTCCATATTAAAACCAGCATCCACAACCATCTTGGCCAATCTGACTCCAACGGCCCCATTGGCTGCGATCTGGAGAGCCACTTTTTTTGTCTCCTCCATCAGAGAGGTCTGGGGAAAGACTCGATTGACAATCCCCATCTGAAACGCTTCTTGAGCGGTAATCATCTTTCCTGTTAGAATCAATTCCTTCGCCTTTCCTTTCCCGATCAGACGAGGTAGTCTCTGGGTCCCTCCAAAGCCTGGAAAGATGCCGAGGGTGACCTCTGGAAGACCGAACCTTGCGTTCTCAGAGGCATAGATGAAATCACAGGCGATGGCAATCTCCGTTCCTCCTCCCAGGGCATAACCGTTGACGGCGGCGATAACGGGTCGATCAAAATCCTGGACCATTTTCAGTGTGAGATGACCCGTTTTTGAAAAATTCAGGGCCTCGATGGAGTCCATTCCCTTCATCTCCGCAATATCGGCTCCTGCGACAAATGCTTTTTCTCCGCTCCCTGTCAAAATGAGAACCCTCAGCTCGGAATGGTCTTTCGCTTCTTGGATGCCCATCTGGATATCTTTTAGAGTCTCGATGTTTAAGGCATTGAGCGCCTTAGGCCGGTTCATAGCGAGGATCCCGATTTCCCCCTCAAACGATAACAAAATATTCTTATATTCCATCGTCCCTCCAAATCAGTTCGGAGTTTTTAATTTTTTTTCTTTTACTCCGAACTACGAACTCTGAACTATCAACTTCGCTCTACAATCATGGCCATGCCTTGCCCTCCGCCAATGCAGAGCGTGGCAAGACCGAGATTGATCTTCCGCCGTTTCATCTCATGAAGGAGCGTGACAATCAACCTTGCTCCTGAACATCCAATAGGATGACCCAGAGAAATTCCGCTTCCATTGACATTTGTCTTTTCCATATCGAATTGCAGTTCATGGATGCACGCAATGGCTTGAGACGCAAAGGCTTCATTCAGTTCAATCAGTCCAATCTCCTGAAGAGTGACTCCCGCTTTTTTGAGCGCCTTCCTCACTGCAGGAATAGGGCCCAGGCCCATATACGCGGGGTCAACCCCGCCTGTGGCATAAGATCGAATTGTTCCCATTGGCTCCAAATTCAATGCTTTTGCCATCTCTTTAGACATCAAAAGGACAGCGGCCGCAGCATCATTGATCCCGGAGGCATTTCCTGCTGTCACCGTTCCTCCTGATTTAAAGGCGGTTGGAAGTTTGGCCATCTTTTCCAGAGAAGTGTCCATGGGCCTTTCATCCGTATCGAAGGTAATGGGTTCACCCTTTTTTTGTGGGATCACCACCGGAATGATCTCCTCCTTAAAAATTCCGTTTCTGATGGCAGCTCTCGCCCTCTGATGGCTCAGCAATCCTAATTCATCCTGTTCCTTTCTCGAAATTCCAAATTTCTCAGCGATGTTCTCCGCAGTAAGTCCCATGTGGTATCCATAAAAAATTTCAAACAGACCATCAAACACCATCAAATCGATCATCTCTTGGTTAAACATCCTTGCACCCCAACGACCCTGGGGGAATGCATAAGGAACCTGGCTCATGTTTTCCATTCCCCCTGCCACCACGACCTCTGCCTCCCCTGTCATGATCGATTGAGCTCCTAAAGCGATGGCTTTTAGACCTGAGGCGCAGACCTTATTGATCGTAAAGGCATTGGTTTCCTTAGGAACCCCCGCATAAATCATCGCCTGCCGAGCCGGATTCTGACCTTGTCCAGCCTGGATGACGTTGCCCATGATCACTTCATCAACTTGAACCTCCGCCATCGGTTCATCCCATTTGTAATAGGACTTCTCCAGTTCTGTCATTCCTGCCCATTTAAATGCATCGGGAGCGACCTCAAGAAGTTCCTTCTTAACAATGGGTTTAAGACGAACCTTTTTAAAAACTTCTCTAATTGCCATGGCACCTAATTTAATGGCTGAAACATCCTTCAATGAGGCCCCAAATGTTCCAATGGCTGTTCGCACTCCACTCACAATGACAACATCTCTCATATGATTCTCCTTTTAATCCCCCTATTGGCAGATATGCGATGAAAAAGATAGGCTATCAACTAATTCAAAAGATAATTTTCACAAGTATGTCTTTTAGCTCAAAACATCTTTTTTGTCAACATCTTTTTATCGGATTCGAATATTAATAATTTCATTTTGATATCGATAAGTTAGATGCTATGAGAAGGGCTTTGATAAGATTGTCTGGATCGGCCAATCCTTTTCCCGCAATGTCATAGGCTGTCCCATGATCCACTGATGTCCGGACAAAAGGTAATCCTAATGTAAAATTGACGGCCCCCTTAAAATCAACCATCTTAATAGGGATGAGACCTTGGTCGTGATACATAGAGATGACAACATCAAAGGCATGACGGCCTGAAAGGTCGAAAAAAGAATCAGCGGGAAAAGGCCCTTCGACATCCATCCCAAGGGTTTTTGCCTCGGCCATGGCTGGAAGGATCTCTCTCTTCTCCTCTTCTCCCAAGAGTCCTTCTTCTCCACAATGGGGATTAAGGCCGAGCATAGCCATTTTGGGGTGTGGAATCCCAAAATATTTTTTCATCCCTTCATCTGCCAATCGTAGGGTAGCCAAGATCCGATTTGAAGTGATCGATTTTGAAACATCCTTGATGGGAAGGTGGGTCGTCACCAAAACAATTTTCCATCTTGACCCTACAAACATCATCGCCACGGGGGAGGCTTGAGCCAGATGGGCTAAGAGTTCTGTATGACCGAAGAAATGATACCCAGCTTCATTCATCGCCTGCTTATTGATGGGGCAGGTTGTCATGGCATCCAATTTTCCACTTCTCACCCTCTTGACTGCCTCCTCAATATAGGTCACCATTGCCTCTCCACATGCCCTGTCCGGTTGTCCGAAACGTAGAGTGGCAACTTTTAACTGGCTTAAAGGAAAAAGAAATATTTTCCGAGGAAGATATCCGTTTTCTGGAACCTCTTCAATGATCTCCAGGGTAGCAGAAAGCTGTTGTATTTGGATGGCTCTTGAGAGCACTTCATGATCGCCGAAGACGATAGGCCTACAGGCTTGAAAAGGTTCCGCCATGGATAAGGCCTTCACAATGATTTCGGGTCCAATACCCGTCGGATCTCCCATCGTGATCCCGATTTTGGGAAGAAACATACACACACACCTTTAGATGATTGAGATTGCAAATGGCGGAGTATGGATAACAGGTGACACGAACTGGGTCCCAACAAGACGCTTGAATATTCTGTCGATATCTACGAACTCCGAACTCATCACTATGAATGCTCTCACAGTCTGATCTCGATGATGGATTTTTCTTTCAATGTGCTGAGATATTGTTTATAAGCCTTCTCCATTTCACTTTCGTAATAATCCGCCTGAACCCTCTCTTTGACCTCCTCAAAGGGAAGAGGTTCTCCTCCTTTCCGATCGAGGAGTTTAATGATATGGAAACCAAATTCCGTTCGTACGATCCCGCTCACCTCTCCAATCTTTAGGCGGAGAGCTTCTCTTTCAAAGGGTGGGATGAGTTCCCCTTTCTTAAAATAACCTAAATCTCCCTTATCTTTATTCGATGTATCCTGTGAATAGAGGAGGGCCATCTCTCCGAAATCATTCCCCTCTTTAATTTTTTCTAAAACGGCCTGACATTTATTTTTAATTTCCTTGACTTCCTCGATCGTGGCTCCTTTTGGAACGACGAATAAGATGTGGCTGGGGCGATAGGTTTCATCCGGTCGATAGCGATCGTTATTCTTTTGATAGAAATCCCTTAACTCTTTTTCTCCAAACTTCATTTCGACCTTCACCGACCAGTGGATTAACTTCTTCCGTTGGAGTCCCCTTTCGATCTGCTTCTTATAAGCCTCTAAGGTCAACCCTTCGACGGCCAAGGCTTTTTCTAACTCCTCTTGAGTAGCCGTGTTTCGTCGTTTGACCTCTTCCACGGTTGCTTCGACCTCTTTGCTGGATATTTTAATCCCATTTTTTTTCACTTCCTGATCAATCAATTTTTCCTCAATCAGCTTTTCCAGTACCTTTCGATAGACCTCTTGCAATTGTTCCCGCCTCTCCAATCGATCCTCCGTGATGATCTTTTCTCGAAAAGGTTGGGCCCACTTTTCGACTTCAGAGAGGGTAATAATTTCTTGATTAACCACCGCCACCACACGATCAACCACTGCCTCGCTTGAGGAGATCGTCCCAAATAAAAGGGAAAAAAGCACAAATAATAAAAAGAATTTTTCCATCTTCCCGTAACTCCCTTTCATGACCTAAGCCTCTTTTTATTGACCCTTACGATTGCCCTTCCTTTAAGATCCTTAAGCCACTTCTGATAATTTTCTTCCCCTTTTTTCCGTCCAAGTTCTTGGAGAATTTCTAACTTGGCCTCTTCAAATGGGATCTGCCGGGGTTGGATTTTCTCTTCCAGCCTAAAGATATGATACCCATATGGACTTTTGATCACCTCGCTGATCGCACCCACTTCCATCTCAAAAACAGAGCCAAATTCAGTGGGTTTCTCTCCTTGGCTGAAATAACCTAAATCCCCACCCTGAACCTTTTCGGGCCCCAATGATTTTTCCCTGGCTAACTTCTCAAAGCTTTCCCCTTTTTTCAGCCTTTTTAGGATCTGGATCGCTTCTTCCCCGTCTGTCACAACGATCTGACGTGCTCTCACCTTCTGAGCGATATGGAATGAAGACCGATGATCTTCATAATATTGAAAGGCTTCCTTTTCATCGATTTTCTCTGGAGGATAGAACGCATTCCGGATGACCTTCTCGGCCAATAATTTTTCTTCCAGCCGGTTTTTCCATTCCTCCAAAGTCGTTCCTTTAAGACCCAATTTCTCTCCAAATCCCTCTCCGGGATAATCTATTTTTATTTCAGAAATTGCCTGGTTCAATTCCTCCTGGTAAATCTTGATTCCTAATCGTCTGGCTTCTTGGACGAGAATCTTGCGTTCAATAACTTGATCGAGATAAGCCTGTTTGAACTCTCCAAGTTCTGTTCCCTTTGCCTCCTTACCCGGTTCTAATATCAATTCCTTAAACTCTCGATCAAATTCTTCTACCGAAATCTGCTCTTCATTGACTTGGGCGATAATATGTTCAGGGAGCCCCATCCCCCATTGGCTACATCCCCACAGGAAAAATAAAAGGGAGAGGAAAGGGAGGAGGGGTAGAGGTTTTTTCATTTCTTCTCTTCCTTTGGCTTCTCTTCCTTTGGCTTCACCTCTTTTTTTTCTTCCTCTGCCCACAGCTTTTCGTTGATCAGGATGTTAGCTTCCGATTTCGCCTCTTTCACATATTCAAGATAGGCCTCCTGTTTTTTCTTCGGCTGTAGGAAAAAATGAATTCTCTCTTTGACTTGATTCAGAGGCCTCAAGGCACTTCCCCGCATGTCTTCTAATCGGATGATATGGAACCCAAAAGGGGTGCGAACGACCTCGCTGATCTCCCCCCTTTTCTTCAAGGAAAAAGCGGCTTCTTCAAACTCGGCGAAGGGGGGGGCTAACTGTCTTCTCCGAATATAGCCGAGATTACCCCCATCTTCTTTGAAATTACCAATATTATAAGTAGACGCTAACTTCTCAAAACTTTCACCCCGCGAGAGTTTGGTCACCACTTCTTTGAGGGTGGGCTCGGAGTTGACAACAATGTGACGAATTTTCACCTCCAGCGGTTCCGTAAAAAGTGTTTGATTCTCTTTATAGTATCGCTGGATATCCTCTTCTGAAATCTCACCCTTTCCCCTCAACTCCTCATCAAGAAGGGCTTCAATCAGGATGATCCTTCTTGCATTCTCGATCTTGGCCATAATTTCCTTATTTTTATCCAAACCTTTCTTCTTCGCCTTCTGACAAAGGACCTCTCGGGGGATGACATAATTTTCAAGAAAATCCCTTGTCCCCTTTTCGCTCAACAACTTCATTTTCCCTTCCAGGGGTTGTTTTTCCAACATCTGTTGGAATTCTTCCAGGGAAATAGAAACGTCGTTGATTCTAACCAGCTCTTTCTCCCCCAACTCTTTCTCCCCCGTATTCTGGCAACCAGAAAGAGAGATGGATAGGAAGAGCAAGATCCCAAAGAAGACCCATCTTTTCATCATCATCCCCCCTCTCGGAGAAAATAAGGGTTTTTCGACCAAAGGCTAAATCAAAGATGATTGTTGTACCAGTTGTTAGGAAATCTATCATATCAGGCCAAGGCTTGCAATAGGTTTTTGGCCGCTCCAAACGGATCCCTCTTCATATCTGGCCAACCTTCGATGATTAATTTAGAGTCTGGTGTCAACCGAAAGCACCCTTTTCTTCGATGAACAAAATCTACGACCCTCTGTGGAGATACTCGTGTGGTTTCATCAAAGGTGAGAACAAATTGAGAAGGCGTTTCCTCCAACTTTTTAATGGATAACCTCGTCAGGAGAATCTTCACTTTGATCACCTCCAGAAGATGATCGACCTCTTGTGGAATTTTCCCGAATCGATCCATCAGCTCCTCCCGGATCATCTCCACGTCCTGATCAGAACGAGAAAGAGATAGCCGTCGATAGAGACTCAATCTTTCTCCCGGGTCCTCCACATAGGCCTCGGGGATGAAGGCGGGAAGATGGAAGTGAATTTCTGGAGTAATCTCTTCAATCACTTCTTCACCCTTTAGCTCCCGAACGGCTTTTTCCATCAATTGAGTGTAGAATTCAAACCCCACGGCAGCGATGGTTCCTGATTGAGAGGGCCCGAGGAGGTTTCCCGCTCCACGAATCTCCAGATCCTGAAGGGCAAGTTTAAATCCGGATCCAAGCTCACTCAATTCCTGAATGGCTCGGAGCCTTCTCATGGCATCCCTGGAGAGATTAAGGGACCCGGGAATGATGAGGTAAGCATAGGCTTGGTGACTTCCACGACCCACTCGACCACGAATTTGATAGAGGTCTGCCAGACCAAAACGCTCTGCGTGATGAATCAGAATGGTGTTGGCCGCCGGGATGTCCAAACCGGATTCAATGATACTGGTGCAGACGAGAAGATTAATTTCCTTTTTGACAAATTGTAGCATTACCTGCTCCAACTCCTTTCCCCTCATCTGGCCATGGGCAACGGCCATCGAGGCCTCCGGAATAAGTCGCTTCAGATGATTGGCCATCATCTGAATGTTCTGGACGCGAGGGTGGACGAAAAAGACTTGTCCTCCTCGATCGAACTCTCTCTGAATGGCCTCCCGGATAACCTCATCATCATAACGGACCACGAAAGTCCGAATCGACAGGCGATTTTCAGGAGGAGTCTGGATGAGGCTGAGGTCCCGAATTCCAGAGATAGCCATCTGAAGCGTTCTGGGGATAGGAGTCGCACTGAGCGTGATCACATCCACTAATTTCCTCATCTGTTTCAATTTCTCTTTGTGGGAGACGCCAAATCGATGTTCCTCGTCAATCACCACCAACCCTAAATCTCGGAAAGAAACATCCTTCTGCAGAAGTCGGTGTGTCCCGATGACAATATCCACTTTCCCTTCCTTCAGCCGTCCAAGGATCTCCCTCTGTTCCCGGGGACCTTTAAATCGGCTCAAGACCTCAATCACAACAGGATAAATCTTAAATCGTTCACGGAAGGTCTGGTGATGCTGTTGGGCCAAAACGGTGGTGGGAACTAAAATAGCAACCTGTTTTCCACTCATGACGGCGCGGTAGGCCGCCCGGATGGCAACCTCTGTCTTACCATATCCAACATCCCCGCAGATCAAGCGATCCATTGGTTTCGAGTTTCCCATATCCTTCACCACCTCTTCAATCGCTTGAACCTGGTCCGGGGTTTCCTCATATTCAAAGCTGGCTTCAAACTCTTTATAAAACTGATCTAAAGGAGGAAACTGGAAACCTTCAAAGACCTGTCTGGCTGCATAGAGGTCAAGGAGTTCTTTCACCATCTCTGAAACAGCAGCCTTTGCCTTCTTTTTTGCCCTCTGCCATGAATGACTTCCCAATTTGTCGAGTCTCGGGGATCTTCCATCTCCCCCGATATAGCGTTGAATTAAATTGAGCCGATCCACGGGTAAGTAGAGTTTATCCTCGTCTTGATATTCTAAGAGGAGATAATCGTTCGAAACTCCCCAAATCTTCAAATGTTTCAGCCCTTTGTAACGTCCTATCCCGTAGTCGACGTGGACGATAAAATCATCTTCCCCCAGTTCGTTGCATGAAGACAGGGTTGCCCCCCCTTTTTGCCATGAAACAGAGGCGGGGGATGTCCGATTCTTTCTTTCAGGAAGCCGCTTTCTCTCGCCAAAAATTTCCTCTTCGGTTAGAATCACCCAACCTCCCCTAAAATTTCGAAAACCTGAGGAGAGGGAACCCACGAGAAGGATAAGACCCTCTCCGGATCGATCAAGAACTTCTCTGAAACTTTTCGTTTTTTCCAGCCGTGGCTCCACTCCATACTGAGAAAGAAGGTCCCTTAATCGTTCCGCTTGACCCTCGGTATGGGAAACGATAAAGACTTCTATCCTTTTTCCCTGCCAATCACGAAGGTTTTTCAGGAGGATTGAAAAAGGAGACATTTCTGGGGAACCCGTTTTCGCAGAGAGGGCAGCTTTCATCTCCCTCTGAAGATTCTCGTTTGTTTCCGCGCCAAAAGAAAAAACTTGTTGACATGCGGCAGGGGCGAGGGGCCCTCCTTGAAGAAAGACTGTTTGAAATCTTTTCAAACAATGCGAGACCTCCTCATTATTGAGATAAGCCACCTCTGGCGGAGGCACGGACCTCCCTTTTAACAAGGCCTTTTCATAACGTTCTTTGACAAGGTGAGAAAAGGCTTCGGCTTCCTTTTCGACTTCTCCACCCTCTTCAATAAAGACGACTTCATTTCCTTTCAGATATTCGAAAAGGGTCTTCAATGGTTGAGCGGAGGAATCCCTTGAAACATCCCTCGCCGGAAGAAGGATCGCATTTCCCATCACCCTTTGGGGAAGAGAACGTTGAGTCCCTATCTCAAAGCAGCGGATAGACGCTAATTGGTCTCCATCAAATTCCAATCGAAGGGGTTCTTCATAAAACGGAGTATAAAGATCGATGATCGCCCCCCGGACGCTAAAATCTCCCCTCTCCTCCACGATCCTTGCTGGCGTATAACCCCCTTCATGGAGAAAATGGATGAATCGTTCACGTTCGATTTCTTCTCCCACGGAAAGGGAAAAAACAGATTCTTCCAAATCGTTTGGGGCCAGAAGCCTCTGCATTAATGCCTTGATCGAAGAGACGATCACCCCCTCCCCACCGTGTAGGAGAAAAAAAAGGGCTCTCACCCTTTCCCTGATAATTTCAGGATGGGGAGGAATTTCATCATAAGGAAGGGTTTCCCATTGAGGAAAGAGAAAGGTAGGGACTTCTAAATCTTTCATAAAAAACCGGAGATCTTCGAGGAGGATCTCGGCGCTCCGAATGTGAGGAGCAATGACCAGGAGGGGCCCCCTCCCTTTTCCTTTCCAATGAGATAAAAGATAGGCTTTGGAAGAACCTGCGAGATGGGTTAATCCGATACGTTTCCATTTTCTCCATGGCTCTGACTCAAACCAAGAATTAAAAGAATGAAAATTTTCTTTAATCGGTACGGCCATACGTATTGATTTTTCAATTAAATGGGGATGGCTGTCAAGGGCTGAATGGCACTTGCCCACCCCCAGTTTTCCCTTCTCTTCCCCGGTGGCCCGGACAAACCCCTCTCCAAGGCTTCATCAGGCCATGCTTCAGATGGCAGGGGTCACCCGTCTTCTGCAGCCCAGAAGA
>Ga0209164_1004236_pt1 | contig 13003 bp, 16 predicted proteins | sample MTBNYHSulfiMetaG_FD_187458 | JGI IMG/M metagenome (GOLD analysis project Ga0209164, IMG submission 187458) | Enrichment culture microbial communities from rom New York Harbor, USA that are MTBE-degrading - MTBE-NYH (New York Harbor Sulfidogenic)... | ecosystem: Environmental > Aquatic > Marine >...
CACCCTGGGGTGCGGCTACCTCACTGGGTCTCCCACCACACAGTGAGCACCGTCGTCTCTCCACCCAGGCTGAGCCAGCCGTCCGTCTCCCGGATGTCGGGGGCGAGGAGGTCGGCGAGCTCCCGGGCACGCTCGACCGGGAGGAGGAGCCGTCGCCGGTAGAACTCGACCATTCCCTGAAGGTCGGCGAACGGGAGCCGGGCGGCCGAGATCCATCGCTCCACGTGAGGGCGAGCCCCGACGATTTCCTCGACCACCTCGACGAGCAGGTCGCCGGAAGGCCCGTCCGGACGTTCCAGGCCGTGGAGCGCCCGATAGTGGGGAATGAGATTCGCCCAGGGGTGCCTCTGCCCTGCCTCGAGCACCACCGCCACCCGCGCCGCCTCGTGCAGCGCCCGCAGGAAGGGGGCCAGGTCGGCCACGTCGTACACGACGTGTGAGCAGACGACGACGTCGTGACGGCCCGCCTCGGAAGCCGCCTCCGGCCATGAGCCTTCGATCACCCGCACTTCGAGCTCGGCCGCCTCAGCTTCGGCCCGCAACTCCGCTGCCATGCCCGAGTTGCGCTCCACCGCGGTCAGCGAGTAGCCCCGGGCGGCGATGGGCAGCGAAACCCGTCCCGTGCCGGCGCCGATGTCGAGGAGCGAGCCCCCAGGCGGCAGGAGCCCGATCACCGTTCGGGTGGTAGCCGTGGGCGGGCTCCCGGCATCGGCGCGCTGGCGCCGGCGGTACAGGTCGGCCGGCCAGGCGTACGGGGAATCGGGCACCGCCGCCAGCAGATCCGCCGGCAAGGCCCAGCCCTCCAGGTACGCCCGCCAGCGGGCGGCGGCGCTCACGCCGGCCCGAGGTAGTCGCGGCACCGGACCAACACACGGTCCCAAGCGGCGGCGAAGTAGCCGAAGTCCTCGTCCCAGAGTGGCCCCTCCCCGAACCCCGTGTGTACCAGGCGAACCCGGGTAGGTCCCTCCGGCAGCCCCCGGAAGGTCACCACCACCCAGGTGTGGAGGAAGCGGATCTCGGGCATCTGCGGTGGGGCATTCCACGAGAAGGCAAGCATCTCCCCCGGAAGGTAAGCCAGGATGCGGCAGCCTTCCGCCCCCTGCTGCCCCTGGGGCGCATCGAGCAGGAAGAGGATCTCGTAGCGCCCGCCGATGCGCAGGTCGATGCGTGCCTCGGCTCCCAGGAAGTTGACCACCCGCTGCGGGTTCACCCAGGCGTCCCAGGCATCGGCCGGGGAGGCCGCCACCAACACCTCGACCTCCAGCCGACGCGTGGGGGCCCCGGTGGCGGCGAATGTGGCCGGATCGATCACGGCGGGATCGTAACCCCGGTGCTCAGCGCAAGCCGGAGAACAGGTCCGGGGCGTCTTCCGGGGCGGCAACCCGCGAGAACACCCGCATGAAGGCCTCTCGGCTGAAGGCCCGGCGGCGCAGATCCTCGGGGATGGTGAGCAGCCACCCGGCCTCGGCGATCTGCGTGCGATGAGCGACGATGGCCGCCCACTTGCGGTCGAACCAGGGGCCGACATCCAGGAAGGTGGTGATCTGCTCCTCCATCGTCCCCGAATCGGGCTCAACCTCGGCTTCCTCGACGGGAATCTCCCCGGCCTCGGCGGCCAGGCGGCGGCGCTGCCGGGTCCGCTCCCGCGGCCAGGTGACCCAGTAGAGCTTGAGTGGTTGCCAGGGTTCCTCGCCCCCCTCCAGGGGGAAGCGCCCCACGTCGGCCGCCCCGAAGAAGGCGGCGGTGCCCACCCGGTGCACCTGGATGTGGTCGGGGTGCCCGTAACCGCCGAAGGGGTCGTAGGCGGTCACCACCTCGGGGCGATGGCGGCGGATGAGGCGAACCAGGCGGCCCACCGCCTCCATGAAGTCGGCCCGCCAGAAGGCGTCGGGATGATCGTTGTCGGCGGTACCCGCCATGCCCGAATCCCGGTAGCCGAGGAACTCCATCGCCGTCACCCCGAGGAGGGAGCCGGCGGCGCGGGTTTCGGCCTCGCGGATCTCCCCGAGGCGCCCGCGCAGTGACTCGGGCTCATCGTGGTTGAGGATCTCCCCCACCTCGCCCCGGGTGGCGGTGACCACCACCACCTGCTCCCCGGCAGCGGCATAGCGGGCCAAGGCGCCGCCCATGGAGAGCGCCTCGTCGTCGGGATGGGCGTGGAAAGCAAGCAGTCCGGGCACGCCGCCGCAGCGTAGCGAAGCCCCATCGCCAACCGGGGCGCCCGGCCTGCGCCCGGCTCGCTTCCGACCGATGAGGAACCGGAACCGCTAGCCCTGCACGGCCAGCACCGTGGCCAGCCGGCGGGCCTCTTCGACCGCCTCGGGGCCTTCTCCCTCGACGAGCCGGGCCAGGTCGGTGAGCAGGGTCACTCGGTTGCCCACGATCTGCAGGAAGCCTCCCCGCACGGCCAGCACCACCTTGGGCCCGCCGACCGGGGTGATCACCGCGCTCCAGGGCACCAGCGAAGCCATGAGGGGCTCGTGATGCGCCAGCACCCCGATCTCACCCTCCGTGGTGCGGGTGACGAGGAACTCCGCCTCCCCCGACCACAGCACCGCCTCGGGGCTGACCACGTCGAGGTGGAAGGTGTCGGCCACTAGACGGCCTCGAGCGCCCGCGCCCGGGTGAACACGTCGTCGATGCCGCCCACCATGAAGAAGGCTTGCTCGGGCAGGTGGTCGACCTCGCCGTCGACGACCATCTTGAAGGAGCGGATGGTCTCCTCCAGCGGCACCGAAACCCCGGGGATACCGCTGAAGGTCTCTGCCACGAAGAAGGGCTGCGACAGGAAGCGCTGGATCCGCCGGGCCCGAGCCACGATCAGCTTGTCTTCCTCGGACAGCTCGTCGATGCCCAGGATGGCGATGATGTCCTGCAGGTCCTTGTAGCGCTGCAGGATCTGCTGCACCCGTCGGGCCACGTCGTAGTGCTCCTGACCCACCACGCGCGGGTCCAGGATGCGCGAGGTGGAGTCGAGCGGGTCGACCGCCGGGTAGATGCCCATCTCCGAGATCTGGCGGGAGAGCACGGTGGTGGCGTCCAGGTGGCTGAAGGTGGTTGCCGGCGCCGGGTCGGTGATGTCGTCGGCGGGCACGTAGATGGCCTGCAACGAGGTGATGGACCGCCCGCGCACGCTGGTGATGCGCTCCTGCAGGGCGCCCATCTCGTCGGCCAGGGTGGGCTGGTAGCCCACCGCCGACGGCATGCGGCCCAGGAGGGTGGACACCTCCGAGCCCGCCTGGGTGAAACGGAAGATGTTGTCGATGAAGAGAAGGACGTCCTGGCCCATCTCGTCGCGGAAGTACTCCGCCACGGTCAGGGCGCTCAGGCCCACCCGCAGCCGCACCCCCGGCGGCTCGTCCATCTGCCCGAATACCAGGGTGGCGTTCTTGATGACCCCCGAGCGCGTCATCTCGAGCCAGAGGTCGTTGCCCTCACGGGTGCGCTCGCCCACTCCGGCGAATACCGACACGCCGCCGTGCTGGGTGGCCACCCGGTGGATCATCTCCTGGATCACCACCGTCTTGCCCACCCCGGCTCCGCCGAACATGCCGATCTTGCCGCCGCGCACGTACGGCTCCAGCAAGTCGATGACTTTGATTCCGGTCTCGAACATCTCCCGCTGGGCGCCGACGTCCTCGAAAGGCGGGGAGGGGCGGTGGATGGGCCAGCGAGTGGCCTTCTCCAGAGCTTCAGCCGTCTCCCCATCGACCCGATCGAGGGTCTCGCCGAGCACGTTGAAGATGTGGCCCAGCGTCTCGGGGCCCACCGGCACCGAGATGGGAGCTCCGGTATCGGTGACCTCGGTGCCCCGCACCACCCCGTCGGTGGGCTTCATGGCCACAGCGCGCACCCGGCCCCCGCCCAGGTGCTGCGCCACCTCGGCCACCACGCGGCTGGTTTCCCCTCCGATGCGCACATCGAAGTGGAGGGCATGATTGATCTCGGGCATCGCCTCGGGCGGGAACTCGACATCCACCACCGGCCCGGCCACCCTGACGATGCGTCCCTTGCTCACGGTCTCTCCTTGTCTCAGCCTCGGGTCAGCGCCTCGGCGCCGCCGACGATCTCCGAGATCTCGGTGGTGATCTCGGCTTGGCGAGCCCGGTTGGCCCGGCGGGTGAGGATGCGGGTCAGTTCCTCGGCGTTCTCAGTAGCCGCTTTCATCGCCCGACGCCGGGCAGCGTGCTCGGACGCCGATGCTTCCAGGAGGATGCCGAAAACCGCTCCCTCCACGTAGCTGGGCAGCAGCCCGGCCAGCAGTATGGGTGCCACCGGCTCGTAGCTGTAGGCCACCACCGTGGTCTCAACCGCCTCCGGCGGGCTGAGGGGCAGCAACTGCTGCGCCGCCGCCTGCTGGGTGAGCCCCGACAGGTAGCGGGTGGAGAAGGCCTCCACCCCGTCCACCGCTCCCCCCTCGTAGTCGACTATCAAGGCCCGGCCGATCTCGCGGGCATCCTCGAAGGTGGGCGAGTCGGTGACTCCGAGGAACGAGCGCTCGATGCGATAGCCGCGGTAGCGGAAATAGGTGAGGGCCCGCTTGCCCACGACGTACAGCCGGTAGGCCAAGCCGCCGGCGGCGTGCTCTTGCAGGCGCGCCTCGGCCAGGCGGATCACATTGGTGTTGTAGGCCCCGGCGAGGCCGCGGTCGCTGGCCACCACCATGATCCCTGCGGTCCCCAGGGGGCGGGCGGCCAGAAGGGGATGGCTCGCCGCGCCCGCCGCCCGCGACAGGTTGCCCACCACCTCGCGCATCTTGGCCGCGTAGGGCTGGCCGGCGCCCACCCGCTGCTGGGCCCGCACAATGCGCGAAGCGGCGATCATCTCCATGGCGCGGGTGATCTTCATGGTGGATTGCACGGTGCGGATGCGGCGGCGGATCAGCCGCAGTTCGGCGCCGGGCATGGGCCTAGCCCTCCCCCCGGCTCTGCTTGTAGGCCTTGATGGCCTCGTCGAGATCCTCAGTGGGAGGAAGCTCCCCCGTGTCGGCGATGGTGCGCAGAATGCCGGCATGGCGGGTGCGGAACCACTCTCGCAACCCCAACTCGAAGCCGGCCACCCCCGCCACCGGCACGCCGTCCATGAGGCCGGTGGTCACGGCGTAGATGGCCACCACCTGCTCGGCTACCGGAACCGGGTCGTACTGGGGCTGCTTGAGCACTTCCACCACCCGGCGGCCGCGCTCCAGCTGGGACTGGCTGGCAGCATCCAGTTCGGAGCCGAACTCGGCGAAGGCCTCCAACTCGCGGAACTGGGCCAGGTTCAGCCGCAGCGGGCCGGCCACCTGCTTCATGGCCTTCACCTGGGCGGAGCCGCCCACCCGGGACACCGAGATGCCGGCGTTGATCGCCGGCCGCACCCCGGAGTAGAAGAGATCGGTCTCCAGGTAGATCTGCCCGTCCGTGATCGAGATCACGTTGGTGGGGATGTAGGCGGACACGTCTCCCGCCCGGGTCTCAACGATGGGCAAGCCGGTCAACGATCCCCCGCCCAGTTCGTCACTCAGCTTGGCGCAGCGCTCCAGCAGCCGGGAGTGCAGGTAGAAAATGTCGCCAGGGAAAGCCTCACGGCCCGGCGGGCGCCGCAGCAGCAGGGAGATCTCGCGGTAGGCCACCGCCTGCTTGGAGAGATCGTCGAAGATCACCAGGGCGTGCTCGCCCTTGTACATCCAGTACTGACCGATGGCCGAACCGGTGTATGGGGCGTACATCTGCAGGGCGGGAGAGGCGGAAGCGGAGGCGTTGACCACCACCGTGTACTCCATGGCACCCTGGGATTCGAGCACCTCCACTACCTCGGCCACGGTAGAGGACTTCTGGCCGATAGCCACGTAGATGCACTTCACCCCGGCATCGCGCTGGTTCAAGATGGTGTCTACCACAATGGCGGTCTTGCCGGTTTGGCGGTCGCCGATGATGAGCTCGCGCTGCCCCCGGCCGATGGGCATCATGGCGTCGATGGCCTTGATACCGGTCTGGATGGGCTCGTGCACCGGGCGGCGCTGCACCACCGAGGGGGCCTGGGTCTCCAGGAAGCGGCGTTCGGTGGCGTTGATGGGGCCCTTGCCGTCCATCGGCTCGCCCAGGGCGTCGATGACCCGGCCCAGCAGGGCATCCCCCACCGGGACCGACAGCACCCGCCCCGTCTGGCGCACCGGGTCGCCCTCCTGCACATGGGACGCCTCGCCGAGGATGACCGTCCCCACACTCTCCTCGTCGAGGTTCAGCGCCACGCCGTACAGCGCTCCCGGGAACTCCAGCAGCTCGTTGGCCATCGTGGTAGGCAGGCCTTCCACCCGGGCCACACCGTCGCCCACGGTGGCCACATAGCCCACGGCGGCCGCTTCCAGGCCGGGCTCCCACCCTTCCAGGTTGCGCCGCAGCGCCTCGCCGATCTGCCGGGGGTCGATGATCAGTTCCGCCATAGGTGTCCTCTACCTCTATCGCCGCTGCAGCACCTGCCGCAGGCCTTCCAGCCGGCTTCGCAACGAACCGTCGATCACCGTGTCCCCTATGCGGGCAACCACTCCCCCCAACAGCGAGGGATCGATGACGGTCTTGATCTCCACCTGCTTGCCGGTGGCCCGGCTCAGGGCCTCGGTGAGCCGCCGCCGCGTGTCCTCGTCGAGCTCCACCGCGGTGCGCACCTCGGCGATGGCCCTATCCCGCTCGGCCGCCGCCAGGGCCGCCACCTCGTCGGCAATGGCCGGCAGGTCGCGGCTGTGACCTGCCGCTACCACCAGGTGCACCAGGTGCAGCGTCAGCGGCAGCACCCGGCCCCCGAGGAGATCGGCCACGATGCCCTGCTTGCGCTCCAACGGCAGGCGGGGGTCGCCGAGGGCAAGACGGAGATCGGCGGAGGTCTCCAGGGCCCGGGCAATGCGGTAGAGCTCGTCGCTCACGCGATCCACCGCCCCCTCGGCCCGCGCCAGCGCGAGCAGGCCGGCAGCGTAACCACGGACCCGGTCGTCGGTCATGTCTAGTGGGGCATCCCTTCGAGTTCGTCGATGTAGCGCTCCACCAAGGCTCTCTGCGCTCCGGCGTCCACACTCCCCGACACCACCTTCTGCGCCAGCTCTAGGGAGAGCGCCGCCACCAGGTCGCGCATCTGCTCGCCGGCTCGCTCACGGTCGGCCTCGATGGCCTCCCGCGAGCGCCGGGTAACCTCGTCCGCCTCGGCCTTGGCCTTGGCCAGGATCTCGGTGCGCACCGCCTCGGCGGAACGGCGGCCTTCTTCGACGATGTGGTTGGCCTCGTCGCGAGCCCCGGCCACCTCGCTCCGGCGCTCGGCGAGCAGTTCCTCGGCCTTCACCTTGGCTTCCTCTGCCTGGGTCAGGTCGCGCCGGATCGCTTCCTGGCGGGCCGTGACCATACGGCTGATCATGGGGCGGCCCTTCCACCAGATGAAGCCGAACACCAGGAGGAAGGCAATCACCCCGGCGACGAGTTCGTACATGTTGGGAAGCACGAGGTCGATACCCCGCGACTCCTCCTCGGCTGCGGCCGCCATGGTCCCGAGTGCCAGCAGGTTCAGCACGCGCACCCCCCTCTCAAGCCAGGAAGAAGAGCACGAACCCGATCAGCGCCAGGGCCTCTGTGAAGGCGATACCCAGGAACATGGTGGTCCGGACCATGCCGGCGGCTTCGGGCTGCCGGGCCATAGCCTGTACGGCATTGCCCACGACGATGCCGATGCCGATGCCGGGGCCGATCGCCGCCAGCCCGTACCCCATAGCGGCGATGGCGCTCTTGAGCGCTCCGATATCGCCGGTGACCCCGGCTGCTTGCGCCAGTAGGTCCATACCTCATTCCTCCGATCAGTGCGCGGGATGCAGAGACGACTGGATGTACACCGCTGCCAGAAGCGTGAAGATGTAAGCCTGCAGGAGCGCCACGAAGATCTCGAAAGCAAAGATTGGGATCCCCAAGGCGAACCACAGCACGCCGAGGACCGACTTGGAGTCGAACTCGACGATGAAAATGAAGCCACCTACCAGGAGCACGCTGATCAGCATGTGGCCGGCCACCATGTTGGCGAAGAGCCGGACCGCCAGGGTGAGGGGCCGGAGGGCAAAGGTGGAGACGAATTCGATGAGGCCCACCAGTGGCCGCAGAGCCACCGGTACGGTGGACGGCCAGACGATGTCGCGCACGTAGCCGAACCCGTTCCGCACGAAGCCGAGTATCACGAAGATCACCCAGGTCACCAGCGTCAAGAAGAAGGGGACGGCCATCCGGGAGGTGACCGGGAAGTTGATCAGGGGAGTTATGCCGAAGAGGTTCCCCACCAAGATGAACAGGAACAGCGACAGCAGGTACGGGAAGTAGCGCACGCCCTCGGGCCCGATCACTCCGACGGCGATCTCGTCTCGGACGTAGCCCACCACTCCCTCGACGACGGCCCCGAAGCGGGTGGGCACCAGCCGCGGCCGCCGGTAGGCAACGAGCAGCAGGGCGATCACCACCAGCGCGGCCAGCACCATCAGGAGCATGGCGCGGTTCACGCCGAAGCTGCCGATGTTGAACAGTGTGGGGGTCTCGAAGAGCTCGTTGGTGTTCGCCGGGGCGCAGGCTGCGGGCTGCGCCGGATCGCACTCGATGGCGAGCACTATCTGATCCACTGCTACCGGCCTCTCCTTCGCCGAGACACCACGATCGCCTCCCAGGTCAGCAGCACCAGGTAACTGGCCACCACGGCTACCGCCATCGCCGGCCGGTCGACGTCCCAGAGCCAGGCTACCCCGAACATCACCAGCATGATGAGCCCGAGCCGAATGATGAACCCGGCGAGGGCAGCCGCATGATAGAAGGATGGCGAGCGGCGAAAGGCCCACGAGAGGACGACGCCGGCCAGCATGAAATTGCCGGCCACGATGCCCACGCCGACCGCAGCCGCTGCCGCCCCCGGCCAGCCGCGCACCAGGCCGATCACCACCATCAGGAGCGGTCCCACTATCAGGGCTCGCGCCGCAGTGGCCTTGCCCAGCGCGGCTTCAACGTCGGGCGTCATCTTGCCTCTGGGCGTCATCTTGCCCCTGGGCGTATTGCCACATCCGCCAGAAACCAACCGCCGCCCCGGCGAAGATGCCGAAGATGGTCAAGGCCGGCCCGGTTCCGAGCCATCGGTCGGCGAGGAACCCCAGCAGGAAGCCCGAGAGCAGCGAGGCGAAGAAGCCCGCCGCCTCGGCCCCGGAAGCCACCACCTGCCCCAGCCGCCGGGGCCGCGACTCCCCTTCCCCTGGAGGCGGTTCTCCCGGGCGCGGCACCATCAGCGCGGTCTCCGGCGGGCAAGCCCGGGTCCGGCCTCATCCGGCGGCCGCAGCGCTGCCCGCCGCTCGGCCATGGCGTCGGCCCAAGCGATCGCCGGCAGCGGGAGCAACGGAGCGACGATCACCCCGGCCAGGAGGGCGATGCGCAGCAGCAAGAAGAGATAGACGGTGATGAGCAGTGCGGCAACGACCCTTCTTCCCAGCGTGTGCTCCGGTTCGGCGCGCAGCGCCACCAGGCCGCCGGCACCGAACCCGGCCACCATGGGGGTGTAAGGCTCGCCGGCCACGAAGGGCAGCCAGAGCCACATGGCGCCGCCGAGGGCCCAGGCCACAGCCACGGCCCGCAGCGGACGAACCCGTCGCGAAATCAGGGCCAGGGTGGTGAAGCCGGCCAGCATCACCAGGAAGCCTCCCACCAAGGCCACGCCCACCGAGGTGGTGAGGGGAACCTCGGCCCCGGCCTCGATCTCCTCGAGGGTGAGGTCCCCCAGCCAGAGGTCGAAGGCCAACAGCACCAGCCAGAACGAGCCGGTGAGCAGCGCAGTCGCCACCCCGATGGCGGCCCACTTCCGCTTGGTGCTGATCCGCTCGCCGGCTTCCCCCCGGTTCACGCTTCCTCCCAGGCGACCGGGCCCGTCCGGAGCACTCGCGGAGAGGCACCGGTGAAGTCGACCACCGTGGAGGGAGCCAGGTTCGCCCCCGACCCGGGCAGGTAGGCAGCCACCCGCTTGCCGAACATCGCTCGGGCGCCGGAGTCGTCGGCCGCCGGGGCCTCGCCGGAGCGATTGGCGCTGGTCACCGCCAGCGGGCCGGAGGCGGCCAGCAGCGCCAGGGCGGCCGGGTGGTTCGGCACCCGAAGGCCTACCGAGTCGCGGGACGCATCGCCCACCCAATCGGGGAGGCCGGCCGCCCGCGGCACTATCACCGTGAGGGCGCCCGGCCAGTGGGCCCGTACCGCCTCCAGGGCCGCCCCCTCGATCCTGCCGAGGCGTGCCGCGTCCTCCGCCGAGGCGGCCAGGATGGGGATGGGCTTGATCGCGGGGCGGTCCTTGAGAGAGAAAAGCAGCCTCATCGCCTCGTCTGAGAAGGGGTCGGCGCCCAGTCCGTAAACGGTATCGGTGGGCAGGCCCACCACCGCCCCCTTGCGCACGGCGGAGACCACCTCGGCCAGGTCGCAGGGCCGGGGACCACTCAACGGCAGCACGGTGCCCCCTTTCTCGCTACCAGGAAGCGGGGCCGTCCTGCCAGGTCGGCCCGCACCTCGCGTTCGTACATCCCGCAGAGGCCCAGGGCCGCTTCGCTCTGGGTCTCGCCGATCTCACAGACCAGCCAACCCCCGACGCCCAGCCACCAGTAGGCGTCGGCGGCCAGGCGGGTCAGCACCTCGGTGCCCATCGGCCCGGCTACCAAGGCCTCCCGAGGCTCGTGGAGGCGAATCTCGTCGGGCAGGGCCGCCCACTCGGCTTCCGACAGGTAGGGAAGATTGGCGACGAACATCTCCACGCGCCCGCGCAGGGAGCCGGGCAGCGGGTCCGTCAAATCGCCTTCCAGGAAGGTCACCTCTAGGGCGTTGGCCGCGGCGTTCTCCCGGGCCAGCTCGAGGGCTACGGCGCTGCGGTCGATGCCGTAGACCGGGGCAGAAGGGAACGCATGCTTCAGAGCCAGGGCGAGGGCCCCCGAGCCGGTGCCCACGTCCACCAGTGAAGTGCCCGGGCCGGCCTCGCCCAGCCGTCCCGCGGCCAACTCCCACAGCTGTTCGGTCTCGGGACGGGGAATCAAGGCGCGCCGATCAACCTTCACCTCCACCGGCCCGAAGGGAACGCTGCCTTCCAGGTATTGGAGCGGCTCCCCCGCCAGCCGTCGCTCGACGAGGGCGTCGAGGCGCGCCCTCGCGGCCGGATCGGTGATGGGGGAGGCCAGCACGCCGGCGCGGGTGCGGCCGGTAACCGCCATGGCCAGGCGTTCCATCTCGTGTGCCGGCAGGGTCGGGGCCATGTCCCCATCATGCCAGGCCGGCAGTGGCTAGCGTCGGCCGGGCCGAACTAAGGAGTCAGCCGTGGCCACCGCACCGTATGGGTCATGGGAGTCGCCCCTCTCCGCGATGGACGTGACCCGCGCCGCCCTCCGCTTCTCCGACAGCCTCGAGGCGCAAGGGGGGCATCTGTACTGGGCCGAGAGTCGCCCCGCCGAGGGCGGGCGCACCGTCGTAGTGCGGTGCACCCCCGGCGGGGAGATCACCGACGTCCTCCCTGCCGGCTTCGACGCCCGCAGCCGGGTGCACGAGTACGGCGGCGGGGCCTACGCCGTGCACCGCGGGGTGGTGTACTTCGCCAACTTCGCCGATCAACGCCTCTATCGGCTCCGGCCCGGCGAGGGCCCGCAGGCCATCACCCCCGAGCCGGCGGTGCCCGCCGGGGACCGCTACGCCGACCTCACCTTCGGCGAGGAGTTCCTGATCTGCGTGCGCGAACGGCACCGGGATGCCGAGGCGGTGAACGACCTGGTCCGCCTGCCGCTCGACGGCGCGGCGGAGCCCCGGGCCATCGCCTCCGGCCACGACTTTTTCTCCTCACCCCGCGTCTCTCCCGATGGGCACCGCCTGGCCTGGCTGGCCTGGGATCACCCCGACATGCCCTGGAACGGGACCACCCTGTACCTAGCCTCGCTCTCGCCCGACGGCACTCCCGGTGAGGCCCGAGCCGTTGCCGGAGGCCGCGGGGAATCCATCTTCCAGCCGGAGTGGTCGCCCGCCGGAGTGCTGCACTTCGCCTCGGACCGCAGCGGCTGGTGGAACCTCTACCGGCTGGAGGGAGAGGAGACTCGCCCGATAGCGGCCGTGGCCGGCGACGCCGGCGCGCCCCAGTGGGTGTTCCGCCTGCGGCGGTACGCCTTCCTCGCCGACGGTTCCCTCGCGGCCGTGTACTCGTCTCCTGCGGGGGCCGGCCTGCTGTGCCACGGCGAGGATGGGAGCACCCGAGCCCTACCCGTCCCCGGGACCTGGCTGTCGGGCATCATCGCCGCCGGCGCCGATCTCTACATGGTCGCCGGTTCTCCCACCGCCTTTCCGGCGGTCGTGCGACTCGACCCCACCACCGGCCGTTCCGAGGCCATCCGGGCCCCGGAAGGGCCCGGCCTCGACGCCACCCTCATCTCAGCTCCCGAGCGCGTCACCTTCCTCACTCCCGACGGCCCGGCCTATGCCTGGTACTACGCCCCGACCAACCCCGCTTTCCAGGCGCCTCCGGGCGACCTGCCCCCGCTGCTGGTCACCATCCACGGCGGCCCCACGGCCGCCGCCCGGCCGGTGCTCGATCCCGAGGTCCAGTTCTGGACCAGCCGGGGTTTCGCCCTGGCCGACGTGGACTACGGCGGGTCCACAGGCTACGGCCGGGCCTACTGGGAAAGGCTTCACAGCACCTGGGGGATCGTCGACGTGCGCGATTGCGCCCTGGCCGCCGCCCACCTCGCCACCACCGGCCGGGCCGACCCGGCCCACCTCGCCATCCGGGGAGGCAGCGCCGGGGGGTACACCACGCTGGCCGCCCTGGCCTTCGGCGACACCTTCGCCGCCGGGGCGAGTCACTTTGGGGTGGCCGACCTGGAGTTGCTCGCCCGCGACACCCACAAGTTCGAGTCGCGCTACCTCGACTGGCTGGTAGGCCCCTACCCGGCAGCGCAGGAGACCTACCGGGAACGCTCCCCCATCCACCACCTCGGAGGCATCGACCGCCCGGT
>Ga0209164_1004241_pt1 | contig 12992 bp, 11 predicted proteins | sample MTBNYHSulfiMetaG_FD_187458 | JGI IMG/M metagenome (GOLD analysis project Ga0209164, IMG submission 187458) | Enrichment culture microbial communities from rom New York Harbor, USA that are MTBE-degrading - MTBE-NYH (New York Harbor Sulfidogenic)... | ecosystem: Environmental > Aquatic > Marine >...
TTCGACCACCTGTCGCTCAACCGCCGCTGGCTGGCCGAGCTGCTCGACTACGACGACGCCGACGACTACCTGTTCTTCGCCAACGTGGCCGAGCTGTTCCTCATCCGTCGCTACGCCGCCAAGGTCGCCTACGAGACCGAGCTTCACGCGAGCGACGACATCGCCGGCATGGCGCAGCGTTACAGCCGGCGGCTCAGCGATGCGCTCATGGTCGAGGTCCCCGCCGAGAACTACCTGGTCGACGTCGACCCCGGGCTCTACGTCGCGAGCTATCTCCAGGCGTGGATGCTCGAGGGCGCCTTTCGCATGATCCTGCAGGACCGCTTCAGCATCGCGTGGTTCCAGAGCCCCGCGGCGGCGGAGTGGCTCAAAGAGCTGTGGGGCTTCGGCCAGCACTTCCGCGCCGGTCAGCTGCTGCTCAAGAAGGGCGGCGGGCGCCTCGACTTCGACCCGTTGCGGCGTCACATGGAGCGCGCGCTCGGGCGCTGAGCGCGTTCGCGCCGTCCGCCCGCAGGGCGACCCGAAGGGGCCCGGCGCTCCTGGTCAGGTCGGCAGCACCACGACGTCGACCCGCCGCCGTCGGGGCCCGTCGAACTCGCAGAAGTACACGCCCTGCCAGGTACCCAGCTTGAGGCGGCCCTCGGCGAGCGGTACCTGCACGCTGCCGCCCATGAGGCTCGCCTTGACGTGGGCGTCGGCGTTGCCCTCGGCATGGGTGAAGGGCAGGGTCGCCGGCACCAGGCGGTCGAGTGCCATCAGGAGGTCGGCGCGCACCGAGGGGTCGGCGTTCTCGTTGATGGTGATACCGGCCGTGGTGTGCGGGACGGAGACGACGACCACCCCCTCCGGCACGCCCGAGGCACGGGCGGCGGTCGCGACCTGCGCCGTCACGTCGACGAACGCGGCGTGGGCGGGGGTCTCGAGCTCGAAGCTCTGCATGGTTCCCTCCCCTAGAAGAGACCGAAACGCTTGCGGCGGTGCTCGGTGTCGGTGCGGTGGGGGACGGTGACGCGCGCCTTGAGCGCCGCGACCACGTCGGCCGTCGAGCGCACCGGGTCGGGCAGCAGTGTGGCGCAGCGGCCGAGGGCGTCGACCCGGTGCGCGTCGCTGCCGCCGGTCTGGGCCAGCCCGAGATCGCGGGCGATCGCCTGCGCCTGGGAGACGTAGCGGTCGGCGAGCCAGTTGCCGTTGTACACCTCGATGCCCTCGATGGTCGCCACCACCGAGCGCTCGAGGCCCGGGTAGTAGGCGGACCCGCTGCGCCCGCCGCCGGCGACCGGGTGCACCCACACCACGGCGGCGTGCTCGGGCACTTCGCCGGGGCGGAGCGCGTCCTGAACGGCGCGCAGCGTCTCGAGGTAGTCGAGGTCGGGCGAGAAGACGACGAAGTCGCCGAAGAGGGTCGAGATCTCGACGCCGTGGAGGAGCAGGACGCCCTCGGCGGCCAGAGCCGGCCCGAGCTTGCGGAGGTCACCGGTGTCGCCGTGGTTGGTGAGCGCGACGGCCTCGACGCCGGCGTCCACGCACCAGTTGACGTACTCGCGGTAGGTGATGGCCGAGCAGCTCGACCCCGGGTAGGTGTGCGTGTGGAGGTCGACCAGCATCGGGCCCGAGTATACACTTGCCCCTGCCATGCGGGGGACACTGGAGAGCTTCAGCATCGTCGAGCTGCTTCAGATGCTGGGCACGGCCCGCCACACGGGCACCCTGCATCTCGAGTGTCCCGGCCGGCTCATCGACGTCCGCTTCGCGACCGGTCGCATCGGCGAGGCGCGCGACTCCACCCGGGTGGCCACCGACACGGTCCTCGGCAGCCTCCTCCTGCGCCGCGCCCTCATCAACGAGACGCAGCTCGACGCGGCCCTGCGCGAGCAGGAGCGCCACCCGCGCCCGGTGGGCACGATCCTCGTCGACCACGGCGCCCTGCACGAGCGCGACCTGCGCGAGGTTCTCGCGCGCCAGCTCGCCAACACCCTGGTCGCGGCGCGCACCGAGCTCTCGGGCGCCTTCGTCTTCGCCGCCGACCCCGACCCCAAGCCGGTCGACTACCTGACCATCGACACTCAGGCGGTGCTCATCGACATCTCGTCGGTCGCCGGCGACTACTGTCTCGCGGTCGAGGTGCTCGGCCAGGCCGACACCGTGGTCGTCACGAACACCGACTACGAGACGCTGCCCGCCGGGTCGATGACGATGGGGCGCGACGAATTCATGGTGCTCGCCCTCGCCGACGGCCATCGCACCGTGCGCGAGATCACCGCGGCGAGCGGGCTCGAGGAGCTCACCGTCGTGTCGGTCCTCGGCAAGCTCTGCGACGCGGGGGTGCTGCTCGTCAAGGCCGAGCGCCAGACGCGCGCCGCGGCCGACGAGGAGCTGCACGCCCACCGGGACAGCGTCTGGGCCGAGGTCAACGCCCTCTTCGACCTGGCGACGCCCGGGGACGAGGAGGCGGCGCGCACCGTGGCTGTGGCACAGGCTGCGGCTGCGGCCGCAGCCGCGGTACCCGAGGGCGCCGCGGCGGTGCCCGAGGGCGCCGCGGCGGCCCCCGAGGCGAGAACCGCGGCAGCGGCGGAGGGTGCCGCGCCGGTCCCCGAGGCGAGAGCCGCGGCAGCGGTGGAGGGCGCCGCGCCGGCTTCCGTTACGACGCCCGTCACGCCGGCCGCGTCTCCGGCCGGCTCGGCGGCCGTCCAGCCCACCGCGCCCGGCCCCGCGTCCGACGACGAGATCGACTGGGACGTGCTCACGCCCGACTGAGCAAGCCGGCGCCCCTTGGCGTCTCCTCCTGCAGGGGCCCAGTCTCCGGATGGGCCCGGCACTCCGCGCCCGGCACTCCGCGCCCGGCACTCCGCGACCGGCACTCCGCGCCCGGCGATCGGCGCCCGGCGATCCGTGCCGGCATACTCCGGCTCCCCGTACCTGCGTGTCGGCCGCCGATGCGACGGGGGCGGGGCGACTCGCGTCGCCCCGCCCCCGTCGTCAAGCCCGCGGCCTCGCGGCCGCGGCAGTCTGCTGCGCGGCTGCCGTCAGGCGGTCACGTCGCGCACGAGGTCCTCGAACGCCGCGATGTAGCGGTCGATGTCCTCGTCGGTGTGCGTGATGGAGAGCGTCCACTCCTCCTCACGACCGGGGGCGATGATGATGCCGCGGTTGATGTTGTAGAGCCAGGCCAGGGCGACGAGCTCGTGGTCCTGGGTCTTGATGAACGACTCGTAGTCGGTGATCTTGTCGAGGGCGAAGTTGACGCAGCCCTTGGACGAGATGCCCACCGTGTAGCCGGGGAAGTCGTACTTCTCACAGACCGCGTCGCACCCCGCGATGATCTTGTCGTTCAGGTGGTTGAGGTGCGTGTAGGCGTCGTCGGTCATGACCTTCTCGAAGCTGGCGCGCGCGGCGGCCATGCCCAGGGGGTTGCCGGCGTAGGTGCCGACCTGGAAGACGGTGCCGTCGTTGACCTTCGCCATGACCTCTTCGCTGCCGCCGATGGCGCCGGCCGGCGTGCCGCCGGCGAGGGCCTTGCCGAGCGTGACCATGTCGGGCACGACGCCCCAGCGCTCGACCGAGCCGCCACGGGCGGTGCAGATGCCGACCTTGACGTCGTCGAAGATCAGGACGATGCCGTGCTTCTTGGTGAGCTCGCGAACGCCCTCGAGGAAGCCGGGCTCGGGCAGCACGACGCCGAGGTTCATCATCGCGGCTTCCATGATGACGCAGGCCGGCGCGTTGCCTTCTTCGACCATGCGCTCGATGCGCCTGGTCATGTTCTCGAGGTCGTTGAACGGGACCGCGGCGGTGAGGTCGATCGAGCTCTGCGGGATGCCGGCGCCGTACGAGAGCGACGCGTAGTCGTCGCGCGGACCGATCTTGCCGTAATCGAGAGCGCCGATGCTCACCATCACGTAGTCGTGATGCCCGTGGTACGAGCCGAACATCTTGACGATGGGCTCGCGCCCGGTGAACGCACGGGCCACGCGAATCGCGTCCATCGTGGCCTCGGAGCCCGAGTTGACGAAGCGCCACTGCGGGAGCTTGAAGGCGCCCGCGAGGTGCTCGGCCATGATGATCGAGTCCTCGGTCGGCAGCGCGAACTGGGTGCCCAGCGGGGCGCGCTTCTGGATCGCCTCGACGATCTCCGGATGGGCGTGACCCTGCACCATGCAGCCGAAGCCGTTGTGGAAGTCGACGATCTCCTGACCCTCGACGGTCCAGATGTGCGGCCCCTTGCCGTGGGTGAAGTAGATGGGGTAGGGGTCACGGGCCTGGTACGTCGAGGCGACGCCCATGGGCATGTGCTTGATGGCGCGCTGGTAGAGCTCGAAAGACTTGGGAGTCGCGGCCTCGAGGCGCTTCTCCTCCTTCTCCATCAGCTCGGCGATGCGCTTACGGTTCGGTACACACTCGGCCATGTTCCGCTCTCTCCTTGTCGGGCCCCCGCGCCGGCGGCCACGCAGGAGAGGCCGGGCGGCGGGGCTTTAAGACTGGATGCGGGGCGACGGGCACGGATGCCCCGCGGTCACACAGGTCGTCGGTCTGCGAGTCACTGGCGCTGATGGACCGGCTATCACCCTCTTCCGCTGCCCGGCGTCGAACGGCCGCTGCCTCTGGTCGGTGACGACTGGTGCGTGTCGGCGCCCCCTCTGGGTCGCGCGCGGGGCGCGCGTGCGAGTCTATACCATGCACAACAGGGATGTAGGGTTCGGCAACAAATTGGCGGTTTCGGCAGCCGAATCGGCAACGCTTCGCCGTTCCTTCGCCGTCAGGGGAGCCGCCACGCGCGATCCGGCAAAGGGCCCGGGCCGGGCGGCGCCGTGACGGGCCGGGCGGCGCCGTCGCGGGGGGCGTGACGGCGGGGCGCCGTGACGGGGCGGCGCCGTGGCCGGGGGGCGCCGTCGCGGGGGACGGCGCCGTCGCGGCGCGTCGGCGAGGGTCGTGCCGTCGGCCGCCGCCCTTCGCGCCTGGTCGCGTCACGCGCCGGCCGCCGCCCTTCGCCGGCCGCCGGCCCCGCCGCACGCCGACCGCGTCTCGCGCCGGCACCCGGATGTTTAGATGATAGACGCCGTGGCGACAAAGTTGATATACTTCGACTCAACTTTTGACCCGCGTCGTATCGTGGCACGCCAACCACGTGCCCGCACGCAAGGAGGAGTCTGCATGGGCAAGGTCATCGGCATCGACCTGGGGACGACCAACAGCGCGATGGCCGTCCTCGAGGGCGGCGAGCCGACCGTCATCCCCAACTCGGAGGGCGGCCGCACGACCCCGTCGGTCGTCGCCTTCTCCAAGAGCGGCGAGCGTCTGGTCGGCAGCGTCGCCCGGCGACAGGCCGTCACCAACCCGGAGAACACGGTGTTCTCCATCAAGCGCTTCATGGGCCGCAAGTACGGCGACGTCTCGGAGGAGATGACGATCGTCCCGTACCACGTCAAGGCCGCCGACAACGGCGACGCTTCGGTCGAGATCGGCGGCAAGTCGTATTCGCCGCCCGAGATCTCGGCGATGATCCTCCAGAAGCTCAAGCGCGACGCCGAGGACTACCTCGGGGAGAAGGTCAGCGACGCGGTCATCACCGTGCCGGCCTACTTCAACGACGCGCAGCGCCAGGCCACCAAGGACGCCGGCCGCATCGCCGGGTTCGAGGTCAAGCGCATCATCAACGAGCCCACCGCGGCGGCGCTCGCCTATGGCCTCGACAAGGAGCACGACCAGACGATCCTCGTCTTCGACCTCGGCGGCGGCACCTTCGACGTGTCGATCCTCGACATCGGCGAGGGCGTCTTCGAGGTCAAGTCGACCAACGGCGACACGCACCTCGGCGGCGACAACTGGGACAAGGCGGTCGTCGACTGGATGGTCGCCGAGTTCAAGCAGAGCCAGGGCATCGACCTGAGCAAGGACAAGATGGCCCTCCAGCGCCTCTACGAGGCGGCGGAGAAGGCCAAGATCGAGTTGTCGACGACCCAGTCGAGCAACATCAACCTGCCGTTCATCACGGCCGACGAGAACGGCCCCAAGCACCTCGACCTGACCCTCTCGAGGGCCAAGTTCGAGGAGCTCACGCGCGCCCTGCTCGAGCGCGTCGTCGAGCCCGTGCACGCGGCCATCAAGGACGCGGGCCTCGGCAAGGACAAGATCGACCACGTCATCCTCGTCGGCGGCATGACCCGTATGCCGGCCGTGCAGGAGAAGGTCAAGGACCTCATCGGCAAGGAGCCGCACCGCGGCGTCAACCCCGACGAGGTGGTCGCCGTCGGCGCCGCAATCCAGGGCGGCGTGCTCGCCGGCGAGGTCAAGGACGTCCTGCTCCTCGACGTGACCCCGCTGTCCCTCGGCATCGAGACCAAGGGCAACGTGTTCACGCGCCTCATCGAGCGCAACACGACGATCCCCACCAAGAAGAGCGAGATCTTCTCCACCGCCGACGACAACCAGACGAGCGTCGAGATCCACGTGCTGCAGGGCGAGCGCCCGATGGCGCGCGACAACAAGACGCTCGGCAAGTTCCAGCTCGTGGGCATCCCGCCGGCGCCGCGCGGCATCCCGCAGATCGAGGTCACCTTCGACATCGACGCCAACGGCATCGTGCACGTGAGCGCCAAGGACCTCGGCACCGGCAACGAGCAGAAGATCACCATCACGGCGTCCAGCGGCCTCGACGAGAAGGACATCGAGCGCATGATGAAGGACGCCGAGTCGCACGCCGAGGAGGACCGCAAGTCGCGCGAGCTCGCCGAGACGCGCAACAACGCCGAGAACCTCATCTACTCGACCGAGAAGTCGCTCAAGGACATGGGCGATCGCGTCGACGCGTCGACGCGCGAGCAGATCGACAAGGCCACCGCGGACCTGCGCGAGGCGCTCAACGGCGACGACCTCGGCGCCATCCAGGCCAAGACGGACGCCCTCATGGAGGCCTCGCACAAGCTGGCCGAGGCCGTCTACCAGCAGGCCCAGCAGCAACAGCAGCAGGCCGGCGGCGACGGCGCCGGTGCGCAGGGCGAGGCCGGCGGCGACGAGACCGTCGAAGAGGGCGACTACGAGGTGATCGACGAGGACCAGTGAGCCGGGCGGTGCGTCCGGCAGGCAAGGGGCCGGGTCACGCCATCGACCCGGCCCGGAACGTCAACAGACAGCGACGGAGGTGCAGACGATGGCTATCATCAGATGGGACCCGTTCCGGGAGATGACGCAGCTCCAGAACCGCTTCGACAGACTCTTCGAGGCTGTGGGCGGGCGGCAGGAGAGCTGGCTCCCCGCGGTCGACGTGTTCGACACCGCGGAGGCGGTCGTGCTCAAGGCCGAGCTCGCGGGCATGGACCCCGACGAGATCCAGATCGAGGTCGAGGACAACGTGCTCACCATCAAGGGCGAGCGCAAGTTCGAGGAGAAGGTCGACGAGGAGCGCTACTACCGCGTCGAGCGCCGCTTCGGCTCGTTCCAGCGCAGCCTGGCGCTGCCGCAGGGCGTCAAGCCCGACCAGATCGAGGCGGCCTACGACGACGGCATCCTCACGGTGACCGTGCCCAAGGCCGAGCAGGAGAAGCCGAAGCGCATCGAGGTCCAGGCGCGCAAGACCGTCGAGGCGAAGAAGAGCGACGAGCAGTGAGTGCGCTCCGTCGCGGGTGGGCGGCGCGGTGACGCGTCGTGGCCGGGCCGGCTCGCCGGCCCGGCCGCACCCCGGCGGACGCTCCGGAAGGGACCGACGAGGACGATGAGCTACTACCAGCCCAGGAGAGAGCAGGCGAAGGCGGGCCGGCCGGAGACCGAGGCCGCGGCGCCGGGCGCCGCCGAGGACGACGCCGGCGCGACGCCGGTCGCCGAGGGCGCCGCGGCCGCGGTAGGGCCCGAGGCCGCCGTCGACGAGCTCACGCGGGCGCTGGCGGCCGAGCGCGACGACTACCTCGACCACCTGCGGCGCCTCCAGGCCGAGTTCGACAACTACCGCAAGCGCGTGCGGCGCGACCAGGAGCACCTGCGCCTGAGCGCCGCCGAGACCGTGGTCGAGTCGCTGCTCCCCGTGGTCGACAACCTGCGCCGCGCCGTAGAGGCGACGCGTCAGCACGGCGGCGAGCAGCTCGCCGCCGGGGTCGGGATCGTCTACGACCAGCTCGTGAACACGCTCGCCGGGCACGGTCTGACCATGATCGAGGTCGAGCCCGGCACGCCGTTCGACCCCGAGGTCCACGAGGCGGTCATGACGCAGCCTTCGGACGACCACGATGAGGGCGCCGTCCTCCAGGTCATGGAGCGCGGCTACCTGCTGCACGGCCGTCTGCTGCGGCCGGCGAAGGTCATCGTCGTCAGGTGAGGCATGGCCGACTTCTACCAGACACTCGGTGTTCCCAAGACAGCCTCGCAGGACGAGATCAAGAAGGCCTTCCGCAAGAAGGCGCGCGAGTGCCACCCCGACCGGAACGCCGGCGACCCGACCTGCGAGGAGCGCTTCAAGGAGGTCAACCAGGCCTACGAGACGCTCTCCGACCCCGAGAAGCGCAAGCAGTACGACGAGTACAGCCGGCTGGGCGCCTTCGGTCCCGGCGCCGGCGGCTTCCGGCCCGGCGCCGGCGGCGGACAGGGCTTCGACCCGCGCATCTTCCAGCAGTGGCAGCAGCAGGGCGGCGGCGCGACGTTCGAGTTCGGCGACATGGGCGACATCCTGTCGAACCTCTTCGGCGCCGCGGCGACCGGCCGCGGCGGCCGCCGGCGGCGGGCCGCGGCCGAGCGCGGCGCCGACCTCCAGGCCGACGTGACCGTGTCGTTCAAGGACTCGCTCGACGGCGTCACCGTCCGGGTGCCCGTCGACAAGCCCGACACGTGCGCGACGTGCCACGGCACCGGGGCCGCGCCGGGTACCACGCCGAAGATCTGCCCCGACTGCGAGGGGCGCGGCGTCGTCGCCCAGAACCAGGGCCCCTTCGCGCTCTCGCAACCCTGCCCCCGTTGCCACGGCGCGGGGACGATCGTCGAGAAGCCGTGCCCCACGTGCCACGGCAGCGGGGTGCAGCGACGCACGCGGCGCTACAGCGTCAAGGTGCCGGCCGGGGTCAAGGACGGCACCCGCATCCGCATCAAGGGCAAGGGCGAGGCGGGTCAGCGCGGCGGGCCGGCGGGCGACCTCTACGTCGTCGTGCACGTCGAGCCCGACGAGCTCTTCGAGCGCCGCGGCGACGACCTCGTCCTCGACGTGCCCGTCACCCTGAGCGAGGCGGCCCTCGGCGCCCGTGTCCGTATCCCGACGCCGGGCGGGGGGAAGGTCTCGCTGAAGGTCCCGGCGGGCAGCCGCGACGGGCGCACGCTGCGCCTGCGTGGCAAGGGCGCCCCCAAGCTGAGAGGCGGCGGCCACGGCGACCTGCTGGCGCGGGTCAGGATCGCCGTGCCCGAGAAGCTGGACAAGGAGCAGAAGGAGCTGCTCGAACGGCTGGGTGCGGCGCTGCCCGACCCTCGAGCGGCGGCCTTCGGGTGAGCGGTGAGCGAGGCGGGCGGCCATGGCGCGTGACGAACGCGAACGACCGGTGTTCGTGATCTCGGTGGCGGCCGAGCTGGCCGGCATGCATCCGCAGACGCTGCGCATGTACGAGCGCCGCGGGCTGCTGCGGCCGCAGCGCTCGGCCAAGAACGCGCGTCGATACTCAGAGGCCGACGTCGAGCGCCTGCGGCGCATCCAGGAGCTCGGGCAGAGCGGCCTCAACCTGGCCGGGGTGCAGCGCGTGCTCGCCATGGAGGAGCAGATGGCGACCATGCGCTGCGAGCTCGAGAAGCTGCGCGAGCATCTCGCGCGGACCGCGGCCGAGATGGAGCGCGACCTGCGTCGCCGTGAGGAGTCGCCCCCGGTCGGGCTGGTGCCCGTGCCGCCGGCGGCCGTGGTGCCGCTGGGCCGCCGGCGCCGGCGCTGGTGAGCTCGCCGAGGCCGGCCCCGCAGGGCCCGCTGCCGCCGCGGGCGGGCGGTGCGGGGCGCCCGGTCGGCGCCGTGCGGCCGGCCCGCGGCGCGACACGGCGGGAGAGCCCGCCCGAACGACGATCGAGAGAGTGTGATGGACGTCAACAAGTTCTCAGAGCGCGCCCGTGAGGCGCTGGAGACGGCGCAGGGCATCGTGCGCCGCAGCGGCGGGAGCCAGCTCGGCACCGAGCACCTTCTGCTCGGCGTGCTGAGCCTGCCCGGAGGGGTGGTCGACCAGCTCTTCGGGCTGATGAGCATCGACAAGGGCGCCGCGATGGCGCGCGCCAACCAGTTCGCGCAGACGACGGGCGCCCACGGCGCCCCGGCCGACCAGCTCTACCTGACCCCGCGCGCCAAGGCCGCCCTCGACATCGCCGCGCAGAAGGCGCAGGAGCTCGGCGACGCCTTCGTCGGCACCGAGCACCTGCTGCTCGGCGTCCTGCTCGAGGGCGAGGGCGCCGGGGCCGCCGTCCTCCACGAGGTCGGCGTGACCGAGGACGGTCTGCTGCGGGCGCTCGCCCAGGTCCGCTCCTCCGGCGTCGACTACGACGAGCAGGCGCAGGGCCAGAGCATGCTCGAGCAGTACACGCGCGACCTGACCGCCCTCGCCCGCGAGGACCGCCTCGACCCGGTCATCGGTCGCGACGACGAGATCAAGCGCGTCGTGCAGGTGCTCAGCCGGCGGACGAAGAACAACCCCGTCCTGATCGGCGAGCCCGGCGTGGGCAAGACCGCGATCGTCGAGGGTCTCGCGCAGAAGATCGTCGCCGCCGATGTACCCGAGTCGCTGCGCGGCAAGCGCGTCCTCGCCCTCGACCTCGGCGGCATGATTGCCGGGGCGAAGTACCGCGGCGAGTTCGAGGAGCGCCTCAAGGGCGTGCTCGACGAGATCCAGCGCTCGCGCGACGTGGTGCTCTTCATCGACGAGCTGCACACCGTGGTCGGGGCCGGCGCGGCCGAGGGCGCGGTCGACGCCTCCAACATGATGAAGCCGATGCTGGCCCGCGGCGAGCTGCAGGCGGTCGGCGCGACCACGCTCGACGAGTACCGCCAGCACATCGAGAAGGACGCCGCCCTCGAGCGCCGCTTCCAGCCCATCCTCGTCGCCGAGCCCTCGGTGGAGGACACGATCGCCATCCTCCGAGGTCTGCGCGACAAGTACGAGGCGCACCACAAGGTGAGCATCAGCGACGAGGCCCTGATCGCCGCGGCGACGCTCTCCGACCGCTACATCGGCGACCGCTTCCTGCCCGACAAGGCGATCGACCTGCTCGACGAGGCGGCGAGCAAGATGCGCATCGAGACGACCATGCTGCCGCCCGACCTGCGCGAGATGGAGCTCAAGCTCAACGAGCTCGCGCGCGAGGGGGCGGCGGCCGTGCAGGCACAGGACTACGAGCGCGCCGCTCAGCTCCGTGACCAGGCCGACCGCATCCAGAAGACCTTCGTGCAGGCCAAGGACGCCTGGCTCTCGGACAAGGGCATCGCCGAGGCCAGCGTCGGCGCCGAGGAGATCGCCGAGATCGTCAGCGGCTGGACCGGCATCCCGGTGCAGCGCATGCAGCAGGCCGAGGTCGACAAGCTGCTCGCCATGGAGGAGCACCTGCACCGGCGCGTGGTCGGCCAGGACCGCGCCGTGGTTGCCGTCTCCGAGGCCGTCCGGCGCGCCCGCGCGGGCCTCAAGGACCCGAAGCGGCCGATCGGCTCGTTCATCTTCCTCGGGCCGACCGGCGTGGGCAAGACCGAGCTCGCCCGGGCGCTCGCCGAGTTCCTCTTCGACGACGAGGACGCGATGGTGCGCCTCGACATGAGCGAGTACATGGAGCGGCACAGCGTCTCGCGCCTCGTCGGGGCGCCGCCCGGCTACGTCGGCTACGAGGAGGGCGGCCAGCTCACCGAGGCGGTGCGCCGCCGGCCGTACTCGGTCGTGCTCCTGGACGAGATCGAGAAGGCGCACCCGGACGTCTTCAACATGCTCCTGCAGATCCTCGACGACGGGCGTCTGACCGACAACAAGGGCCGTACCGTCGACTTCAAGAACACCGTCGTCATCATGACGAGCAACGTCGCCGCGGGGCTGATCCCGGCGGGCGACGAGATGGAGCGTCGGTACGACGAGATCGAGGCCGAGCTGATGGAGGCCCTGAAGCAGGTCTTCAGGCCCGAGTTCCTCAACCGGGTCGACGAGATCATCGTCTTCCACGCCCTCTCGCGCGACGAGCTGCGCCACATCGTCGAGCTCCTGCTCGAGCGCGTGCGGCGCCTGGTCGAGGCCCAGGGCATGACCCTCGAGGTCGACCCCGGGGCCGAGGACCTCGTCGCCGCGCAGGGCTACGACACGCAGTTCGGGGCGCGGCCGCTGAAGCGCGCCATCCAACGCCTCGTCGAGAACCCGCTCTCCGGCCGCCTGCTGAGCGGTGAGTTCAAGGAGGGCGACACGATCCGCGCGACGGTCGACGACGGCCGCGTCGTCTTCATCGCCGGCGCGGACTGAGCTCCCGAACGCCCGCCGGAGGGCGCCCGGCAGGCCCTGGGCCTGCCGGGCGCCCGTGCTATAGTCGGGCCGTCATGAGGAAGGGGCGCAGGCTCTTCGTCGGGGGACTCGTCAGCGCCGGGCTCAGCCTCGTGCTGGCGCCGCGCGTCGCGGGCTCGCGGCGCGCGGCGCTGTCGCGTCTGCGCGCCCGCGGCTCGGCGAGCGGCGCCTTCGCCGGCACGCCCTGCGCGGCGCAGGACGAGGCGGCCGGTGTGACGCTCGTCCCGCCCGAGCCGGCCGCGGGCCCGCACCCCTCCGTCGTCGCGGATCCGAAGGAGGACGCGTGAGCCCGTCAGGCGAGAACGACCGCGCGGAGACCAAGCTGAAGCTCGACCTCAAGGCGTTCGAGGTCGTCGCCTACACCGGCGAGTTCAAGATCGTGGGCACCGGCCACTTCGGCCTCGGTCAGCGGGCCTCGTCCCGGCGCGCGTCCGACTACATCCGCGCCTTCTCCGACTCCAAGATGACCCTCGCGGACGTGCGCATCTACAGCCGCGAGCGCAACGAGATCATCGACACGGCGCCGTT
>Ga0209164_1004244_pt1 | contig 12981 bp, 11 predicted proteins | sample MTBNYHSulfiMetaG_FD_187458 | JGI IMG/M metagenome (GOLD analysis project Ga0209164, IMG submission 187458) | Enrichment culture microbial communities from rom New York Harbor, USA that are MTBE-degrading - MTBE-NYH (New York Harbor Sulfidogenic)... | ecosystem: Environmental > Aquatic > Marine >...
GAGCGCAGCATCATCAGCCCCCTTCCGGACGGACATATTGTGAAAGTCGCATTCCCTATATACCAGGATCGGCCGAGCCGCATCGCCGGTTCCCAAATCGTGGCCCGCCCAACGGGCGGTGAGAACATACTGAGTGCAAAGACCCAGTTGGGAGAGCCTATAGGCCGCATAGCCAAGGCCAATCTCGAGAACCGCAAGACCCGCATAATGGCTAAAGCCATCGCCCGCACCGCGGCAAAATATGCGGCCACTAAGGTTGCAGAGCAGCAGGCTCGAAAGCAGTGGGGAGATACCTGGGGTTGGGTGGTCGGAGCCCTTGGAAATATCTACGCGATCCTTTCCGAAAAAGCGGACCTCCGTTTCTGGCAAGGGCTGCCGTCGGAGATCCGCGTGGCTAAACTGGTGGTTCCTCCGGGCCTCTATTCACTTCAGGTGAACTGCATGGACTCGGCCGGAAGCATCCTGGAAAAGATCGACCTCGGTACGGTTACCACCAAGCCGGGTGAGCACCGCTTTTTCACGTTCGCCACTGCCAAGTAGCCTTCGAATCCGGCCGGCTCTTTGTGATTAAAAGATGGGACCACACGATCTTATTGAAAGATTTGAATGAAATACCGAGATTCTTCTCATAGGAATATGAGGAAACGGACGATCAGTCGTCGGACATGGGAGGGATTCATGAAAGGATTTAAGAAGTGTCTGCTCGTTTGCATGGCCTTTATCTGGTGCCTCCCTGCCTGGGTGGATGCGGTCCAGGATCGCACGGTAATGGCGGAAGGCGTGGGGGCCATCTTTGCTGGAGACGAAGCCCTGGCCCGGGATCGGGCCATCAAGGACGCGCAGCGCAAAGCCGTTGAGTTGAGCGTGGGAGTTCTTATTGATTCCGAAACCATCACCCAAAATTACAGCGTGATCCGGGACGAAATCTATGCCCGGTCCGTAGGCTACATCCAGGACTACAAAGTGCTGGGCGAGTCGAAAGAAGAGGGCTTGGTACGGGTGTCCCTTCAAGCAACGGTGAGGATGAGGCCATTAAAAGAAGACCTCGATCGGGTGATCGTGCGCGTAGGAAAGCCTCGGGTTTTGTTCATGATCGCCGAGCAGGACATCGGCGGCAATGCTCCTGTCGCCTGGTGGCAAGGAACTTCGGGCATGGGCCAATTCGTCGTGGACGCTTCCTTGCAGCAGTATTTCCTGAGCAAGAGTTTTGTTGTCGTCGATCATTCCTTGAAAAAACCCCGCCGCAAGTTGTCACCCAATCCTTCCGACAGCGAAGCCGCCGCTCTGGGTCATGACTACGACGCGGAGGTGGTGATCGTGGGGCGGGCAGTAGCAAAGGATGCCGGAAAAATCGCCAACTTCAATCTCCACTCCTGCCGTGCTGAAATATCCGCCCGGGCTATACAGGTGGATAACGGCCACGTGTTGGCGGCTGAGAGCGCCCGCGCCGCGGCGGCCCATATCGATCCCATGACGGGGGGAAATGAGGCTCTGCAAAAAGCCTCCGACCTTCTCTCCAAGAAATTGGCGGACCAAGTCATCGCCGCCTGGGCCCGGCAGGTGTCCGACTCCTCCCTAATCACCCTGGACATCACGAACGTGGGCCGTTATGCTGATTTCGTGAAGCTGAAAGGGGTACTCAAGGACCAGGTCCGAGGCGTATCGACCGTCTATCAGAGAAGTTTTGCGGAAGGAAAGGCCAAACTGGAAGTGGATTACCAGGGGACGGCACAGGAGTTGGCCGATGAATTGGCCTTAAAGGAGTTCGAAGCGTTTAACATCCGGATTCTGGAGGCCTCTCAAAATCGTCTGAAGATCGCCATTGCGCCTAGACCCATGTAAGTTTTTGTTGGAAAATTTTCTTCCGGATTGGTTTCCGGAGCCATTCAATCATCCGTAAATAATCTCTGCTAAAGGCCAATACATGTCCGATCGAATCAGCAATTTCTTCGGATTTTGCGGTAACGCTGTTGGCCGGGCCATATCGAACACGCTGAACGGTTTTGCTTTTTTTTACGACTGCTGGCGTACGGCATTCAGGTATCGGCGCACGGGAAAGCGAGTGATCCGAAAGATCATTCGGCAGCAGATTTATTTTACAGCCGTTCAATCCGTAACCATCCTGGGGTTCATAGCCGTACTCCTGGGGGGCTTGATTGTCATCCAGGGTTTCGAAAACCTGGCAAAAGTCGGAGGTGCTGAACTTCTCAACAGTTTCCTCGTCGTCATCATTATTCGGGAAATCGGACCCGTCATGACGGCGTTTTTCGTGATTCTCCGATCCGGTGTAGCCATAACCGTCGAAACGGGCTATATGTCCGTTCTGAAGGAAATCGAGGCTCTCTCGTCGGATGGAATTCACCCGTTGCACTACCTAGCTGTCCCACGGTTGATCGGAATGACGGTGTCGGTTTTGTGCCTCTTCATCTATTTTGACATCTGTGCTATGATAGGCGGGTATTTTTTTGGCTGGCTTCTCGCCGATATCCCTTTTTCCAATTTTGTCAACACACTGCCTGCCGCCATCGGCGGCACGGATCTCCTGGCGGGGCTGGTCAAGGGCCTGGGATTCGGATTGATAATTGCCACGGTGAGTCTTTACCTGGGACTGCAAGCCACGACCGGTGTTACTCAGATTCCTCCACAAACCAGTAAGGCAGCGGTCTATTGCCTGTTGTTCTGTTTTATCTGGAACTTGACGATTACAGTTTTGCTCTATATGGCATGATGTCATCCGGGACAAACGATTTGATCATGGAATGCCGGGACGTTGTTATCCTGCATCAGGGGCGGTCGGTTTTAGACGGGATTACTCTCGGCCTGCGCACAGGAGAATCCGTCGGTGTCATGGAAACGGAAAATCTGTCCGACTACTTTCTGCTGCGCCTTTTTGCATTGATCGAGCCGCCTGCTTTGGGAGATGTCTATGTCCGGGGCCGGAAAGTGAATTTCAAACGCATGCCGGACCTGCTTGCTCTCAGGAAAAGGGTGGCCTATATACCCCATACAAGCGCCTTGATCAGCAATCTGACCCTGAGAGACAACGTAACCCTGTTTGACCGGTACCATAACGACCGGAAACCGGATATCGCCATCCATCGTGCGATGCCCCTTTTGGAACGGTTCGACCTGGTACCGTATCTGGATTACCGGCCGGCCGAAGTTGAGGCCCAGCATCGTAGAAAGACGGTCATCGTTCGGGAATTCCTGAAAGACTGTTTTATTGCCGTTTTCGAGCAGTTACGCAGGGATTTATCCGTTCAAGATCTCAAGGGCCTTTGCGATCTTCTGATCGAAAAAAAACAGGACGGTACGTTAACCTTTCTTATTTCCGAAGATGATGAATCTTTGGTGCGTTCCATATGCGACCGGCGGATCGAGATAAAGGAGGGGCGCATTTTGAAAGACACCGTCACGGGATCTTCGGAACCGACCGAGGTGCGGCCGTGAAATACAGATTTCTGGATCAGATTGTCGGCGCTTTCCTGGTCTCTATCCTGATCCTCTTGGTCGTCTCCGTAGTGACCATAGGAAGAGGAAAAGCATGGTTCAAACAGTACGATACCTACTTCGCTGTTTTCAAGGAAGGATACGGTCTCCAGCCGGGTTCCAAAGTGAGAATGCTTGACATTGAAGTAGGGAAGTTAAAGTCCATAGACATCGATGAGTCCAATCAAATTCGGCTCACCCTGAAAATTGTGGAAGAGGTGGGGCCTAAGATCAAGAGCGATTCCCTCTTAACGGTGGAAGGTACTCCGATACTCGGCAGCTCGTATCTGTCGCTCACTCCGGGCACGCCGTCCGGTAAGATATTGCCCGAACAAAGCCTTATTCCTTCCGAAGATAAGAAGTCCATCCAGGACTATCTCGACCACTTAAGATCTCTAGGACTGGAAGAAAAATTCGCCACGCTCGCGGAAATTCTGGCGGACGTCTCCGAGATTACCCATCAATTGAAGGATCCCGACGGCGCCCTTTTCGGCCTTCTCACCGAAGTCAGGTCGACCGTGTCCCTTCTGCGGAACGGCGAGGGAACGGCGGGCAAACTCCTGAAAGACGACCATTTGTACGCAATCATCAATGACCGGATCGAGGAGGTCAAGCCCGTTTTGTCCAATTTTGACCGGATGTCTCAACGCCTGGTGACCGTATCCGGACAAGTCGAGCGGATGCTGGCGAACCTCGAAGAAACAGCCAACAGCTTGCCGCAAATCATGGCGAATGTAGACGCCGCAACAAAGGCCCTCCCTCTTCTGGTTCAGGAAGTCCGTGAAACCCTGGCCGAAGTGTCGCCCGTGTTGCGCGTAGCCCGGGGAACACTCAAGGATGCCGAATCCGTGGTGAAATCCCTGAAAAGCAACCGGCTGATTCGAATGAATTTGCCGGCGCCGGAAGAGGGGCGACCGATGGAACTGGACCTCAGAGGAGTTCAACCATGAGGCAATGGAAGGCAGGCATCGCCGTGCTGGCCGTCAGCCTTTTGTTCGCCGCTTGCGGAACCGGGCCGCAGCCCTTGCCCCCCCGTCTGGAAGAAGCGACGGTTTATGCAGAAAAAGGATTAGCCGCTTTCCGAAACGGGTGCATCGATGAAGCCGAAGGTTTCTTCCTGGCCTCTCTGGAAATCCATCGTTCATTGGACGATCGTGAGAAGGTAGGACAGGACCTGAACCGTCTTTCCGTATTGTACGCCGCCCAGGGGCGCACCGAGGAAGCCCTTGCATCATTGGACCAGGCCGAGTACATCAATAGAAGCAGGAATCAGGTTTCGGCGTTGTATGCAAATCTATTGAATCGGAGTCGCATATATATCAAGGCCGGTCAGTGGGCCTCCGCCGGGAAGGCTCTGGACGAGGCCCGTCTTTTGAGCCCCCTCGGAGAGGAAGAACTCTCCTCGTGGTTCGCCCTCAAAGGCTACTGGCATCTGGAACAAGGTCAAATTGACGATGCGATTCGCGAATTCGAGGAAGCGAGGAAACGCTCCCGCCCGGAGGCGTCACCCGGAGCAGCCGCCGCTTTGGAGCTGCATCTGGCCCGGGCCTACCAAGCCATGGGTCGCCTCGCGGATGCTTTTGCACATGCACAGCGCGCCCTCGATCTTGACAAAAAGGTCGCCTACGCTCCCGGCATCGGTGAGGACCTGGTGCTGTTGTCCATTCTGGCCGAGCAGACGGACAGACTAGATCTCGCGGCGGATTTCGCCGAGCGCGCTTTTTATGTTCACTACTATCTGGGTCATGAAGTCAAAGTTCGCGAACTGCTGAAAACGCTCGAGCGTCTGAACGACGACGCCCGTCTGAAACGATTGAACATCTATTTGGAGAAGGCTCAACGCGAAGGATTTCGGGCCTACTGTCCCTGATCGAAAACCCGGAATGGCGATCTTTGGGTGGGCCGGAGCCGTTGGATTGTGGCAGGTTCATGCGCGTCGGCTGAAAGAGGTCGGCTCCGGGACCATGATGTACGACCTCGATTCCGGAACTGAATTCATTTGTTTGCCAACATGGTGGGCGCCATTAGATCTTCCCGAAATTACCGGGTCACATACCGCTCGTTGTTGCTCTCCTGTGCCTCGGCATGGGATATTCTGATCAATGCCGTCAAGAATTTTCAGAACAACGGCGATGTGAATCTGGCCGCTTCCATTGCTTTTTATGCCATACTATCCGCCATTCCGCTCCTCATCTTGACGCTGCTGACCGCCGGGCTCATTTTCGGCTCGAACCCGGCCATTCAGGATGAGCTTGTCCGTGTCATTCGCGAATTCCATCCATATTTTACCGGCGATCTGATAGGCCGGCTGGGAGAAATCGAAGAAAAAAGCAAGGTGTTGGGCTGGATTGGAATCATCGGTTTGATCTGGTCGTCTTCCCTCATCTTCAACTCCCTGCAAACCGCCCTTGGAATTATATTCCGTTCCCAGCGAAAGCGGAACTACTTCATAGGCAAATTGCTGGCCCTGTCCATGATCCCCATCGGCTGGGGTGTAGCGATTGTCAATATCGTCATCACATACACGGCTTCCATACTCGATAATTCCTCTCTGCTAGCCGAAGGTGGATGGTTCCTCCGGACGATTTTCCACAGTGGCATTTTTCGCTATTTACTCCCCTACCTCGTACTCGTAGCGTTCTTTACCTTTGTATACAAGGCAATTCCTACGACCAAAGTCCCATTTACCAGCGCGCTTGCGGGCAGCGCTCTGTTTTCGGGACTGATGGAGGTTACGAAGCATGTATTCACGTGGTATATCTCCAGGAGCACTCAATACAACATCGTTTACGGACCTCTGGAAACCGTGGTCGTCCTGGTGGTGTGGGTGTTTTACATATCGCTGATCCTTCTATTCTGCGCCGAACTCATTTCCTCTTACCAGAAACGAGATCTCATTCTTCTGGAAAAAGCTCTGATCGGCTCCGGAGGTCGCAGATGATCCTGAACGAACGCTTGTTTCGTCGTTTTGGAAAGCTGTTTCCCAAAGGCACTTATGTTTTCAGGGAAGGAGATGCTTCAACAGAGATGTACTATATCCTTTCCGGGAGGGCGCGAGTGTTAAAACGAGTCGGCCGGGTCACAAAAGTATTGGCGGAGATGGGTCCCGGGGAATGCTTCGGCGAGATGGCGACGTTGATCAGCGACAAGCGGACCGCCTCGGTTCGGGTGACGGAAGACAGCAACATTGCCGTGATCCAGGCCGAGACGTTTCGGAATCTTCTTCGGGAAAGTGAAGAGGTTTCCCTGATGATGCTGAAGGAATTGGCCGACAGGCTCAGGCAGACGAACCTGGCACTCGAGGAGACCGCCCAAGCCCGATTCAGGCTCGGAGTCGTTCTTTATCTCATGGAAGAATGGCCGCTGCCTCCGGATCGAGAGCCGATAAGCGAGCTGGCGGAAGCTATTGGAAAAGATCCGGAAGAAATACGAGGCGTTATCGAGGGATTGGCCGAACAGGGAATTCTTGAAATGCGGAACGGATCGATAACGGATTTCAAAAAAGAACGTTTACGCGAACTCATCCGGATAGGATGACGCAAAAGTCTTATTTCCGAAGAGCCGTCCTCGTCCGTAAACAACACTCAGAAGGCGAGTGCGCTCACCCGGGATCTGAGACCTGACGTCCAACCCCTGAAATATTCTCGATTCCCGGCCGGACATGAGCTGCACTTCAGGGATAGCGATCGCTCGGAATCAGCTTTTCCCCTCGAAATAATACCCTTGCACCAATTCGCGAACGATCTTGTCGGCCATCCGTCCTATTTCTACCAGGTCGTAGCCCCCGGTGTTGGTCTCCGCACTGATCACCAACGCCGTGCCCGTATCGATGATTCGGGCGTCGATACGAAGGATGTTGCCGATTTTCATCACGCTTCCGGTAATCACCGCATTGGCGCCAAGAAGTTTGCCGGCCTGGGCGGCGGTCTCCACCATCCCTGCTTGCTTGAGTTCCAGCTCCCGAACCACTTTGCCCAACTGTTCCCGCTCGATAATCTTGAACGCCCGGGAATCCACAAGCGAGGTGGTGAAGATCTCCGAGATCATTTTGCCCAGCTGGTCTTTTTTCGCTTCTTCGTTCAAACTCTGGAATTCCAGGACCCCGATGGTCACCTTTTTCTCTGCTGGAATAGACTCCCTGGTCATGGCGGTCCGTGAGGCCTCTTCAGTGCTGACCAGCGAAGCATGAATCCAGGAGCGTTTTCCATCGGGCAAAGCTACCAGGTACCAGTCCCCGGTGGCGCCTTCGAGCGACAATTCCGTACCCCTGTAGACAATCTGTACGATGTGATATTGTGTTCCGGGACCCGATCGGGTATTCGATGAGGTTGAGGTGACCTTCACGATCCCACTCATAGGTCGGTCCGCCGTTGAGATGGATCCGGAAGAGGCCGGTTCGGATGCGGGCGGTGAAGAACTCCGCTCCATTGCCTCAGAAGGGGGAGGAGGCGTATAATCGCTTCGAACATTCACCTCGCGGGCGACCAGTTGTCCGCTTTTCTTGAAATAACTGATTTCAACAGTGTCTCCATCTCGCGGCGTGTCCGGCTGGTATTGGGTCTTGAAGCCGACCGTGAAATTGGTGGTTCTGTTTGATTCGAAAACGTAGACCTTCATGTAGCCTTTCCTGGTCCAACGATTTACATCGTGACTTTCGACACGCCCGTAAGCTTTGTACATTTTGGTCTGTGCCGTCGCTGAAGTGGAAATGAGCGTGCAGAACAGGCAAAACGCCACCATATTCAAAGACCGTGGAGCAAATGAAGTCATTTCTTGAACTCCTCAGTATTTGGGGGTTCCTAGATGGATACGTAATACATAATCTAACATATTTCCGTGGAAGAAACAAAGCCTCGTCTGCGCGCCGGTCATATTCGAGATCTCGAAAACACGTTTCAACTGGAGCCCAGGAAGAATATCCCAGCGGGCCATTTCACGCGATGCCGAATAATGCCCGCTTTCCACATGCGTTCATCATTCGATTCAATCAAACTTATTGATTCTTGCCCTACCTCACGACAACGCATGGGTCTGTTCGTCATAACGTTTGGAAAAAACAGACGCAAATCCCTTGAACACATTCTGAGTTGTAAGTACGTACTCGGCAAGTTCGATACGCGCATTCTCGCCCAGGGCATTGAATCGGGAAACAAAGATATCTTCATCCGGAGCGTTCTGCAAAGCTTCCCATGTTTCCCCGATATCTCCTCCTTCTGTGGACGCGTGCTCTTCAAAAACCGTTTCCGCATCGGAAAGGAGTTGATCCAGAGCTTTTTTGCACTCCTCGACCCCTTGTTTCAGTTCGCTGTATGAACCGCAGTCCCGGATCAAGGGAACCCTTTTCTCGGCGCCCTTCTCCGTTGTCGTCATCTGAATTCCCAAACCAAAGCCCTCCGGCGCGGTTTCTCTCACAGATAATACCAATCTTGATTTCATCAATGGTTGCTACCTCCTTCATCGTGGCAGGGTCAACCGGATCGGGCGCTTCCGGCAACACGTGAAAACGAGCATCCGACATCTGCTACGCACTCTTTTCACCGCATTCGCCTAAGATGCGTTTTTCCCACGCATCACAGATTTCCGCCGTACGTGATTTGGCCGATCCTGTGTAGGTTCTTGGGTCACGAGCCGCTTCCAATGCTTTACTCGGAGCTTTCTTGAAAAATTCCCGAAGCTCCTCGTTCCGTTCCAGACACTGGAAAACGGTTTCATTCGGGCTTCGTCCGTGACTGGCCTTCCGCACCCATTCATGTGCGTCTCCAAGTCCTGCCAACGACAGGGAAATGTACAGAGGTTCGGAGCTGATCTCCATCATAGCCGCTTCGAGGTTTTTTTCGATAGCCGGAAGGTTTACGTCCAGTCCTTCCACAATCCAGATCATCCTGGTAAGCGCATCATAATATCCCACCAGTATCTCCGGCATATAACGGCCGGATGCGCTGTTGGTGAGGTCCCTCTGATGCTCGGAAATCTGATCCAGAAGGATGGTTATCACCCTAGGCATGAACGCCTTATACTGGCTCTTTACGTGCTCGAGATTCCAGGGGTTTCTTTTGTGCGGCATGGTCGACGAGCCCACCTGAGCCGCTCCAAACGGTTCGAAGACTTCGTTGATTTCGGAGCGGTGCAAATGTCGGAGATCATCCGCCAGATTGGCCAGAACCCCAAACGAAACCGCCACAGAGCAGCCGAAGTAGGCCGCGTACTCGGGCTGTACGATCTGTGTGGAATGCATGGCAGGTTCCAGGCCCAAGTCGCTCAGAATCTCCCGCTCCACTTCCACCGGATCGTCCACCATAAGCGACAAAGCATTATAGGAACCCACGGCTCCTGAGAACTTGCCCGTGAGATTCAGGGCCGAATCATCCAGCTTAAGAACGCTCTTGCCAAAACGATCTACGTAACCGGCAATGAAAAACCCGAACGTCACCGGAGAGGCAAAACGGCCGTGCGTCCGGCCCACTTGAACCGTATCCTTTTGTTTACGGGCAAGAGCGATCAATGACCGTTCGAGAGCGAGGGCAGCAGGCCGAACGGCATCCAGGTAGCAGTCGCGCAGCCTGGCCGCATTGGCCGTATCCACCACGTCGAACGACGTCGCGCCCAGGTGTATGTACTCTCTCATCGACTCTGGAAGATGCGCTTTCAAAACATTCACCGCGGCTTTCAGGTAATGGTGAACTCGTCTGTCCTCCTCGCACACTTCCTCCGGATCAATTTCCTTCGTAACCGCATCGATTTGATGGGGGAGTTCCGCGGGCGCAAGGCCCCGCTTGCATAGCGATCGCGCAAGGGCGCGTTCCACTTTGAAGATATAATGGATGTTGGCTTCTTCCGACAGATATGGCGAAAGCCGTTCGAAGATTTTATCGTCGCCGCCGTAGTAGCGATAATCCAACGGAGAAACACATTTGAAGCGATGCTTCTTGAACAAATGTTCCGTCATGAAACCTCCCAATTCATCTCGACAGCAAACATGCTAACGATATCCTTTTATCGAAGCAGCGGTGATTCTTTCTGTTTTTCGTGCTTTCTCGGGGTCCAACTCGTATGCTTCGGATCTGAATTTCATCGCTCTTTCCATGTCACCCATTCCCTGATACGCGCGGAACAGGTAAATAAGGGCGTTCACCCGGTCCGACTCGTAGGCATTAAGCCTCGTGGCCATCTCTCTGAGCTTATACGAATCCCCCTGCCTGAGATATAGTAGGCACAGCAGATCCAGGAGAACCTTGTCATGCTGATAAGCGCGAAAGGCTTGCTCTGCATGGAACAGGGCTCGGTCTAAGTCTCTTAGAGTAGTATAAACAATGGCTAGATGGCGGTGCGCATGGCGATATTCGGGATCTACTTCCAGGGCTTTGAGGTAAAGGGATTCCGCTTCGCGAATATCTTTGTCCAATAGCATGATGTTCCCAAGACCATTTAAAGCCTGCAAAAACCTTGGGTTGGCGCTCAAGGACATCTGATAATAGTATTTGGCCTTTTCCAGGTCCTTTCTCCTCCGGTATGCTTCTCCAAGGCTGTAATAGGATAGGTCTGAAGGGCTCACCTCCGCCGTATGCGTCCATAGGGTCATATCATCGTGCCATACCCTGGATTGTCTTATTGTGAGCACGGAATAAATCGCAATCAAGCACATCAGGAGAGCCAGGCCCACAGTTCGAGCCGCCGTCTTCGACCGGGAAAGAGCCTTTTCGCTCACCTTCAGGACGGCCATCGTAATCAGACAGCAGAAGGCAAGGGAGGATATGAAAATATATCGGTCCGCCGCTTGTATGGAAATCGGAATGATCCCGGAAGTCGGCAAGAAGTTGATATAGAACCACGCGATCCAGAAGGCTACAAGTCGGTTCCGGCGTAAGAACAGAATAAAGCATGTCGCTAAGATCAGTTGAAAAACGGCGCCGATTACGACGGCCGGATCTGTAGGGGATATGCTCCAGTCAAAAGCATACCTCGCGGAAAGCTGAACGGGCGCAACAAGCGTTTTAAGATAATGCGAGAGGACCACATTTACGTCGATGAGCCTTTGTAACAGCGGTAAATCGGCCAGAATCGTTTTGGTGGTTCCGGCGACCAGACTGAAATAGAACGCCGCGCCCACGGCCGGTATCCAGAACGGTATGTGAAGCCAGATACGTTTTTTCCACTGCTTCAGAGAAGGTCGTGTAAGGATCAGATCCGTCGCCAGGATCACCAATGGAAGCGATGCAGCGGTGGGCTTGCTTAACGTGGCCAGCAGGTATGAAATAAAGCCGGCCCCAAGTCCGACATATCGCTTCGGCCCTTTCCATACATCTATCTGAAGAAAAAACCAGAAACTGAGAAAAAAGAAAAGACCGCAGAGAACCTCCTTGCGCGCAGCCAGCCAAGCCACGGCCTCCACATGCAGGGGATGGGCCGCAAACAGACCGGCCGTCAACATCGCCACAAACCAGGGAGCAAATACGCCTCCGCCTCCTGACGACGACTCACTGCTCGATTTCTCGATCGGGTATTGCTGCGGTTCGTTTTGTGTCGAGTTGAATCTTTGAAACAGGCGCCTGACGATTGCGTACACCAGCCAGATGTTCAGACAGTAGAGCAATACATTGTGGAGGAAATAGCCCGAGAGGTCTGTTCCGAAAAGCCTTACGTCAATCGAATAGGAGATGTCCCTCAACGGCTGGTAGGTTCGCCCGATCTTCGTCATGACCTCCCGGACATAATGCAACGAAAACGGGTCGTTCCGGGCCCATTCGATCATGCTGACGTCGTCCCAATGTACCAGCTGATTATCGTAAATGCCACTGTACAGAAGAAACCCCAACAACACCGGTAAGATCCAGACAAGACGGCGCCATCGCCCACTCCCGACCGTAGTTGCGGGCACGGTTTTCTTCTCCTCACCACTGACGGACACTTGAGTTTGCACCGACCTACGGTTTGATGTCTCTTCGGAGGCGAGCCGTCGTCGAGTTGGTTTCTTTTGCTTCTTTTTCGAGTTTGTCTCCGACTTCATCATATCGCCAAATCAGAATCCGGGAATGCTAATCGTCCAAATGGAAGAGTTTCCAAACCGTCTCCTCTTTGCGGCCTTCGAGGAAGATCTTGCCCGGGTTGAGAACGCCGTTCGGATCGAAAACCTTTTTAATGCGCTTCATGACGTCTTGTCCCAGGTCATCGATTTCCATGCTCAAAAAAGGAGCTTTTGTAATGCCTACGCCGTGTTCTCCTGACAGAGTCCCTCCGAGTCGAATGGTTTCGCGAAAAATTCGATCGGCCATGTTGCTTGCACGCCTGGATTGCTCGGGATCCCGCTTGTCCAGCATGATATTGATATGGAGATTTCCATCCCCCGCGTGTCCGAACGTGGTGATCAAGAGATCTTCCTCTTTTCCAATCTCTTCGATTTTAAGTACCATTTCGGGGACACGGCTTCTGGGCACCACAATGTCTTCGTTGACCTTGTGTGGGGCATAGTGAAAAAGGGCCGGGGAAATGGAACGA
>Ga0209164_1004245_pt1 | contig 12980 bp, 9 predicted proteins | sample MTBNYHSulfiMetaG_FD_187458 | JGI IMG/M metagenome (GOLD analysis project Ga0209164, IMG submission 187458) | Enrichment culture microbial communities from rom New York Harbor, USA that are MTBE-degrading - MTBE-NYH (New York Harbor Sulfidogenic)... | ecosystem: Environmental > Aquatic > Marine >...
CTCGACCTCACATAATTGCTCATCAAACAACCCGAGCTGAAAGACTCCTTTCTTAATCATCGACCGAATCTGGGCCTTGGTAATAGTGGTGATATAGTGGAAACCAGCCTGGGACACCTCCTCGATCTGGCCGCTCTTGATCATCCCCCGGTCCCCGACAAAAGTCACCCGCCGGCAGCCGAAACGCTCAGCCGCCTTTTTGACTTGAGCCTCGAAGGTTTGAAGATCGGACGTGTTCCCGGTGAAGACCTCGGTGGAGACCGGTTCACCCGACTCGTCACACAAAAGTCCGACCCGCCTGCCGGACGGGCAGGTCACGATCTGTTTCTTGCCCCGTTTCTTGTCCCGACTGTAACCCCAGTCAGCCAGAGCGTTATACTCGCCTTCCAGGTAACTGGAGGTCACGTCGTAAAGGAAAAGCTCCGGCCGGCCCTGACCCCGCCGGGCCTTAAACAGCCGGTCTTCGATCTTTTCTTGATGCTCCGAAAGCCAAGTCAGGTTCCGGTAAAGATCGTTCTTCTAAGAAACTGTTTCTCGCAACCGGATATGGGTTACAGCAAAATACGCTCGGTCATTAGCACAGAGCCTTTCTCAACCGCCAAGCATACAAGAAACAGTTTCTTTTTCAAATAACACGGCCAAAGCAAAGCGCCGGACGGGCCGAGGGCTCGCAATGACGAATTGGCCGTTTGATTTTCTTCAAGCTCAAAACGGTATTAAACGTCATTCCCGCATCAGGGGCACGAAGCGGACGGCCATAAGGTTCCGGGTCCTGACTTGGCCTTGATCGTCTTTTTCGGCCAAAACCAGGCTCTGGACGGACCAGGGCCGGCCGACCGGGATGACCATTTTGCCGCCGGCCTTGAGCTGCTCGATCAGCGGCGGCGGAATGTGTCCGGCGGCGCAGGTGACGATGATAGCGTCGAAAGGGGCTTGTTCCGGCCAGCCGAAGTACCCGTCGCCGATCTTCAGGTTGATCTTTTCGTAGCCCAGTCGGTCCAGGCGGTCCCGGGCGCTTTGATAGAGCTGAGGGATGATCTCGATGGAATAGATTTCCCCGGCTGTTTCCGCCAAGATAGCGGCTTGGTATCCCGAACCGGTGCCGATTTCCAAGACCTTTTCCTGACCGGTCAGTTCCAGGACTTCGGTCATGTAAGCGACGATGTAGGGCTGAGAAATGGTCTGGCCGTACCCGATGGGCAAGGGCTGGTCGGAATAGGCCAGTTTCCTGTCTTCCTTCTGGACGAAAAGATGCCGGGGGACTTGGCGCATGGCCGCCAGGACGGCCGGGTCTCTGACTCCCCGGGCCTCGATCTGATCGGCGACCATCTTCAACCGGGTCGCCCGGTATTCTTCGTCGCCGGCCGCGGCCGGGGCCGGCAGGAGCATAAGGGCCAACAAGATTGCAGTTATGATTTTCATGGTTTGACTCCTCTCAAGTAAAGCCCGGCCGCCAGATAACAAAGGCCGGCGGCCAAGACGGCCGGGGTGTGGCCGGCCTGGAGACAAAGCAGGCCCGCCCCCAAGGCCCCGACCACGCTGAAAAACCCGTTGACGCCGAAGGCCCAGGCCCTGGCCCCTGGCCTGGAGCCGACCAGATGGGTTAGCCCGCCGGCAAAGGGCGCGCCCATGACTAGGGCGGCCGGGGCCAGGGCCAGCCCGGCCCCGACAGCGCCGCCGGGTAGCCAGCGCAATCCGGCCAAGGCCAAAGGCAGGGCCAGGGCCGAGGCCAAAACAAACTTTTTAGGCGGCCGGTCCCCCCACCATCGGCTGCCCAAGCCTGAAGCCAAGAGAAAAGCGCCTACCACCAGGGGCACGGCCAGGGCCGGCCGGCCCAAACGATAAATGGTTTCGGCCAGCAGGGTGATTTCGGCCAGCATGTAGCCCAGGCCGATCAAGCCGAAAAAGGGCAGACCGGGGGGCCTGGGCCTGAGCCTGACCAGGGGTGCAAGTATGCCGATGACGGCCAGGAGCAAAGCGGTAAAAAAACCGCCCCAGGTGAAGAGCAGGCCCCATTCGGCCGCCCCCAAGGGCTGACCGCCTTGAGGGGACAGAATCAGGCCCAGGGTCCGGAATCGGAAAAAATGGAAAAAATAAGGACGGTCCCGGGTACCCGGCCGGAGGTGGAAATAGGCCCGGTCGAAGAGTTCCTCGGACCGTCCGTCCAGGATCAAGCGTCCGGCCTCGGCCAAAGGCTCGGCGGGTAGAACGTGAAAACGGTTGATTTCTTTTGGTTCGAGGCCGGGCAGGACTGAAAGGTCGAAGTTCAGCCTTGCGGCCGCGGCCCGGATTTGTTCCGCCTGGTCCGGGCTGAAGCCGTCCGGTTTGACCAGCAGCAGGACGGTGTTCCAGTCTCGAACCAGGGCCAGCCCCTCGGCCGGGTCGGCGTTCAACCTTTTCATGGCTTCAGCCGCCGTGGCCAGGATTTTGATCGAGGCCCGGGGCGGATTCATCAAGGGGCCGCTCAGGACCAAAGCCCCGCCGGGGCTCAGGCGGCCGAGCAGGGCGGTCAATTCTTCGACGGTCAGCAGCCGGGTCACTTCCAGGCCGGAGCCCGAAGATAGGCCGCCGCCATAGCCCAAAACGATCTGGTCATAATAATCCGGGGTGCGGGTCAAAAAAACGGCCGGATCGTCGCGGATGATTTTCACCCCGGTTCGGCGGTAAAGACGGCCGGTGAAATCAGACCACGGCCCGTTCATTAATGAAAATATTTCCGGGTTTTCTTCTACGCCGGTGATTTGTTTAACGCTGGCGGCCAAGGCGGTCAACAAGTCCAATCCGCCGCCGGGATTGATTATCAGGACCCGGTCCGGGCCGATGACTTCATAGGGCAGACTCTGCATCAGGCCTTGGGTGAAGGCCGGAGGCGGGTCTTGAGTGGTCCACTTGGTGATCGGGCCGACCAGGTCGCCGTCGACAAACAGGCCCCTTTGTTCGGGCAGAGGGCAAGAGCATCTCAGGGACAAGCCGGGGGCGTAATGAAAGGCCGGACCGCCGATGATTTCCGTCAGGCCGTGCAGTCCCACGGCCCGGTCTTCCAGCCGGCTGGCCTGGGCGGCCAGGACCGCGGATCGGTCTTTGAAGGGGGCGAACTGCAGTGGCAGGGGAAAAACCCAGGCCAGAGAAATAATGATAACCGCGGCTGCTCCCCAAAAGGCGGCCCCGCGGCCTCCGGCCGCCGGGAGATAGGCGGCCGAGCCGAGCAGGGTCAGGCCCAGGGCCGGATAGAGGGCCTGGTTGGGGGTCAGATAAGCCAAAGCCAGGGCCGCGGCCAGGCAGCCAGCCGCCGATCCAGCCAGGTTGGCCCCATAGGCCCGGCCAGCTTTTTCGGTCCAGGCCAGGACCAGGCCGATATGAGCCGCGGCCAATAGAAAAGGCCCGATCAGGATGAGACAGACCAAGCCGAGGTCCAGCCAAGCGGAAGCCGACCAGGCCAGGGCCAGCGGCTCCAGACCCACGGCCAAGGCCCCCAGATAGGCCAGGGGAATGGACAGGGCCGTTAATAAAGCCGTGGCGGTCAAGGCTGCGGTCGGTCTTCCGGCCAGACGCGGCAGGGTCACGGCCAGAAGACTGCCGGCCGAGCCGAAGCCGACCATGGCCAGGGAAATCAGCAAAGCGGCGAAGTGATGCCAATAGGTCAAGGCGAAGACCCGGGTCAGCGCCACCTGGAAGGCCAGGGCCCCGGCCGAAACAAAAAAAATGGAAAATAACCGGGCTCGTTCCAAAATTTAATCTTCCTTCGCCTAAAGACTTTCCCGGGGGCCGACTAGGAAAAAAGTACTAGAAATCAGTCTTTAAACAGCGATTTTTTCGGCGTTTTTCAGGAAAAAAATCGTTAAAATGGTACCTGCTTCGTATTGCATTACTATTGTCTATAGACTATCCTATCATGAAATGGGCTGTTTTTTTAAGGGGACCGGCCGACACTGGAGGGGGTAATTATGAAGATGAAGCTGTTTTGTGGATTGCTTTTGGGGATTTTGCTGGTTTTAGCGGCTGGTCCGTCCGCTTGGGCCGCGCCCGTGCCTATAGACTTGAACACCTGGACCAAGGAAGGCCCTTCCGGCAACGGGAATTGGAACGTTTCCGGCGACGGGAGTACGGTCCTGCAAACCATCAACGGCAATCCGACCTTTTTTGTCAGTCCCGACAACTACATCAACACCACTTTTCAAGGCAAGTTCAAGGTGGAAACCACCTTCGACGACGATTTCATCGGCTTCGTCTTCGGGTACAACTCGCCCCTGGCCAGCCAGGGCGACCCGGTCAATGCCTTTGATTTCCTGCTCTTCGACTGGAAGCAGCTTGATCAACTCTCGGGCGGGTACATGGGCTATGAGGGCTTCAATCTGGTCCGCGTCAACGGAACCTTTACCGATTACAGTTCTTCTTTCTGGGGACACACCGACAATCCCCCTACTTTCGACGTCCTGGCCACGGATTACGGTTCCGACCGCGGCTGGGCCGACAACACCGAATATGAATTCACCCTGCTTTACCAGGTCAACCGGATCAAAATCGACATCAAGGGCGGGACCGGGGTCTTCCAAAACGGGGCCACCATTTTTGACGTGACCGGGAGCTTTCCCGACGGCCGTTTCGGTTTTTACAATTACTCGCAGTCCAGTGTCCGGTACCAGGGCTTCACCGAGGAAGAAACCCCGGCCGTGGTGCCTATTCCCGGAGCGGCTTGGCTTTTGGCTTCGGGCCTGGCCGGTCTGGTCGGTCTGAGGCGAAGAACCCAAGGTTAAGCCGGCCGGGACGGGACTAGACCGGAACTAGGAAAAAAGTATTAGAGGCAATTAGGAAAAATGGTACTTTTAAGGCTGGAAAATACGAAAAAAATCATACTTGCGTCGTATTGACTTGTTCCGGTGATTCCAAATAAAATTTGAACCAGCCTCAGGATAATTTGTAAGGTAAGGATTGATAGACGGCCAATGACCAGGGTGAAAATGAAATTGACTCAATAACGCCTCCGGGGGGACTAAGGCCCCTTGGAGGCTTCCCGCGGCTCAACCGCCCCCCTTCACTCCAAAAGGATGGCGGGAAAAATTTTGGGCTCAGGGTTCACTAAAACGGCCTCAAGTTTTTCTGTTTGTCTTTTGAGTATCATTGGGAACTAAAGTATCATTGGGAACTAAAGTATCATTGGGAACTAAATGGAATTTGGGATTAGGGGCTAGAACAGAGCAGCGTCAGGGTGCGGCCCGGGCGGCTGACCTGAAGGAAACCAAAGCTGACGGAAGGGGGTGCTGATTAGGTCGGCGGAAGAAATGGGCAAGTGAAGTGGGGAAATCTTTGGTCACAGGCCACGATCAAACACTAAACCGAAGAGAGACGCCTTCAGGGAAAAACAGAGAAAAAGAAATCCTGATCAGGCGATAACAGACAACGGCGCGTAAGTGAAAATTCCAAAAGTTTTAACTTGGAGGTAAAATATGAAGACACTCTTAAAAATCATCACCCTGGTCGCTGCTTTGGCCCTGCTGGCCGGACCGGCCGCGGCGTCGACGGTGCTCTATAGTCAGCCGCCCGACCTGTCCGCTTCGGGTGAGCATCCCTGGGACGTGTTGTGGGCGCCGGGCTATACCCTGGCCGACGACTGGTGGCTGGACCCCCAACTAGTTCCTGTTCCGGCCCTGATCACAGATGTTCACTTTTGGTATTCCTGGCAGATGGACGATCCAGAAATAATCAGCAATGTGACCTTGAGCATCTGGAGTGACGTGCCGGCTGCGGGCGAAGATCCAAGCCACCCGGGCCAAAGGTTGTGGTATAGTGAGGTTGGGCCGCCCTTTAACTTGTCTTTGATTGATACAGGTGCTCCTTATTATCGAGGCTCTTACAGTCCCGCTACTGGTGATTATAATCCCAACGACCACAGCCAAGTTTACCGGGCTGATTTTTACATTGATCCCGAAGATGCTTTCTTGGCTGTACCCGGACAGATTTATTGGCTGGGGATCGCTCTTACGGTCGAGTCCGGCATCTCCCCCGGCTGGTCGACGTCCGAAACGCATTTCACTGACGACGCCGCCTGGGCTTTGACTAGTGAAGGAATTTGGACAGACCTCCATGATCCTGATCCCTATTCACCTAGCTACGGCGAATCTTTAGACTTCGCCTTCGAGGTCACCGGGCAGATGGTTCCGGCCCCGCCGGCCCTGCTGCTGCTTGGACCGGGCCTGATGCTGGTCTGGGGTTACCGCCGGCGCAGGAGTTAATCGAAGAACGCCCACGCGTTCCTAACCCGAAACCAAAAACCGGAGCGGGAGGCTGTCAATTCAGCCTCCCGCTTTTTTGGGCCAAGCATCGAAACGGGCAGGCAGAGCCTGGGACCGAAAATTATCTTTCGTCAACTGAAGGAAAGCCCCCTTAAATCCCCCCGTCAACGGGGGAAGAGGCCCCCCCTTAAATCCCCCCGTCAACGGGGGGAAAGAAGATTTTCTTGCTCCCTCCCCGTTGAGGGGGAGGGCCGGGGTGGGGTTGGGATTATTTGACTCCTCGCCCCCAGGCTCGGCCGGCTTCTCTGGCTGTTTGGTCCTCAACCGCCTAGCCCAAACCAGGCGTAGGGGCGAACCTGTGTGTCCGGCCGACGTTTTGGACCTCTGGCGAAGATAAGCTTGGCCCCTTGTATCTTGCTCCAGAGATATTTCATGAATCGATGGGAGGGCGAAAGGGCAGGCACATAGGCCTGCCCTTTCGCTACAGGTGATGGTTCTATCGCCCAAGATCGGCCGGCTTATTTCGGGGAATACTCAACAACTCTGGTATAAAAGTTATCGACAATTCCAATCCAGGAGATATAATCGTCTTTCATCGCTGAGCGTGGAGGGGCATTAAGCCGATGAAAGTCACTGTCGCCCAACTCAACCCCACGGTCGGAGACATCGAGGGCAATCTGGGCAAGGCTTGGGCCGCCTTGGAGCGGGTCGCCCCTGAGAACCCCGACCTAGTGGTCTTCTCCGAGCTTTTTCTGACCGGGTATCCGCCTCAGGACTTGTTGGAAAGGTCGTGGTTCATTGAGAAACAGGAAAAGGCTTTGCATCAACTGGCCGAAACTTCCCGGCGGCATCCTGAAACCGGGCTGGTGATCGGGGCGGCCCTGCCCAGCCGGGGCAAGTTCGGCCGGAGACTGACCAGTGCGGCCGTTCTGATTTATCAGGGCCGAATAATTTTTAAGCAGGACAAGTCTCTTTTGCCGACCTACGACGTTTTTGACGAGGCCCGTTATTTCGACCCGGCCGATAAGATCAAGACCGTGCCTTTTAAGGACCGGGTCCTGGGCTTGTCGGTTTGTGAAGACGCTTGGAATGACCCCGAGTTCTGGCCCCAGGGACTGATCTATGATCGGGACCCTATCGCCGAACTGGCCGGGCAGAAGGCCGATTTGTTCATCAATGTTTCCGCTTCCCCCTTCCATGCCGGCAAGGACGAAATGAGGTATCGGCTGCTCAAGAATCATGCGGTCCGGCACCAAATTCCCTTGGTCTTCGTCAACCAGGTCGGCGGCAACGATGAATTGATCTTCGACGGTCGTAGCATGGTCCTGGACAAACAGGGCGAGCCCATCGTCCTCTGTCCGCCTTTTCGGGAGCATGTCCGGACCGTGGACATGAACCTGAGCGGCCGGGAATCGTTTAGTCCTCAGAATGAGATTGAATCAATCCGCCAGGCCCTGGTTTTGGGCGTGAGGGATTATTTGGGCAAGAGCGGTTTTAAATCAGTCGTGCTCGGGCTGTCCGGCGGGATAGACTCGGCCGTGGTCTGCGCTTTGGCCGTCGAGGCCCTGGGCCGGGACAACGTTCTGGGCCTGGCCATGCCCTCCACGTATTCTTCGCCGGGGAGTCTGGAAGATTCCCGCCGTCTGGCGGTCAATCTGGGCATCGATTTTAAAGTCGTCCCGATCAACGGGATTTACCAGGCCTATCTGGCCGGGCTGTCCGAGCATTTTCAAGGCCGATCCTTCGACGTGACCGAGGAAAACATCCAGGCCAGAATCCGCGGCAACATCCTCATGGCCTTTTCCAACAAATTCGGTCATCTAGTTTTGACGACCGGCAACAAGAGCGAGTTGGCCATGGGCTACTGCACCCTGTACGGCGACATGAGCGGCGGCTTGGCCGTGCTCGCGGACGTGCCCAAGATGATGGTCTACGAATTGGCCCGACACATCAACCGAGAGCGGGAGATCATACCTCAGGCCGTTCTGGACAAGGCCCCTTCGGCCGAGCTTCGGCCCAATCAAAAGGACCAGGACACCCTGCCGCCTTATGACCTTTTGGATGAAATATTGAATTTATATATCGAACAGGGTTTGTCCCGTGAAGAAATCACGGCCAGGGGTTTTGCACCGGATTTGACGGCCTGGATCATCAAGACGGTCAACCGCAACGAGTACAAGCGTTGGCAGGCCCCGCCGGGGCTCAAGGTCACTTCCAAGGCCTTCGGCCTGGGCCGCCGCATGCCCCTGGCGGCCAGACATGATTTTTAGCCGGAAAGCCTGGCAGTTAGATGTTAATCTTGATATGTTAAGGTAAACGGTTTTTCGACACAAAGGACGCCGACTAATTTGGAGAAAAACCAAAAATTATTCGGAGGCAATCATGAATCAAACTGACGTTCCACGTATAGAATACTTACGAGTGGAAAATTACAGAGCCCTCCGAAATTTGGAACTAAAGAAAATTACTCCACTCACGGTTTTCCTGGGTCCTAATGGCAGCGGCAAGTCCACGGTTTTTGATGTTTTTGCTTTTTTATCAGAATGTTTTACCCAAGGACTGCGCCGGGCCTGGGATCGGAGAGGGCGATTCAAGGAACTATTAACCAGGGGTTCCAATGGGCCTATTATTTTTGAACTCAAATACCGGGAAAAACCACGCTCCCCTCTCATAACTTATCATCTCGCCATAAACGAGGGAGCCAAAGGTCCTTATGTCTCCGAGGAATGGTTGCAGTGGCGAAGAGGCCAGAAAGGAAAACCTTTCAGGTTTTTAAATTTTAAAGAAGGGTCTGGAGATGTAGTTTCCGGAGAAAGGCCTGATGAAAAAGATGAACGAATTCAAGAACAATTAGATTCTCCGGAAATGCTGGCGGTCAACACTCTGGGACAGTTTGCCAAACATCCCAGGGTAAGCGCGCTGCGGCGTTTCATTACCGACTGGTACTTATCTTATCTCACCGCCGACCACGCCAGAGAAGTCCCGGAAGCCGGACCACTGGAACGACTTTCTAGTACCGGCAACAATCTGCCCAATGTTATCCAATATTTAAAGGAGCAACACGAAGCAAGGCTGGATAAGATATTAAAGATATTGACCACACGGGTTCCGCGCTTGGAAAAAGTCGATGCTGAAATCATGGCGGATGGAAGATTGTTACTTCAGATAAAGGATGCTCCTTTTGAAAAACCGATCATGGCCAAATATGCTTCCGACGGCACACTGAAAATGCTGGCCTATTTGACTGTATTATATGATCCCGACCCGCCCCAGCTGATAGGCATTGAAGAACCGGAGAACCATCTTCACCCTAGACTTCTGCCCGAATTGGCCGAAGAATGTCGCCTATCTTCCTCTCGGACACAATTGATGGTGACCACCCATTCGCCGTTTTTTGTCAACGGTCTCAAGGCTGAGGAATTATGGGTCTTGTATCGCGATCAAGGCGGTTATACTCAAGCCCGGCGGGCGGCCGATATGAAGGGCATACCGGAATTAATGAGTGAAGGAGCCAAATTAGGTCATTTATGGGTTGAAGGTTTTTTTGAAGTAGGAGACCCCTTCGCTGATTCTCGCTCAAGTTGACATGAATCCAATCAGGTTGATGGAACGGGTCCGGACATGATCCATATCGAATTTCTGGTCGAAGAAACTTCGGCCGAAGTGTTCCTCCAGGCCATTTTACCTAAGATACTGGGTGCTCAAGCAACGTTTGCCATTCATCCCTATCAAGGCAAACCGGACTTGATGTCTAAACTGGAGAGCCGTTTGAGGGGGTACAAAAAATGGATACCCGATAATTATCGAATTGTTGTGCTGATAGATGAAGACAGAAAAGACTGTCACCAACAGAAGCAACAACTGGAAAATGCGGCCCAAAATGCGGGTTTTATTACAAAATCCACAAGAGAACCAGGACAAAATTTTGAAGTCTTGAACAGATTGGCCATAGAAGAAATTGAAGCTTGGTTTTTCGGAGACAGTGAAGCTATAGCCAAGGCTTATCCCAAGATGTCCAAACTAAGTCAAAAGGCTAAATATAGAGACCCGGACGCCATTATCGGTGGAACTTGGGAAGCATTGGAACGAGAGCTTCAGAGAGCGGGTTATTATAGAGGTGGAATGCCCAAGAAAATTAACGCCCGGCAAATTGCGGCCCACATGGATCCTGACCGAAACCGCTCGAGGAGTTTCCAGGTTTTCCGAGAAGGTTTACTGGCTATGATGCGATAAAATCCATGGAAAACACAAACCTGCCGCTAAAACCCATACTGGCCTTGCTGGGTCTGGCCATGTTCTGGGGGACCAACGTGGCGGTGGTCAAGATCGGGACCCGATTAAAACAATAAATTTCGGCCAAGACGGCGCTTGACCCTTGGCGGGCCGGCTGAATTGGAGTATGACTGGACCAAGTTACCGAGTCGGGTCAGGCGAGGAAGTCATTTTTTTACCGTTCTGCCGGTTCGGATTATTAAGATTGATAACTGATATATGAACAACAATCAATTGCGCTGGAGGCCGATCATCATCCTTGTGGCCCTGGCTTTGACCTGGGGGGCCAACTGGGCCATCGTCAAGCTGGCCGCCGGGGACCTGGCCCCGCTCTTTATGGCCGGTCTCAGGTCCCTGGTGGCCAGTATCGGCTTGTACATCTGGATGAAGGCCAAAGGGATGACCGTCTTCCCCTCCTGGACGATCTTGGGCCACGGGATAGCCGTGAGCCTGCTCTTCGGCAGCGAGTTCGCCTTTATTTACGTGAGTCTGGAGTACACCCTGGCCTCCCGCTTGTATATCCTCCTGTATACTTCCCCGTTTTTCGTGGCCATCGGCGCTCATTTCTTACTCAAGGACGACCGGCTGCACGCCTGGAAAATCGGCGGCCTGGTCCTGGCCTTTGTCGGCACCGCCGTCTTGTTCACTAATAATATCGGTGATTTTTCTCTAGCCACCCTGCCGGGCGACCTCATGGCCCTGGCCGCCGGGGTCCTCTGGGCGGCGACCACCCTGTACGTCAAAAAATATTTGGCCTACCGAACGGCGCCCTTACAGACCCTGTTCTACCAAGTCTTTTTTTCCGGGCCGTTTTTGTTCTTGATGAGCCTGGTCTTGGAAGATCAGCAGATTTCCGGCTTTTCCTGGCTGACCGCTTTTTCCGTATTTTATCAATGCATCATCGTGGCTTTTCTCAGCTATTTGGTCTGGTTCGAGCTGGTCCATCGCTACCCGGTCAGCCTGCTCCACGCCTTTGCCTTTTTCACTCCGGTGTTCGGGGTGTTTTTGAGCGGGGCCCTCATCCTGGGGGAAGTCATCACGATTCGGCTCCTCCTGGCTCTGGTCCTGGTCTGTCTGGGGCTGGTCCTGGTCAATCGCAGTCCGGGGGGCAAGCCCGTTCCGCTGGAGAATCCTTGACGGTTTGACCGATAAGGTCAACTTGTTTGTATTATTTATGGTTCTTTTAACCCAACACATTTCGGCGACAAGGAGGCGCGATGAGCATCAACCTGGCTGCGGAAATTGACGGACAACCGATCGGTTTCGCCACCGGGGCGAGAGGGGTGGAGCCTGATCGTCCCACGCTGATCCTGGTTCACGGCGGCGGGGGCTCCCGGGATTCCTGGCGTTTTCAGATCGAGGGCTTGGACGATGAGTTCAACGTTGTAGCCCTGGAAATGCCCGGACATGGAGAGAGCGGCGGTCAATCAAAACCTACTATAAGTCAATACGCCCACTGGACGGCTCAAGTCCTTCAAGCCTGGAACCTGCCGAAACGTCCGGTCCTGGGCGGGCATTCCATGGGCGGGGCTATCGGCATCGAACTGGGGCTGACGCGGCCGGAGCTTTTGAGCGGCCTGATCCTGGTCGGGACCGGGGCCTGGCTGGGGGTGAATCTGACTCTCTTGGACGGTTTCAACCAAGATTTTCACGGAACGGTCCGCTTGGTCTGTAAATGGGCTTTTGCCAAGAATACAGACCCCAAACTGATTGAGGAAGGTTATGAACGGATGTCCCGCAACGCCCCCGAGGTCCTGATTGACGATTTCCGGGCTTGCGCCGACTTCGAGCGCCGGGCTGACGTGAACCGGATCGGGCTGCCCACTTTGATCGTCTGCGGGACTCTGGACAAGATGACTCCTCCGGAGATGTCCGAGTTGCTCAAAGAAAAGATTCCAGGGGCCAGATTGGAATTGATTGACCAGGCCGGCCACCAGGTGGCTGCGGAGCAGCCCGAGCGGTTGAACCGGCTCATCAGGGAATTTATCCGCAGCCTGAACCTATAAAATTGAAGGGCGGGGAAGGGTAAAAACCTAAAATTGGTCACCTATCAGTGCACACAGGGGCATTTTCCGCCTCTTTCTGTCTGGCTGATAGAAATGGATTCCTACTTCCGCAGGGACTTTCATGTCTCTTAAGGTGCAACCGCACAATGAAAGTCCGGGTCAATGAGGCTTGATGGTTGTTTTCGCCCGAAGGACCCAAACCGTCATTCCCGCGAAAGCGGGAACCCAGTCTTCGATGGGGCTTTTTTCTGGCCCCCTGCTTGCGCAGGGGTGACGGGTGGGGTTTTGGGTCAGGTCCAGGCAGCAAGTCGAAGGTCAACTTTCGGGTAAATGACAGATAGTTACTACAAGCCATCTCAAAAATAGTACTTGTACTTTTGTGAAAAATGTACAATATATGTGGGATGGACTTAACAGACGAACAATGGACGCGGTTAGAGCCCTTAATTCCATCCCCGAAACGACAACCCGG
>Ga0209164_1004246_pt1 | contig 12979 bp, 11 predicted proteins | sample MTBNYHSulfiMetaG_FD_187458 | JGI IMG/M metagenome (GOLD analysis project Ga0209164, IMG submission 187458) | Enrichment culture microbial communities from rom New York Harbor, USA that are MTBE-degrading - MTBE-NYH (New York Harbor Sulfidogenic)... | ecosystem: Environmental > Aquatic > Marine >...
ACTCGGCCAGGGGTACCGGCTCGGCCGGCAACGGGCCCACTCCCGCCAGCGCGGCGGCGCGGGCCTCGGCCACCGTGGCGCGACGGCGGAAACCCCGCATGCGCACGTCCTCCGCGCCGCCTCCCACCGCAGTGAGCAGACGCAGAGTGTCGCCGGGCTCCAGGGGCACCGCCGCCCAATCCGCCGCGGGCAGTCGCTGATCGCCGTGGAACACCAGCAGGTGCCGTGGGATCCGCCCCGTGCGGTCGATCAGATGCAGCGTCAAGTCGGGATGGGCGGCGAGGAGGGCCTCGAAGGCTTCACCGACGGTGCTCCCGGGTACCTCGACCGAGGCCGCCCCGCCCGCGTAGGGCCGCAGCAGGGCCGGCAGCTGGATGGTCACCATGACCCGGCCGAACTTAGCAGCGGGCCGTTCTCACGCGAGCCGGGCCCGGCGGCGGGCCCGGTGGAACGCGGCGTAGCGGCCTCCAAGTTCCAGGAGCTCGCGGTGCGATCCCCGCTCCACCACCCGGCCGCGATCCAGCACGACGATCTCGTCCATCTCCTCGAGGCCTTCCGCAGTGTGGGTGATGAGCAGCAGGCCGCGCTCCTCGGCGGTGGCGAGCAGGGCCGACACCACCCCCGAAGCCGCCTCCGGGTCGAGGCCGGCGGTGGGCTCGTCGGCCACCAGCACCGGGAACCCGGCCAGGAGGGCCCGGGCCAGGGAGAGGCGCCGCCGCTCGCCGCCCGATGGCTCGATCCCGCCGGGGCCCACCCGGGTGTCCAGGCCCTCGGGGAGGCCGGCGGCCCAAGAATCGAGGCGAGCCTCGGCCAGGGCTCGCCACATCTCGTCCTCTTCGGCGCCGGGCCGTCCCAGTGCCAGGTTCTCGTGCAGCGTCCCCGCCACCAGAACTGCATCTTGCGCTGCCAGGCCGACCAGGGAGCGGACGGTCTCTCCGGTGAGCCGACGAGCATCGACCCCACCTACCAGGTAGGTTCCCTCGTCCAGCTCGCGAAAGCGCAGCAACGCCTGGGCCACGGTGGACTTGCCCGCCCCGCTCTCGCCCACCAGCGCCACCCGACGACCCCGCTCCAGGCAGAGGTCCACTGCGCGCAGCGCCCAGGGCCCGTCGCGACGATGGCGAAGTGAAGCTCCCCTCAACTCCAGCCGCGCCCCGGCCGGCGCCTCCCCGGGCCCCGGGGGATTGGGGACCGGGTCGGGGCTGCTTTCGAGAGTCGCCAGGCGCCGGGCCGCGGATGTTCCCTCATCGAGACGGAGCAGGCCATGGGGGAGGAGCGCGACCGGCTCAAAGGCGGCCACCGCCAGCAGGGCCAGGGCCCCCAGTGCCACCCGGTCAAGGGAGCCGGCGGCCACGGCCTCCGCCCCTACCCGTGCGACCATCCACAGGCACAGACCGCTGCCGAGGGCCACCAGCCCCGAGCCGGCGCCGGTCACCCAGGCCGCCCGGCGGGCGAGCCGGGTGAGGCGGTGGTCGGCCGCGGCGGCCGCGGTCAGAAGATCGGCACTGCGCCCGAAGACGGCTGCCTCGGCGGCCCCCTCGACCAGGTCGATCACCGTGACGGACAGGTCGCCGCGCGCGGCGGCCAGACGCCCGGCCCGGGCGCGGCCGGCCGCCCGAGCGGCCAGGCCCACTGCCACGGCGGTCAGCGCCAGAGCAGCTGCCACCGTGTATCCGGCCGCGGGCAGCAGGGCCCAGGCGGTGGCGCCGGCTCCGGCCACGGCCAGGCCGGTGACCGCGACGGGCAGAAGCGAGCGGACGAGTGCCTGCTCGATCTGCTCCAGGTCTTCGGTGATGCCGAGGAGAAGATCGCCGGCCCTCTCGTCTTCGATGCCGGCCGGGCTGAGCCGCTCGACCTCGGCGAAGGCACGGGTGCGGAGGCGGGCGACCAGGTGCAGGGCGGCGTCGTGTGCGGAGAGACGCTCGAGGTAGCGGAGCACGGCCCGGGAGATGCCGAAGAAGCGCACCCCGACTATGGCGACCGTCAGTTCCAGCACCCCGGGGTGCTCTGCGGCCCGCACGATCAGGTAGGCCCCGGTGGCCAGCAGGCCGACCCCGGCCGCCACGGTGCCCGCCCCGGCGGCGGTGGCGGCGGCCAGGCGCCCGGTGGTTCCCTTGAGAAGGGCGAGGAGCAGCCTCATGCCGGCCCTCCCGGCCCGGCATGGGGCCGCCCGGCTGCCAGCCACAGCACGCGATCGGCCCGGGCGGCGGCCCCCGGGCGGTGGCCGGCCAGGATGATGGTGGTGGAGCCCCGCAGCCGGTCGAGGGTGTCGAGGACGGCCAGCTCGGTGAGCGGGTCCAGGTGAGCGGTGGGCTCGTCGAGCAAGAGCAGCGGGGCACGGCGCACCAGCGCCCGGGCCAGGGCGATCCGGCTGCGTTCCCCGGCGGAGAGGCGGGCGCCTCCTTCGCCGACCGGGGTGTGCATGCCCCGGGGCAGGTCTTCGACAAAGCCGGCGGCGGCCTCGGCGAGGGCCTGCCGAATCTGGTCTTCGCCGGCGTCAGGTGCGCCGAAGCGCACGTTGTCGGCGATCGTCCCGTGGAAGAGACGGGGTTGCTGGGGAAGCCAGGCCAGGAGACGGCGCCACTGGGCCGGGTCGACGGAGGCCAGGTCGAGGCCCGCCGCCCGAATCCGGCCCTGCGTCGGAGGGACCAGGCCCAGCAGCGTCGCGAGCAGGGTGCTCTTGCCCGATCCCGATGGCCCGGCCACGGCCAGGTACTCGCCCTCCCCGACCTCGAGGGACAGGTGGGCCAGCGCCGGCGCCGTCCGCCCGTCGTAGACGACGGTGAGCTCCTCCACCGCGAGCGGGACCGGCCGCGAGGGCGCCGGGAGAACGCCTCGCGCCGGTGGCTCCCGCCCGGGGGCCTCCAGGCGTCCGAGGATCTCGGAAGCCGCCTGGACTCCCTCCGCCGCGGCGTGAAACTCGGCGGCCAGGCGCCGCGGAGGTAGGTAGGCCTCGGGAGCGAGGATGAGTACGGTGAGCCCGGCCTCCAGGCCCAGGCCACCGTCGAGCACGCGCAAGCCCACGGCCACCGCCACCACCGCCACCGAGATCGTCGCTGCCAGTTCGAGCACGAAGGCGGACAGGAAGGCGATGCGCAGGGTGCCCATCGTCTCGCGGCGATGCCGGTCGGAGAGAGCGGCGAAGGCGGCGATCTGCTCGCGGCTGCGTCCGAACACCTTCAGGGTGGGCAGGGAGCGCAGTGCCTCCACGAACCCGGCGCTCAGATCGGAGAAGGCTTGCCAGCGGCGGGCCACCCGGGCCCGGGTGGCGGCGCCTACCAGCGCTCCGAAAAGCGGGATGAGGGGAAGGGTCACCGCCACGATCAAACCGGCCAGGGGATCGAGGGGGAAGATCCAGGCCAGCACGAACACCGGCACGGCCACCGCCAGCGCCAGTTGGGGGAGATAGCGGGCGAAGTAGGCATCGAGGGCCTCTATGCCGCGGCCGGCGGCGGCAGCCAGGGCGCCGGCTCGCTCCCCGGCCTCCTCCCGGGCGGCCACCTGCTGCAGGAGAGCCGAGCGCAAACGAGAGCGCACCCCGGCCGCGCTGTGATGGGCGGCTACCTCGGTGAGCCAGGCGGTGAGGGTCGCGGCGGCGGCGGTCCCCAGCAGCCCGGCCAGGGGGCCGGCCAGTTCTTCGGGTCCGGCCCCCTCGAAGCAGGCGGCAACCACGCGGGCGAGCAGAACGGCGCGAGCGATGACCAGCCCGGCTCCGGCCAGGCCGAGGACGACGGCCGCAGCCAGGAAGGGTCGCGCGCCCCGCCCGAGGTGAAAGAGCCGCCGGTCGACGACGGGCCGCCGCGCCGCCGCGGAGCTCAGCCGCTCGGTGACAGCTGCTCCCGGGTGATGCGCTTGCGGAACACCCAGTAGGACCACGCCTGGTAGGCCAGCACGAGCGGTACGAAGATGAGGGCCACCACGCTCATCACCCGCAGGGTGGTGGGTGTCGAAGCCGCGGTGTAGATATCCAGGCTGAAGGCCGGGCTGGTGCTGGAGGGCATCACGCGGGGGTACAGGTCCATGAACAGGACCAGAGTGGCCGCCACGATGGTCAGTCCGGTGGTCACGAACGCCCAACCGTCGCGCTCGGCGCGCAGCAGGGGCAACGCGGCCAGGATCGCCGCGGCGGCCAGGGCAGCCACCGCGATCAGGGCTCCCAGCGGCAGCAGGCCCAGGTCCCCGCGCTCGGCGTCCGCCGTCCGCACCAGCGTCCAGGCCAGGAAGCCGGCGGCCGCCAGGGCGGTTGGCAGGGCCAGCCGGGCGGCGGCGGCGTGGGCCCGCTCCGCCACCGGCCCCGCCGCCTTCAGGCCCAGGAAGGTCCCTCCGTGCAGGGTGAAGAGGAGCAGGGTGGCCAGCCCTCCCAGCAGGGCGTAGGGATTCAGCAACGTCCACAAGGTGCCGGTGTACTCGCCGGCGGCGTCGATGGGCACCCCGCGCACGATGTTGGCGAAAGCCACGCCCCAGAGGAAGGAGGGGAGCAGGCTGCCCACGAAGATCGCCGCGTCCCACCCGGCCCGCCACCGGGGGCGGCGGTCCTTGGCGCGGAACTCGAAGGCCACTCCCCGGATGATGAGGGCCACCAGGACGATGAACAGCGGCAGGTAGAAACCGCTGAACAGGGTGGCATACCACTCGGGGAACGCGGCGAAGGTGGCCCCGCCGGCCACGATCAGCCACACCTCGTTCCCGTCCCAGTGCGGGCCGATGGCCCGGATGGCCACCCGCCTATCCAGGTCATCGCGGCCCACGAAGGGCAGCAGGATGCCCACCCCGAAGTCGAAGCCCTCCAGGAAGAAGTAGCCCATCCAGAGGACCGCGATCAGAAGGAACCAGAGCGAGTTGAGGTCGGTCTCGATCATCGGTCCTCCTCCTCAATAGACCAGGCCGGCGCCGACCTCTTCCGAGGTCGTCTCCTCGCCGGCCCCGGCCCGGGCGTACTTGGCCATCAGGTACACGTCGATCACCGCCAGGATCCCGTACAGCACCGTGAAGCCGATCAGGGTGATCAGGACCGAGGCGGTCCCCACCGAGGGGGAGACGGAGTCGCGGGTGAGCAGCACGTTGTAGACGGTCCAGGGCTGGCGGCCGATCTCGGTGACCACCCACCCGGTGATGTTGGCCAGGAAGGGCAAGATCAGGGCAGCCAGGGCGGCGCGATGGAACCAGGCCGCCTGATAGAAACGCCGGCGGTAGAGGAGCCCGGCCCCCAGCCCCGCCAGTCCGATCAGCCCGAAGCCCACCCCCACCATCACCCGGAAGGACCAGTACACCGTGGCCACCGGCGGCCGGTAGTCGCCCGGTCCGAAGGTGGCCTCGTACTCGGCCTGCAGGGGGTTGATGCCCTCGACCTCGGCAGTCCAGGAGTGGTCGGTGAGCAGGCTGAGGCCGTGGGGAATGGCGATGTTCACCCGGTTGCGCCCCTGCTCCATGTCGGGGATGGCGAACAGCGACAGGGCGGCCGGCCCCTCCGTCTCCCAGTGCGCCTCCACCGCAGCATGCTTCATCGGCTGGACGTCGGCGGTGATCTGTCCCTGGAAGTGGCCGCTGGTGGCCACCAGCACCCCCGAGGCCAGCACCAGGCCCACCGCCAGTGCCGAGGAGAGCCGGAACACCTCATCTGAGTGATTGCGGATGAGATGCCACCCGCTGATGGCCAGCATGAGGACCCCGGCGGTGAGCAGGGCGGACAGGATGGTGTGGCCCAGGTGGTGCCAGGCCACCGGGTTGCGGATCAGATCCAGGAAGCTCTCCAACTCGGCCCGCCCGGTCGCTGGGTTCAGGCGGTAGCCGACCGGGTTCTGCATCCAGGCGTTGGCAGCCAGGATCCAGAAGGCGGAGAGGATGGTGCCCCCCGCCACCAGCCAGGCAAAGGCGGCGTGGAGGCGAGGGCCGACGCGGTCCCAGCTGAAGATCCACAAGCCCAGGAAGGTGGACTCCAGGAAAAAGGCGGCCAACCCTTCGACGGCCAGGGGGGCACCGAAGATGTCGCCGACGAACCGGGAGTAGGACGACCAGTTCATGCCGAACTGGAACTCCTGCACGATGCCGGTCACCACGCCTATGGCGAAGTTGATCAGGAACAGCTTCCCCCAGAACTTGGTGGCCCGCAGGTACTTGGGATCGCGCCGGCGCACCCACAGCGTCTCCAGGGTGGCCACCACTACCGCCAGGCCGATGGTGAGCGGGACGAACAGGAAGTGGTAGATCGTCGTGATCCCGAACTGCCATCGGGCCGCGATCAGGGCATCCATGCTCTTGGCTCCGATCGGTCGACGTTGGCCGGGACGCTAGCGCGTCGGCCGGGCGCGGGTGGCTCCATCGAGGCCCGGGCCGACCGGCCATGGCGGCCGGCGGCTGTGAAGGCCTCAGCGCCCACGCGCCCCGTCGGCGGTGCAGCCTTCATTCCCTGGTATAAACCCGGGGAGAACAACTCGCATGACGCAAGGTCCGACCCCTCCCCTCGCCCCTCAACTGCCCGCGCCCCCGGCGCAGACGCGCAAGTGGCCCAAGCGCCTGTTGGTCATCTTCCTGGTGGTGGCCAACCTGGGCATCTTCGGCGCCCTGGGCGCGGTGTGGTACGCCGCCCGGCAGGTCGCCTCCTCCGTGGCGACCCTGCCGTCGGAGGGGCTGGGACTGGACGAGTCGCCCGGCGGCTTCGGCGACCCTCGCACCTTCCTGCTCATCGGCAGCGACAGCCGGGACAACCTTCCCGAGGACTGGACGGGATTCGGGGCCTCCGGTGGTCAGCGGGCCGACGTCATCATCCTGGTGAAGATCCTGCCCGACTCGGGGACACTGCAGATGCTGAGCATCCCCCGCGACCTGCGGGTCACCATCAACGGGCAGACCAACCGGATCAACGCCGCCTTCAACAACGGCGCTGCCGCCATCGTGGCCGCGGTGTCGGAGTTCACCGGTTCGCCGATCAATCACTACCTGCAGGTGGACTTCGCCGGCTTCGCCGGCATGGTGGACGCGGTGGGCGGGATCAAGATGACCTTTCCCTACCCGGCACGCGACACCAAGTCGAAGCTGACGATGGCCGCCGGTGTGCAACGCCTGGACGGGCGCACCGCGCTGGCACTGGCCCGTTCCCGGCACTATCAGGAGTTCCGGGAGGGGGCGTGGGTGTTCGTGGATGCCAGCGACCTGGGGCGCACCCGGCGCCAGCAGGACCTGCTGATGGCTCTGCTCACCCAGATCGACCGGCCCTCGTCCATCGGCGGCTTCAACAGCCTGGTGGACAGCTTGAGCCGGTTCGTCACCGCCGACGACTCGTTGGGGGAGGACGAGCTGATCCAGCTGGCCTGGGAGATGCGCTCGGTGGGGGCGGACGATTTCGACGCCCTCACCCTGCCGGTGGACTTGTATGAGGAGAACGGCGTCTCCTACGTGGTGCCCCACGAGCCCGAGGCGGGGGCGGCGCTGGCCGCCTTCCGCAACGGGGAGCCGCTCACCGCCGCGGTGGAGGGCAAAGGTCGGCTGGAGGTACAGAACGGCAACGGGGTCCCCGGCTCGGCCGGGGCGGTGGCCGATCGGCTGCGGGCCGCCGGCTGGGAGGTGGTGGCGACCACCAACAGCGAGCGGGAGGACTACGCGACCACACTGGTGGTCGCCCGGCCCCGATTCCTGCCACAAGCCGAGGCGGTGGCCGCTTTCCTCGGCTACGGCCGGGCCGAGGTCGGCCGGGTACCCGACGGCGCCGACGTGGTGGTTATCGTCGGGGCCGACGCGGGCGGGGGCTGAGGTTCTCCGCCCGGCCCGGTTCCCGGGGAGGAGTCAAGCGTGAGTCGCAAGGCCATGGTCACCGGCGGGGCCGGGTTCATCGGCAGCCACCTGGTGGATCTCCTCGTCGACCGCGACTGGGAGCTGCTGGTGGTGGACGATCTGTCCTCGGGCCATCTGGACCACATCGCGGGCGCGCGTCGACGGGGAAAGGTGTCGGTGCTGGTGGCGGATGTGCGGGCACCGGAACTGGCCCCGGCCGCCGAGCGCTTCGGCCCGGAAGTGATCTTCCATCTGGCCGCGCAGTCCAAGGTGCGGCCCTCGGTGGAGGACCCGGTGCTCGACGCATCGGTCAACATCCTGGGCACCATCAACGTGCTGTCGGCCGCCGCCCGCTCGGACGCCCGGCGGGTGGTGTTCGCCTCGTCGGGAGGGGCGATGTACGGGGAAGGTGCCCGCCTGCCCGCCACCGAGCGCACGGCCAAGCGTCCCTCCTCGCCCTACGGGATCAGCAAGAAGGTGGTGGAGGACTACTTTCGCTGGTTCGACGAGATGTACGGCGTGACCTACGTCCTCCTGGCCATGGCCAACGTCTACGGCCCCCGCCAGGACCCCGGGCTGGAGGGCGGGGTGACCGCCATCTTCGCCCGGGCCATGCTGGAGGGCCGGCGCCCCGTCATCTTCGGTGACGGCCGCCAGAGCCGCGACTTCGTGTACGTGGAGGATGCGGTGGACGCCTTTCTGCGGGCGGCCGACTCGCGCGGCGGTCTGCTGCTCAACATCGGCAGTGGACGGGAGACGACGGTGCTCCGCCTGTACGACGCCCTGGCCGGCCTCACCGGCTACCGGCTGCCTCCCGAGTTCGCCCCCGCCAAGCCGGGGGATATCGCCCGCTCGGTACTCGACCCGGCTCGCGCCAAGGCGGCGCTGGGCTGGGAGGCGTGGACCTCTCTGGAGGAGGGGCTGCGGCGCACGGTGGAGTGGCACCGGGGCCGGCCGGGGGGCTGAAGCGGGGAAAGGACCCGGCAGGCGGGGGAGGCCCGTCGGGGCGAGGGCGGGGGCATAGCGACTGCGTCCCGACCATCATGTTGCCATGTCCCACACTCTCATCCCCGATCTGCTCGGCCGGGCGGAGGTCCCCGAGCAGGGCACTCTGAGCCGCGTGCTGCACGAGGACGGCCACCTTCGCCTGGTGCTCTTCGCCTTCGACGCCGGCCAGGAGCTCACCGAGCACACGGCCAGCGTCCCGGCCGTGCTGCAGGTGATCTCCGGCCGCTTCCGGGTCACCGCCGGCGGCGATGGCTTCACGATGGGCCCGGCGGACTGGCTGCTTCTCGATGCCCACGAGCCGCATTCGCTGGTGGCCGAGGAGCCGTCACGGCTGCTGCTCACCATGCTGCGGCCGCCCGCCGGCGACTAACTCCCCCGGCTCAGAGCTCCAGGATGTGGCAGCTCCCCGCTTCGACCGGGGCAATCGTGCCGCACTGCTCGCCGCCGGCGAAGAGGCAGGCTTCTTGCGGTGTCTCCGGGTGCTCGTCGTCGAAGCACGCATACCCCTCCCCGTCGGTGCTCTGTGTGCTCCACGTGGAAGGTGAAGCGGCGTAGAGGAAGCGGGCCCCGATCTCCAGGCCGGGGACGGGCTGGCACTCACCGTCCACCGCCCGGATCCGAAAGGTGATCCTGATGCTGGGGCTCATCGCGGTCCTCCCCGGCTGACGAGGGGTACGGCCATCATGCCACGCCCGTAGCATGGCTGCCCGACGCCCGTGCCGGAGTGAACCGCATGGATGTAGAGATCGGACCTTCGGCCGGATCCCCGGGGCCGCAGAAGTGGCGGGCGGCCTGGGGCGAGCTGGAGGAGGCCGTCATCGATCCCGGGCGCTGCAGCGGGTGCGGCGGGTGCGTGATCGCCTGCCCCTGGGGCGTGCTCTCGCTGGACACGGAGTCCTGGGTTCCCCGGTTGGATCCGGCCGCCCGGGATGCAGACACTGGGCGCTGCGTGCACCAGGAGCGGGGCTGCACCGTCTGTGCGCGAGCCTGCCCGCGTCTGGATGATTGGGAGGCCGACGGCGACCGGGCCGTCTTCGGGGGCGTCCGGAACGACGGCGAGGCACTCGGCATCCACCGCGCCGTGTGGCTGGCTGCGGCCACCGACCCGGAGATCGCCGCCGCCGGGCAGGACGGGGGGGTGGCCACCGCCCTTCTCGCCTACGCCCTCGAACATGATGTGATCGACGCGGCGCTGGTCAGTTGCGTGGAGCCGGGGATGCACCCCCGGCCGGGGGTGGCGCGCAGCCGGGCCGAGCTGCTGGCCGCCGCCGGCTCCCGCTACACCTACTCGGCCAACCCGATGGCCTTCGCCGAGGCGGCCGGCCTGGGGGCCCGTCGGCTGGGTCTGGTCGGGGTGGGGTGCCAGGCTTCGGTGCCGGCGGTGGCCGGGGCGCGCGGCGTGGCGCGGGTGGCTCACCGTTTCGCCCTGGTCGTCGGCCTGCTGTGCTCCCGCACCTTCACCGACGGGTTGTTCTCGGATCTGCTGGAGCCGCGGCTGGGCATCGGCCGGGAGGCCATCGCCCGCATGAACATCAAGGGCCGGCTGCAGGTGTGGTCGACATCCGGCCGGGGAAGTCCCCCCGACCTGGAGGTGCCTCTCCGGGAGTGTGATCCCTTCGACCGGCCGGGGTGCCGCCGGTGTCCCGACTTCACCGCCGGCCATGCCGACCTCTCCCTCGGGGGCATCGGGCGTCACAGCGACCACACCTTCGTGATCGTACGGACCGAGCGCGCCGAGCGCCTGCTCGCCGAGATGGAGCGGGACGGCTGGATCACCCTCGGGCCGGCGGAGGAGGAGGATCCGGCCGCAGTGGCCCTGGTGCAGCGCATGGCTCTCCGCCAGCGGCCGCGCTGGCCGGGGGAAGCAGCAGTGCCGCCGGCAGTCTCCTGAGCGGCCGGGGCGTCGCCGCGCCCGAGTGGCTCAACCCTCCAGGTCCTCGATGCGGCGCGGCCGGTCGTCCTTGAGCAGCCGACTCAGGGCACGGTCGGCCAGGAGCCGGCCTCCCGTCTGGCAGCGGGGGCAGTAGTTGGTCTCCGCGTCGGCGTGGACGATGCGCTGCACCCCGGTGCCGCAGACCGGACAGGGCTGCCCGTGCTTTCCGTGCACGGCCATCGCCGGGTGGAAGGCGGTGACCTTCTCGGGGAAGCCGTCGCCGGCCTCCCCTCGCCGGCGTTCGATCCATTCGGTGAGTACTTCCCGGGCGGCGGCGTGGAGGCGAGCCAGGGTGCCCGAACCGAGGGTGTCGGTGCGGGCCAGTGGGCTCAGACGGGCCCGGTGCATGATCTCGTCGGCGAAGGCGCCGCCGATGCCCGAAACCAGGGTGGGGTCGGTGAGGGCCCGCTTCAGAGTGTGTCGCTCCCGGGTGAGGGCGTCGGCGAATTCGGCCGGGGAGGCGGAGAGTACCTCGATGCCGCCGGGGTCGTGCCTGGCCAGGGCGGCCTCTCCCCGAACCAGATGGATCGAGGCGCGCTTGGCCGTGCCTTCTTCGGTGAGCAAGAAGGTGTGAGCGGGGAAGTCGAGGGCGGCCAGGCCGCGTCGACGGGGCACGGCGGCGCCCGGCGTCCGGCGTCGGAGCCGCCCGCCCACCATCAGGTGAATCACCACGAAGTAGTCGCCCTCCAGCTCGAGCACCACTCGCTTGCCGATGCGCCTGACTCCGTTGAGCCGCCGGCCCTCGATGTCGCCCGGCGGGGGATCCACCGAGCGCAGCACCCAGGGGCTGGCCAGGCGCAGGCGCTCCAGCGGGGTACCCCCGGCGAGGGCGGTGAGACGCTCGCAGTAGACGACCACGTCGGGAAGCTCGGGCATGGTGCCTCGTTCGTCTATCGGAACAGATCCTCGGCGGCGGGGCGGACCAGGTCGGCGGCCCGACCCTCCCCGCGGGGCACGGCCAGCCCGCGCAACAGGGCGGCGGGGATCCCGGCCGCCTTCCCCATGGCGAGGTCGGCGGCGGCGGCGATCTCATCGACCACCGCCACCTCGGTCACCTTGAGCTCCCGTCCCTGCGCGTCGCGGGTGCCCCGCAGGTCGAGGATGACCTCCAGGCCGGAGACGCCGACGGCCACGTCAACCAGCCCCCGCCGCCAGGCCCGGCCGAACGTATCGGTCACCACCACCGGCACATCCACCCCGGTGAGCCGGTGCAGGGCCAGCCGCAGGCTGTGCGCCGAGCGGTCGGGATCGGCGGGAAGCAGCACGGCCGTGCCCGGGGCGGTGTTGGAGCGGTCCACCCCGGCGTTGGCGCAGATGAAGCCGTGGCGGGTCTTGGCGATCACCAGGCTGCCGCGCCGCCGCAGGATCTCCACCGCCTGCTCATCGACCAGGCGCCGGTAGGCCGCCTCCTCGTCGCCCTCCAGCGGAACCAGCGCGCCCTCGGCCTTGGAGATCGCTTTGTGGGTGACGACGAGCAGGTCCCCCGGTTGGGGGCCGAGGCCGGCCTGCGCGAGGGCGGTGGCCAGCAGGCCGGCCAGGTCGTCCCCGGGGTGAATCTCGGGCAAGCCGGGCACCGGGTGAATGGAGATGGTCACGGCAGCTCCAGTAACTCTCGCGCCAGGCGGGCGGCTTCGGCGGGCTCGGTGATGCGAGTGTCGGCCGCGTGGAGGCGAACCGGCCCGCCTCCCAGGGCACGTACGTCGCCGGCGTCACCGACGTCCACCACCAGGTGACCGAGCAAACCCTCATAGGCGGCGAGCACCCCGGCGTTCCCCGGCGGGAGCCCGAGGTTGGCCATCACCCGGTCGGCCGGGCCTTTGAGCGCCTTTCCCCCGAACAGTGGGCTCACCGCAATCACCCGGGAAGCGGCGGCCACCGCCTCCCGGATGCCCGGCACCGCCAGGATGGGCCAGATGGAGAGGGGAGGGTTGGAGGGGGCGACCACCACGAGCGAAGCGGCCGAGATGGCCTCCAGCACCCCGGGAGCCGGCCGGGCAGCCCCGGCTCCACTGAAATCGACTTCGGCGACCTCATCGGCATGGCCCCGCAGCACGAAGTACTCCTGGAAGGGAAGCCACTCGCCCGAGGTGAGACGGACCCGGGTGCGGAGGGGGTCGTCGGTGGCGGGGAGGAGGCGGCACCGCACCTCGAGGGCGGCCGCCAGGCGGCGGGTGACCGCAGCCAAGGTCTCGCCGGAGCGGAGGGCGGCGGTGCGGAGGAGGTGGGTGGCCAGGTCGGCATCGCCCACCCGGAAGCGGGTGTCCAAGCCCA
>Ga0209164_1004247_pt1 | contig 12979 bp, 13 predicted proteins | sample MTBNYHSulfiMetaG_FD_187458 | JGI IMG/M metagenome (GOLD analysis project Ga0209164, IMG submission 187458) | Enrichment culture microbial communities from rom New York Harbor, USA that are MTBE-degrading - MTBE-NYH (New York Harbor Sulfidogenic)... | ecosystem: Environmental > Aquatic > Marine >...
AGATGATCGATATGAAGCGGTTTTTTGGAAGAAACTTCCTCTCGGCGCGGCGTCACATGGTCTCACCAGGAGAGCACTTGAAAAAGTTATGGAAATAAAAGCGGAGGAAGACACCGAAGTATGGGGCGGTTATTTTACAAATAGCGGAGTTTTCAAAGTAGGATATTTCGAGCCGGAAGACGACCTCTGGAAACATCCAGAGATCCGATTAACAATGGATTACCAGGAGGACCTGAATTTCCTGAAAGCGGTTTTCGATGAACTATATACCAATAATACGCATTTTTCTTCTCACGATTTAATGTCTCTGCTTATTAATAGGAAACCAGAGATACCATTCATTAACAGAAAAATGCAAATAAAATATGAAGAGCATATTGCAAAGGCTGCTCCGGTAAGACTTAAGAAAGGAAGTACCCAATTATAAAAAATGCCTGCCAATAATATCGATAAAAATCATAACTTCTCAATATTAATACCAACCTATAACCGGCAAAAGTTTCTTAAAAGAATTCTCTCTTATTATGATAGCTTTAAAGAGGGTTTCAATATCGTTATAGCAGATTCCAGTACAGATGAGAACAAGCAAGAAAATCAAAAAACGATTTCAACTTTGTCAAACCTCACAATCACATATATAGGGTTTCCGCCAAATGATGATTACCTGTCCATTATGAATAAAATTCTTGGTGGACTTAACAATACAAAAACAAAATATTGCGTTTTCTGCGCAGACGATGATTTCATCACTCCAACTGGCATAAAACAATCTGTTGAATTCCTTGAAAATAATCCTGGTTACACAGTGGCCCATGGTCACTATATTGTTTTTTCCGTGAAAGCCGATGCAGACAACCAATTTCAATGGAAGCCTTATACAGCAGCGGGAACAATAGCTGATCCAACTCCGGAAGCTAGATTGTTTCATCATCTTTCATCTTATACACCTACTTTTTACGGAGTACACAATACAAATTTGTTAAAATTAATTTTTGAAGAAACATTAGATTTTGCAGACGATTTTAGATTTAGTGAATTATTAGCTTCTGTGATAGCGTTGATTTATGGAAAATGCAACTGTCTTTCTGTATTTTATGCAGCTCGAGAAATCAGTACTGATTCTACAAGCCTTAAAATAGAACCCTTTAAAAATATTATTAGTAGTCAATCTTATACTAGAAAATATAATAAATTCAGAGAATGCCTATCAATGCATCTCATGAAAAAAAGTCAAACAAATCTCAAACAAGCTGAAGAATTAATTGATAATAGCATGAAAAATTATTTAATTAAATACAACTTCATTAGCAATGACGGCACAAGCAATCTCTTCTCTAATATTAAAGACTCAACTAAAAACCATTCTATCGCTTTTTTTAACGAGAGATACTCTGAATTTCGGGAAGAAATTAATAAAATCATATCACATACACTCTCTTATTCAGGGGATAGTTAAAAAGGAGGAGAAAATAAAAGTAGTCATTCTTTGTGGTGGTCTCGGAACACGCCTTAGGGAAGAGACTGAATTCAGACCCAAGCCTATGGTAAATATCGGTAACCGACCGATTTTATGGCATATTATGAAAATCTATGCACATTATGGATTTAATGACTTCATACTCTGTCTCGGGTATAAAGGTGAAATGATAAAAGAATATTTTTACAATTATTATATACTGAACAATGATTTCAGCATCGAACTCGGAAGGAACGAGATCCAGATTCATAGCAATATGGATGAGAAAGGCTGGCACATTACTCTCGCTGACACAGGAGAAAAAGCGCTCAAAGGGGCTCGTCTGAAACGTATTGAAAAATATGTCACCGGAAATCAGTTTATGATGACATACGGAGACGGCGTCGCAAACATCGATATCAATGCTTTACTGAAATTTCACAACCGCCATGGAAAAATCGCAACGGTTACAGGAGTCGGACTTGCTCCGCGCTTTGGCGAATTGAAAATCAAGAGGAATCAAGTTGAGCGCTTCAGAGAAAAACCAAAGGTCAGTAAAGATTTTGTCAGCGGTGGCTTTTTCGTCTTCAAAAACAACATTTTCAAATATCTTTCTGACGATGACAATTGTGATTTTGAAGTCGGACCTCTGGAGAAGCTCGCCGACAAAGGTCAGCTCATGGTTTACAAACATCAGAGGTTCTGGGCATGTATGGATACGCTGAGAGATGTGGATTATCTGAACAAACTCTGGGAAGACAATAAAGCCGACTGGAAAATCTGGTAACCAATTTTGGATAGACTGAGAAATTTCTATAATGGCAAATGCATCCTCATTACAGGCCATACGGGCTTTAAGGGCTCATGGCTTTCGTTATGGCTCAAAAAACTCGGCGCCGATGTTGTCGGATATGCCCTGGAACCTCCTACCGTTCCAAACCTATTTGAAATCTGCGGTCTAAAAAAAACGTTGTCTTCAATAATGGGTGACATCAGAGATAGAGAAAACCTTGCAAAAGTTTTAAAGAAGTATAAACCACAGATAATTTTTCATATGGCAGCACAATCCCTTGTAAGGCGTTCATATACAAATCCTTTAGAAACTTATGAAACAAATATTATGGGCACGGTTAATATTCTGGAAGCGGCCCGTTATACTCCCTCAGTCAGGGCCGTCGTCAATGTCACAAGCGACAAGTGTTATGAAAACCGCGATTTCAAGAGGGGCTTTAAAGAGACCGACCCAATGGGCGGATATGATCCTTACAGTTCAAGCAAAGGGTGCGCAGAACTCATCACAAGCGCCTATAGGCGGTCCTTTTTTAATTACGCCCTGCATTCTCATTCTGCATCGATTGCCTCGGTAAGGGCAGGCAATGTAATCGGCGGTGGCGACTGGTCGGAAGACCGACTTGTGCCGGATTGCATTAAGGCGCTGATTGCCAAAAAACCGATCATAATCCGTAATCCTGACGCACTTCGACCCTGGCAACATGTCCTGGAGCCGCTGTATGGCTATCTTTTGTTGGCCCGTCTACTCTATAAAAACGGCTGTAGATTCAGCAGAGCATGGAATTTCGGACCAGACCATGCAAACGCTAAACCCGTGCAATGGGTTGTCGAGAAAATCGTGGCACTATGGGGAGGAAAAGCCTCATGGAAACTGGATAACAAGAAACATCCCCATGAAGCTTCATATCTGAAACTTGATTGCTCACAAGTAAGAACCAAAGTTGGGTGGCGTCCCCAATGGGGTCTAAACCTTTCACTTAAAAATACTGTAGATTGGTACAAGACCTTTTATAATAAAAAAGAAGACATATTCGATTTGACAACCAAACAAATCAAGACTTATGAAAAAAGTATTTTAAAATGAGATGCAGATTTTGCAACGCGGACTTGAAACATATATTCCTCTCTCTTGGCAATGCTCCTCTCTCCAACTCTTTCCTCACAGAGGAACAACTGCACCAAATGGAACTATTTTATCCTCTCGAAGTTTATGTGTGCGATAAATGCTTTCTGGTACAGTTGGAAGAATTTAAAAATCCTGAAAATATCTTTAGTGATTATGCCTACTTTTCGTCATTCTCCGATACGTGGCTACAGCATGCGAAAAATTATGTCGATAAGGTGATCGCCCGCTTTGGACTTACCAGCAATTCACACGTCGTAGAAATTGCAAGCAACGATGGCTATTTACTTCAGTATTTTATAGAAAAGGGGATTCCCGTGCTCGGCATCGAGCCGGCGGTAAACGTTGCAAAGTCTGCCAAACTTAAGGGAATCCCGACCGAAATATCCTTTTTCGGCACTGAAACAGCAAACAGACTGGCTTCACAAGGAGAATCAGCTGACCTTTTGTTAGGAAATAATGTCATGGCCCATGTGCCAAATCTCAATGACTTTGTTGCAGGATTAAAAATACTTCTAAAACCAAAAAGCGTTATCACAATAGAATTCCCCCATCTTATGAGACTCATGGAGAACACACAGTTTGATACTATCTATCATGAGCATTTTTCTTATTTTTCTTTCCTGACGGTTGAAAAAGTTTTTACTGCACATGATCTTATTATTTTCGATGTCGAAGAACTGCCTACCCACGGCGGATCTCTCAGAATTTATGCTAAACATAAAGGAGATAAGTCAAAATTGATTTCATCTGAGGTTGCGCGATTGCGTCTAAGAGAAAAAGAATCAGGATATACTGACATAAATTTTTATTATAATTTTGAAGATAAAGTCAGACAAATAAAACGGGATATACTCAACTTGCTGATCCGCCTCAAGAATGAAAATAAAAAAATCGCAGGGTATGGCGCACCGGCGAAGGGGAATACGCTATTGAACTATTGCGGTATACGTTCGGATTTTATCGACTATACTGTCGACAGGAATCCGCATAAACAAGGGCGCTATCTGCCGGGAAGCCATATCCCTATTGAATCACCGGATAAAATAAGAGAAACAAAGCCGGATTATATCCTGATTCTGCCTTGGAATATCAAGGAAGAGATCATGGGACAGATGGCTTTTATAAGGGATTGGGGTGGAAAGTTTATTATCCCGATTCCCAAGGTGAAAATAATCTAAATGAAATTCACTGAGACAAAGCTAACAGGGGCCTATATTATCGACTTGGAGCCTAGAGAAGATGACCGCGGTTTTTTTGCACGCAGTTTCTGCAAGAGAGAGTTTGAAGCACTTGGATTAAGCTTTAACATCGCTCAATGCAATATCTCATATAATAAAAAGAAAGGCACTTTGAGGGGCATGCATTACCAAGTTGCACCTTATGAAGAGGTAAAAATCGTATCCTGTATTAGAGGTGCAATTTATGATGTCATTATAGACTTGCGGCCAGATTCCCCAACTTATTGTCAATGGATACCTGTTGAATTATCAGGGGAAAATAACAAATTGCTTTATGTGCCAAAAGGTTTCGCCCATGGGTTTCAAACTTTAGAGGACGATACAAAAGTCTGTTACCAAATGTCCGAGTTCCACTGCCCAGAATATGCTACGGGTATTAGGTCTGATGATCCTGTTTTTAACATTAAGTGGCCATTAGCTGACAAATTGATCTCCCTTAAAGATCAGAATTGGCCTTTATTTAATAAATATCAACCTGGAAACAATAATAAAAGTATGATCACTCAAGACTTAGCGCAACATTATTCAAGAAAATTTACCGAATTTGGTCCAACTCCTGAAGGAGTTGATTGGAAAAGAAAAGAAGACGTGTGGATACGCTATGACAAAATGCTGGCCGTTATAGATCCCTTTTCAAAATATAAAAAGGAAGATATTTCTTTTTTAGATGTTGGATGTGGTTACGGCGGGTTGTATGAGTATGCAAAAGAAAAGGAAATAGTTTTGGATTATACAGGGATAGATGTGGCACAAAATATGATTGAGTATGCTTTATCAAAATTTCATGATGCAAGATTCTACTGTGAGGATATTTTTAGCTTTACCCCTGCCAAACCTTTTGATTATGTCGTTTGTAATGGAATCCTAACACAAAAACTGTCTACGAGTATACTCGACATGGATCTTTTTGCACACGCATTAGTTAAAAAATTATTTGAGTTATGCAAAATTGGGATAGCATTTAATGTGATGACCACTAAGGTAAATTTCACCGTTAATAATCTTTACTATAGAAATCCAATAGAATTATTTGCTTACTGTTTAAATGAAATCTCCAGAAAAATCAAGATTGATCACTCATACCCATTATATGAATATACGCTATATATTTATAAATAAATTTTATCATGAATAAAATACTTATTAGTGCATCTATGAAAACACGGCTTATTTTAGATTTCCTTGCAACAGAGGGGCGTACTGATGAAATCCTGGGGATTGTGGATAAAGATGCAAGCAGGCAGGGAACTGAATACTATGGGAAATCAGTTTTAGGTGATTTAGATAGTGTACTTAAATCTAAAAATTGCAGACATTATTTCTATTGTGTTTGTTTAAGTGAAAGATATTTTTCTGAAAGAATAAAAATACAGGAATATCTGGAAAATTTAAACTGCAATATAACCTCTATTATTTCTGAAAACGTTTTTATTTCGAGGTCAGCACGGATAAAACCCGGATCAATTATTTTTCCGGGTGTTTCCATTAATGCATCTGCCTGTATCGGCAAGTGTGTAACAATTTATTCTGATGCTTTGATTGAACATGATTGCGTCATTCAAGATAATGTTGAAATATCACCTAAAGTGGCAATTGCCGGTGGTGTTACAGTCGACAGGAATACTTTCATTGGTATCAATGTGACAATTCTTCCCAATTTAACAATAGGTTCAAATGTATTGATAGGTGCTGGGTCAGTAATTATCAGAAATGTGCCCAGTAATTCTGTTGTTGTTGGTAATCCCGGACGAATCATCAGGGAGCATTTTTGACAAAAGTGGTTGTTATATCACAACCTATGTTTTTTCCATGGATAGGTTTATTTGAACAGGTTAAATTATCGGATGTATTCGTTCATTACGATGATGTTCAATTACCTCAGGGCAGAAGTTTTATAAGCCGTGTTCAAATAAAAACCAAAACAGGAGTTCAATGGCTGACCGTTCCAGTAAAACGATCAAATAACCAATTAATTTCTGATGTTGAATTAGATAATGCCCAGAACTGGAAAAGGAACCACCTTCGATTTTTACAGCACAGTTATTCTAAAGCTTCTTGCAAATCCATTATGCTCGATCTGGTTGAATCAATTTATAATTATAATGATGGTAAGCTTAGCAATTTAAACCAGCGGATAGTTGAGACAATTTCCAGCTTTCTTCACTTGTCCCCATGTTTCAAAGTCTCTTCACACATTGATGCAAAGGGTCATAGCAGTGAGAAGTTGCTCAATATCATAAAAAACCTTGAGGGTACTGTTTATGTTACGGGTCATGGTGCTCGCAATTATCTTAACCATGAACTATTTGAGAGCGAAAATATTCAGGTTGCATATATGGATTATAAGAAAAAGATATATCCACAGCTTTATGGGGAGTTCACTCCCTATGTATCGATCCTTGATCTTATAGCAAATGTCGGATACAATTCCAGTGAGTATTTAGTGTCCGCTACAATTGATTGGAGAGAATTTCTTAAAAATGAATGACGCATTTGAAAAAGAAAAGAAGCATAATATTACCGCTCTTGGCGCTGACGATCAATTAAAGCTGTTAGGAAAAGATTTTATTCACTTAACTGCAAAGCACAAGTACACTTATAATTTTACCTGGCTGGGGCGACCTATTATCCAATTTCCTCAAGATATAATTGCCATGCAGGAGATCATATGGACAGTTAAGCCAGATTTAATAATCGAGACTGGAATCGCTCACGGCGGTTCCCTGATTTTTTATGCTTCTATGCTTGAGTTGCTTAATAATAATGGACTGGTTTTAGGCATAGATATTGATATTCGTGAACATAATAGGATTGAGATCGAAAGACATTCAATGTTTAAAAGAATTACACTGATTCAAGGTTCTTCGATCGAAAAGAATATTGTCCAACAAGTTTATAATTTGGCAAAGGATAGAAAGCAAATTCTTATCGCTCTTGATTCAAATCATACACATGATCATGTTTTGGAAGAGATACAACTTTATTCTCCTCTGGTAACTAAAAATAGTTATCTTGTTGTGTTTGATACAATAATTGAGGATATGCCTCCAGATTTTTTCCCAGATCGTCCTTGGGGGAAAGGAAATAGTCCAAGGACAGCTGTGTGGGAATTTTTAAATAAAACTGATCGATTTATTATTGACAAGGAAATTGAAAATAAACTTCTGGTCACTGTAGCGCCAGATGGTTTCTTGAAATGCATAAAAGATTAACTATGGACAGAATTCCAGTAGCGGGCCCATGGATTACACAAAAAGAAATCGACTACGTTAGTGATGCTGTATCCAATGCATGGTATAGCAATGCCAACTTTTACCAAAAGCAGTTTGAAAAGGCTTTTGCTGAATATCTAGGTGTCAAATATGCAGTCTCCCTCCCCTCTTGTACATCCGCAATTCATTTATCACTGCTTGCTTTAGGTATTGGCAAGGGCGATGAAGTGATTGTACCTGACATCACATGGATTGCAACTTCCGCACCAATTACTTATGTTGGTGCAATACCGGTATTTGCAGACATTGATGAAAATACATGGTGTTTATCCGCTCAGTCTTTTGAAAAATGTATAACCTCAAAAACTAAGGCGGTAATCCCTGTCGATCTATATGGCAATATGCCAGATATGAATGCCATTAAATCAATTGCTAAAAAGCATAATATCGGAATAATAGAAGATGCCGCAGAGGCAATAGGATCAGAATATAGAGGTAAAAAAGCAGGCAGTTTTGGGGATACTGGAGTGTTTAGTTTTCATGGCTCCAAAACACTAACTACTGGTGAAGGGGGAATGTTAGTTACAAACCGCGAAGATATATATAAGCGTGTATTATTCTTGCGGGATCACGGTCGTCAACCCGGTGACAAATTGTTTTGTAACACTGAGGTTGCCTACAAGTATAAAATGAGTAGTTTGCAAGCAGCATTAGGGTTAGCACAACTTGAACGTATTGACGAACTCATTGAACGCAAACGGGACATATTTGGCTGGTATCACTCCGAACTTGAAAACCTTAAAGGCATTCGTCTCAATTTTGAGCCACCGCAAACGAAAAATACCTATTGGATGATTACTGTGATTATTGATAAAATATTAGGGCTAAAAAAAGAAGAATTAATGGCAAAGATGGACAGTAAAAACATTGACTGTCGGCCTTTTTTTTACCCCCTAAGTTCTTTACCAGCTTATAAACATTTCAATGGGATTAAAAAGGCTAAACAGCAGAATATTGTGAGCTACGAAATTTCTCCGTATGGTATTAATTTGCCAAGTGCTTTAAGCGTTACACAGGACCAAATAATCTCTGTGTGCAATAGTTTAAAGGAAATTGTAATTTGAATAATTAATTTATTATCTTTAATTATCAACCTATGAACAACAATAATAGATTCATTGCTTTTTTCGGACATCATAAAGCGGCAACCATGTGGATTTGTGCAATTTTTCATTCAGTTGCAGAAATCCTTAAAATACAGCATGCAAATTATTGGGATGCAAAACTATTTGATTTAAGGTTGAAAGATACCTTGATAGCTAACGACATACAATTATTTTCATATACTAATGCTGATTATAAATATATCTCAGAAATAATAAATGAAATCATCGGTTTTCATGTTGTAAGAGATCCCAGGGATATAGTCGTTTCCTCTTATTTTTCTCATCTTTATAGTCACCCTACTGATGTCTGGCCAGAGCTTGTCGTGCACAGGAAAAAGCTCCAGCGGATATCCCGGGACAAAGGTTTATTGTTGGAAATGGATTTTAGATGTCAGGAATTTTCTGAATTGTTAACATGGAATTATTCCAATCAAAATATTTTAGAATTCAAGATGGAAGATATTACTTCTGATCCTAAGAATTATTTTCTTAAAATATTTAATTTTTTAGGTTTAATAAGTGATAATTTTGAGGCTAAAAAATCAATTACCCCCTCGGTATTGATGAAACTCATTGATGATAATGATTTTTCAAAAAAATCAGGTGGCAGAAAACCTGGGCAGGAAAATATACACCATCATTACCGAAAGGGGCTTGCCGGTGATTGGATAAATTATTTTAAAAAAGAACATATCGACTATTTCAAACTTAAATATAATGATCTGTTACTTAAACTGGGTTACGAAAATACTCGTGAATGGTAAGTGCCACACCCTAACGGAACCCCATAAAGTGTAGAATCAAGTCTAAATGTCAATTGATATTGTCGCTTATTTGATAGGGCCATCACATTTAGTTGCTTTTCTCTGTGCTGCCCAATCTTTGCATCCAAATCAATATCTAAATATAACTCTGATCGTTAATCATCCTGGCATTTCACAAGAAATTAATGACGAACAAGCGAATATTTGCCTTGAACTCCTATCCAGTTTTGATTATTCAGTGAAGATAAGAGCCATTCCGTGGGGTCAGATATCTAATCTCGTTTCTACAAATAACTTGATAAAAACTTCGATTGAAGTGAAGAAAATATTGGGGGACGATATCGAATTTGACGAGATCTATTATGGCCAAGATGTTACCGGATTAATGTATCAAATACTTTGTACAGCATATCCAAATGCTCTAAAAATATGTTTCGGAGATGCGCTAGGAATGGTAAAAGAGCGACATGTTCATTTATCTTTACTTGGCATAACAGTCGAAAAAACAGAAGAACGATTCAATCCTGATAAAGCAGCATTGGTGTTGCCAATCGATGAATCCGGCAATTTTCTAAAAAACACTTCTCTGATAGTCTGTCCAAAAGCAATTGTGCAACAAATACTCGATAAACTTATCCTTTCTTCAAATAATTTACAGAACTATATAACAAAACTAATAGCCGAATATAAGAATTATAGAAAATATCTACTTTTAACTGAAAATTATTCCGAAGCAAACTTTATTGGTTTTGAAAGGGAAACTAATATGTACTGTTCAATTATAAAAAAATATTGTGAGCCCGATGGTGTGGTGTTTATTAAATCACATCCAGGTGAGACGTTACCCAGAAATGATAGTATTAAAAGAAAGCTTCAACACAATTTCAACGTTGTCGAATTAGATAAAATATTCAAACGGTATCCAATAGAAATTTGGAAAGACTTAGTAAGAAATTCAACAGTACTATGTGATGGTTTCCCCTCTTTATCCTTGAAATACTTATATGGTATTGATGTTTTATCTGGTCTGGATGACAATACCATAGAATTATGGTTTCCTCAAAGGGTATGGCGCGCTTTAAAAAATTCGAGAACTCTTTGCAGGGAACCTTTGAAGAGACTTGAGAACTGGAACGGTATGAGTGTTCTTTATAACGGAGAAACTTTGTCCAAATGAGGTACATCTTGTTTATCCAAACAAAGATGTACACGCCCAGAATCAGGGATCAGCGTAGGCAAGAGATGCCAGAAATTTTAACTGTGCAGAATGTATTAAAATAGGTGATAATGTACTAATAGCATGGAATGTAACACTAATCGATCATGATTCACATGCTTTGGAATGGAAATATAGAAAAAATGATGTAACACAATGTTATCAGGATTATTTAGCGGATAGAAACAATCTCATAAAAAATAAAGACTGGTCGCATGTCGATATGAAACCAATAATTATTTCTGACAAGGTTTGGATCGGATTCAACGCAACAATTTTGAAAGGAGTAACCATTGGTGAGGGCTCTGTTATCGGAGCCTGCAGTGTTGTCACCCGTGACGTCCCGCCAAATTGTGTTTTTGCTGGCAATCCTGCAAAGTTAATCAAAGAAATTGATTGATGAGACTTTCTTTCAAAATATCCCTGAAATTATTTATTGAGGTGATTTTACGTGGCATATGATCTCCCTTTGCGCTATCCGTTTCCATTGATTAATGAGGAGAAAAAGTTCATCATGTTTTGGATGCCGAAATGCGGATGTACGACGGCTTCCTACTGGTTCATCGGTACCCTCGGTCTTCATAAAGAACTTGATGAAATGTATCCCGGCACCGATTTGGGGGCCAAAGTCCACAGATATCGGGATCAGATATTATTGCAAAACTACAATACGGGAGAAGAAGCAGATGCGCTTTTAGCTACCTTGGAAAAGCCGGAGTATTTTAAGTTTGTCATTGTCAGAAATCCCTTCAGCAGGCTTGTAAGCTCATATTTCGGTCTTATGAATAATCCGGTGCTCCTTGATCAGTTGATATCAGATGGGCTCCCCGTTTCTGATTTGAAGAAGAAAGTCTCCTTCTCACAGTTCGTCGAATATCTCTTTACGGTAGATCTGTCTAATTGTGATCCGCACTTGAGATATCAGACTACAAATATTTGTTGGGATAATAATTTTGCGCTCGATTACATTATCAGACTGGAACAATTAAAAGATGGCATTAATTTTATCAACAAAAAGTTTGATTTAGATATTCGGCTGAAAGCTCTCTACGTAATGAAGAAATTTCTTCCGCCCAAAAATAGCTGTTATGCACAATGGAGTTTTGATAAAATAATGGAACTTCGTAACAGCAAAGGATTGCCTTTTTACAAAAACTTCTATACACCGGAGTTGCAAAAAAAAGTCCTTACGTTATTTCGGGCGGATATAGATAAATTGGAATACAGGTTTGATGACAATTGAGAAAGCGCACATCTAAAATCCTGGAACAGTTATCTTAAGTTCTTATGAAAATACTCTTTATTGTAGAAACCGCAAGTCTGCATGCAGCAAAATGGATTAACCAATTGGCTGATACTGGCTGGGATGTTCTTATATTTCAGGGGGCTATGGAAAAAACTGTCATCTGCCCTGAATACAAGACCGGCACCTTTTTCCTTCCTTTTTCTCTTCCTGCACCAAAAGGCACCAAACAGTTTGCTTTATATAATGACGCTGATGTTTCAGTCATACAGGACAAGGAGAGGGCCCTTGCTGACTACCTTGCACAGGTTGTCATCAATTATAAACCTGATATAATTCATTCTTTAGGGCTGAATATAAACTGGAGAAATATGTGCATGGTAGTTCTCAGGGCAAAAAAGATATTAGGGGAAAAATTCAATATACCATGGATTTATTCAAGCTGGGGAACCGACCTTGAATATTTTGCCAAAATGTCCGATGCAAATCATAAAGAAGTAAAGCTCGTCCTGGAAAATGTTGACTATTATATTTCTGAATGTCAGCGGGATATCAGACTCGCCCATGAAATGGGGTTCAAAGGAAAAGTTTTGGGTCTTTTCCCTGCAGCAGGCGGTTTTGACGAGCAATACGTTAAAAATTTCTATCAGGATGGACCGACATCATCACGCGAAGCAATCATTGTGAAAGGAAGGGGAGAAGATCTGGACCCTATCGGTCGTGCGTTAAAAATCCTGGATGGATTCGAACTTTTGCCTGATATTCT
>Ga0209164_1004248_pt1 | contig 12977 bp, 11 predicted proteins | sample MTBNYHSulfiMetaG_FD_187458 | JGI IMG/M metagenome (GOLD analysis project Ga0209164, IMG submission 187458) | Enrichment culture microbial communities from rom New York Harbor, USA that are MTBE-degrading - MTBE-NYH (New York Harbor Sulfidogenic)... | ecosystem: Environmental > Aquatic > Marine >...
TCATGTGATTATCGAGGAAAGTGCATGGGATCAACTTGAGAATATCAAGTACAGGATAAAACAGGCTCTGGCGCAGGAATTCAATATCAGTCATTCGACACTGGAATTCGAACACCCGGACCACATGCACAAGGATGCCCACACCTATGGGCATGGTTAAAGATTCTCCGTAAGCACCGACGAGAGCGGAGACTATTTCAATAGGCCGCCCAGGCGCGGAATTCTGCCGGCATGAATCCGAGCAGCGAGAAAGGACCAGAGACTAATAGCGCAGTTGCAGAATACGCCGGGCGCCATTCAACACAATCAGCCCGATAATCAGACCAATGACCAGGTCGGGATAACGGGAACCCGTCCAGGCGACCAATACACCGGCGAGGATAACCCCCGAATTGGCGATGACATCATTAGCGGAAAAGATCCAGCTTGCTTTCATGTGTGCGCCGCTATGCCGGTTTCTTGCGATAAGCACCAGACACCAGACGTTGGCCGCCAGGGCCACAAAACCAAAACCCATCATTAACGCGGATACGGGTTCGCTGCCGAAGACAAATCGCCGCCCGACTTCAGCCAGGACTCCCAGCGCCAGAATCAACTGCAGCCAGCCTGACAAATGCGCCGCGCGTAGCTTGGTGCGAAGGCTGTTCGCCACCGCATAGAGGGCGACGCCATAGACCGCGGCATCAGCAAACATGTCCAAAGAATCCGCTATCAAGCCAGTGGATTGCGCCAGCCAGCCTACCGTCAGTTCAACCACGAACATAACGCCGTTGATGGCCAGCAACCACTTCAGTATACCGGCTTCGACCTGGGCGGTTGCCTCTTCCTTCTCCCTGGCCAGGACTAAATCCTCTTCCCCCGCCGGGGTGGTTTTTTCGAGCGTGGCACCCAGCCCCAGGGAACGCATCCTCTCCTCGATGGCAGCCCCATTGTCGCCATGGAATACCCGCACCTTCCGATTCGGTGTATCGAACTCCAGTAAAACCCGGGGCTCAATACTGTCCAGAGCCATGCGGATCATCCCCTCTTCCGACGGGCAGTCCATTTTTGGTACCCGGTAGTCACTGACATAGCCATGTTGAAAAGCCGTATCAGTATTCGCTATCCCAGAAGTGGGGGCACTGGCAATCTTGTTGCTCTGGCAGTTGTCATTACACGGGTCAGACATCGAAAAAAGCCCTTGAGAATGTACAGACGGTCACTATAAACTCTATAACAACTATAGAGTCAATCGGAATATTGAGAGATGATAAAAATCGGCGAACTGTCGAAAGTGACTGGCTGCTCCGTGCAAACCATCCGGCATTATGAAAAGGAACAATTGATTGCCTCCGCAGAACGCAGTGAAGGTAATTTTCGCCTGTACGATGAAGTTGCCGTTGAGCAATTACTGTTCATCAAGCACTGTCGCAGCCTGGATCTCAGTTTGCCGGAGATCCGGCAATTATTGGGATTAAGCCGTTCCCCCGGCGCACAATGTGATGACGTGAATCGGATGATGGATAGGCATATCGAGCAGGTGGAGGCGCGTATCCAGGAACTCACCAGGCTGAACGAGCAACTGAGAATGCTGCGCCGCAGCTGTTCAAACCGTCGGACAGTCGAGCAATGCGGCATATTGCGGAATTTGTCGGCTACTCCGGTTTCGAGCGGCTGACACCCGGTTCCAAAAACTCTCCTGAACGTTCTGTAACAGGTGCATTTTTCCAGCGTGGGTGCCGACCGCAATGGTGAGAGAAGAACTGCACAGCGGAAAACCGGTTAGTCTGTTGAATGACTGGTTTACCACCTATGACGGCTATTACCTGTATTACCCGAGTCGCCGTCAATCATCCCCGCTGTTTCGCTTGCTGGTGGATGCACTGAGGTTCAAATAGAAAAACCGGGTAATTCCAGATAATTAATCAAAGTCCAAAAACATACAACCCAGCAATGGCGCTGGGTTGTATTAATGCCTGTCATTGCCAGACGTTACCAGGGAGTGCCTGTTGTTGCTGGTCACTCCCACTCAATAGTAGCAGGCGGCTTGCTCGACACATCATAGGTGACGCGGGAAATCCCGCTAATCTCGTTGATAATGCGGTTGGAGACCTTTTCGAGCAGCTCATAGGGTAAATGCGCCCAGCGGGCGGTCATAAAGTCGATGGTTTCCACGGCGCGCAGGGCGACCACATATTCGTAGCGGCGGGCGTCGCCCACCACACCGACGGATTTCACCGGCAGGAAAACAGCAAAGGCTTGGCTGGTCTTGTGGTACCAGTCAGCCTTGTGCAGTTCTTCGATAAAGATGGCATCGGCTTCACGCAGGATATCCGCATAGACTTTTTTCACTTCGCCGAGGATACGCACGCCCAGGCCAGGGCCGGGAAAGGGATGACGGTAAACCATGTCGTAGGGCAGGCCCAATTCGAGGCCTATCTTGCGAACTTCGTCCTTGAACAGCTCCCGCAACGGTTCTACCAGGGACATCTTCATATCGTCCGGCAGACCGCCGACATTGTGGTGGGATTTGATGACATGGGCCTTGCCGGTCTTGGAGGCAGCGGATTCGATCACGTCAGGATAGATGGTGCCCTGGGCCAACCAGTTGACGTCCTGCAGTTTTCTTGCCTCTTCGTCAAAAATATCAATAAAGCTGTTGCCGATGATCTTGCGCTTGGCTTCGGGATCAGCAACGCCTGCCAGTTTGCCCAGGAACTGGGCTTCAGCATCGACACGAATGACCTTCACTCCCATGTTTTTGGCAAACATGTCCATCACCTGGTCGCCTTCATTTTTGCGCAACAGGCCGTTATCGACAAATACACAGGTGAGCTGGCCGCCGATGGCGCGATGCAGAAGGGCTGCCACCACCGAGGAATCAACGCCGCCGGACAGACCGAGCAGCACCTTGTCGCTACCCACCTGGTCGCGTACCCGCTGGATGGCGTCGTCTGGGCGTGACCACCGGCACGGTGGCCCGCGCCTATGCACTGGCGGTCTCGCGCCATCAACTGGCCAGCGAGGTCGGACGCGGGACATATGTGCGCGGCGCGCCCGTCGCAAGCATGGCTCAGCCTGCACCTGCCGATGAAATAGCGGCGGTCGAACGCGATGCCGCGATTTCGATGAAGGCGAACCTGCCTGCCAATATTGGGCAAGCCCAAAGGCTGGACGAAGAAGCCGCACAGATGCTGGCCGAAGGCGGCAGCGCCACACGCTTTGGCTATATCCCCGCAGGCGGCGCGCCAGACCATCGCGAGGCAGGCGCCATGTGGCTTGCGACAGGCGCGTTTCAACCCGCAGTCGCTGATGTGGTTCTCTGTTCCGGCGCGCAACAAGCGATATTGGCAGCGATACTGGCGACAACCGAACCCGGCGATTTCATTCTTACAGAAGCGCTGACCTATCACGCTATTACAGCGCAAGCGATGATGCTGGACCGCCGCGTGGTGCCTGTTGAAATGGACGATGAAGGCTTGATGCCTGATGCGCTGGCTAGAGCCTGCCGCGCCTCACGCGCCACCGCGCTTTTCACGATGCCGACCCTGCACAACCCGACAACGCTGACGATGAGCGCCAAACGCCGCGTCGCCATTGCCGAAATTGCCGCCGCCCAGCAACTCGCCGTCATCGAAGACGACATCTATGCCAATCTGATGGAGGAGCGCCCCCTGCCCTTGGCGCATCTGCTGCCCGGTCAAAGCTGGTACATCAACAGCCTGTCGAAAGCGGTGGCGCCGGGCCTGCGCACGGCCTATCTGGTGCCGCCGCGCGACCGCCACGAACGCGCCCGCGCGCTGGTGCATGGGCTGGGACAAACCTTGCCGCCGCTGATCGCAGACCTCTCGACACGGATCATTGCAAATGGCACGGCCACCACATTGCTCAACCTGCAAAGACAGGAAATCACCGCGCGCAACGAGATGGCCAAACGCATATTGGGCGAAGCATCACGCCGCCAAAACAAAGCCGCAATGCACTTATGGTTGCAATTGCCTGATCACTGGCGCGTCTCGGCCTTTGTGGAAACGGCGGCAACACGCGGTGTACTGATCGCCAGCGGCGAAGAATTCATGGTTGGCCGCCCCGACAAGGCCGCCCGCCATGTGCGCCTCTGCCTCGGCGCGGCGGCAAATCGCACCAAATTGGAACAAGGACTGACAATCATCTCCGAACTGATGAACGAAACACCGATCGAAACGGGCGCAATGGCATAGACAAAACGAAAAGAATGCTTGCGGCACAGGCATTGTTTCGCTTGTGCAATATGGCAGTGCGAAGAACGATTCGGATTCTGGGACATAAGATGTTATTGTTATCCACAGGAGGACGACATGGCATCGACTGCACTTCGCAGAAAACGCGTAATGGTTCGCCCGGCTTGGCCGGATGAAGGGCCTGCGCTGTCGAAACTAGCCATGAAATCCAAAGCCCATTGGGGCTATGACGCCGCGTTTATGGAAAGCTGTCGTGACGAACTTACTGTCACGCATCGCCGCATCGGGCGTGAACGTTTTCGCGTCGCAGAAATCGATGGCAAGGTTGCAGGCTTTGCATCCATGACCGTCACCGTCGGCAAAGCGGAAGTAGGCGACGTCTTCGTCGATCCGAAATTCATCCGTTCCGGCGTCGGCCATCTTCTGATCAACGACTTGCTGCAATATGCCTGTCGCCACGGCATTCCCATGATCCATGTCGAAGCAGACCCCAACGCCACAGAGTTCTATACGCGCCAAGGTTTTGCCCAGACAGGCGAAGTGCCGTCAGGTTCTATTCCCGGCCGCAAACTGCCGCTAATGGAATTGCACTTCTAGTTTTCAGGATCATCAAAGCGCAGCGTATGCGCGTGATAAAGCGGCCCATGGCCCTTGCCGAAACCGGGCGCTGAGCGGATCGCCTCTTCCACATAATCGCGCGCCATCGCCACCGCATCGCGCAAAGGTGCGCCTTGCGCCATCAAGGCGGCAATAGCGGATGCCAATGTGCAGCCTGTGCCATGGGTGTGCCGCGTATCAATGCGCGGGCCAGACATGACTTCAATCATCTCATGGGTGGCAAAAACATCATGGATGGTATTGCCCGGCATATGGCCACCTTTGAGCAGGACGGCATCGCACCCAAGGCCGAGCAAGGCATCGGCAGCGGCCTTCTGCTCATCCAGTGTTGTGATGCTGCGGCCTGTCAAAACCGAGGCTTCGGGCACATTGGGTGTGATCAATGTCGCAAGCGGCATCAAGGCACGCTTATAGGCATCCATCGCATTTGACTGGAGCAGCGGCGCACCACCCTTGGCGACCATGACAGGATCAACAATCAAAGCCGCCTGGGGCGCGAAGGCCGAAATATCTTCAGCCACCGCCTCAATAATCTCAACGGAATGGAGCATGCCGGTCTTGATCGTGTCGGTACCGATATCTTCCAGCACAACCTTGATCTGACCACGGATAATATCGAGCGGTATTTCATGAATACCGTGAACGCCGAGCGTATCTTGCACCGTGATAGCCGTGACCGCTGTCATGGCATAGCCGCCAAGCGCTGTAACGGTTTTGATATCGGCTTGGATGCCCGCGCCACCACCACTGTCTGAGCCAGCAATGATCAACACGCGACCTTGCGGGTCTTCGATCTGGAAATCAGCAGACATTAGGCGGCATGGCTTTCAATGGCGGCGCAAATGTCTTTGACCACGGATTTGACGAGCTTCTCATCATCACCCTCGCCCATGACGCGAATAAGCGGCTCGGTGCCAGACTTGCGGATGACAAGACGACCGGCCTTGCCCAAACGCGCTTCGCCTTCGGCAATGGCGGCTTTGACGTCTTTTTCGTCCAAAGGCTCGCCTTTTTTGAAACGCACATTCTTCAAAAGCTGCGGCAGCGGATCAAACGAATGGCAAAGCTCGGAAATGGGCTTGTTTTCGATTTTGAGTGCCGCAAGAATTTGCAAGGCCGCAACGAGCCCGTCGCCTGTCGTGCCAAAATCTTTCAGCACGATATGACCTGACTGTTCGCCACCAACATTGAAACCATGATTGCGCATATGCTCGACGACATAACGGTCGCCCACTTGCGTACGAATAAGATCAAGCCCCATACCGTTGAGATAACGCTCCAGGCCGAGGTTCGACATGACAGTCGAAACAATGCCGGGGGCCGACAGCTTGTCAGCCGCTTTCCATGAACGCGCGATAAGCGCCATGATCTGATCGCCATCAATGATATGGCCCGTCTCGTCGCAAATGATCAAACGATCCGCATCACCATCCAGCGCGATACCAATGTCAGCACGGCGCTCGCGCACCGTCGCACACATGCGATGGGGCGATGTGGAGCCGCAATCATCATTGATGTTGAAACCATCAGGCGCTGTGCCGACGGTGACCACATCGGCGCCAAGCTCGTAAAGCACGGCGGGCGCGACCTTATAGGCTGCTCCATTGGCGCAATCGATGACGATGCGCAGACCTTCCAAGGTGAGGTCGCGCGGAAAAGAATGTTTCACATGTTCAATGTAACGCGCCTGCGCATCATCGACGCGCTTGGCGCGGCCAAGATCGCGAGGACCGGCAAGATTGTCCGCCAAGCCATTGTCGATGTGATGCTCGATCTCAAGTTCAATCTCGTCTGACAGTTTGAAACCATCAGGACCAAAGAGCTTGATGCCATTATCCTGAAACGAATTATGTGAGGCTGAAATCATCACACCGAGATCAGCGCGCAAAGACCGCGTGAGCATGGCAACGGCAGGTGTCGGCAGAGGGCCGAACAAAAACACATCCATGCCCATGGAGGTAAAACCGGCGGTGAGCGCAGGCTCCAACATATAACCGGACAGGCGTGTATCCTTGCCGATCACAACGCGGTGACGATGGTCGCCGCGGCGAAAAACGCGGCCAGCCGCCATGCCGACGCGCAACGCCGTTTCCGCCGTCATCGCCCCTTCATTGGCCTTGCCTCGAATGCCGTCTGTGCCGAAATACTTGCGCACCATACGTGTCGTTATCCTGTCTTCGAACCTGTATTTATTGGGAATATAGGGGGATTTGGCAAAAGTGCAGTTAACGAATTCTTGCTGAATCTTTCAAAGCCGCCAAAACCGCAAGTCCATCGCATAATTGTGCCGGTTCATGGGTACGAATTATGTCCACGCCAGCTTCTATAGCCTTTAATTCCGCCGCCAATGTGGCAGGTCCGGCCTCGCCGGGTGCACGACCGGTAAGCGCCCGCAGGAATGACTTGCGCGATACAGAGAGCAGCACCGGCAGCTCAAAGCGGGTCTTCAACTCACCAAAACGAGCAAGCACAGCAAGCGAGGTTTCCGGCGTCGGCCCCAAAAAGAAGCCCATGCCGGGATCAAGGATGAGGCGTGAACGCGCAACACCTGCCGCCGCGAGCGCCGCGATGCGCGCCTCAAAGAAACGCGTGATGTGATCGATGATGTCACCGGGCGGCGCGGCACGGCGATCGGCCTGACCTGCTTCTGACGATTGGATCGAATGCATGACAACAAGCCGCGCATCGGACGCAGCAAGCTGCGGATAGAAGGCGGGATCGGGAAAGCCGCGAATGTCGTTAAGATAGGCGACACCAAGGGTGAGCGCATAGGCTTGCGTTTCGGGTTGATAGCTATCGAGCGAAATGGGCACGCCCTCGCCCATCAAGGCATCCAGCACCGGCGTGATACGCGCGATCTCAGTGGCGGCTGACACAGGCGCGGCATCGGGATTGGATGAAGCCGGGCCAAGATCGATCACATCTGCGCCATCTGCCATCAGCTTGCGCGCATGAGCAATGGCCGCATCGGGCGCAAGAAAGCGCCCACCGTCGGAAAAACTATCCGAGGTGATGTTGACGATACCGAAAATGGTTGGCGAATGATTCATAGGAATTTTTAGCATGAATTGGCACAGCGACGCATGAGACAGATAGCGCTCAAATCCACTACACCATGAACATGCGGATCAACTGACCATTATAAGCTTCAATGTCGCGCTTGCTGGCACCGGCAAATTGCATGAGCGCTACCGTGTGGCCACCGCCGATATAAAGGCGTGCCGCTGCGTGAGTATCGAGATCCTGTCTGATGATACCCTCGCGCTTGCCACGCAGCAGAAGCCGGTGCGCGGCATTGAGAAACTGATCATTGAGCGCCACATAGCGCGGCCAGATATCCGCGCCGACGCCGGTGCTCCAATCAAGCCAGACCTTGATCGTGTCGGGCTCTTCGCGTGCTAGATGCTGAAACCGATCAGCAAGATTATCCAAACACTCACTCACAGGTTTCGGCTCGGTAAGAAGGCCCAACACGATGTCGCGCAGCTTTTCATGGGGTAACCCCAACATACGCACGACCAGCCGCAAATCGTAATCTATATTCAAGGTGCTCCCAAATCTTTACCATCAGCCGCCAACTGTAACAAACCAGGTTCAAGCAGCCTGCGCAAGCGGAATCCGAGCGTCCATATCCAGATCGAATCGACCGTAAGGGTTAATATGCAGAGTTAGCAGGGGGCTTAGGGCGGCCAGATCACGGATGGTCATCCGTTCCAACCATTTTTCATCGCCGAGGACCTCCTGGATCATGAGCGTATTGATGTAGACAAGACTTGCCTGGAGCAGGTGTAGGCAAAGCAGACTGAATTCCTGGTTTTCTCGGCGGTTTGTGGCGAGTTCGCCAGCCTTCCCGTAGAAGATGAACCCGTTCGTGCTGTTCCAACTCTCCACGACATTGAGGCCGTCGTGGACTTCCCGGCGCAACTCCTCAGAGGACAGGTAGCGGCAGAGAAAAATTGTTTTGATGACTTTGCCCAGCTCAAAAAACGCCTTGTACAGTGGGTGCTGGATGTTGTTGCGCGTGAAGCGCCGCAGGATGCTCTCGGCATCGGCCATGCCCAATTTCAGCGCCGTCGCGTGCTTCACCATTGCGTCGAGCCACTCTTCGATCAACTCCCAGTTGATCGCCTTGGGCGTCAGCACCGGTTCCAGATTCGCAAAAACTTGGCCGACCTCGGCCTTGTAAAGTTTCTGGCGGCTGATGTCTTTGAGCCGCGGCATAAGCTCAAAACCAAGCAGATGGCAGAAGGCGAAGGCCACCATGGTTTGGCCGTGACTGTCCACGTACTGTCTTTTTACCTCCATATCCGTACAATGGCGCAACACGCCCTCAATCATGGAGGCGGCCTCCGATGAGGATACTCGCTTAATCTGGGAATAAATGCATGTGGATTTTTTTTCGACGTGCCAGTAAACCATGACGCCGCGGCCGCCATAGCGCAAATGGTATTCAGTGAGAAGGTTCTGGTCCCAGGCCCCGAATTGCTTGGAGTCAGATGCGCAGGCGGTTGTGGCCTCGCCCCAGATCCGGGGCTGCCGCGCGGCGAGCGTGGCGTTCACCACTTTAGCGGTTGCTTGGCGAAGCCCCTCAGCGGAAACGAATCTGCGCCGGATGTACAGAAGGTCCTTGTAGTCGTCTGCGGGCCTGGATTCCATGCTTTTAATGCCGGTGTTTGTGCCCAGGCCGAAGAGACAAAGTAGAAGCCTTCGCTGGAGGGTGGTTTTGTCCATGCGGGAGCGTTCAGTTCCGCTTCGCAAGGATTGCGTAAAGGCCACGCGTAGGTCCGTCTCTTTTAGGACGTCGAGCAGGCTTGTCCCCCACCAACGTTGGTTCATCTCGCTTTTAAGAACCGCCAGGTTTTCCGGGTCTGGTTGTGGCTCAAAAGGAGATATCGAAATTCGGTGCCCACCTTTCTTGCGGAGAATTTTTACCTTTGGATTGGTGGGCATCCCTTTGTCCAACGCCTTCAAAAGGCGGGTCAATTCTTCGCGGAGCGCGGCTGTGAATGCCTTGGCATCCAGAGGGATTCCAAGGTCCTCGTAGTAGGCGGCTTTTTTCTCCTCGAAGTCTCGCGGCAAATCCTCCTCGGGGTCCCGGTATCGCCGGCTTCCAACGACCCAAATCTCCCTGCATCGAAGCTGCTCCCTTAACGCCTTCAAAACACAGATCTCGTAGGCTGTCCGGTTGATTTTACTTCGTTTCCCCTCCCCATCGATTACCAGCGACATCCAGTCAGATGGAACAACGCCTTGCAAAGGAGGCTCAACCCCCTTGGGATAGGTGGAACCCTTGTGGTGCAGATGCGCCTTTAAGACTTTCAAAGCTTCCATGATTGGGAAATAGCGAGTGTTCGTGCACCGGAATTCAAGATTGTTCAAAAGATCCGGAAGCATCGGGCGGTAATGGGCTCGGTAAGAGCGGTGCAAAGCCCTCCGGACCTTTCCTTTGTAGTCGGAGCTCGTTTCGACCTCTTCGATAAGCGCGAGGAGCCATTGCTCTGGAGCCACGGGGAAGATTACATCCTTCACCGCTCCCTTCGGTTCCTCGACGGAGGCCTTCGCCATTCGGTACAGCTTCCCTATCTTGCCGGACGCCTTCTTCTGAAGCGCCCTCTCCAGACTGCCGTCGATCTTGTTTTCCGCCCCCTTGCCTATCTTTTGGACCGTTTCCACCAAAAGATCCACCAGGTGGTCAGTGAGGTCTTCGATTCGACGATGGAGAAAAGCCGACATGAGGGTCGCCTTGAGCGGCTCGTCGTGACGGCGTAGTTCGAAAGGCTCCTCTACGGCGGTCCTTTTGGCGTAGCGTTCAATAAGCTTTGGCAGCGCCCCCTGGAACAGCTCTGCCGGAAGCCCGACCTTGCGCAGCAACCGCAGCCTGGAAGCGCCCTCTTTCACGCTGCCCAAACCGGCCCTGCCGGGTTCCTCTTTAAGAGTGTGCCACAATGTCCATCCCTCTTCATCTTTCCTGGAAGGATCGGCTTCAAGGAGCGCATTAAGCCGGTCCACCGTTGCAGAATCCAGTCTCCCTGATATGGTTTTGCAGAAGCGTGTTTCATGAGTTTGGATGGCGGAACGGAGCAGTCTACGAATCTGTTCCTGGGTTGGAGGTTCGATGTGAAGTTTCCGGCAGCGATCAAGGACGGTCTCGCGCAACCGATCCATCCGGTGTTCTTGACTGAGAGTCTCCTCCACCAACCAAGCTTCCAGCACTTCGGCATCGGCGAGGGTCGCCTCCCGAAAGCCCAGATGGGCACGAATGCTTGCGCGGTGATACTCCACGGATCGTCCTTGCCAAGGGTACTCCTCCCATGCACTTCGATCCACTCCAACCTCAGAAGCTACAAAACGTACGACTTCCGCAGGTATTTCATGCGGCCCCGAAGGGAAACGACCTTCGAGTTTGAAGAATTTAAGCAGAAGCGCAAATCCCAAACGGGTAGCCCCTCGCTTAATCCCGATGAGTTCTTGTTCGTGAGGTAAAATATGCCAGTCAGCAGCCAAATCCTCCTCGGTCCAGTTCCGCTTCATTGGTTCTCCGATGTATCCGTGCTAAGGCATTGGTATATTTGGTCTATAAGAGTTGACAGAAGATAACCAAAAACATATGTTTTTGACAAGGTAATATTGCCTGTGGCAAGATCCGTGTGAGACTGGAATTCAGCTTTCCATTTCCGAAGGGGTTTTTGACCATGCGCGTCGCCATCTACGCCAGGGTGTCCACCACCGATCAATCGCCGGAGAGGCAGATAAGGGAGTTGCGATCCTAATGCGCGCGACTGGCAGATCGTTCGCGAAGCGCAAGAGGTTGCCGGCAAAGGTCCCGGTAAGCGCCCTGCGCATGACGGCATCCTCCACATGGCGCGCTGCAGGCAGGTTGACGCTATTTTGGTTCAGGCTCTGGATCGGTGGGGGCGGAGTGTCCAGGATCTCGTACTTACCATGGCGGAACTCCAAGCTCTCGGAGTGGCTTTTGTTGTGCCGGGACACACATCGATATGACCACGCCCATGGGTCGAATGCTGGCCCACTTTCTGGCGGCAGTAGCCGAGTTTGAACGAGAACTCATTCGAGAGCATGTACGCTCCGGATTGGCCAACGCCAAGGCGAAGGGCAAATCGTTGGGGCGTCCCTCGCGCCGGCTCTTCACGAGTGCAAAAAGGTCTGTTGCTTTTGGACCAGGGGGAAACCTATCGAGAAGCTGCTCAACAGACGGGCTTAAGTGTTTCGACTCTCGTTCGGGCGAGGCGGGAAAAGAAAAACTTCAGGCAGATGGGTAATCAATCCGACCGCTTGCATGCTGATTTGCGGCTGGTCGTGCGTATGTTGGGGTTACCCCAGTAAAGCCGGTTGCGGTCCTTCACGATGCCCCGCGAATAGGCGTCCACTTCGTTCATGTAGGACGCGGTGCGGAACAGATAGCTGAAGTAGCGGCAGTCCACCTCGGGAAAGGGTCGCACAACGACATAGGCTGGGCTGACCAGTCCATCGACGGGGGCAACGCCCACGGCTCCCTGCCACATGCGCATCATGTTGTAGGCAATATCCCCCTGAGCCGCTCGTTTGTATTTTTCTCGGTCGGCCATCACCTGTTTGCGCTTCAGGTTTTCCATGTCGCGCACGCGGACACCGGTTTTCAATGAAACCTCAAGGATGGGCAGTTCCCCAAAACCGGTCTCGTTGCGCTGAGAGAACAGACGGCCATTCCGGAACAGATTCCAGTGAGCCGGAATATCGCCCAAAAACGGCTGCCCGGAATCCTTGTATTCTGGATACGAGGCCAGCTTCATCACTCAGCCTCCCCGACAATCTGTTCAAGAAGGCCTTCGGTTTCCTGCTCCAGGGCGTAGATGTCGGCCTTGATCTCATCTAGGGTGCGCATGGGCGCGGGCCGGTAGAAATGGCGGGTGAAGGAGATCTCGTAGCCCACCAGCGTCTTGCCAGGGTCGATCCAGGCATCCGGGGTGTAGGGCAGCACCTCGCGCCGGAAGAACGCCTCAATGCCGCCATCTTCCAGCAGTGGTACCTGCTCGCTGTCGCGCAGGGCGGTATCCGGCTCGTATTCAACCATGCAGTGTTTGCCGTCCACCACGGCCTCGATCAGGCCGTGGATGGGGTCGGGCGTGGCCTTGCCCGGCTTGTGAACCTTCTTCAGTACCG
>Ga0209164_1004249_pt1 | contig 12975 bp, 9 predicted proteins | sample MTBNYHSulfiMetaG_FD_187458 | JGI IMG/M metagenome (GOLD analysis project Ga0209164, IMG submission 187458) | Enrichment culture microbial communities from rom New York Harbor, USA that are MTBE-degrading - MTBE-NYH (New York Harbor Sulfidogenic)... | ecosystem: Environmental > Aquatic > Marine >...
TGCCTCCGTATTGAACCACTTGAGGCAATTGCGGTGCGAGGCGTGGTTGAAATTCTCCTTGACCATCTGCAGGTATTTTTCCCGATTGGCTTCAACTAATTTAATATTGTCGGGGTCCTTATAAAAGCTATAATCCAGTCCCCAATCGCGAACTTCCTGATAGTCTGCCGGCACGCTCCACATCATCGCGTCCAGGGCTGAGCCGAAGCGAAATTCATGCCTGAGCTGGGTTACCTTAACCGTGCCGCCGGGTTTGGCCTTGATAACCAGTGTTCCCATGCGATATTGGGCGATGTTTTTCCGGGCTTCCGCCAGCACGAGTTTTTTCATCTCCTCGTCCGCCTGGTAAAATAATCTGCGTACCCCCTCCAGGTCATCAGCCGACTTAGCCTGCTCCGCCAGCTTCTGGGCCTGCTCGTCAAAGTCGTCCACCTTAAAATCAGTCAGATATTTCATCGTCTCCTTGATCGAATCGACGTATCGCTGAGCCAGCGCCGCATAATCTCCCGCCGGCCAGTCCTCATCGAAAATCTTTGCCCTTTTTTCAATCAGCATTTCATTGCTGATGCTTATGTTGGTATCAAAATCCCGCTGAACCAGTTGCCAGATTTTGGATTTATCGGCTTTGAGCTGTTTTTCATCGGTGGAAGCCCGGCTTTCCTGCAGCTTCCGGCGGGAAGCGAGGATCGTATCCTGCCAGGTATCCTTTTTGACATAAAATTCCGGATCCTCGGCCAGGAGAACCATTGGTGTACAAAGTATCACTAAAAATTCAATTACAACTTTGGATAACCCCTGATTCTGGTTAATAATTCCCTTCATTTTCTATCCCTTTCCCTTAAATAGACCGTAATGCCCACTCAAATGCGTATTATATTTGTCCGCCTCACAAACACAAATAATTAATTTTGCCCCGGCTCGGAAACTGAACGACTATGCGGTCAGGCCAAATATTTTCTAAAAACCTTTGATAAAATTATAACCATATTCTCCGAAAATTTGATATAATCCGCTTTTGTCACAGACAGAATAAATAATGTTCTCTTTAATAAATCTTCATAATCGAGGAAATACCATGAATATCAGCGAAATTTGGCCCAAAACCAGACTAGTGTCAACCATCTCAGCAATTGGTATAGTAGCTCTGTTTATCGCCACTTGCACGGGGGAAAATACTTACGTTAACAAGCCGGTACTCACTATCGTTGCCCTGGGCGATTCCCTTACCTATTCAAGGATGAGTCCGCTTGGTTCAACCTACTGCGATTTACTGGAAAATGAGCTTAACAAAGCACTTAAAGACAGAGCGGAGGTGGTCGTCGTTAATGGCGGCGTAAGCGGCGATACCGCGGAAGGGGCCCTCAGCAGGATACAATTTGACGTATGCGCCCATCAGCCTGATATGGTGCTCATCGAATTTGGCGGGAACGATATACAAAAACTTGATCCCGACTGGTTCGCGAAAAATCTGCAAGAAGTCGTGGCCAATATAATAAAAACCTCCGGGGCCGAGATTGTACTATTCACCGGCCCGTACCTGGATGAGAAGATCAATTTACTGGGGAAAGATTCCTTTTTTGAAGGTTATGGCGGGATAAATCAATATATGCAGGAGGAGATAAATGCGAAAATCCGCCATATCGCCGAGCGCAAGAAGCTGGCATTGTTCGATTTATACAAGGTAATGGCCAAGGCGGTGGGTAAAAACGGCAAGAACAGCAAAAAATATCTAAACCAGGAAGACGGTGTGCACTGGACCGCTGAAGGCAATAAACTCATCGCCCAGAAGGTAACAAAATCTATCTGTCCCGCTCTGTGTAAGTTAGCGGAGAAAAAGAGGCAATACCCGTCTGCCTCTACCGCTGCGGACAAAGTGCAGATTATACCGGAGCCAAAAAGATTAAAAATGACGGGCGGTATGGTAAACAATATTAATCGGATTACCCTGGTCGAAGCGCCGGAATCGGCAGAGAAAGGTTTAGCGCGGTTTGCCCGGAAAATGCATGAGACAGGAGTAAATCTGTCCCGGCAAAAACAAACGGATGCCTATGAACTTATCATCCAAGAGGCAAAAATGGAGGCTTTCCTGCCGATATTAGACGTGCCGGAGTTAGCCCGCCCGGAAGCTTACCGGCTAAGTTTCTATCCGGGATACGCCCAGTTGGAGGCGAGCGGGGAAGCGGGATTTCGCTATGGCCTAATCACGCTGGGACAGTTAATTAAACAAACGCGGGAAAAGGTCGTACCAGCAGTTATGATAACCGATTGGCCGTCATTGCGGTATCGGGGGGTGTTTATGGAGGATAAATGGGGAACAGATTTGATGACGCTGGATGACTGGAAAGAGGTGCTGGATAATTATGTTGATCTGAAGATGAATGTGATGGGTGTGGGCCTTTACGGCTGCTGGTTAATGCAGTATCATAAGCAACTCACCGAATTTCTGATGATACCCATCAAAGGTCATCCGGAAATTAACTCGAAACGGAAATGTCTGTGGTACTCGCCCCAAGCGGGACAATGGCAGGAAATGGAGTATCTGCCGAAAATGTTCGAAGGAGATTTCTTCGATGAGTTAGCGGCGTACGGCAAAGAAAATGGTGTACACGTGCTGCCGTTTGTGAACAGCCTGGGTCATAATACGCTTATCCCACGGATGATTCCGGAGATTTCCTCGAAAGATGAGAAAGGCGCGGCTACCGGATACGGCTACTGCCTGAGCAATCCGCAGACCTGGGAGTTTATCACGTCATTTTACGGTGATATCATCGACCGCTATTTACTGCCCAACGGACAGGACAGTTTTCATATCCAGATGGATGAAGTGATAGCGTGGTATGCTATCGATGTGAATGATCCAAAACGCCAGGTAGATCCGATATGCAAGTGCCCGGAATGCGTCAAGCATCCATTCGGTGAGCAGATATCCGATTATGTAGTGCGGCTGGTTGATTTTATCGTATCCAAAGGTATCAAAAATGTGGTGATGTATAACGACCAGATGGCGCGGTATATGAATCTGCTGAACGAAGACTTTGTAAAGCGGCTGAAAGACAAGGGGATATTCGACAATCTGGTGATTCATTACTGGTGGTATGACAATGAGGGAATCCATGAGAGCTGCCATCCGAAAATCGGGCACGGCTTGCGGGCGTGGGTGGGGCCGATGACCTGCTATTACAACTGGACGCGCTATAACCAGTTGCACCAGAATATCGCCAATATGCTGGCGATGGGATACGCGGAAGGAGCGGAAGGGGCACTATCGTATTCCGTGTATGACGCGGGATGTAATTTCGAATATATGCTGCTGGGCGAATACGCGTGGGATGAACGTGGGCCGGGATCGATAAACGAGGCCTTGGAGAAGTTTGCCCAAAACAAGGCGGGAATTTACGCGGAAAATTTGAAAGAAGCGATTGAAGCGATGGACTCCGTAGCGTGCGCGGGTCCGTTCGACGCCAACGGCCTGCCCAAACGGGCGGGAAATTACTGGTACACCTATACCCGCGGCGACAGACCCCATCCGAGGCAGTATCCACTGGAGGCGATCCAGAGCTTTACTGAGCCAGGCTGGTCGATTCCGCAGGCCCGCAGCAGATTAGCCAAGTTGGAGGCTCAAGCTAAACGGGCGAGAATGCTTTTAGAGCAGATACCGAAGAAATTCGCAGACGAGACTGTTAAAAACCTGATAGGCGAAGCGGCACGTTTCGAGGCGATTGGCAGGACGTATCAAGGCCTGTTGCGGATACAGAGTGAATGCCAATTACTGGCGGAAGCCAAGAAGAATAAACAAATATGGGTTCCTGAAGGAGCGGATAAAACAGCGGTCGCCAACGCAAAGTATCTGGCCAAGTGGTTCGCGGGTCAGATGGCGATCCTGGAGGAGGCCAAACCGGAGTATATGAAGCCCAGTTGCATGCGAGATTTGAGCGTGATGTATGAATTCTTACTGCAATTGGAAAAAGATTTGCAAGAAGCAGCGGCAGGTGAACGCAAATGGGAAGAAGTCCGGTGGTTCGTGGAAAACAGCGTGGGTGGGCGAGAGTCACTTTGATTAGATATAAATGAGGATAAGAGGATAAATCACACTTAAAAGCATAATCTATAGAAAAGGACAGTGCTCAAGAATCAGGCCAAGAGGAGGGGGAGGAGTTCGCGGGGATGGTCGATTAACACCTGGCAGCCGTTTGCATGTATCTCGTAGCGATCGGACCGATAAAATGGTTGATATTCCAAGGATAAAGAATTTATATTAAAATATTCCGGAAAAACGAACAATAATCAAGGAAAGGATAAGGCAGATGGGGAAAGAAGATAAGGCAAAAAAAACAGGAAAAGCTCAAGAAGGTCAAGATAAGAACGAGGGTGGGAAGTTGATAGACCGGAGGGGATTTCTGGGAGGGACACTGGCGGGGCTGGGATCGCTGGGGCTTTGGGGGTGCGGGGCGGAGGCGCGGAAGGAGGGTGCGGGGGCGATGCCTATCTGGGGAGGTGATGTCAAGGCGAAGATGCCGGCGGGGGAGATACCAACGACGGCGAAGCCTAACGGACTGAATATGATAGTGATTATCGTGGACACGTGGCGGGCGGATCATCTGGGATGTTACGGCAATAAAAGGGTGAAGACACCCAATCTGGATAAACTGAGCGACGAGGGGGTGCAGTTTAACAATACTTACACGGAGGGGCTGCCGACGATACCATCGCGCCGGGTGTATCATACGGGCAGGAGCGTGCTGCCAGAGACAAAATGGCAGCCATTGGAGAAAAATGACACCACATTCGCGGAGGTGCTGAGCAAGCACGGGGTGACGACGGGATTTATCGCGGATACGTTTCATTATTTCAAGCCGGATTATAATTTTCATCGTTATTTCGATTCGTGGGAGTGGATACGGGGGCAGAATTATGACCGGTGGAAGATCGGGCCGAGGGATAAGGTGGACCCGAGGAAGCATATCCCAGAGCATTTCTACTGCGAGACGTACGAGAGGAATATCAGGCAGTACCTGATGAATACGCTGGAGCAGAAGAACGAGGAGGATTATTTCTGCGCCCAATCTTGCCGGGCGGCGATGGAGTGGCTGGAGCTGAACGGGAAGAACAGTCCGTTTATGCTGTGGCTGGATATGTTCGAGACACATGAGCCGTGGGACGCTCCGGAGCGATTTGCGAAGATGTACCGGGCGGAATACCCGCTGGAGAGGTATCTGTTCGGGTACGGGGCGAAATGGCAGAATTTTCGGCAGGAGGATTTGCCGGTTTTGAAGGATTTGTACGCAGCGGAGGTGGCGTTCAGTGATTACTGGATTGGCAAGCTGTTGGACAGAGTGAGGGAAATGGGATTGATGGAAAATACGGTGATTGTGTTTTCGACGGATCACGGGACACACCTGGGGGAAAACGGTTGTTTGCAGAAGCAGCCGATTTATTTGAACTGGTGCGTTACGCATATCCCGCTGATTATAAAGCATCCGGACAGTCGGTTCGCGGGGCGGAAAGTGAACGGGCTGGTAAGCGCGATTGACTTTATGCCGACATTTTTGAAGCTGATGGGGATCGACGACTACCAGGAGATGGATGGGGGCGACATGTGGCCAATGGCGGCGGGACAGAAGCAGGAGATTCATGACTGCGTGTATTCGGCGTTCAAAGATTTCGGGGCGGTGCGGCAGGGGGAATGGTATTACTTCCAAAATATCCGCGGGGATAACCCGGGGAAGGGGCCGGGGCTGTTCAATATGAAGGATACCAGCACGCAGGATATAAACGCGATTAAGGAGCATCCGGAAATAGCGAGAAAGCTGCGCGAGAAATTGCAAAACCATGTGGAAGTAGCAATTCCGCCGTTGAAAATCTAAGAAAAGAAAAACCGAGCCAATAAATCAGGGCAGGAGGAGGGGGAGGAGGTCACGGGGGTGGTCGATGATGGCTTGGCAGCCGTTTTGGAGGAGCTCGTCGCGGTCGCGGAATCCCCAGGTTACGCCTACCGCGAACATTCCGGCGTTTCGGGCGGTTTGCATGTCGATGGCGCTGTCGCCGACGAAGGCGAACTGGTCGGGGGCGAGGTTGAATTGTCGAGCGATAAAGAGGGAGGAGGCGTGGTCTGGCTTTAAGGGGTGTTCCTGCGTTTGGCCGAGGACGAGGTCGAAATAATTTTCGCCGAAGACGTGGTGAGTCAGCTCAGGGGCAAAAGGAGCAGGTTTATTGGAAAGAACGGCGAGTTTGAAATTGCGGTGTTTCAATTCGTCGAGCATGTCCAAAATACCGGAATAAGGCTGGGAGTGATCACAGAAATGCTCGTTGTAGTAGGCAAGCTGCATGGGTAAGGCGGTGTCGAGCAGGTGCTGCTTATCAGGAGGCAGGCTATCCGCGACCAGTTGGCGGTTACTGGAGCCGATCCGCAGGCGGTAGGATTCTACCGAATGGGTGGGCAAGGACAGTGTGATCAGAGTCTGGTTGATACTCTCGGCGATATCGAAGAGGGTGTTAACCAGGGTGCCGTCCAGATCGAAAATTACCGCGCGATATTTTGGCATAGGTACGGCGAAACTAACTTTGCAGTTTTTTCAGGGACGATTCGATGTTCTTGACGACGGTGTCGTCCCATTTTACGCCCAGCTCCATCAGGCCCAGCAAGGCAGCGCCAATGGCAGGCTCGAAGCGGGGTTTGACAAGTGTGGCTTTAGGATGCTTTGCCCGAATGGCCTGCTGGACGAGATCGAAATACCAGCCGCCGCTGCTGACCAGGCCGCCGGTGGCGGCGACGCGATAAGGGGCCTTATCCAGGCCCAATACCTCGGCACAAGTGGTAATAATCAGGCCCAAAGATCGGGCACCTTCTTTTATGACTTCGACGGCGACGGGGTCGCCTTTGCCTTCGTCAGCGACCTTCATAACGATCCGGCTGAGGGCGGCGAAGTTTTTGCGGACGTCGGGGTTCTGGTAAATGGGGGTGACAAAATCCTGGACCTTTTTGACGCCGAAATGCTCGCAAAGCGCCTCGCAGAGCTTGGTTTTAGGACCGCGGCCGTCGGTGGCCCAGAAGGAGGCATTGACGCCGCGACGGGCCAGGTCATAAGCGGAGCCCTCGTCGCCGATGGTGCCCCAGCAACTGGTGACATGGGTTCGGCCCTGCTGGTTGCGACCCCAGCCGACCGAGCCGGTGCCGGCAATCAGGGAAACGCCGACATGCTCCACCAGGCCGCCCACGAGGGAACATTCACCTTCTTTTTTATGGATGATTTTTTGGGGATTGGCTGCTTTCTTGATGAAGGGATGTAAAGGGGCTGGGTCAGGCTCGATGCCAATGATAGCAACTTCGGTAGTGAGCTTACCAAGGCCAGCCTGCTTTTGCGCAGCGGTGATGGCGTCGCCGAAAGATTTTTCAGCCTGGGCGAGGGTGACAAAATTAATGTTGGCGGAGGCGCCGAAGCCCTGGCCGAGAACATGACCTTTATTGTCCATCAATACAGCATGAGTTTTTGTACCGCCGACATCCATACCTAGAACGATTTTTTGTTCACTCATGATTATTCCTTTCCCGCTAGTTCCATGGCTGCGCCAATAAGCCAGGTGCCAAAATCGGCGGTGAAATCATAGGTGGTCCGCAGCGGCTGGGCCTCGAAACTTTCAGCGCCCGGGCCGAGCATGTAACCATCTTTGTGCTGATGATCGAGGATAAATTCCATCTGGCTCAGAGCCGTTTTAAGATAACGTTTATCGCCGGTGATTCCGTAAAGCATGGAAGAGCCCCAGCCGTCCTTGCCGGCGGTGGTGAAATGGAAGGCATTTTCGTGGCAGGAGGCAAGGAAGTCGTAAATTTCAACAGCGCCTTTGAGGTATTTATCCTCGCCGGTGCGGCCATAAAGCTTGATCAGGCCGTTCATCGGCCAGCCCCAGCACCAATACGCCTGGGCAGGTTTTTTAGTGTCGATAACACAGTAGATGAGGTGCTTTTCCGGGATGCCGGTGAAATCGGTTTCGTAGCCGCCGTTTTCCGTCCAGCGGAGATAAAAACGGTCGGTGGCTGGCTGTTCGTCGATCATGCGGAGGATGAGATCACCGCTCTGGACGGCTAATTTGATTTCGCCGGCCAGCAACTGGCAGAAAATGCCGTAGCCAGTGGCGTTGGAATCGATAACCTTTTTGGGGGGATTGACCGAATAATAGAAGCCGCCGGTACTGGGATCTCGGTATTTAAGCAGAAAAGAAAATATCTTGCGGACCAAGGCCAGGTTTTCCATAGCCGCGGCGGCGCGTAAAATCCACAGGTTGGGATAAAGCTGGCAGTAAGTGGGAGTATAACTGCCGCTGGTGCGGTTTTCGGGAGAGTTGAAGAAGTCGCCGTCCGGACTCATGAAACTCTTAACGACGTAATTCATGGCCCGGGCAGCGGCCAGCGATTCGCCGGCAGCCCGCAGGAAATGCAGACTCTTGTAATAACAGCCGACGTCGTGGGTGTCGGGGTAACAGCCATCGGCATCGGGCGGGTCATTGCCGATGTAATTGCCTTTATGGGTCTGGCGGGTAAGGAACCACTTGGCGGACTTATGGGCGGCTTTAATCAATCGTTTACTTTTAATTTTAACGGCCATCTTTTTGTGCTTACTCCTGTTCTAGATCAAATTACAAAATATAAAATATTATATATCCGTTACCACAAATTTAACCGAGCCTTCCAGCGATTGGCCGGGTTTTACGATTCTAAGGCCCGATGTTTCTTTTTTACCCTTGGCGTAAACATTGGGGGCATCGGGGCTGCACGTCAGCGGCTCCACACAGGCAAAAGGCTCTTTCGGGGGCAAATAAGCGATCATGTGGGTGAAAATATCACTGGAATGCAGCGTTAACTGGCGGGAAAGGTCGCGGTATTGGATAGCCTGGGTGCTGCTGAAGTCTCGGCCCCAAAAGGCATTGTCGATATTCAGATCGGCCAGGCAGCGGAACTCTCGCAGGTCCAAAGGGGTGCCGGCTACAGGAAGGGGATTACCGGTAGGCATGAGATTTACCGATTCTAAAACATTATCACAGGGAACGCGGATAAAGAAATCCTCTCTTCTGCCGGGGATCAGCCAGAAAGGGTGCATACCGAAGCCAAAGAAGGCATCGGTGGTGCCGGTGTTTTCATATTTGAAGCTAACTTCCAGGCCGCGATCCAAAAGGGTAAACTTTAAGGAAAAACGGCAGGGGAAAGGGTAACCTTCAAAAGAGGGGTGGCCTTTATCAATGGCAATGGAGCACAATAAGCTATTATCGCCGCGGGAGACGGTAAAAGGCTCGTCGCGGACCAGACCGTGAATAAATACATCTTTGCCGTTCTTAACCTGCTTAATCAGCCGGCCCTGGAAGTTATACTGGCAGCCGGTGATGCGGCAAGGGGTGGGGAACATCATGAAGCAGCCGGTGTAAAAACTATTGTCTTTCAGCAGCCTATCTTGGGAAAAATAAATAAGCTGCTGACCATCCACCTTGAAGGAAGATAAATTAGCTCCCAGGTTGGGCAGGATTTCGATCTCGACGGTGTGTCCCTTGCTTTTACGGGAGAGTCTTTCCGGTTGAAATGTTTTTTCGCTGAAAGTACTCGTGCTCATATTTACGAACCTCAACTTTAAAAGAATTCGTCAACCTTGATAGTGGCGTAACCACATCCGATAAAATCCGCAAGTGCTCCCAGTAAAGGCACTTACATTAACCACGCGGCTTTTTAATAGAATGTCCATTATGGTCTATCTTGACATAAAATCAAGGACAATCTGATGATTTATGGTATTTTGTCGAGCTAAATAAAAAGACCTTGCCAGTATGAACGGTCACGGTTATAGATATAAAAATCAATGCCGGAAATATAGCAGGAATCCGGCAGTTTTAGCAAAAAATAGATAAGCAAAAGGGAAGTTGATGATTACGAACAAAACCGTATTGAGTTTACAGGCCCATCCTGATGACACGGAGTTTACCTGCACGGGGACGCTGGCGTTATTGCGGGATAAAGGTTGGCAGGTGCACAGCGGCACCATGACGCCGGGCGACGGCGGGACGTTAACCCTGAGCAGAGAACAGATCAGCAAAATCCGCCGAGCGGAAGCGATAAAATCAATCAAAATGCTGGACGGCGAATATCACTGTCTGGAAATGGACGACGTGTTGATAATGTACGACCGGCAGTCGCTGCTCAAGGCGATCGGGCTGATCCGCAAGGTCCGGCCGAGCATCGTGTTCGCGCCCAGCCCGTCTGATTATATGCTGGACCATGAGATAGCCAGTACGCTGGTGCGGGGGGGGTGCTTTGGCTGCGGAGTGCCCAACGTCAAAACGGAAGGGGCAGAGGCCTTTGGGCCGGTGCCCTATCTTTATTACGTCGATGCGGTGGAGGGCAAGGACATATACGGCAGCAAGATCGAGCCTACCATTTTGGTTGATATTACCGCGAAAATGGATATCAAGGAAAAAATGCTCTGCTGCCACGAAAGTCAGCGGCAGTGGCTGATGGATTACAATAAAATGGATGAATACGTGCTGAGCATGAAACGGCACGCGGAAAATAACGGCAAAAAGATCAAGGCAAAATATGCGGAAGGGTTCCGGCAGCACCTGGGATCAGCTTATCCGCAGGACAATATTCTCAAATTGATATTAGGTGATCTGGTTCACGAAATAAAATAAAACTTTTACCACAGGAGGCGAATCATGCCACGCAAGTTAAGCATACTGGCCCCGGACTGGTGGGATTATACGACGCTGGACGACGAGATCCTCAATGACGCAGCCCGGCTAAGCCCCAAAGACATGCTGGGGCTGTCACGTGAAGGTTTTAAAGTAGTATTCTATGATACGCTGGAAGATTTCTACCTGGCGGAGGCGCTGGAATACATCAGCGCCTGGAAGCAGGCGAAAGCGGACAATCCGGTAGGGCTGTGCGGACCCATCGGGCCGACGGAGCAACTGCCGCTGGTGGCCCGGCTGGTCAATGCGCTGGAACTGAACCTGAAACACGCCTATTTCTGGGGAATGGATGAATGGATTATCGACGGCAAGGAGGTGGCTGAATCGCACCCGCTGTCGTTCGCCAAGGCGGATATGGACCTTTGCTTTCGGCGGATTAATAAAAAGTTGCAGATGCCCAAAAGCAACATCCACTTTCCCAAGGCGGATGCCGGCGAATACGTCAAGAGCTGGGACGAGGCCCGCTGCGCGATCATGCAGGGTGGACAGGGCGATATCAAGCACTGGGCATTCAACGACCCGGTTAAACGCACGGGTAAATACAAAGACGCGCCGCCCACTCCCCAGGAATATCGCCAGCTATCCACCCGGGTGGTGCAACTGCATCCGGTAACGGTGATGCAGAACGCCCGGACCAGCGGCGGCGGGGTGGTCACCGGGGTGCCCACCAGCGCGATGAGTGTCGGGCCGGTGCAAACCTGGAAAGCAGAAAAAGTTTCCATCTGGCAGGCGGGAATGCACGACAATCCCTTCGGAATGCGGCTGACTACCTTGATGCTGGGTAAGAAAATCGCGGATAGTGCGGTGCCCATGTCGCTGCTGGCGGATCATCCCAACGTGCAGTTCAATTTTTACCGCCGCGGAATCGGAACCTGCGCAGTGGAAATGCACTAGCGGCCCACAGGATTATCGGCTGGATTAATTTAAAAATATTTCTTTAACTGCGTCAAAACCCATCCGGCAGGAAAAGGAAGATAGAATGAATGAGAAAGTCATGGTGGCGGGGCATATCTGCCTCGATATCGCGCCGCGCTTTGGAGCGCATCTGAAAGGCGGGTTCAATGAAATTCTCGTGCCGGGCAAACTTATCAATGTGGAAGAAGCGGTGCTCTGCACGGGCGGGGCGATTTCCAATACGGGACTGGCGATGGCCAAGCTGGGCGCGGACGTTCTCTTAAACGGCAAGGTGGGAGATGACGGGTTCGGCGAAATCATCAAAAGACTGGTGGGCGAGGAAAAGGCCCGGACATTCAAGACGGTGGCTGGGGAAAACAGCTCCTACACGGTGATTTTGGCGATTCCGGGAGTGGATCGGATATTTCTGCATAATCCCGGCACCAATAATACCTTTGTGGCGGATGACGTGGATTATAAAGCGGTCAAAGATTGCGTGCTTTTCCACTTTGGGTATCCGCCGCTAATGGAGCGGATGTTCGAAAACGACGGCGTGATGCTGGCGGAGATATTTCGCAAGGTGAAGAAGCTCGGCGTGACGACGAGTCTGGATATGTCGCTGCCGGACCCGGCGAGCCAGTCCGGGCAGGTAGATTGGCGAAAGATCCTGGAAAAAGTACTGCCTTTTGTCGATATCTTCGTGCCCAGCATCGAAGAGATTACCTTCATGCTGGACAAACCCTTATTCGAGAAAAAGAAGAAACTCTCCGCGGGTAGCGACCCGGTATTCGCCTATGAGCCGGGCGAGTACACGAAGATTTCGGATGAATTGATATCACTGGGGGTGAAGATAGTAACGCTGAAAAGCGGCATTCGGGGTTATTATCTGCGGACAGCGGCGGCGGAGAAAATAAAAACCATCGGCGCCGCACGACCCAGAGATATTGCGGTGTGGTCGGGCAGAGAGCTGTGGGCGGCATCGTTCAAAGCGGAGAAGTTCGGTTCCGCGACCGGGGCGGGTGACGCGACGATAGCGGGATTTCTGTGCGGGCTGATCCGCAATTTCCCGCCGGAAGACGCCCTGAAAATCGCCAACAGCGTCGGCTGGCAGAATGTAAGAGAGATCGACGCCCTGAGCGGAATAGAAGATTGGCAAAGCAATCTGGAATTTATCAAGGATAAAAATCGACCCCGCAATCCACTGGATATCAAAGCGGCAGGCTGGAAGTACAGCGAAGAGCATCAATTATTTCACGGACCCATGGATCGCAAATAGCCGGGCAGAATTCAGGCCAAGGACAGAAAACGAATGGTAACTTACCAAGACTATCGCCATAAAAACGAATTTACTAT
>Ga0209164_1004250_pt1 | contig 12975 bp, 11 predicted proteins | sample MTBNYHSulfiMetaG_FD_187458 | JGI IMG/M metagenome (GOLD analysis project Ga0209164, IMG submission 187458) | Enrichment culture microbial communities from rom New York Harbor, USA that are MTBE-degrading - MTBE-NYH (New York Harbor Sulfidogenic)... | ecosystem: Environmental > Aquatic > Marine >...
CACGACGTTTGTGCTCGTAACGAGGGGAAGTATGTCGCGAGCCCGCATTTCGTGGGGCAACTGGAGCAGGATGCAGTCGTCACTCGGGTAGATTTCCGGCTCCTGTCCGAATCGGGATTCCCATGCAGCCTCCAAAGCCATGGCAAAGGGCCTGTTGACCCTGCCGCCCCAGATCGCGTGAAGCACGAGCTGGTTGCCGGGGTAGCCGCCCGGACCGGCGCCGACCCATTCCAGGAGAAGATGGCGCCTGTGGGGTAGGGGGCTTCCAGTCGCATCCTTCTGCTTTTTCAGGAATTCGATGAGTTTCACGGAGGCGCTCGGCTCCATGCGGCACTCCGACCCTAGATACTCCAGAAACGCGGGGTCTTGAAGGCGGTTGTTCGCCTTCTCCAGAAACTCGCCCACAAGCTCGGAGAGGTGGAAATCGCGCAAGCCCTCTTCTGCTCGCCAGAAGGGAAGCGCAGTGCTTCCCGGGGCCGCCGGAGCGACTAATACATCGTTATGGGTGATGCGCTCGATTCTCCAGTTCTGAGTGCCGAGAGTGAAGACCTGTCCGGGAGCGGCTTCCCATACGAATTCTTCGTCCAGTTCTCCTATCCTTGCCCGGGTTTCAAAATGCCTGAGGTGAAAATACCCCCGGTCGGGAATGGTACCGCCTGAGTAGTACAGGGCCTGAAGCGCCCCCTTTTTCGCGTTCACAGTGTTATCCTGCCTGTCAATGGAAATGCGGGGTTCCAGTTCGCGGAGCCGGGTGGCCGCGTACCGGCCGGCAAGCATGTCAAGGACGAGGTCGAAGTGACGGCGGGGCAGATTCCTGTAGGGGTAGCTCAGCCTCAATTGGTCGAAGAGCCTGTCCATGTCCCATTGATCGGTGCCGACCATGGAAACTATGACCTGGGCAAGAACGTCGAGGGGCGACTCGGGCGGTTTCACCTCTTCGATGTCGTGGTTGATCACGCCTGATGCCAATACCGCAGCCTCCACGAAATCCCGGAGGTGTGTTGGGAAGAGGGTCGCCTTGCTGACTTGGCCGACCCGATGGCCCGCGCGACCTATTCGCTGTACGGCCGAAGAAAGAGAAAAGGGGGATTGGATGAGGACCACCTCATCGAGAGCCCCTATGTCGATTCCCAGTTCAAGGGAGTGGGTTGCCACGATGGCCTTCAGCTCTCCTCCCTTGAGCTTCCCCTCGACCTCGGTACGGATCTCGCGGGACAGGGAACCGTGGTGGGCGTAAGCGATAAGCCTTTCCTCCCCAAGGTTGATGAAATGGGTAATTTTTTCGCAAAGACGCCTGCTGTTGGTGAATATCAGGGTGGAACGGTTCCGGGCGATGATTGCCTTGATTTCGTCGACAAAGGGGTACCAGAAAGAATCCCCGCTCTCAGGCGCCGCTTCGGGAGACCGGACTCGGATTGCGTATTTTTTTCGCAGGGAAGACTCGACGATGCGCACCTGTCTCGCCCCTCCCGCAAACCCGGCTGCGGTCGAGAGAGGACGGATGGTGGCGGAAAGGGCTATGCGCTGAAATTCGCCTGCAAGAAGGACGAGTCGGTCCACAGCCGTTATCATGTGCACGCCCCGCTTTGTACCTGCCACCGCGTGGATTTCGTCCATGATTACGGTCTTAAGCGTTGCGAGGATATTCCTGCTTACGGGGGAACTGAGGAGGAGATTCAGGCTCTCGGGCGTGGTGATCAGTATCTCCGGAGGATGACGCTGCATGCGGCGACGGTCGGAGGCGGGCGTGTCTCCGCTTCGTGTCAACACCCTGATCTCAGGAAAGGATTCTCCCTCCCTTGCAAAGACCTGCCTCAATTCGCCGAGAGGCGACAGCAGGTTACGATGGATGTCGTAGTTGAGCGCCTTGAGGGGGGAGATGTAAAGTACCCGCGTACTCCCCGGCGTCCACTCGTTTGCAGCGATCTGGTTGATGCTCCAGAGGAAGGCTGCCAGGGTTTTTCCGCTGCCGGTGGGGGCGCAGAGGAGCACGTGCTCTCCTGCGGCGATTGCAGGCCAGGCCTTTTCCTGAAGATCCGTGGGCTTCCCGAAACGCTCGTGGAACCAGCGGTGGATGAGGGGGTGGAAAGGGTGGCATTTATCAGTTATCATTTCTCATTTCCCAATTGATGCTAAACCATATAGCCATCTCGATGAATTCGTAAACGCTCATGACGGGCACGACGGTAAAGTCGGAAACTGCAGTTTTGTGTCGTTCCTACGAAAGCCTGAATCCAGGAAAAACAAGGACTTCTGGACCCCGGCTTTCGCCGGGGTGACGGCTTTGATGACTTCTTGTGAGACTGTCAGTGTTTAATGATAAATGTTAGTTGTCCCTGTGGTCAACTTGCGCCGCTAGTCTCAATTACTGTATTGTTCTTTCAACGGACCACCTGCAACGGACGACTGACACTACCTGAAAGGAGACGGGTATGAAGAAAATATGGATCACCGCATCGCTTCTTGCCTTTTTCTTCTGCGGACAGGCATGGGCCGACCTGACCTGGAAAACATTGAAGGAGCTGAAGCTGGAGCGAGAACCCCTCGGCGTTGCGACGTCGGCGGACGGCAAGTCGGTTTTCATTCTGCTCAAGGGGGAAATCGCCGTCTACTCCGTGCCTGGAAATAACATCGAAAAAAAGATTCCCGTGGAGAAAGAATTCGACAGCATCACCTACTCGCCGGGACTCCACGCCCTGGTTCTGACCGGAAGAGGTTCAAAGAGCCTGAAGATACTAAAACTCCAGGACATTCACCAGGTAGATGTATCAGGGCTGCCGTTCACCGGGCCTGAGAATGCGCCGGTCACCGTGGCAGTCTTCAGCGATTACCAGTGTCCGTACTGCGCCCGGCTCGAGCCTATACTAAAGGAGTTGCAGGAGAAGTTTCCTGAAGAGGTGAGGGTGGTGCACAAGACTTATCCTCTACAGAGCCACCGGTTTGCCTTGAAGGCGGCCCAGACCGCCCTTGCTGCAAGAGAGCAGGGGAAGTTCCGGGAAATCCACGAGAAGCTTCACGAGAACCACCGGGTTCTCAACGACGAGAAGATAGCGGAAATTGCCAGGGGGCTGGGTCTCGATATGGAAAAGCTCAACCGGGACAGGAATTCTCCCTCTGTACAGAGCATCATCTCGAGAGATTTCAACGAGGGAAGAAGAATCGGCATACGTGGGATTCCCACCGTTCTGATAAACGGGAGAATAGCCGAGCGCTACGGTCTTGCGGAATTGGAGGCCATGGTGGAGGAGGAGCTAAAAGGGAAACATGAGTAGGAAGCAGGCAGCATGCAGTATGAAGCGAAAAAGACTGATTACCGCTTAGTCCCTACTGCTTGCTCAAGGGTCTGAAGAGGGGGATAACGTAAGGTCCTTCGGGGACGACGGCAATGTGAGGATCCCCTTGCCTGCCGACGCTCTCGATAATCGCCGACTCAACCGATGTTACGGGCAGGACACAGGTGTCCTTCAGATCGGCATCTCCCAGGCCTGTCGTGTAAAGCCGGATATTTCCTGCCTGCAGAGCTTTTACGAGCATCTGGGTCTGCCACTCATCGATCTCCGCCCTCTCTCTTCGGCCGATCAGACTCATGAATCCGTCGGCTCCGAGGGAGCGGAGAAGACGCTGTGCTTCCACGAATTCGGGGCTGCCCATCCCTTCGGAGCACTCGCTTGCGATGATGATGTCCCCTCCCGGTTCCACGATGTCGATCACTCCGACCATGCCCTTGACCGTCTGATAATAAGTCTTGTCGAGGGGATAACCCGCGCTCGTCGTTACCACCGTCTTGAAGCGACGAGGGACAGGCAGTTCGGAGTGAGCGCACATGAAAGCGACGGCCTTTTCGTGGCCGGTTTCTATCTCGCCGAAATTGACGAACCCTACGCGCCGGTCCTCATCGATCACCACGTTCATGGCCAGCACGTCCCCCAGGGCTCGAACAGCCTGCATCTGTTCCTCGTGGAGAGGATTTCCCTTCACGATGCAGTTGGCCGCCTTGGCGTGCCCGAGGAGGTGAGCGGAATGAAGTTTGAGAATCATGTCCAAGGATGCGACTCCAGGCACCACCACCTTCCTTCCTCCAGAATAGCCGGCCATGAAGTGGGGCTCCACCAGTCCGACGGCGATCCTGATATCAGCTTCCACGAAGCGGCGGTCGAGCATGATGGGGATTCCGGAGGTGGTCCGGCCCAGATAGACATGGTCCTCCCTGTTTCTGGCAAAGTGGTTTTCAATGCGGATAGACCTGCAGATGTCTTGTGAGCCTGCTATCTCCTCGAGTTCCCTGCCCTCGTTGGGCCGGTGGAGGCCGGTTGCCACAAGTATGAGGATCCGCTCCCGACTGATGCCCGCACGCACGAGAGTTTCGATAAGAGGCGGCATCAGCAGGCCGTTGGGCACGGGCCGCGTGATGTCGCAGATGAGGATGCATGCATTATTTTTACCCCGCGCAAGATCCGCCAGGGGAGGAGACTGGACCGGGTTTTCCAGGGCTGTCCAGGTGGCGCGAACAGGAGCCTGAAGAGGGGCCATTGGACGCTTGCGGAGGTTTGTCACCCGGATATCGTCCGGCAGCTTGACGGTGAGCTTCCCGCGGCCATATAGGAGATCGATGTTCATAAGGCAGACTCTTTCGAAGAGCGATGAAATGGAGTGTTATTTCTAGTTTGAAAGGAAACATGTGTCAAGGTCCTCCTTGGCCCGCCGAAACCCGTCGGCGTAAGAAGCTGTGTGGGATGATCTTTCCCTTTGCGCGGGGCTTTGTAAACCAAAACCGGCTTGCTGCGTCTAAAGGGTCAAAAGCAAGAAAGGGAGGACTCGGTAATGAAAGCTAAGATTTTTCTTATGTCCTTGATTCTGGGAGCTTTATTGCTTCTTGCCGGAACTGGAACCGCCCTTGCGGACGGAAGAGGCAGGGGGCATGGATACGGTTACCACAAGCGCCCGGTAGTGGTCCATCAGGTACGGCACAAGGTGGTATACCACAAAGTAGTTCCCAGGCATTCCGTAATCTATGGCCGCAGTATCCCCTATCACTACCCTGTCTACGTTGAGCGGAGGCCGGTGATCGTGAAGCATGTGCCGGTGTACGCACCTGTCGTGACAGGCTGGGGATTGAGCATTCATTTCGGCTACTGAAAAACCTTTCTCTCCAATGCGTCTCCCAGGCGCTTAACCCTCACGCCCTATTCATAGGGCGTGAGGGTTTTTCATGCAGGTTGACCTTAGAGTTGCACAAAAACCGACTTACTACCCCCTGTCATTCCTACGAAGGCTGGAATCCATGAGGTTCTCCGATGATCCTCACGACCTGGACATTGCCGTGTTTCAAAACTCAGATGAAAGCTGCTATCCCTTGGCCATGAAGTACCGTCGGACGCTCCGGTTAGTCGGAGTTATCAAAAGCTTTCAGGTGGGCTGATAGATTGCGGGCTGACAAGATATCCCCAACGTTGGCGGAAGAACTCAGTCGCACACATGGAGTTCGGAACCAAATAATGCTTTCGCAAGCTAATTATTCCCTCCGCACCACAATACGTAATCAGAAGGCGGCAATTCGTGTTCCGGGGAGTACTGAGCAGAGGATTAGCAAACGTAACCCTTAACGCCCGGCGTCAGCGGCAGGCGGCGCGCAACCTCGGGACTGAGCACGATGCTCAGATATGAGGCGCGTCGACTGTCTGCTGAGCGCCGTAGTTCTCATGGCCGCTCGCTGAAGGCGGAAATCGCCTGATCAAGGTCATTTCGAAGGCCGAGCGCGAACCGGAGCGGAGGCCGCGCGAAGGCCAAGGCGCGTGCGAGCGATAGTTGAGCGTGCTTTCGCTTCTCGCAAGTGATCGTGCGTTTCTGGTGGCACCTGTCATATCAGCAATGGCATCTATCGAGCCCATCTCGCCTCGTCGCCCTGGGCTGCGTGTTGAGTATCAACATGGTCGCGCTCTGATCGATTATGCCTTTCAACTCACGGATGGTGATGCGCGGAACCTCGATCTGAGCGGCTGCTCTTGTCCCCTCGTCAACAGAAGAGTGTCGAGCGCCCACGCCAATACAACCTAATGCCTTCGCCGCACTGCTGTCTCGTCCCTTTCTTCCACAGATTTCAAACCGTCTATCTACGCCGTGATCCGCTGCTATTTGAGGAAGAACTCCTGCAGCGGACGATATCCTGCTTTTTCCATGAGTTCATCCCATTTTGCCGGCAGTTTTATTTCCTTGATAGCGATGCCGGCGCCGCCTGCCAGTGTCTGCACCTTGTTTCTGGCCGGATCTCCGCATACGATGAATTCAACCATCCTAATGGCCGGGGTCGTTTCGATTTCTTCCCAACCAGGGAATCTGGGGTACCATGGCGGCAGCTTCCCTTTCTCGGTTTTTTTATCCCTCAGCGCTTTTTCGAGCTCGGCATCGAAGGAACCGTATACCTCGCCGAAGGAACCGTATACCTGTGAGAAGACTGCCTCATAGGTCATTTTTCGCCCAGTATTAATGAGGTCTTCCCTGAGGCTCCTTTTTGTATATCCTCCATCGGCAAGAATTTTGGCTACACCGGGTTCGACGAGCACGTATCGACGACTCTGACCTGTGAAGCCGCTCGCAAAGGCTTCCGTGGTGGTCATCCCGTAGGCCACGACCTGCATGAGGATCTTCGGATCGGACGTCGATGGGATAAGATTGCGGCCCCATAAGGTGCTGTACCCCGCGGACAGGGCGTTTGCGTTCTTCGCAAACCCTTTATCCACGTGGTACGGTTCCCATCCCAGTTTGGTCATCGCCTCTTCATCTTCCGCCAGGACCCACGATAGTTGTTTCCCGAAACTGCCCATCTGGGTTTCCTTAATCCTGAAGCCTGCGATGTTTCTCTCTATAAGGCTCATGGCACGACCGATTACGCTGTTGACCGGATTCGCAATGAGTCCCTGTCCGTGGTCGATACCGAGCTGTCTCGAGAGCGGTCCGTTGACCCAGAAGAAGTTCATAAAAGAATGGGTGCTGCCCCCGTGGTTCGTGTATCTGAAAGAAGGATCGGCGATAGCCTGCACCGCCGCGATTAGTATAGGCATATACTCGGGACGGCAACCGGCCATCACGCCATTGACGGCAATGTTCCATGGTGTGGCCCTCAAATTCGCGACCGGAAGCACAGCTATCTCCTGATCGGGAGCATAATCTGTATATTTCAGGAACTCCTCTACCTTCTCCTTCGTCGGCGGAGTTATGGACATCCCGTCGCTCCACCCCTTATCCGTGAAGTATCGGTTAACCTGATCGATGGTGCCCGTGAACACGATCTCCCTCCCGCCCCTTTGCTCAGCGGTACCCTTCGACGCGGGGATCGGATTGATCAACGCATCAACGATCTGAGGAACAAGGATCTTTGCAGACTTCTCCTGCAGTTGAGCGTTCGTTTCGAGGTCAAAAGGGTTCGGATACACCGCGACTTGGAGGGATGGTATGCCATGGTCCTTGGCCGAATTGCGCGCCTGTTCATCGAAACCGGGATTGGTCACTACTACTCCTGGGATTCCCGATTGCTCGGCCACTACGACCGCGTGACCCGCACGCGGTGTGCAGATGCCTCATCCACCGTTCCCGCTTATTACTGCATTGCAGCCCTTTTCTTTGAAAACCGCTTGCAAGGCCTCGGATTCTTTCCTGGGAGTTCCGGGATGTTCCGGCAGAAAAGCATCAGGCATATCGGTATACGGGACAATCTTGACGCCCGGGTATTGCTTTCTCAGCGCTTCCCCGATGGCAGGGAGGGTCACGTCGGCCTTGAAGGCATTGTTCCACACCATGCAGACTGTTTTGCCGTCAAGCGTATCCAGCCTGGGCGCCATGGTTGTTATTTTGACAGTACTCTCTCCGATGGGGCTCACTACCTTGTACGCGGGCTCGCCAGAAGGCTCCGATGCCGCCGTATCAGTTGGGCTGCTGACAGCAAACAGAATCACCACGACAAAACAGGCGAGCATCCAAGTAGCCGTTCCATCAGACATCCTTGGCAATTGCTGCAAAATGTCCATCATAATCTTCTTCCTTTTCTGATTATTTTAAATGCAAATCGTTTTCATCAAAAATGAGGTATCATTCAATTTTTCCAAATTTAATAAAAGATCAGTGGCTTTATCTATTTGATGTTGTGTTAGGATGCGTTCGGCATTGTGACGAAATTTGCTTTCTAGATCTGCCTCGGACATGGCTCCGGAAGTTCCAACGGTACCGCGCGGGGTCAAGGTTTCTACATGGAATGTTTTACCACGGGCAACCACATCCACCGTGCACAGGTGTTCCCTCGGGTTTTCCTGAGCCCTCTCTACGAATTCGGGATGGCCGCCAAATGTCACTTTGGTCATTAAATCTCTAATAACCGGGTCCCTCATAGTGGCCGTGTCCTGCCATTCGGGCCCTATCCGTACCCCGCATGCAACCACAGAAAAAATGTAGGCCGCGTTAAATTGGGCGTCGACCACGTTTTCCACCTCTTTATTGCGAGTGCTACTAAGAGTCCCTACAAAATCGGCCGAATCAGGGTAACACTTTCTCCGGCCATAAAGAAGGAGGAAGTGTTATGGGAACGAAGCGCTTTGATCAAAAGCAGAAGTTGGCTGTATTAAAGAGTGCGTCGAGAGTTGGGATCAAGGAAGCGGCACAACTGTCTGGGGTACATTACACAAGCGTTTACGAGTGGCAGCACCGGTTGAAAGCATTGGGAGAAGAAGGATTCCTGGCTTACAAGCCTTCCACCCCCGGCCGTGGGATCAAGGAGATTTCGGCGAAGAAGGAAGAAGGGGTGCTTTCGACCTGGAAGCGGCATCCTGGGTTTGGTCCTGGGCAAGTGAGGAATCAGCTTCGGCGTCAAGGGATGACGGTTTCGATCAAGACGGTTCGACAGATTATGGAGGCCAACGGATACAAGAGCCCCCGAAAGAAGAGCAAGGAGAAAGGAGAGGACAACCGATTTGAGGCCCGCAGGCCGTTGGAGCTTGTGCAGATGGATATTTTGGAGTTCTTCATCAACAAGCTCAAGGTCTATTTGCTGATTCTTTTGGATGATTTTTCCCGGTTCATTCTTGGTTTTCGTCTTTTGAGCCAGACCTCGATCGATGAGGTTATCGGCCTTGTGCAAGAGGGCATAGACCGTTACGGGAAGATGGAGGAGCTTTTGACCGACCGGGGTTTTGTGTTTTACTCCTGGCATGGAGCGAACCGTTTCGAGAAGTATCTGGAAGTGGAAAGGATTGAGCACACCCATGCCAGAGCGCACCATCCGCAGACGCTTGGGAAGATTGAGGCCTTGAACGGGCATCTGAGGAGGGAGCTGCTCCAAGAGGAGCATTTTTCCGGGGTTGAGGAAGCCGGTGGAGCTATCAGCCGGTGGATATTTCGCTACAACTACGAGCGGACCCATCAGGGTCTTGGTGGTGTATTGGTTCCTGCGGATCGATTTCACGGTTTGACAGATTTGGCTCTCTCCAGCCTGGGGAAGACAATGGACTGCAACGCCGGCACCTGTTATCCTTTTGGCAACATTGAGCGCAGTATCCTCAGTCTGGCCGTGGCCCCTGAAGGTGGAGTGGCCCTTTACCTTTTGGGGCAACCTGTGACCCTGAAGCTCGGGAGGTAGAGGTGATGGCAGAGAACTTGACCCAGGAGGAAGTCTCTCTTTTGATTAGAGCCCGGCAGCTTGTCAAGGACAAAGGGCTCAACAAGGATAGCGATGTAAAGAGCATCTGTGAGGCTGCGGGCATATCCCGCAAAACTGGTTACCAGTGGGCATCGAATGTCAAGTCTGCCGACGAAGAGGCACGATCGCTTCGAGAAGAGCTCTGCCGGCTCAAGGCAGAGCATGAGGAACTGAAGAAGCGTTATGAGCGGGCGCAATGGGAAAACGAAGGGCGCAAACTGGCCTGGGAGATCCACGGGGTGGATGAGCTCATAGCCGCTAAAAAAAACACTACAGACAAGGGGAAAAGGAAAGAGCGGTAAGATTTTTCCGATCCGGGTCAGGCTCCTTGCGGGAGGTTGCCTGGGTGCTGCACGTTTCTCAGAGTGTTCTGGGCGATTGGAATCGCGTTTTTGATGAGGCTATGAGGGCGTTGGAGGTTCCGGAGAATAGAGGGAAAGCCTCCAAGATCACCGTTGAGATTGTCAGGATCATTGTTCGAGCAGCCCAGGAGATTATACAGAGGGGCAATCGGTTGAGGATCAAGGGCTTCACCAAAGAGCTGCGGGAGAAAGAGGGGATCGACTTGAGCAAGAGAAAGGTGCGGGAAGTCTTGATTGCCAACAACCTCTTTGCGCCGGAAACCAGGAGAAAGCGTCCGCGCTTCTATCTGAGCCTTCGAAAGGAGATTCCCAATGGTCTTTTGAGCTTGGATGGCAGCCAGATGGTCGTGTGGCTTGATGAAGCGCCTTACCGGTTCAATGTGGAGCTGGGGGTGGATGTGAAAACCTTTGACCATACCTCCTTCAGCATTGGAGACACTGAGAGTTCCGCAGAGCTGATCAAGGTTCTTGAGGCTCATAGAGAGAAGTGGGGGGACCCGGTGGGCGTCCTTTTTGATCACAGAAGCAGCAACCTCAGCGAAGAGGTCAGGAGATACCTCGAAAGCCATGGCGTGGAGATTGTGCCTGCAGGGCCGTATAATGCCAAGGGCAACGGAACGGATGAGGGGGCATTCAGCCAGATGAAGCAGGCTTTAGGGATGATCCGCCTCAATGTGTCCTCGCCGAGGGAGCTTGCCAGGAGCGTGTTGGAAAAGCTCGTCTCTCTTTATGTCTCCATGCGCAACCGCCTCCCTGTAAAGGGGAGGACCCTGACTCCATCGGAAGACATGGTTTCGCCTGTCAAAGTGGAGCAGCGGGATCTGGAGAGGCAAAAACTCAAGGAGCACAACAGATTGAAGGTCGGAGGCAAAGGGGATCAAGACAAGTGCGACCGGCTCCACTCAATGCTTCGCTATCATGGCATCGCCCCTGAACCTGACGCCCTGAAGCATGCCGAAAGGTCAATCAAAGGGTATGAATTGGAATCCATCGGCGCTGCGGAAGAGGCTTTCCTGAAGGCCGTCAACCGTAACCCTGAGAAAAAAAGCCTTTCCTATTTCTTCGGAATCCTGGTGCGCATTCAGCGTCAAAGAGATGATGAAGCCTACAGGCGGTACTGCACCAGACGATACAATGAAGAGGTGATGCTGCAGTTGAAACGACAGGAGCAGGAGACTCCAAAACACCGCTGCGTGGAAGATATTGTCGGCATCCTGCTTCAGGCAGTGAAAGCGTCCGCGCAATTTGTCAGAGAAGTAGCCATCAGGAAGGCCCGGGAATGGACCCAAGAACTGATGGAAGCATACCAGTATGTGGGGGCGTTGAGAAAGAAGTTCTCAGAGGCCCTTGCTAACTTGAAAGATTTGACGCTGGAAGAAAACAACAGGATATGGGAGCTCATTGAGCAAATTCTCAACCCCAAAACCACGGAGAAAAGTGTTACCCAGATTTCATGATTTTGTTCGAATTCTTACAGGTCCATTACATCTAACCCATTGGTTGGTCACAAATTCTTGAGAGGAGCCACTCTTGTGGTGTTCTTTAAGATACTTGTCCACAGAACCCAAATGGGCAATGATGGCAATTCTTGCTGCTTTTGTATCTTTTCGCTTGAGGGCTTTTATTATAGCTCTGTGATGCTCTAAGTGTGAGGGGGAAAGCGGCATTCCCGGCAATTTATTCTTAACAAAGGAGTCGCTTAAATCGACTATGGCATTCACGAGGTGCGCCAGAAGGATATTCTTGCTAAAAGATGCCAAAAGACGATGGAAGTCTTGAATTTTGTCTATCGGTGGTATTTTTTGGTCTATCAAGGTTTCACAAACCAGTACATTCGATTCTAAGGCCTGAATTTCCTTTTCACCAATAGTGCCGATTATGGATTCAATAACCTTGGATTCAAGAAGGATTCTAATCTCAGTCAGATCTTGAATACTGATTTGGCCAATCCTAACCATTTTTAGGATAGTTTTAGTCATTATTGATGAATCCAATTCCTTTACAAAAATTCCACCATCTCCACCGGGTTTGACAAAAATGAATCCTGATCCTTCAAGAATTCTGAGAGCTTCCCGAACGGCACCCCGTCCGGCATTGAATTGCGTTGCCAGTTCTCTTTCGGTAGGCAATCTGTCATGAGGCTTGTATCGTTTTGAAATAATGGATTCTTCGATTTGATGGGCGATTTCTTCAGAGTTTCTTTTTGGCGACAAGGGCTTGAAGCTAAATGTCGAATCTTCAATCATTTTTCAACTCTGACTGATTTGTAGGGCGGGTGTTAGTAATATAGGAAGGTCCTACCACGAATCAAATTGTGTTGTCAATATCTATTTTTGATGATTGATCCATAATGGGAACCGGCTTGCGGTGCTCTTGGTGCCTGGCACAGTGTCAGAGTCAAGGGGCGCGCCGTGGGATGTCTGGAACAGTTTGAGGAAAACCTGGCAGGGTTCCTTGCCTGCCTCGAAGAGGAACTGAGCACCAACACGTAGTTTCCGCGACCGATACGCCGGGTGCACATCGACAAACCCGGCAGCAAGGCCTGCGAGATCTATCACAGAGAAGAAACAGAAAAATACTGGCGCTCAACTATCCGCGCAGACAGCAATACGCCCAACACGTAGAGCAACGATACATCCCAGATGAGACCGGGAGGGGTTCTGTGGAAGCGAGGCGAACATTTTCTGCAGTGACCGTCATACATTGCTCTTTGGCCGCTGCGATAAGTAAGCCTCTGCTGTCCGGGGCAGCCAATCCGGCCGGGTGCTGATTACCTTTCCAAATCCATTAGCATCCGTTAGGCTTTTCGGAGAAACAGCATTTGTTACGTATAGCCCAAATCTATATGCACCTCGGGGGAAGTTGGCGAGAATCGCTTTTTCCCTCTCCAAAAACAAACGATTACCCCTCCAAAAACATGAAATTAGCCTT
>Ga0209164_1004251_pt1 | contig 12974 bp, 8 predicted proteins | sample MTBNYHSulfiMetaG_FD_187458 | JGI IMG/M metagenome (GOLD analysis project Ga0209164, IMG submission 187458) | Enrichment culture microbial communities from rom New York Harbor, USA that are MTBE-degrading - MTBE-NYH (New York Harbor Sulfidogenic)... | ecosystem: Environmental > Aquatic > Marine >...
GGGGCCAGGGTCAGGGGGGATTACGGCCGGGTGGTCATCGGCGACGGCACGGCGGTGGAGGAAAACGTGGTGGTCCACGCCCGGCCGGAGGACGAGACCAGGATCGGGGAGCTGGTCACTCTGGGCCACGGCTGCATCATCCACAACGCGGAGATAGCCGACCGGGCCGTGATCGGCATGGGGGCCATCGTCAGCGACTGGGCCCGGGTGGGCCGCTGGGCCGTGGTCGGCGAAGGGGCCGTGGTCCCCAACCACCAGGAGATCCCGGAGGGCGGGATCGCCGTGGGCGTTCCGGCCAAGGTCATCGGCCAGGTGGGGGAGGAGTACCGGGCAGACTGGGAGAGGTTCAAGCGGATCTACATGGAGCTGGCCCGGGAGAGGTACCCGGGGGGTTTGAAGAAGCTGGGGTAGGACCGGTTTCAAACCCTCCCCTCGGGCCCGTGGCGTGGGCCTCGGGCCTGCCGGGCGCTCCCCGCAGGACGGCCGTCTACCTTTAAGCCCGGTCGTCTTCACCTTCCTTGATCCCGAACCCCAGGGAGAGCCAGGAAACCGGCTCCAGCCGGCTGCCCCCCGGTCCGGCCCCGAGGGGGAACCAGGCTGGGGGGGGAAAGCCATTGACCAGGACCTTGTCGCTGAAATACCATATATTCTTGAAAGAATTGGTCAGAGGCGACAAATCACACCCAAGAGGAACTTTCCGAAAAATGAGGAGGAAGCCTTCCGGCCCCCGGGCCTCCGCCCCAATCCGCCCCCAGGGCGCCGGAGAAGGATGGCCGGATCCTTACAAACCCGCCGGTTCAATCACAAAACCGGCCCTGGATCACCTCCGCCGGGGCCCTTTATCGAAGCGGGAAGGGGTTTTTTGGAAAAAGATAAATATAAAAAAGAGATGATCAGCGTCCTCTACACCGTGGTCTGGTGCCTGGAGTCGCGGAGGCCCTACGCGGTGGGCCACTCCAAACGGGTGGCCGAGATGGGCCGGGCGGTGGCCGAGCACCTGGGCCTTGAGACCCAGGAGTGCGAGGACATCTTCGCCGCCGGCCTTCTCCACGACATCGGCTACCTGGGGCTGCCCGACGATCTGTTCCAGTCCACCGAGCAGCTCTCGCCCCAGCAGCGCGAGGCCCTGGGAACCTACCTCCCGGTGGGGGTCCAGGTCCTGAGCCGGTCCAGCCTGCTGACCGAGATATGCGGGATCATCAACTACCTTCACCACCGCTTTGACGGAAAAAACCGGCCCCACGATCTGGCCGGCAAGGACCTGCCGGTGGGGGCCAGGATCCTCCACATCACCGAGGTTTTCGACGCCCTGACCACCCCCCGGCCCCACCGGGGAAGGCTGTCCATCGAACAGGCCCTGCTCGAGCTGGAAAGGGATCCCGGCCGGTTCGATCGGGACCTGGTCCGTTCCTTTGTGGAGGCCCTGCGGTTCGAGATCCTGGCCAGCGACCAGTCGGAGCGGGACCTGGCCGAGTTCGTCAGGACCGTTGACCGGCTGGTTGGAGAGGTCATCAGCGGCAAGACCCAGGTTCCCTCGGTCCCCCGGGTGATCAAGGCCCTCACCGCCCTGTGGAACGATGAGGAGACCGACCTAAAGAAGATCTCGGCGATGATCGAGCTGGATCCGTCCCTGGCCCTGAAGGTGATCTCCATCGCCAACTCGGCCTTGTTCTTCGGCATGTCCACTATCGCCTCCGTGGCCGACGCCCTGGTCCGGATCGGCCTGAACCAGGCCCGGGACCTGGTGATGACCTACACCTACTCCTCTCTGTTCACCTCCAAGCAGATGATCTTCCGCCGGATCTTCGACGAGTGGTGGGAGCACTCCCTGCTGTGCAGCGTCACCGCCCAGAGCCTGGCCCCGAGCGCGGCCATTGAACACGGCGGCTACGCCTACCTTTTGGGCCTCCTCCACGACGTGGGCAAGCTCTGCCTCCTGAAGGCCTTTACCGACCTGTGGGCTGATAAAAGCCTCTCCGAGGCCCAGCTGGAGATCCTCCTGGGAAGGATCGCCAAAAACCACCGGGCCGTGAGCCAGAGGCTCCTCAAGGAGGCCAAGCTGCCCCGGGGCTTCCAGAACGCCATCGTCCGCTGGACCTGGGACGGGTCCATCCGGCCCTCCCCGGAGGCCCTCCTCCTGGGTCTGGTCCACCAGGTGGTGAGGATGGTTCCCAACCTGGCCGGGAACGACCAGCCGGACCTGGAGGGGCTGCTCTCCTCGGCCAAGCTCGATCTCACCCCGGAGGACCTGAAAAGGGCCTTTGGCCGGGCCCTCCAGCGCTATCAGGCGGTCCGAAGCCTGATGCTGGTCGAGAACGGGGACGTGGTCCCTACCCGGAGGTAGAGGCCGGGGCCCCCAGCCGACTTTAACTCGTGAAATGTTCAGCCTTGTTGGTTAGCATACGCTTGGGTCCCCTCGTTTAAGAGAATTAGCGGACCCCAGGGAGTTGAGCTATGTCCAAGCGGAAGGTGGCCGTCATCGGCGGGGGGAACGGCTCCTACGCCACGGCCGCCCACCTGGCCCTGGCCGGGCACAGCCTGAGAATGTGGGTTCCCCAGGCGGCCAAGTACGACCGCCTCAAGGAGGACCGGGCCATCACCTGGATCGACTCTGTGGGGAGCCGGACCGCTTCCCTGGAGCTGGTGACCAGCGATCCGGGCCTGGCGGTTAAAGGAGCGGAGATGGTCATCTCCCCCCTGCCGGCCTTCTCCCAGCCGGATATCGCCGCCCGGATCGGGCCCCACCTGGAGGACGGCCAGCTCCTCCTCCTCTCCCCCGGGTCCCTGGGCTCGGTCCTCTTCTCCTCCCTGCTCCGGGAGAGGGGCATCTCCAGGGACCTGGTCTTGGCCGAGCCCGGGACCCTGCCCTACCTGGCCCGGAAGAGCGGCCCGACCGCAGTGGAGATCAGCGCCCGGACGGTCCGGCAGCCGGTGGGCGTCTTCCCGGCGGCCAGGACCGAGGAGGCGGTGGAGCGGCTGGCCGAGCTCTACCCCGAGGTCCACCCGGTGGAGAACGTTCTCTCGGTGGCCCTGCTCAACGTGGGCCCGATCATCCACTCGGTCCTGGTTCTCCTCAACCTGGGGGCCATCGAGCACAGCCAGGCCTGGGACATCCACAACGAAGGGACCACCCCCTCGGTCAAGAAGCTCATCCTGGCCCTGGACCGGGAGCGGATCGGCCTCCGCCGGGCCCTGGGCTTCGCCTCCCACCACTACCCCTTCTCCGACCACTACGACCAGACCGCCGAGGAGGAGTGGATGTACGGCCGGAAGGGGCACACCGAGCTGGTCAAGAGCGAGAACTGGCGGGAGCCCCTGTCCCTCGAGCACCGCTACGTCCAGGAGGACGTCAAGTGCAACCTGGCCCTTTTCGTCTCCCTGGGCCGCCTGGCCGGGACCGGAGCGCCCCTGGCGGCCTCCATCCTGAACCTCTACGGGGCCCTGCTGGAGGAGGACTTAAGCCGGACCGGCCGGACCCTGGACTCGCTGGGCCTGGGGGGACGGTCCCGGGAGGAGATCGACAGGCTTTTGGAGGAGGGCCTTTAGGTCGTGAATTAGCCCCTTCCGCTTTGATCTTTCAAGACTCGGTCCGATCATCCCCGGCCGGGCCGCGATCCTCAATTCCGCCCTGGAAGCCGAGGTCCGGCGAGCGGCGGATGGCCTCCAGAAGCTCCACAAAGCCCCGGTAGCGCTTCCGGAACATCTCCTCCACCTCCACCCCGGAGTAATCGAAGATCCCCTGGCCGGTCCGGGGACCGGTCTGGTTGGAGTCCATCTTCTCCCTGATCAGGGCCGGGGGTTGGAGGTGGGGCTGGCCAAGGGCCGCGGCCAGGTACTTTCCGGCGTAGTAGAGGATGTCCAGGCCGCCCAGATCGATGAACTCCAAGAGCCCCAGGACGGCCAGGCGGAAACCGAACCCGGCCTTGATGGCCGTGTCGATCTCGGCCGCGGAGGCCACCCCCTCCTCCAGGATGCGGACCGCCTCGTTCATGGCCGCGGTCTGGATCCGGGGAACGATGAACCCGGGGCTGTCGTTGAGAACCACCGGGATCTTGCCCAGCCGGGTCAAAAGCCGGGTGGTCCGCCGGACGGTCTCCGGCCCGGTCTCCCCGGTCCGGGCCACCTCCACCAGGGGGATGATGAAGGCCGGGTTGAGCCAGTGGGTGATGATCAGGTCCCCGGCCCGGGGAAAACCCCGGGCCAGGGTGCCCAGGTCCAGGGTCGAGGTGGTGGAGGCGACGATGGTCTCCGGGCCCATCCGGGGGGCCAGCTCGGCCAGGAGAGAGCGCTTCAGCTCGGCCTTCTCCGGCAGGGCCTCGAAAATGAAGGCCTCCCCCTCCAGAGGCTCCCCCCAGTCGCGGCTTAAGCTCAGGCCGGAGAGGAGCTCCTCCGGACCCACCTCGGTCCGGCCCAGCTCGGCCATCAGGGCCAGGTTGGAGGCGATCTCCTGCCTGGCCTTGTCCAGGGCGGCCCTCTCCCGGCCCGGCGGCCGCTCTTTAAGATCGATCAGGGTCACCCGCTGCCCGGTCCCGGACAGGAGCACGGCCGTGGCCAGCCCGACGCCCATCCGGCCCGGGCCCAGAATCTGGATCGGTGGGATCATGGTTCCTCCCGGCTCAACAAAAGAATACCTCCTCCGGGGAAGGCCGGAGCGGCCCTGGGGCCGGCCCCTGGATGATCACCCTCAACCTTCTCCCGGCCCGCCCGCCTAGGATAATACCCTCCAACCCGGCCCGAAGCCCAGCCCCCAGACCATCACCAGGCGAAACTGAACCACAATTCATTTTTGCCTTGACAATTCCTCCGGGGGGGTGGTAATTCTTTTCTATGAATGAATAGTCATTCATTTTGCGCCTGAAACAATCGGCCCGGCACCGAACCGCCGGCCGAAGCTTCACCCCCGGTCGAAAATCCACAAGGAGGACGCTGATGAGCCGCCGCATCGAAAGAGTGGCCGTTCTGGGGGCCGGTGTGATGGGGGCCACCATCGCCGCCCACATGGCCAACGTCGGCCTGCCCACCTATCTCCTGGATATCGTCCCCCCCAAGCTGGGCGAGGACGACCGGAAAAAGGGCTGGGACGAGTCCACCCCCGCCTTCCGCAACAAGCTCGGCCACCTGGGCTTAAAGGCGGCCCTGAAGGCCAAGCCGGCCGCCTTCTACCTCAAGGACGACGCCGAGCTGATCACCGTCGGCAACTTCGAGGACAACCTGGACTGGCTGGCCGGCTGCGACCTGGCGGTCGAGGTGGTGGTGGAGCGGCTGGACATCAAGCGGACCCTCTTCGAGAGGATCATCCCCCACCTCAAGCCGGGCTGCATTGTCACCTCCAACACCTCCGGCCTGCCCATCAGGGACATGGCCGAGGGCCTGCCGGAGGAGTTCCAGAGGAACTTCATCGGGACCCACTTCTTCAACCCCCCCCGCTACATGAAGCTCTTGGAGATCGTCCCCGGACCCAGGACCGACCCGGAGGTGGTCGGCTTCGTCACCGACTTCTGCGAGAAGGTCCTGGGCAAGGACGCGGTCGTCTGCGCCGACACCCCCAACTTCATCGCCAACCGGATCGGGACCTTTGCGGTGATGCACCTCTTCCACCACCTGGCCGACTCGGGGCTGAGCTTCGAGGAGATCGACGCCCTGACCGGCTCGGTGGTGGGACACCGGATGGCCACCTTGAGGACCGTGGACCTGGTGGGCCTGGACGTCCTCCTCCACACCGCCTCCAACGTCTATGACGGCTGCCCGGACGACGAGCAGCGGGAGGTCTTCGACCCCCCCAAGTTCCTCAAGGCCATGGTCGAGAAGAAGCTCCTGGGGGACAAGACCAAGGCCGGGTTCTACAAGAAGGGCAAGGACGAGGCGGGCCAGAAGGCCATCTTCGTCCTGGACCCGGAGACCCTGGAGTACCGGGCCTCGGAGAAACCCAAGCTGGCCAGCCTGGCCCAGGTCAAGCAGCTTCCCGAGCTTAAACACAAGATCAAGGCCCTGGCCTGGGCCAAGGACAAGGCCGGCCGCTTCACCTGGGACAGCCTGGCCCACACCTTCATCTACGCCGCCAACCGGCTGGGCGAGATCACCGGGACCGTGGAGAGCCTGGACAAGGCCCTGCGCTCCGGCTTCGCCTGGCGGATGGGGCCCTTCGAGCAGTGGGACGCGGTGGGCCTTAAAAAATCGGTGGCCCGGATGGAGGAGGAGGGGCTTAAACCCCCGGCCTGGGTCAAGACCATGATCGAGAAAGGCTTCGGCTCCTTCTACAAGTGGGAGAAGGGGGTGGAGTACTACTACGACCGGGAGGCCGGGGACTACCGGGAGATCCCCCGCCGGCCGGAGATGATCCTCCTCAAGTCCCTCAAGGACAGGGAGAAGGTCATCAAGACCAACCCCGGGGCCTCCCTGATCGACCTGGGCGACGGGGTGGCCGGCCTGGAGTTCCACACCAAGATGAACTCCCTGGGGGTGGAGATCGGGACCATGATGCGGGAGGCGGCCGGGATCGTCTCCCGGGACTTCCAGGGCCTGGTCATCGCCAACCACGGCGACAACTTCTCGGTGGGGGCCAACCTGGCCCTGGTCCTTTTCACCGCCCAGGAGGAGGAGTGGGACGAGCTGGACTTCCTGGTCCGGGGCCTCCAGGAGGCCATCATGGGCCTCAAGTACCTGGACAAGCCGGTGGTGGCCGCCCCGGCCGGGATGGCCCTGGGCGGCGGCTGCGAGGTCTGCCTGGGGGCCGACCGGGTCAGGGCCGCGGCCGAGACCTACATCGGCCTGGTGGAGGTGGGGGTGGGGGTCATCCCAGCCGGCGGAGGCTGCAAGGAGATGCTCCTGCGCAACACCGAGGGCCTCTTCCCCGTGGCCAAGGGCGGCCTCTACCCCAAGCAGATCGAGCTGACCCCCTTCGTGGCCCGGGCCTTCGAGACCATCGCCCTGGCCAAGGTGGCCACCTCGGCCAAGGAGGCCCAGGCCATGGGCTTCTTCAGGCCCACGGACAAGGTGACCATCAACCGGGACTACCTGATCCACGACGCCAAGCAGACCGTCCTGGCCATGGCCCTGGAGGGCTACCAGCCGCCCCGGCCCAAAAAGATCCGGGTCATGGGCGTGGACGGCCGGGCGGTCATCGAGTACGCCCTCTACACCATGCACAAGGCCGGGTACATCACCGACTACGACCAGGTGGTGGCCAACAAGCTGGCCTGGGTCCTGACCGGCGGGGAGGTCCTGCCCGAGACCGAGGTCAGCGAGGGCTATCTCCTGGACCTGGAACGGGAGGCCTTTGTCTCGCTGTGCGGCGACCACCGGACCCAGGCCCGGATGGCCCACATGCTCAAGACCGGCAAGCCGCTCCGGAACTAGGTTTAGAGCCGGTTCCTCAAGACGCGGCCAAGGGCTTTGATAAGGAGGTTTAGGATGAAGGAAGCGGTCATCGTCGCCGCCGTCAGAACCGCGGTGGGCAAGGCCCCCAAGGGCAAGCTCCGCCTGACCCGGCCCGAGGAGATGGGGGTGGCGGTCCTCAAGGAGGTCATCAACCGGACCCCGGGCCTGGAGGTCGGAGAGATCGACGACGTGGTCATGGGCTGCACCTTCCCCGAGGCCCAGCAGGGGCTCAACATCGGCCGGGTCATCGTCAACAAGGCCGGCCTGCCCGACGACATCCCCGGGTGCACCCTCAACCGGTTCTGCTCCTCGGGGCTCAACGCCATCGCCGTGGGGGCCATGGCCATCATGTCGGGGATGCAGGAGGTGGTCGTGGCCGGGGGGATCGAGTCCATGTCCCTGATCCCCATGGGCGGCTCGATCATGTCCGTGGACCCGGTCCTGGCCCACGAGCGGCCCGGGGCCTACGAGCCCATGGGGCTGACCGCCGAGAACGTGGCCGAGCGCTACTCCTTAAGCCGGGAGGAGCAGGACCTCTTCGGGGTGGCCTCCATGAACAAGGCCCAGGCGGCCATCGAGACGGGCCGGTTCAAGGACCAGATCGTGCCCCTGGAGATCAGGGCTCCCGGCCAGGACAAGAAGGGCCGGCCGGTGATCGAGACCGAGGTCTTCGAGGTGGACGAGGGGGTTCGGTTCGGGGTTACCCTGGAGTCGGTCTCCCACCTGAAGCCGGCCTTCAAGCCGGGCGGCACGGTCACCGCGGCCAACTCCTCCCAGACCTCGGACGGGGCGGCGGCGGTGATGCTCATGTCCCGGGAGAAGGCCGAGTCTCTGGGCCTGCCAATCAAGGGTATCTTCCGCTCCTTTGCCGTGGCCGGGGTGGAGAACGAGTTCATGGGCTTAGGCCCCATCAAGGCCATCCCCAAGGCCCTGGCCAAGGCCGGCAAGAAGCTTTCGGAGATGGAGCTGATCGAGCTCAACGAGGCCTTCGCCTCCCAGGCCCTGGCCTGCATCCGGGACCTGGGGATCAACCCGGAGATAACCAACGTCAACGGCGGGGCCATCGCCCTGGGTCACCCCCTGGGCTGCACCGGGGCCAAGCTGACCACCCAGCTTCTTTACGAGATGGAGGCCCGGAAGGTCAACTGGGGGTTGGTCTCCATGTGCATCGGCTTCGGCATGGGCGCGGCGGCGGTCTTCGAACGTCCCTAGAAATTACGAGGAGGAGATAAAAAAATGGCTGAGTTGATCAAGGGCGGCAGCTTCGTCCTGGAGGCCCGCCGGCCGGAGGAGGTCTTTACCCCCGAGGACTTCAGCGACGAGCACAGGATGATCCTCCAGACCACCTGGGACTTCGTCCTGGGCGAGCTCAAGCCCAACTTCGCCAAGATAGAGGAGAAGGACGCCGAGCTCTCCCGGAAGCTGATGCTCAAGGCCGGCGAGCTGGGGCTCCTCTCCACGGCCGTGCCCGAGGCCTACGGCGGCCTGGGGCTGGACGAGGTCTCCACCTCCTGCGTCACCGAGGCCATCGGGGCCGGCGGCTCCTTCGCCGTGACCCAGGGGGCCCACACCGGGATCGGGACCCTGCCCCTGGTCTACTTCGGGACCGAGGAGCTGAAAGCCAAGTACCTCCCCAAGCTGGCCAGCGGGGAGTGGATCGGGGCCTTTGCCCTGACCGAGTCCGGGGCCGGCTCCGACGCCCTCAACGCCAAGACCAAGGCGGTCCTCTCCCCGGACGGCCAGCACTACATCCTCAACGGCGAGAAGATGTTCATCACCAACGGCGGCTGGGCCGACACATTCATCGTCTTTGCCAAGGTTGACGGCCAGGACTTCACCGGCTTCGTGGTGGAGCGGACCATGGAGGGGATCTCCACCGGGGCGGAGGAGCACAAGCTGGGGATCAACGGCTCCTCAACCACCACGGTCCTTTTCGAGGACGTCAAGGTCCCGGTGGGCAATGTTCTGGGCCAGGTGGGCAAGGGCCACAAGATCGCCTTCAACGTCCTGGACATCGGCCGCCACAAGCTGGCCGCGGCCTGCATCGGGGGAGCCAAGATGGCCCTCTCCGAGGCGGTCAAGTACGCCAAGGGACGGATCCAGTTCAACCAGCCCATCGCCGGCTTCGGGATGATCCAGGAGAAGCTGGCCGACATGTTCATCAAGACCTACATGCTGGAGTCGACCATCTACCGGACCGCGGCCCTGATCGACGCCGCCCTGGAGGCCATCGATCCCAAGGACCCGGAGCATGACCTGAAGGCGGTCAAGGCCATCGAGGAGTACTCCATCGAGTGCTGCGCCAACAAGGTCTACGGCTCGGAGGTGATCGACTTCATCGTCGACGAGTGGGTCCAGATCCTGGGCGGCTACGGCTACTCCTGCGAGTACCCGGCCGAGCTGGCCTACCGCGACGCCCGGATCAACCGGATCTTCGAGGGGACCAACGAGGTCAACCGGCTCCTGGTCCCGGGGACGATCATGAAGCGGGCCATGAAGAACCAGATCCCCCTCATGGGCGCGGCCCAGGCCCTGGCCTCGGAGGTGATGACCTTCTCCCCCCTCATGGCCGAGATCCCCGAGGGGCCCCTGGGCTTCCAGAGCCACATGATGGAGATGACCCGCAAGGCGATCATCCTGGTGGCCGGGGTGGCGGCCCAGAAGTACTTGGACAAGCTGATAAACGAGCAGGAGGTCCTGGCCCGGCTGGCCGACATGTGCATCGAGCTGTGGGCCATGGAGTCGGGGCTGCTGCGGGCCCGGAAGAAGATCGACCGGGACGGGGAGGAGGCGGCCGAGCTCCACATCGCCGCGGTCCAGGCCTACCTGGACGACACCCTGCCCAAGGTCGAGTTCTGGGGCAAGCAGGTTCTGGCCCACGTGGAGGAGGGGGACATGCTCCGGACCCAGCTCATGGCCCTGCGCAAGTTCACCAAGAACCAGCCGGTGGACTCCATCGCCGCCAAGCGGAAGATCGCGGCCAAGATCATCGACAAGGAGTGCTATCCGATAGGCTGACCACCCTTTGACCGCCTCCAGACCGGGCCGGCCGGGGTGACTCGGCCGGCCCTTTTGCCTTCAAATCTCCCCGGCGTTGACTGCCGGGAGGGCCGTTGCTACACTCGGGGCTGCTTCCAAAATGCTTTCTGCTGCGGTCGGCTTTGTTTTCCGTCTGCGGCGTTGTCAGGCCCAAAAAGTTCTCGACGTGGCTCTACCACGCCTCCGGGCTTTTTGGACCTGCCGCCTGGCATCCGAAAAACATGCTCGACCTCGCGACGAAATCCTTTTGGAAACAGTCCCGGCCACCCTGAATATGCCCTGCCCGGAAAGGAGGCGGCCCGTGAGCGGACCGTTCCAGCCTCTGAGAGTAAGCGGAGAAAGGGAGCCCCGCCGGGGGCGGATGGCCCCCGCCCTCCTGTTAACGGCCTTCCTGATCCTGGCCGGCGGTCCCTGGGCCGCGGCCCAGGACAAGACCGAAGACAAGAACGACTCGGTGGGAGCCTTCATCGACTCCCGCTCCTTCTTCATCAACCTGGAGCTGTCCGGCGAGGCCACCAAGTACCGGGAGGGGCGGACCATCTTCGGCGAGTTCCTGACCGTGGGGGCGGTCTACAAGTCCTCCTCCCACATCCGCCTGGCCGCCGGGGCCTTTTTGGGCCGGACCTTCGGCGACGGCGACGACGAGCTGGAGGAGGCCGAGTTCTACGGCCAGTTCCGCTACCAGCCCAACCAGAGGTTCTCCCTGACCTTCGGCAACCTGGACCTGGACGGTCACGCCTTTTTGGACGCCCTCTTCGACGACACCCTGCGCTACGAGGAGCGGCCCACCGAGACCGGGTTCGAGGTCTTCGGGGCCTGGAGATGGCTCTCCGGCCGGGCCTGGATAAACTGGCAGGCCATCAACACCGAGGCCCAACGGGAGAAGTTCGACGTGGGGACCCTGGCCAAGGCCCAGGTGGGCTGGACCAGCCTCCAGGCCCAGTTCCACTGGATCCACCGCGGCGGCCAGCTCTTCAGCGCCGGGGAGCCGGTCAGCGACGACCTCTCCCTGGCCCTGGGCGGCGAGCTCAACCTTCCCCTGCCCTGGCTGGAGAGGGCCGGGCTCCAGGCCTTCTGGCTCCACTCCCACGTCATCCCCGACCGGGCCGAGGAGGAGACCCTGACCGGCGACGGGGTCCTGGTGGGGCTCTTTGCCGAGAAGTGGGGCTTCCGGCTGTGGGGCAACGCCTGGGTGGGCAAGGACTTCCTGACCGAGGACGGGGATCCCTTCTACCGGGCCCCCAACCACTGGACCTTCGGCCTGACCAAGGTCTGGTGGCTGACCGACTGGGCGGCCATCACGGCCCAGGTGGACGGGCTGGTCCTGGACGGCTCGGTCTACATCAACGAGTGGCTGATGGTCAGCCTGACCCCGGAGATACTGAGGGAGATCAAGCCCCCCTGGCGGACCAGCCCCAAGGACTGAGCCGGGAGGCGGGGAGGTGGAAGGTTGGGTTACGCTCAGCTAACCCAACCTTCACGGTCGAACTGAATGGTGGCCTCGGCGGTGTCGGGGGCGTGGCCCAGACACCGCCTTCAACATTTTGAAATAATAGCCTTATTCCCCCTAACCCCGACCCTCTCCCCCCTCCATGGGGGCGAGGGAGTCTTCCCCAGTGCCAAAGATGGTCGGCCCAGATTGCCGCGCCGCCTTGAGGTTCCCAGCAACGACAAAATAAGTTTGGTTTGATTGGGTAATGCCGGAGGCTCTGGAGTCGCGCTCAAAGCCGGTACCGAGTGGTGGCCCTGGACGAGGTGGCGGGTTGGGCTAAAGCTGATCCGCCATAGGGTTTCAGGACCGGACCTCCTGGGCTTTGGGCCGTAACAGCCAGGCGGCCAGGAGACCGGCCAAGAAGCCGAAGAAGTGGCTGGACCAGCTCACCCCGGGTCTCACCTCCAGGAGGCTGAAGAGAACCCCGCCGTAAAGGAGAAGGACGGCCAGGGAGGCGGCCAGGGACCGCCAGTCCCGGCGGAGGACCCCCGAGAAGAGGAGGAAGCCCACCAGCCCGAAGACGGCCCCGCTGGCCCCCAGGTGGACGGTCCCGGCCGGGGCCAGGGCCCAGACCGCCAGGCCCCCGGCCAGGACGATGACGGCCAGGGCCAGCCAGGTCAGAGCCCGGCCCAGGCACAGGGAGACGGTCAGGAGGACGATCAGGGCCCCGGAGTTGGCCGCCAGGTGGCGGGGCCCCACGTGGAGGAGGGGGGCCAGAATCAATCCCCACAGCCCCCCGGCGGTCCTGGGCCGGATGCCCAGCCCCCTCAGGTCCCAGGGGAGAACCAGGTCCACCAGGTAGATCAGCCACAGCCCGGCGGTGATTAAAATCGAGATCTTCAGGTTCTGCCAGAGCTTCATGGTGGAGTTCCCTTTATCTGATGTCATCCGCCCGCCCGGCCGAGGGGGGAAGGGCGATCATCCTCTCCAGCTCCGACCTTTCATACCACCGCCCGGCGGCCATCACCCCCAGCCTCTGCCGGAGGTGGGCCAGGTCATCCAGGGGGTTGGCCGGAAGCAGGATCAAGTCGGCCCGCTTGCCCACCTCCACCGTCCCGAACTGGTC
>Ga0209164_1004253_pt1 | contig 12971 bp, 15 predicted proteins | sample MTBNYHSulfiMetaG_FD_187458 | JGI IMG/M metagenome (GOLD analysis project Ga0209164, IMG submission 187458) | Enrichment culture microbial communities from rom New York Harbor, USA that are MTBE-degrading - MTBE-NYH (New York Harbor Sulfidogenic)... | ecosystem: Environmental > Aquatic > Marine >...
CGGTGCTGCCTTCGCTGCGGGAGCAGCCGGGCTCGGAGGCCGTGGTGGCCGTGGTCGAGGATGCCTTCGTGGCCTCGGCCCGCATCGTCACCGCTACCGCCGCCGGCTTCATCCTGGCGGGCCTGGGCGCGGCCCTCCGCCTGCCGAAGGATCGGGTTTCACGACCGGCCACCACCACCGACACCTGACGGGACGCCCCGCGGCCTCAATGGGGTCCTGCCGGTCTTGCGTAGCGGCCCGGCGCCGCGGCCGCTACTCGCTCCAGGGACCGGCCAGTTCCAGGGATCTCCACATGTGGGCCGGAGCCAGGCGGATGAGGGCCTGCGCGGCGTCGATCCAGACATCGGTCTCGGCCACATAACCGCCGGGCTCCTCCACGACCGCGTGCAGATGCACCGTGTTCGAGAACCTTCCGACGGCCACCTCGAGGTCTTCGAAGCCCACCAGCGACAGAGACCAGGCGTAGGCGCCCTCTTCGATATCACCGTTCAGATCCGTGGCGACCAAGGTGGTGGCCCCCGAGACCTCCTCACCGGGCATCATCCTCAGGTCGAACACGAGAGGCGGGTCGAAACGCTCCGTTACCTCGAACCCGCCTCCGCTGTGGGTGTGTGCTCCCCACACCACGACCACCCACGGCTCGGGACGCTGCCCGTAGAAGGACACGCCGAATTCCTCGGGCTCGGGCGAGCCCAGCCAGATCCGGTCCCAGACGCCGCCGTCCCACTCGACCCCGTAGTCCAGGCCGATTGTGGCCTCGACGAACCCCTCGGGGCCTTCGACCCTGACCAGAGCGGTGCTCCCGTCGGGCGGCCAGATCTCCGCCCAGCTCACCCCCCAAGCGGGGTGGATGTCCTCGGGAACAGTGGCGGCAGTCGTCGCCGGGGCAGTGGTGGTGGTGGTGGTGGTCGCGGCAGTCGTCGAAGGGGTGGCGGTCGTTGTCGTAATCACTGCCGTGGTTGTCGCCGAGCCGCCGTTGTCGCCGCAGGCGGCAACCCCCAGGGCCAAGGCCATCACGAGCATCCCGAGCCGCTTCGCCGCCACGACGGGCACCTCCCTCACGGGTTCTGGACACCCTACCGGATGCAATGGCCAGGGTCGCGACGCAGGCAGCGTGAGCGACCCCGCCCTACGCCTCTTCCGGGATGGTTGTGGGCAGGGTCCGCTCCACCTCGGCCAGGGCATCCACGTAGGTGTCCAATTCCTGGCGCAGGCGGCGCACCTCGGCGGTGGAAACCCCGTACCTGCCGGGGGCCGAAGCCTCCAGCGCCAGGCCGCCCATCTTCACCGCCAGGGTCTCGATGCCGGCCACGGTGGCCGACAACTGGGAGACGGTGTCCTCGCGTCGCGCCCGGATGTGCTCGATCTCCTCCAACTGCTCCCGGAGTTCTTCGGCCACCGGGGAGCCCCCGGCGGCCCGCAGGCGCCGCTCCAGCCCGGCAGCGTCCACCGTGGCCAGGAAGCGGTCGGCGCGCTGGGTCCACACCACAGAGTCGTACATGCGGCGCAGCGCCTCGGTCACCCGGGCCCGCATGCCGCCGAACTGGTCCTTGCCGGGCAGATCGGCCACCGCCGCCTCGAAGCGGTCGCGCGCCGCCAGGGCGGCGGTCATGTATCCCCGGTGCTGCTCGTCGAGCACCGACAGGTCCCGGTCGAATTCCGGAGCCATCAGGGACCGCACCAACTCCGGGTCGCGCAGGTGCAGCACCACCGAGGTGAGCCAAGCCACCGCCCCGGCGGCGATCACGAACGGCAGCCCCACCCCGGATGCCAGGCCGATACCGGCGAGGGCCCCGCCGGCAGCCAGGCCCCAGGGCGACAGGGTGGCCCGGGTGAGCAGGGCCCCCTTGCGCACTCGCGGGTTCCAGCGGAGGCGATCGGGCAGCGGCATCAGAAGTTCGAGATCACTTGTTGGAACACCGCCTCGATGGTGAGGGGGTTGGTGGCCTTGTACAGCCGCGCCTGGGAGGCGTCGGCGATGGCTTGCAGGGTGGCCACGTCGGCGTCGGCCCCGTAGGCCACCGGGAAGACCCGCACCACGTCGCGCTCGGTGGAGGCGAGGAAGGCGATCAGCGGCGGCAGCTCGCACCCCGGCTCGTAGTCGTCGCACATGCCGTCGGTGAGCAGGAGCACGGCGTTGATCTTGGTGGGGTCGTACTCGTCGCGCACCGCCTGGACGGCAGCCCGGGTGGTGTCGTAGAGGCCCGTGCCCGCCTGGGGGATCAGCCCGGCCACGTAGCTCTCGATCTGCCCCCGCCCCTCCGTGAGCGGAATGGGCGGCACCAACTCCAGGTAGTCGATGGCCCCGTCGAGTTCGGTGGAGAACACCCACAGGCCGACCTCGTCCTCGGGCTTGAACTGGTCTAGGGAGGCCAGCACCGCCTGCTTGGCCAAGTCGAGCTTGGTGTAGCCCTCGCCTCCCAGGTCGCCCATCGATCCGCTGACGTCGAAGACGATGATCACCCGGGCCGTCTTGCGGTACGACTCCCAGGAGTCGACCAGGGCGGCGAGCACCGCCGGCTGGGGCAGCGCCAACTCGGTCTTGGGCTGGGAGGGGTTGAGGCCGTTGGCCGTGGAGATCGGCTCGCCGGTGGGGACCGCCGGGTTTCCCGGCCGGAACCCGAAGTCCAGGGCCCGGGCCTGGTTCTCCGGGTCGTCGATCACGAAGGAGCGGAAGTCCAGGGCCGCCTGCCGCTGTAGGTCGCTCACCCAGGCGGCGTCGAGCACGTAGGCCGGGTTGTCCGAGTAGAGGGTGCCCTCCTTGGGGTACACCGCCACCAAGGGCACGTTCGGGGGGATGGGATTCTTCAAGCCGACGTCGCCGGGGTCGCCCCGGTTGTAGGCGATGATCGAGACCTCCTCGATGGCCACCGCCGACACGTACGAGAGGGGCCGGCCGGCCAGGTCCTCCCGCAGCATGTTCTCCAGGAAGGTCATGGTGGTGTCGCCGTAGTGCACCGTGGCCGCTTCGACGCCGCGCACGAACTCCCCCACCCGGGGCGAGCCCACATCGTCCAGGCTGAGCCCGGCGGTCTTCCCGGTGGCGGCGTAGTAGATGGCGGCGGTGGCCGACAGGCCGGAGGTGGAGAAGTTGGGATTGGTCTTGCCCAGCTTGAACTGGCCCCACTCGGGATGCCCGTAGGTGCCCCAGCCCTCGGGATCCTGGGAGAGGGCGAGCACATCGGCCCAGCCGATCTCGGCCTCGGGCCAGCCGAGCGCCTCGGCCATGGGGCGGGGCATGCCCAGCACCAGAGGGGTGATCATGATCCGCTCGAAGTCGTTGGCCATGGGTGGCTGCCCGGCCAGAGAGAGCCGGTAGTTGACTACCGCCCCCCAGGCGCTCGAAGCCGGACTCCACAGCACCGGCGCCGGGGCCCCGGTCCTCTCCTCCGACCAGCCGGTGGCCAATTCACTGGCCGCCAGGCCGGAGGCCGCCTTGTAGATGGTTACCCGCACGCATTCGCCGTTTACCTCGGGCGAGGTGGCATTGAAGGCCTCGGCCAGGTCGGTGAGCAGGGTGATCTTCTCCGACGACACGGCCGCCGGCACCTCCACACAACCTTCGGGGATCCCGGAGGTGGTGGTGCCGTCGGCGGCGCTGTCGCCGTCTCCTCCACCGGTCCCCGCCGCGATGGCCCAGATGATCAGGCCCACCACGACCACGGCGGCCGCCCCGACCAGAGCGTTCAGTTGCCGGCGATCCATGATGTGCCCTCCTCGCTCACAGGTCGTACCAGGCGGCCAGGAGTATGTCGCGCTCCGCCGCATCCAGGGGCGCCAACGGCTGGCCCGGGGTGCCCAGGCCTTCGGGCAGCCCGGCGGCATCGCCCGCCGCCGGGCGCAGGCCCCGTGCCGGGAGCCGGGCCTGGATCTCGGCGCTCAGCAGGCGTTCGACCATACGCTCGGCGTCGCTGCCCCGGGCCGCCGCCACGTAGTCCACCCAGGGCCCCGGGTTGGGGTAGAACACCTCGAGGCGGCCGACGTCCCACACGTTCTCCAACTGGCGAGCGATGGCCACCTCGGTGGTGATCACCGCATCCGCCCGCGACGGCCCGAACTGCGCCACCTCCAGCATCAGCGCGGCGTCGCCGGCGGCCCGCACCCGCAGCGAGACGTCGAGGCCCGGCGGCACGCCGCCGGAGTCGACCACCCACCTCCAGGCCTCCATCGCCGAGGCGGAGAGGGTGGGATCCGCCAGACCCAGCGTGAAGTCGCCCCACGCGGTGCTGCCGCCCAGGTCGGCCCACGGCTCGCCGTAAGCCTCCTCCAGGCAAGCCTTGTCTACGGTGCCGTTGCAGGCCGACGTCAGGACCGCCGCCCGGTCGCGCCACACGGCGACGGCTACCGGGCTGGAAGCCACCAGCGGCGCGTCCGCCGGCATCTCGGCCAGGTCGCCGGGAGGGGCGATCACGATCTCCCCTTCGGCGGCGGCGTCGCCGGGCCGGAAGGGGCGCACCCCGGTGCCCAGGATGCCGGCCAGGTCGGCACATACCTCTTCGAGAGCCGGGACGCAGGCCAGGGTGACCTCCCCCGGGGCGGCGCTGGTAGTGGTGCCCGGCCCGCCGTCGTCCCCACCTACGGCGTGCACGATAAGGCCGGCGATCAAGATCAGCCCGCCCACCGCCGCGGCCACGATGCCGGCCCGCCATCCGCTCACTGCTGGGAGCCTCCCGGTTGAGCAGGGATGCTACCGACGCAGGCCCGGCGAGCACCGGCGCCTGCCGGCATCACGGCTTCAGGCGGATGGAGATCACCGGCAACGCGGCGGCCACCTCGGGAAGGCGTTCCGGCGCCACCTTGCCGTCGGGGCCCGCAGGGAGCCGGAACATGCGCGCCGCCCGGGGGATCTGCTCGAAGTAGACGGCCAGGCGGGCCGCCGCCTCCTCCCCCGTGACCAGGCGGGCCTCGCCGGGGATCTCGCGCCCCGCCAGCAGGACCTTCACCGCCAGGGGGCCGCGCATGTTGGTCCACCAGGTCTTGCCCTCCGGGCGCCCGGCCACCACCACCAGTTCGTCCCGGCTGTAGCGGGCGTAGCCCACCGGGATGGTGTACTCCTTGCCGGTGCGCCGGCCCTGGTAGGTGAGCAACAGCAGGTTGCGGCTCATGGTGCGGTGCAGCGGGGAGCGCAGCACTCCCTTGGCGATGGCGTTCCCGACGGGCATGGCGCCTCCGTAACGGCTGGGGGCCCGACGCTACGACCGGGTTCGGGAAGAATGCAACCGGGCGGAGCCGTCCGGGGTTCTTGTGAGCGAGGAGGCACGGTGCCGGGAGGACATCGCATCGGGATGGGAGCGCTGCCGGCGGCTCTGGCCGCCGACCGCGACGCCGCCTTTCCCCACGTGGTCCGAGCCCTCATCGACGGCGTCTACTCGGGCGCCCTGCGGATGACCGGCAGCCGGGCCGACGCCGAAGACGTCGCCCAGGAGGCCTTCCTGCGCGCCTACCGGGCCCTGGGCGGGTACTCCCCGGAGCGTATCCGGGAACTGCGCCTGCGGGAGTGGGTGTGGGCCATCGCCGCCAACCTGTGCCGCAACCGGGAACGCTCCCGGCGGCGGCGGCCTCAGGAGGCGCTGCCTTCACAGGCGGCCCTAGCCGACCCGGCCCCGGGACCCGAAGACCGGGCCCTGGCGGCGGCCGGAGGCGAGGCCCTGGCGGCGCACCTCGCCCGCCTCCCCTGGGCACAGCGCGCCGCCGTCGTCCTGCGCCACGTCACCGGCCTCTCCTATGCCGAGGTGGCCGTGGCCCTGGGCCGCCCAATAGGAACGGTGAAGGCCGACGTGCATCGCGGATTGCAGCGGCTGCGCTCCCTTCTCGAGGAGGAACGATGACCGACATCCCCGCCCGCCTCGCCGCCCTGCGCGAACCCGCGCCGACCCACCTGGTGCCCGAGGTGCTGGAACGCCTCGGCCTCGCCGACCGCTACGTGACGCGACCCAGTGCCCTGGGACCGGTCTTCGTGGCCTTCACCAACTTCGGGGTGTCGCGGGTGGACCTGGCCGGCGACCCCGAGCGGTTCGCCGCGGCCTACCGGCAGCGCTTCGGGCGCGAAGTGGTAGCGGCCGTGGCGCTGCCGCCCCGCCTGGCCGCCGCCGTGGACCGGGCTCTGGGCGAGGGCCGCACTCGCGGGGTACCGGTCGACCGGGCCGGGTTGAGCGAGTTCCAGGCGGCGGTGCTGCACCTCGCTGCTTCAATCCCGCCGGGCGAGGTACGCCCCTACGGATGGGTGGCCCGGGAGATCGGCCGCCCGGGCAGCGACCGGGCGGTGGGCAATGCCCTGGCGGCCAACCCGGTGCCGCTCGTCGTCCCCTGCCACCGGGTGGTTCGGGCCGACGGCCGCTTCGGGCGGTACTCGCTGGGCGCCGACGCCAACAAGCGCCTCCTGCTCGAGGCCGAGGGCCTGGAGGTCGAGGAGTACGAGGCGCTGGCCGGACGCGGCGTGCGCTACCTGGGGAGCGACACCACCGGCATCTACTGCCACCCCACCTGCCGCCACGCCCGGCGGATCACCGCGAAGCACCGCGTGGAGTTCTGCTCGTCGGCGGAGGCAGCCCGAGCCGGCTACCGCCCCTGCCGGGACTGCCGCCCGGCGGCCGCCTGACCTGCCGCCCGGCCCGGGGCGGGAGTCGCCGCCCTAGAGCAGTGAGATCGACGCGTCCAGCAGGCCCAGGCCGATAGCCGCCAGGGCGGTCCCCGCGACAATGGCGAGAGCCCGCGCCCCATCCCACCGGCGAGCCGAGGCAAGAGCGACCCCGAGCCACACCACCGCGGCGACGAGGGCAAAGACCCCCACCCACAACCAGGAGCCGAAGAGCGAGGCGAAGATGACGCGCACTCTGGGCCAGCCGGCGGGACCGTCGATGATGTGGGCCAGGGACTGCCACACCAGTACTGCCCCGACGGTGGACAGCAGGGCGCCGGCTCCGGCCGCCGGCCGGTCCCCTCGGCGGAGGCGATGCCCCAAAACGAGCCCGCCCAACCCGACGAGCAGCAGCGCCACCCCCAGCACCCGCACGGATGACTGCGTGATCAGCGCCAGGGGCATGCCCCCATTGTGGCCCCGTCCGGTCCGTTCGGGACGCCCAAGCCAACTTCGCCGACACCTACGAGGCCCTGCCGCACCTAGATGTTGAGGCGGCAAACCGCATGCTCGCCCGCCTCGAGGAGCGGCACGACCAGCCGGAGATGCGCCAGGTGATCCACCTCGGCTCGGCCGTCCTCTTCGCCACCGCCAGGGTCTACGCGCCGGACGGCCTGTGTCGCATCACCTGGTGCTATGACGACCCCGTCAAGCCCGGCTCGATCGTCTGTATCACCGTCGCCTCCGTCGGATAGTGAGCCGCCCGCCCCGAGGAGGCCCTCACTCCCACCGGAACCAGCGCGCCGTCACCAGTGCCGCGGCCATGCCCCAGGCGGCCACGATGCCGGCGTCGGCCCAGTCCCAACCGCCGTGCAGCCACGGTTCCTGGAGCAGGCCGACCACGTAGGTGAGCGGCACCAGGTGGCGGAACCACTGCAGCGCCCCGGAAAGCACCTCGGGCGGCGGTCCGGCGCCGCCCAGGAAGAGCATCACGAACCACAGCAGCATGCCCGCCGCCTGGGCGGCACGAGCGGTGGAGATCAGCGAGCCCAGCATCACCCCGAGTGCGGAGAAGGTCACCGCGGACACTAGGAACGCCGGCAGCAGCAGCCAGGCCGATTCCGGGGCGCCGACGTCGTAGAGCAGCATGGCACTGGCCACCAGCACCAGGCTGCTCGCCACCGCAATCAGCAGGCTCACCACCACTTCGGCGCCCACCACCAGGCCCGCCGGCACCCAGGAGGCCCGGAAGCGGCGCAGCACGCCGCGCTCTCGGTTCCCCGCCAGGTGGGCGGGCAGGCTGACCACTCCGATGGACGCCAGCACCAGGCCGATATACGCCGGGGTGTAGAAGCTCATGGCCCCGACCCCGGCGTAGAAGCCCTGCTCGGGGGTGTTGCCGAACACCCCTCCCAGCACGAAGAGCGTGATCAGCGGCAGGGCCAGGGCGAACACCACCGTCAGCGGCTCCCGCAGGAACAGTTTCAGTTCGACGGCCACCATCTTGCGGAGGGTTGTCATGCCCCCTCCTCCTCGGGGGAGCGCGAGGTGAGGCGCAGGAAGACCTCCTCCAGCGTGGCCCGCTCCCCGCGCAGGTCGGTGGGAACGAAGCCCCGCTCCACCAGGGCGGCGGCCACCAGGGCCAGCACCGGGCCGGTGCCGGCCACCTCCACCTGCTCCCGCCGCCGGGTGACCGCCTCCACCCCGGGCACCCGGTAGAGGAAATCGAGGTCGCCGGCGGCGGTGGAGAAACGCACCAGCACCTGCGGGGCGTGCAGGTCGATGAGGCCCTGCGGCGTGCCGGCGGCCACTACCCGCCCCCGGTCCACGATGGCCAGGCGGTCGCACAGCCGCTCGGCCTCATCCATGAAGTGGGTGACCAGCACCACCGTGGTCCCCCGGGCCCGGATGGCCTCCACCAGCTCCCAGGCGACGCGGCGCGCCGCCGGATCGAGGCCGGTGGTCATCTCGTCGAGGAACACCACCTGTGGTTCGTTCACCAGCGCCAGCGCCACGAACAGGCGCTGCCGCTGGCCGCCCGACAGCGAGGCAAAGGAAGCCTTGCCTTTCCCTGCCAGCCCCCACTGCTCCATGAGCCGACGCCAGTCGGCGGCGCCCGGAGTCAACGACGCGAAGAGATCCAGCGCCTCCGCCACCCGGATGCGATCGGGCAGGGCCGACTCCTGCAACTGCGAGCCCACCCGCCCGCGCAACTCCCGGCCCTGGGTCTGCGGGTCCAGGCCCAGCACGCGCAACGTCCCCGCGTCGGCTCGCCGCAGGCCCTGCAGGCACTCCACGGTGGTGGTCTTGCCTGCGCCGTTGGGGCCGAGCAGGCCGAAGATCTCCCCCTCCTCCACGGTGAAGGACACGTCCTCCACCGCCGCCACCGGCCCGTAGGCCTTGTGCAGATGCTCGACGGTGACGACCGCGGCCACAACCCCGGCAATCTACCCGCCGCCAGGCCGCTCGATTTGGCCTGGATCCTGCCTCTGCCATCATGGGCGGAGTGACGAACGGCGGCGCGCCGCCTGCCGGCGACGGCGGAGGCGCGCAGGTGCGAGCCCTTTCGACGGGCACGCCGGGGACGCCGTGGAGTGCCGGCCCGACCGGCGCCCCGCTCCCCGACACGGCTCCTCCGGCCGCAGACCGGCCCGGGGCCCTGCTTCGTTGCTCCCCATCGACCAGGAGGTGGTCTTTGTGCCGGGTATTGCCGGGATAGCCATGCCGAAAGCCGCCGGGCGCGTCGGCCGGATGCTCGATGCCCTCTCCCATCGCGGCCCCGCCGGCCGCGCCGCGGAGGAGGCCGACGGGATCACCCTGGGAGTGGTGTGGACCACCCTGCAGCCCGAGACCGAGGATCGCCTTCAAGGCGAGCACCTCGCCGCCGACGAGACCAGCAACAGCCGCTTTGCCCGGGCCCAGGTCCGCGACGGCCAACTGCTGCTGGAGCGCGACCCGCTGGGCGTGGCTCCCCTCTACTACGGCACCACCACTGAGGGGCACCTCTGCTTCGCCTCGGAGGTGAAGGCCCTCCTGGGCGAGACCCGCGAGGTGCGGGAGTTCCCGCCCGGGTACCGCTACCGCGGCGGCCGGTTCGAATCTCTCGACGGTCACCCGTCGCAGCCCCCGCTGCAGGACTCACCGGAGCGCATCGCCGGCGAGTTGCGCCGCCTCCTGGAGCAGGCGGTGGCTCGCCGGGTAGCCGGCACCGCGGCCGGCTCCTGGCTCAGCGGCGGCCTCGACTCGAGCACGATGGCGGCCTTGGCCCGGCCTCACCTCTCCCGCCTCCCCACCTTCGCCGCCGGGTTCGCCGGGGCCCCCGACCTGCAGTACGCCCGGGCGGTGGCGGAGCATCTCGACACCGACCACCACGAGATCCTGGTCACTCTCGAAGACCTGGTGGAAGCCCTGTCCGAGGTCATCTACCACCTGGAGTCCTTCGACGCCCTCCTGGTCCGCTCCAGCCTGGTCAACTTCCTGGCCTCGCGCCGGGCCGGCGACCACGTCGCGGCGGTGCTTTCGGGCGAGGCCGGCGATGAGTTGTTCGCCGGGTACGACTACCTGCGCGACCTGCCGGCAGAAGACCTGGGCGCCGAACTGGCCGACATCACCGGGCGCCTGCACAACACCGCCCTGCAGCGGGTGGACCGCAGTGCTGCCGCCCACGGGACGGTGCCTTTCGTGAGCTTCACCGACCCCGACCTGGTCGACTACGCCCGACGCATCCCGGCCGAGTACAAGCTGCGCGGCGGGGTGGAGAAATGGATCCTGCGGCAAGCCATGGAGGACAGCCTTCCCGCCCCGGTGGTGCACCGGCGGAAGGACAAGTTCTGGAGCGGGGCCGGGGTCCAGGACCTTCTCGCCCGCTACGCCGAGGAGCACATCTCCGACGCCGACTTCCGGCGCGAGCGCCGGCTGCCCAACGGCTGGCAGCTTCACACCCGGGAGGAGCTGATGTACTACCGCACCTTCCGGGAGCACTTCGGCGATCTGGAAGAACTCTCCTGGATGGGGAGGACCAAAGGAGCGCCCGTCGCCGCTTGAGGCGTGGCGCCGGCCCGTCTGAGGCACCGTCGCGGCCCGCGGAAGCGTGGCGCCGGCTGGGGGCCTAGCGCGCCGCGGCTTCCGCCCACTCCTCCAAGCGCGCCGCGATGGCGGCCTCGATCCGCCGGAGAGCCCGGCGGTAGACGTCCCGGTCTCCCCCGTAGGGGTCGGGGATGTCCTCGCCGCCCGGGTCCAGCAGCGCCACCTTGTCTCCCAGGTCGGCCCCCATCCGAGACAGCGCCTCGGCCTGGGAGCGGGTCATGACGTAGATGCGATCGGCCCCCTCCACCATGGCCCGGGTCACCGGCCGGGCACGATGGGTGCTCAGGTCGGCTCCGGCATCGGCGGCGACGGCGGCGGCGTGCGGGGTGGCCGGCGCCTCTTCGAGGGCGTAGAGGCCGGCGCTTTCGAACTCGAGGCCGGGAACCCCGCCGAGGCGAGCCCGGGCGATCGCTTCGGCCAGCGCCGAGCGGCAGGTGTTGCCGGTGCACACGAACAGGACCCGCATCATCGCGGGCACCCTAGCGCCCGGTCCGCGCTTGAATCGCCCGCATGAGCCGACCCACCGTCCTCTTCGTCTGCGTGCACAACGCCGGCCGTTCGCAGATGGCCGCCGCCTGGCTCGAGCATCTCGCCGGCGACCGGGTCCGAGTGCTCTCGGGAGGGTCGCTCCCCGCCGACGAGGTGAACCCGGCCGCGGTGGCGGCGATGGCCGAGGTGGGCCTCGACATCGCGGCCCGCACCCCGCAGGCCTGGACCGAGGCTGCGTTGCGAGAGGCCGACGTCGTCGTCACCATGGGCTGCGGCGACACCTGCCCGTTCTTCCCCGGGAAGCGCTACGAGGATTGGCAGGTGCCCGATCCCGCCGGGCGGCCCCTGGAAGAGGTGCGGATGGTGCGCGACGACATCGAACGCCGTGTGCGCCGCCTGCTGGAGAGCCTCGCCATCTAGTCCGACGGGGACCACCAGGGCCCCTCAAGGTAGGCCGGGCGCGCCGCCGACAATCGTCGATGGAGTATCCCCCCGGCGCCCGGCGTCGGTAACCGAGGTGGAGGTCGGCACACCGGTTTGGATCAAGCGGAATTCACCCCACTCCTCGAAGCTGCTCGGGCCGGGGCCGAGTGGGCTTGGTCGCGCCTGTATGCCGATCTCTCCGGTCCCGTGCTGGGCTACCTCCGGACCCGGGGCTCGGCCGAGCCCGACGACCAGCTCGGAGAGGTCTTCGTCCAGGTGGCACGCAACGCCGCCAACTTCGAAGGCGACTACGCAGCCTTCCGCTCCTGGGTGTTCACCATCGCCTACCACCGCCTCGTCGACGAACGGCGCTACCGCGCCCGCCGCCCGGTCACACCCGGCGAGATCCCCGAGACGGCGCGAGGCACGGGCGACACCGAGGCCGAAGCCCTGGCCGGCCTGGCCACCGCCGAAGTCGCCGCTTTGCTGGACACTCTGACCCCCGAACAGCGGGACGTGCTTCTGCTGCGCATCGTCGGCGACCTGAGCCTGGAGGAGGTGGCCCGCATCGTGGGCAGGCGCCCCGGGGCGGTGAAGGCCCTGCAGCGGCGGGGCCTGGAAGCCCTGCGGCGCACCCTGGCGCCCGTATCCTCCCCGGACTCTCCAACGGTAACGAGGGCGTGATGAGCGACTTGAACGACAGAGACGTTGAGGCGCTCCTTGGAGGAAGGGCCCCGGAAGGCCTGGAGCCGCTGGCCGGCCTAGTCGCCCGGATCCGGCGGGAGGCATCCCTCCCCGCCGACCCGGAGAAGGCGCACCGGCACGTGGCCGCGGCGGCCGCCGCCTCCCGGGAAGCTCCGGCGCCGACGGCGGCACCGGGTTCCCCCGCACCCCGAGCCTGGAGGAGAAAGACAGTGTTTGCCGGATTGCTTTCGACCGTCATCGGCAAGGTCATGGTGGGCGCAGTCGCTCTGGCGGCAGCCACCGCCGGAGCCGGCGCCGCCGGGGTGCTCGGCGACCCCGTGCAGGACTTCCTCAGCGGCAACGACGAAGTCCAACAGATCGTCGACCGCCAGCAGCAGCAGCTGCAGGACCAATCCGGCGACCAGATCCACATCCGCGACCGGGACCGCGACCAGCTGGGCGACCAGACCGGGACCACCTCGCAGCAGCAGAACCAGAACGGCCAGACCGGCACCACCGGCCAGCAGCAGGGCCCCGACGAGACCAACGGCCAGCAGAACCAGAACGGCCAGACCGGCACCACTGCTCCCGGCCAGCAGCAACAACAGCAGCAGGGTCAGGACGACGAGGACAACGCCACCCAGCAGCAACAACAGCAGCAGGGTGACTGCCAGGGCGCTTGCGGGTCGACGACCAGCACCACCCAGGCACA